>Ga0307372_10000301_pt1 | contig 88095 bp, 78 predicted proteins | sample OX1MG_FD_202533 | JGI IMG/M metagenome (GOLD analysis project Ga0307372, IMG submission 202533) | Soil microbial communities from Risofladan, Vaasa, Finland - OX-1 | ecosystem: Environmental > Terrestrial > Soil > Coastal area > Acid sulfate soil | place: Finland: Risofladan, Vaasa | collected... | reverse complement strand
CAGCAGTTCAGCGCCACGGGCACCTACTCCGACCTGAGCACTCGGGACCTCACCGATTCGGTGACGTGGTCCTCGTCCTCGTCGAGCACCGCCACCGTCTCGAATACTCCCGGCTCGCACGGCCTCGCCACCGGGGTCGCGGATGGGGTGGCGACGATCACCGCCACCGATCCGGCCGCCCTGGTCTCGGGTACGGCCGCGCTCACGGTGACGTCCGTGGCGACACCGGTTTCGCCGGCGCCGTCGGTTCCGCAGCTGGCGTTGACCCCGGCGTCGGGGTGGAGAAAAGCGGGGATCGGCGCCGGGGGCTCAGGATTCACTCCCGGCGAGACCATCACCGTCACCTATCTGAGCGGTCTGAAGGCACGAAAGCGGGCCAGCACGTTGCTCTGTCAGGCCACGACCGCCGCCAACGGGACCTTCAACTGCAGCGGCAACATTCCCCGCGCACGCAGGTCGGGGAAAAAGGGCAAACACATGCTCGAGGCCACGGGGCCGGCGGGCGAGAAGGGCACCGCAAACTTCACCCTCGTCCGCCCTCATCGCGCCAGATGACCAGGATTTTCCAACCTCCCACCTAGAAGGAGTCGGACCATGGATACACCGAGCACCGACATTTCCAGCGGACGCACCTCACACTCCACCAGTCGGGTGCGGGGTCGAGCACGAGGGTCGGCCCTGCGCGTCCTGCTCGCGGCGTGCGTGGCCCTCGTGACCTGTGTCGTCACGATCGGTGCGGGAGCCGGATCGGGAATGCCGGTGGCGGCCGCGGCTGCCGGCCCGACCTGCAAATTCAATGGCCCGGCCATCGGCGCTCTGGTCCTCAACGTGACTCCGGGTGACGTCATCAACATCGATTGCAAACGGTTTCCCGACAGCCATCCTTACCTGCTCATCGAGACGAGTCTCCTGGTCGCCATCGATCCGGCCGCAGCGCCGCTCCTCACGGGACAGGCCACGTCGGTCCCGGGGCTCCTCGCCATCATCGCGGCCTTGCCCGAGATGAATGCAACGTCCGTCGCATTCCCCACGTCGAACTCGAAAGGGGTACTGGATTACAACTACACCGTGCCGAGGACCCAGCCACTCGACCCCAACGCGACCTGTCCCCCCACGACCGAGGAACTCAACTCGGGCCTGATCGGGTGTGCGGTTGCCATGATCGACCTCGAGAGCTTCAAACCCGTGACCCAAGGGACCTTCGTCCTCAACTACAAGGGGCAGCCGTACTTCCCGCCGAGCCCGACCATGGCGATCTCGACCGACCACGCGCTCCAGGGCCAATCGGTTTCGCTCCGTGACGCCCCGGGTGCGAAGACCTTCTGGTGGTTGGCCACATTGGTGTCGCTCTATTCGAACCTCGGTGGAAGTGGTGGCAGCACGGGACCGATCCCGGTCGCCGTGAGACTCGGCGGCAAGAGGGCCGCCACCAACGCCGCGGTCACCCCGGCCACCTATAGCAACGAAGTGTTCACCCCGCCGGTCCTGGCAGGGCATTTCATCGCCAAAGGCAGAGGGTGGCTCAAGCTCAAGGTATCGCTGAACGCGAAGCTGATCGGGATCGCCGTCTCGAACAGCGCCGAGACGAGGATACGGGTCACCAAGTGACACTGGTCGCCAAGTAGGGCGCTGCTCTGGCACCGACACGGTGCACCGGGTGCCAGAGCAACCGTGTCAGAGCAACCCGTGTCAGAACAATCCGTGTCAGGTGCCCGCGAGACGCGAGACGACGGGGGCGAGTGACTCCCAGACGTCGGCCTCGACGGAGAAGTACGAGATCCCGTACTCCTCTCGGCGCCATTGCAGCTCCTCGGTCATCTGGTCGAGGGTCCCGATGAGCGTCACCGGCACGTGCAGAGCGTCGGCGGGATCGATGCCGAACGTCGGTCCCATGGCTCTGGCGATGCTCGGTGCGTCGTCGGTGATCATGACGAAACCGATCAGGCAATTGAGCTCGATGTCGTCGAACCGTCCCCCGGCGGCCTCTTTGACCCACGCCACCTTCTGGCGGGTGGCGTCGGGAGAGGCGTTGGGAGCAGTCTCGGGACCTCCGGTCCCGGCTCGAAGGTCGACGTTGATGCTCACGATGTCACCCAACGTCCCGGCCAGGGTCAAGACCCGCCGGCCGCCTCCGCCGAGGATGAGCGGGGGACGGGGACGTTGCACCGGCCTCGGCAACAAGGTGTGCTCAGTGATGGTGTAGTGCGTACCCGAGAAGGAGAAGGGCCCGTCGGACTCGAGCAGTCCGGCCACGACGGCGACGCCCTCGGCGAAGCGGTTCACCCGGACCCCCGGCGCGTCGTAGGCGATGCCCGACTCCTCGTAGTCGCTGCGCATCCACCCCGCGCCGAGGCCGAGCTCGAGTCGGCCGGCCGACAACAGGTCCAAGGTGGCGGCCTCTTTCGCCAACACCACGGGGTGTCGGTAGTCGTTGTCGAAGACGAGCGTGCCGAGGCGCAGCGTCGAGGTGGCGGCCGCCGCGGCCATCAGCGCAGGCACGGGGGCCAACTGGTCCCCGAAGTGATCGGGCATGAGCAGCGTCGAATACCCGAGGTCCTCGGCCTTCTTGGCCTGCTTCGCCCAGGAACGGGCTGTGCCGTCAGGAGCCTTCGAGACCTGGACGGCGAAGCGGAATTTCCTGGGGTGGGTCATCACGCCTCATTCGTAGTAGCCGGAGTGGATGTAGATGCAGGGGATGCCCTCGCTGTGGAACATGTCGCGATTGCGCGGGTCGTCCTCGAAGGCGAGTCTCGGATCGAAGCCGAAGGCGCGCAGCTCCGCCACCGCGGCGCGCTTGAACCGCGACGCCTGCGCGTAGTCACCCCGGTCGCGCATCACGAGCGCGTCCCACCGCAGCCGGTTGTGGGCCAACCAGGCCAGGGTCTGGGGTTGGACCCGCAAGGGACGGCCCGTGAGCAGCACGATCCGCAGCTCGGCGTCGAGCAGCTCGAGAAGACAGGCCACCTCGGCCACGAGAGGGTCCTCCCCACACGCGTCGAAGAAGGCGTCCCAGTCGCGCCGTCCCCATTCGAGGAAATGCTGTCGACCCGCGGCGTCGGAGAGAACGCCGTCGATGTCGAAGATGACCGCCGGTCCCGGCTCGGTCGCCCCGACGCGCCAGCACCAATTGGGAGGCACCGCCAACGGCATTGTCGCCACGCCCTCTGTCACGTCTGCACCGTCGGTCGACCCGGGCTCAATCCTCGGTGGGCTGCGCCGTGGACAATCGTCTGATCTCGTCCACGACCCGAGGATCGGCGAGCGTCGTCGTGTCCCCGAGGTCTCTGCCTTCAGCCACATCGCGCAGCAGCCGCCGCATGATCTTCCCCGAACGCGTCTTGGGCAGCTCGTCGGTGAAGATCACGGTCCTGGGCCGGGCGATGGCTCCGATGTGCCGGGCCACATGGCCCCGAAGCTCCTCACCGCGCTCGTCGGTTTCGTCCTGGCCCGACTTGAGCGTGACGAAGGCGATGATGGCCTGCCCCGTCGTGTCGTCCTTGGCACCCACCACCGCCGCCTCGGCCACCGAGGGGTGGTTGACCAACGACGACTCCACCTCCGCGGTAGAGATCCGGTGGCCCGAGATGTTCATGACGTCGTCGACGCGTCCGAGCAGCCAGAGATAGCCGTCGTCGTCGATCTTGGCTCCGTCCCCAGCGAAGTACCGCCCCTCGAAACGGCTCCAATAGGTCTCTCTGTACCGCTCGGGGTCTCCGTACAGGCCCCGCAGCATCGACGGCCACGGTTGCGTCAGCGTCAGGTAGCCACCGCCACGGGCGATCGACCTCCCGGCGTCGTCGACGACTTCGGCCGAGATCCCCGGGAGCGTGAACGTTGCCGAACCGGGCTTGCAAGTGGTGATCCCGGGGAGCGGCGAGATCATGATGGCGCCGGTCTCGGTCTGCCACCAGGTGTCGACGACCGGGCAGTGTCCTGCGCCGATGTGCGTCCAGTACCACACCCACGCCTCGGGATTGATGGGCTCGCCCACCGACCCGAGCACCCGCAGGGACGACATGTCGTGGCGTTCGGGAAACTCGGTGCCCCATTTCATGAAGGTCCTGATGGCCGTGGGCGCGCAGTAGAGAATCGTGACCCCGTAGCGCTCGATGATGTCCCACCACCGGTCCTTGTCGGGGAAGTCGGGCGTCCCCTCGTACATCACGCTCGTGGCCCCGTTGGCCAGTGGTCCGTAGACGATGTAGCTGTGGCCCGTCACCCATCCGATGTCCGCCGCACACCAGTAGACATCGCGCTCGGGGTGCAGGTCGAAGACGGCCCGGTGCGTGAACGCGACCTGGGTCAGGTAGCCGCCGGTGCTGTGCATGATCCCCTTGGGCTTCGCCGTCGTCCCCGAGGTGTAGAGGAGGTAGAGGAGGTCCTCGGCCTCCATGTGCTCAGGGGGACACGACGGCGCCGCGGTCGCCATCAATTCCTCCCACCAGTGGTCCCGACCATCGGTCATGGGGGTGGTCCCCCCGGCCTCGCCGGTGCGGCGGGCCACGACCACGTGCTCGATCGACGCCGCGTCGGCCACCGCGGTGTCGGCGTTCGCCTTGAGGGCCACGACCGCACCCCGGCGCCATCCGCCATCCGCGGTCACGAGCACCTTGGCCTGCGCGTCGTTGATCCGGTCGCGCAGCGCGTCGGGAGAGAACCCACCGAACACCACCGAGTGCGGAGCCCCGATGCGGGTGCACGCCAGCATGGCCACGGGCAGCTCGGGGATCATGGGCATGTAGATGGCGACGCGGTCGCCCCGGCGGACCCCGAGGCCCTTCAAGACATTGGCGAACCGCTCCACCTCTGCGAGCATCTCGGCATAGGTGATGGTCCGGGTGTCGCCGGGCTCTCCCTCCCAATGGATCGCCACCCGCCCGCCGAGGCCCGCCGCGACATGACGATCGAGACAGTTGTGCGAGACGTTGAGCGTCCCCCCCACGAACCACCGGGCGAAAGGCAGGTCCCATTCGAGCACCGTGTGCCAGTCGTCGAACCAGTCCAGCGCACGGGCCTGATCGGCCCAGAACCCCTCGAAGTCGTGCTCGGCACGCTCGATGATCGACCGATCGGCGACCACGGCGTCATCGACGAAGCCTTCGGGGGGAGGGAACAGGCGCTCCTCGAGGTAGTAGTCCTCGATGGCGGCCCCACCGTCGTCCGACATGCTTGGCGATCCCTTCTGACCAGGATGGGCGGCTCTGCGTGCCCGGGGCGGGGCCTGGACGGCTCGACGTGCCCTCGGGGCCGAGCCTATACAAGCCACCCACCAGCCAACCCTCGCTCCGGGGCAGCCGAAGCCCCTGTCCTTGGCCTCCAGACGCCACCAAACTGCCAAGATGGAAAGGCATGGTCGCCGGCGCCTCCGAGGCCCCCACCCGTGTGCTCGCTCCCCCGACCGAGCCCGGGCCAGACATCCTGATCGTCCCGGTAGACGTGGGCCGGCGGGCGCTGATCGTCGCCAATCTCGGTCTCACCCCGCGCGCCACATCGGCGACGACCTGGGCCTCGTCGGGCCTGGCTCGGACCCTCGACACCTGGGACGGGCCCGGGCTCATCGTCATCGCCGGCAACCTCTTCGACCTCTCCGCCGAGCCCGACACCGCGGCCGCGACCTCGGCGGCGTTGGCCGCCCACCCCCGGCTGACGCGGGCACTCGAAGCATTCGCCGGCGCCGAGGACCGTCGCGTCATCACCCTCCCCGGCGCGACCGACCCCGCCGTCGGCTCCCCCGGGGCAGCGCTGCTCGAGGGTCTGGGAGTCGAAGTGGTGTCCGGCGCCGCACTGCACATGGCCACCGCGGCCGGCACCCGGGTAGTCCGCGTCGACGCCGGCGTGCCCTCAGTCGCTCCGCCCGAGCCGGCCACCGACCTGGGTTCGGCGCCCGGTCCCGATGCCGCGCCCGACACTCCCCCATCGGTGGCCACCCCCCGCTCCACCTTCACCCTGGCACCTGACCCCGCCGCGGAGTGGCAGGAAGGCCTCGAGCGGTTGGCGGACCCGGCGAGCACCCCGCGCTTTTTGACGTCGCGCCTTCTCTACCGACGCTTTGCACGCTTCGCGTGGTGGTTGCTCGTCCCCTTCGCCATCGCCATCGCGCTGCGCCTCCCCTTCGTCTCGTCGGCCTTGGACCATCTCGTCTTCGGACACCCCGCCCCTTCCCGTGCCATCCAACGCGCCCAGGCTGCGGCATGGGGAGCGCGACTGCTCTTCGCCGCGCTGGTCTGCGTCGCCGAGGTCGTGATCCTCGCCTTGGTCCTCGGGTTCGTGGCCCGCAAGGCGTGGCGGACCCTCGGAGGAGGCGACCTCGACGGGCCATTCGACGATGCGTTGGCGGCGGGCGGTGTCACCGCCAACGACGACGTGCGCGACGCGGCACGGACACTGTGCGGGCAAGGATCGGCCGGCCTCGTGAGCGGGGCGACACTCCAGGCCGAGTTGACCCACCTCGGCCCCGGGTTCTTCGCCTGCCCCGGCGCAGCCGGAGAAGTGGTCGAAGAACATCAGGGACGGCTCGGCCTGTTGCCGGTCTTCCTGGCCTGCCAACAGTTGGCCTGGGTGGAGCTCGAGACCGGTGCCGAGCTCCATACCCGACTGCTGCTCACGAGATCCGAGCTCCCGGGGGCGACCTTGCTCGAGCGCATGGCGGCGCGCGAACGCAAGGTCCATGACACCCATCCTCTGGTCGTGGCGGCCTATCCCAGCGGGGCCTCGTGGCCCCCCGCCCCGGATCTGGGCGCGCTTCGCAAGCGCTCTCGGCGCGTCCGACGATGGGCGGCCGGTGCGATTGCGGTGGCAGGGGTCATCGACGTCTTGACTGCCGTGACCCCCCCGTTGCGGGGACGTCTTCATCTGGTCCTGGAATTGCTTCCCTACGTCGCCAGTCAGACCGCGGGTGCCCTCGTCGCTTTGGTGGGGATCGGGCTCCTGGCGCTGGCCCGCGGCGTCCGACGGGGCCAACGCCGGGCCTTTGTGATCGCGGTGTGGGCGCTGGCCATCAGCGTGGGGCTGCATCTGGCCCGCGGTGGTGACATTGGGGAATCACTTTTCTCGCTCGCCGTCGTGGCCTTCTTGGTCATGAACAGAAAGGAGTTCCCGGCTGCGTCGGACCGTCCCTCGCTCCGCTCGGCGCTGATCGCGCTCGTCGTGGGTGTCGTCTCCATCACCGTCATCACGACTGCGCTGGTCGAGGTCACCCTCCGCTTCGACCTCAACCGGCCCCGCCTGCCGGTGTGGCGCGCCGGCCAGGCCGTCCTCGAGCGCCTCGTCGGGATACGCGACGTCGGGCTCCCCGACCGGCTCGACGACTTCCTCTCTCCGAGCCTCCTCGCCATCGGCGTCACCCTCGCCGCGGCGGCGGTGCTTCTGGCCACACGACCACTCGTCGATCGTCGTCGCTCGGCGGGGCGGGCCGCGGAAGTGCGCGCCCGGGACATCGTTCGGCGCCACGGCGAGGGAACTCTGGACTACTTCGCACTGCGCAGTGACAAGCAGTGGTTCTTCCATCGCGACTCGATGGTGGCCTACGCCATCTATAGCGGCATTTGCCTGGTGTCGCCCGATCCCATCGGGCCCTTGGCCGAGCAAGAGCAGGTGTGGGGGGCGTTCCGTCGGTATGCCGACAACCGCGGCTGGGTGGTCACGGTGATGGGGGCCAGCGAGCACTGGCTGCCTATCTACCGGGCCACGGGGATGCACGACATCTACATCGGTGACGAGGCCGTCGTGAACGTCCAGGAGTTCTCCTTGGCCGGAGGACAGATGAAGGGACTGCGCCAGGCCTACAACCGCATCGCCAAGTACGGGTACACGGTGTCGTTCCACGACCCGGCCCGGCTCGACCGTCACACCGCCTTGCAGCTGGCGGGGCTCATGGCGCAGGGTCGACGCGGCGAGTTCGAGCGGGGGTTCTCGATGGTGCTCGGCCGGATCTTCGACCCCCGCGACGAGAACCTCATCTTGTGCATGGTCACCGGGCCCGACGGCAACCCCGCGGCGATGTGCCAGTTCGTCCCGGCCCGGGGCATCGGCGGCTACTCACTGGACCTCATGCGTCGCGACCGGGGCGAGCACCCCAACGGGCTCATCGACTTCGCCCTCGTGTCCACGATCGAGCACCTCCGCAATCTGGGCTGCGAAGGCATCAGCCTCAACTTCGCGGCATTGCGGTCGGTGCTCGAGGGGGCGGGGGGGGACGGTCCCACCCAGCGCGTCGAACGCTGGGCCCTCAAGAAGATGTCGAGCTTCTTTCAGATCGAGACGCTGTGGCGGTTCAACGCCAAGTACGGGCCCGAGTGGCTGCCCCGCTACGTCGTCTACGACGCCGCGGAGCATCTCGTCCCTGTGGTCCTCGCCATCTTGCGGGCAGAGTCCCTCTCCGAGGTCCCGGTCATCGGGCGCATGATCGCGGCATCGGAGCGCCGAGCCCATGCGGCTGGGGACTCGCCCGACGCCGATGCCCTGAGTGGGGTGTCACTGCTTCCCTTCGACCCGCCACTCACCGAGGACACCGAGGACACCGAGGACACCGAGGACACCGAGGACACCGAGGACACCGAGGACACCGAGGACACCGAGGACACCGAGGACACCGAGGACACCGAGGACACCGAGGACACAGCCGAACCGCCCGCGCTCACTCCCCACTCGCCTAAGCGCGCCTGAGCGCGCCTGAGCGCGTTTGGGCCGGGTCACCGAACCCCCGATGGGGGGCGGTAGACATGGTGCGTGCGGATCCGACGAGCCGGCCCCGAGGACGCCTCGTCCATCGCGGGCGTCTATGTCCGGTCGTGGAAGGGCGCCTACCGGGGACTGATCCCCCAGTCCTATCTCGACGCGCTGGACGCGCAGGACCGCATCGGGGTTTGGGAAGAAACCCTCGCCACGTCGGCCTGGCCCCGTGGCGGTGTCATCGTCCTGCTCGGTCCGGCCCAGCCCGACGCGAGCGAGGGCCCTGTCACCGGGTTCGTCTCGTTCGGTCCGACGCGCGACGACGACCTCGGCAACGCACCCGGCGTCGACACCGTGGGAGAGGTCGTCACCTTCTACCTCGAACCCGCCGCCTTCGGGTCAGGTGGAGCCGACCTCCTTATGAGTGCTGCCCTGGTCGCGCTGGGCGCGGCGCATTACAGCACCGCCATGCTCTGGGTCCTCGGGACCAACGCTCGGGCCCGACGGTTCTACGAACGCCGGGGCTGGCGACCTGACGGCACCACAAAGGTGCACGACTGGGGTGCCTTCGTGGCCACCGACGTCCGCTATGTCATCGCCGTGCCCGACCCATCGAACACCTCGACATAAGGTGGGATCGTGACGAACACCGCTTCGCCAGGGTGGACTCCGCTGTCTCCGACCCTGATGAAGATGCGGGTCACCGAGATCGCGGTCATCACTGCGGTCCTCGCCGCGACCACCGGCTCGGTGGCGTGGGCAGAGGGGAGCGCACCGGTGGCGTTGATCACGATCGTCGCCGTGGCGTTGTGCGGTGCCGGCGCGTGGTGGTTCGTCCATAACCGGTTCCGAGCCTGGGGATACCTCGAACGAGCCGAGGACCTCGAGGTCCGACGCGGCGTCATGGTCCAGCGGTTGTCGGTGGTGCCCTACGGCCGGATGCAATTCGTCGAGATCACGACCGGACCCGTGGAGCGCCTGTTCGGACTGGCCACGGTGAAGCTCCACACCGCGGCGGCCGCCAGTGACGCTCGCATCCCGGGGCTCGAGCCCGTCGAGGCCGCACGACTGCGCGACCGCCTGGCCGCACTGGGCGAGGCCAAAGCCGCCGGTCTGTGAGCGGCGACGGCACCGTCGTCGTCGGGTGGCAGCGTCTGCACCCGTTGTCTCCTGTGGTGCGCGGCGCACGGGGGCTCGTGCCGCTCGTCGTGCTGGTCGGGTTCTCGACGATCAACCGGGGGAACCATGCACACGGCGTCGGCCCCCAGGACCTCGTCTGGTTGGTGCTCGTCGTCGTGGGTGTGGTGTTCGGCGTCGTCCACTGGTTGGTGACCCGGTGGGCCTTCGACGGCGCCACCCTGCGGATCGAGACGGGGCTCGTGCGGCGCGACTCCCAGCAGCTCCCCGTGGCCCGGATCCAGGCCGTGGACCTGGTCGAGCCCTTCGTGGCGCGGGTCTTCGGCTTGGCCGAGCTCCGTATCCGCGTGGCCGGCGCCAAGTCGGCCCACCACCTGTCGTATCTGTCCGCGCCGGTGGCCGCGGACCTGCGCGCCCGACTCCTGGCCACGCACCACGGCCTCGACCAGTCCGTCCCCGAGCCCGGCGAGCATCCGGTGGCGGTGGTCCCTCCCGGTCGACTCCTCGGATCCGTGCTCGTCTCGGCGAGCACGGCGGGAGCCGTGGTCTTCGTGGCCGCGCTCATCGCGGTGACGACGGTCTCGACCACCGCCGCGGCCGCCTTGGCGGGATCACTGCTCGTGTACCTCGTGGGCATCGGCCAGGGGATCTGGCGCCGGTTCAACGAGCAGTACCGCTTCACCGTGGCGGTGGCGCCCGACGGCATCCGGGTGCGGCGCGGCCTGCTCAGCACGGTGTCGGAGACCATCCCGATCCGCCGGGTGCAGGCAGTCCGACAGATCGAGCCGTTGTGGTGGCGCCTCTTCGGTTGGTGCCGGCTCGAGGTCGACCTGGCCGGTGTGCCCGGACACGGCCGCACCGGTGGCACCGGACGGGTCACCAAGTCCCTGCTCCCGGTGGGGTCGCACCAGACCGCGGACTACCTTCGTCGCGTCGTGGTCGGCCCGATCGAGCCTCCTCGGTCCAGGGCACCCACCCGGGCGCGTCTCAAGGCGCCGCTCAGCTACCACTTCCTCGCCGCCGGCCATGACGAGACATTGGCCGTGGCAGTCACGGGCCGGGTCCAGAAGGTCACGTGCTGGGTACCACTCGACAAGGCCCAGAGCATCCGCCGCGTCCAGGGCCCGGTCCAGCGCGCTCTCGGCCTTGCCACCGTGCACGTGGATGTTCCGGGCAGGCGGGTGGGGGCGAAATTCCGGGACCGTCCCGTCGACGAGGCCGACCGCCTGATCGAGGAGCTGGCCTCGCACAGCCGAGGGGCGCGCCGACGCGAGTCGGTGGCAGCTGCGGTGAGCGCGACCAGCTCGGTCACCGGTCCGCCACCGACGTTCGAGACGCCCGGCCAGGGCGGAGGCGCTCCGCCCCCGTCATCGCCACCGGCGCAACCGGTGATGGGGCCAGGGTGGTTCGCCGACCCGGTGCGACGCCATCAGGCCCGCTACTGGAACGGAACGGCATGGACGCCCGACATCGCCGACAACGGCGTCACCGGCTTGGATCCTCTCTAGGGCCGGTCAAGCGGAGAGCCGGTCAGGCAGATTTTCCCTTGCGGAACGAGGCCAGGAGCCGGCCCCGCTTGGAGACGAGCGAGAGGTCGTTGGCCTCGACGTGCATGTCGTCGCTCACGACGTACTCCCGACCGTCGCCTTCGGCGTCGGGCTCGGCCACGTCGTCGAGCGCACCGATGACCTCGGCCGCCATGCCCGACCGGCCATAGCGCGAGGCGTCGGTCTCGTCGCCGACAGACTCGGGCCCCTCATCGTCGACCCCGCCATCGTCGCGAATTGCGTCGCCGCGGCTGTGGTCGTGGTGAAAGTCCTCGTGGCGTTTGGCATCGACACGCCCGAGGCTCTCGCGCCCGGGCTCGTCTTGACCAGTACCCTCATGGCCGGCACCTTCCACGCCGAACTCACCCAGTTCGGTGAGGGGGAAGACCGGGAGCGGGTCCATCGTCGTGAGCATGAGGGCGTCTTCCACGGCCAGGGGCTTGGCGAAGAAGTAGCCCTGGCCCACATCGGCTCCGAGCTCGCGCAGGATCTTCACCTGTTGGGCGGTCTCCACGCTCTCGGCCACGGTGCAGATACCGAGCGAGTGGCTCACGTGCACGATCGTCTCCACCATGGCCCGGCTCACCCCGCCGGTGTCGCCCAGGCCCTCGATGAGCGACCCGTCGATCTTCATGGTGTTGATGGAAAACTGCTGGAGGCTGTCGATGGTCGACCAGTCCGACCCGATGTCGTCGACGGTGAGCTGGATCCCCAACCGCGACATGGCATGCAGATCGGCCGCCGCGCCGGCGTCGGTCACGCTGGTCTCGGTGATCTCGATGGTGAGTCGGTCGGGGTTGATGCCCGACTCCTCGATGGCCGCCGCGGCCGCCGAGGCCGCCTCGCGCTGGCGGAGCTGGAAGACCGAACAGTTGACCGCCAGCTGGAGGTCCGACTGCCAGCTGACAGCCGCGGCACAGGCTTCGGACAGCACCCAGGCGTTGAGCTCCACCATGTGGCCGTTGGCCTCGGCCCAGGGGATGAGCACGCTGGGCGGGATGGGGCCGAGATCGGGGTCGTTCCAGCGCAGGAAGGCCTCGAAGCCGAGCAATCGGCCGGTGGCGAGATCGACCGCGGGCTGGAAGACGAGCTCAGGCTGGCCGTCCAGACCAAGTTCAGGTCGTGCTCTCATCACGCCCGCCGGGTCCACGCGTTCACCCAAATGACATCGGCGGGCCGCCGGTGCTTCTTGAGCGCGGACCCCCTGGGGGGCCGCTGCCGGGCCCGACGCCCTATGTGAACAGGAGCGTGGCCTTGTGGGCGAAGTCCACGACCGGGGCCGGCCACAAGCCGAAGAGCACCGTGACCGCCACGCACAGCCCGATGGCGACCATGGTGGTGGCGCTGACCGGGGACTGCGACTGGTCCTCAGAGATCTCGACCAGGGTGAGGGTGCCGGCCGCCTCGGGGCCGGCCGCCTCGGTGCCGGCCGGCCCCGCCCCGACGCCGGCTCCGGCCGGCTCGACCGAGACCGACGAGTTCGACTCGGCCGCGGCCGTGGTGACCGCCGGCGCCGGTGAGTACATGAGGAGGATGACCCGCAGGTAGAAGAAGGCCGCGATGGCGGCTGAGACCATGGCGATGACCGCCAGGGCCGTCGACCGGCCGCCGACCGACGCCGAGATCACCTCCAACTTGGCCAGGAACCCCGTGGTGAAGGGGATGCCGGCCTGGGCCATGAGCAGGACCCCCAACGAGCCCGCCAGCCATGGTCGTCGAGCGGCCAGGCCCCTGTAGTGGTCGAGGTCATGGGCCTTGTCCCCGGCGCCCCCGATCACCGTGATCACCGCGAAGCTCCCGATGACCATGAAGGTGTAGGTGAAGAGGTAGTAGAGCGAGCCCGCCACGCCGCGCGCCGTGGCCACCTGGAGACCCAGCAGCACGAAGCCGGCGTGGTTGATCGACGAGTAGGCGAGCATCCGCTTGATGTCGCGCTGCGCCAGAGCGACCGCCGCCCCCAGCAGCAACGTGATGGCCGCCAACACCCATACCGCCGGCTGCCAGTCGGTCCGCAGCGTCCCGAACGACGAGACGAACACCCGCAGCAGGGCCGCGAACCCACCCGCCTTCGCCACCGCCGCCATGAAGCCCGTGGCCGGGCTGGGCGACCCCTGGTAGACGTCGGGAGTCCAGAGATGGAACGGCACGGCCGCCACCTTGAACCCGAATCCCACCAGCAGCAACGCCATCCCGGCCAGGAGCAACCCGTTGTGCAACAAGACGTTCCGGGCGAGATAGTCGGCGATCTGGGGGAGATTGGTGGATCCGGTTGCCCCGTAGACGAACGCGATCCCGTACAGGAAGACCGCCGAGGAGAACGCACCGAGGACGAAGTACTTGAGCGCGGCCTCGCCGGACTCGGCCCGGCGGGCGTTCATCGCGGCGAGCACGTAGAGGGCGATGGACAGGATCTCGAGGCCCAAGAAGACCACGATGAGGTCGTTGGCCTCGCCCATGATCATCGCCCCCGAGGCCGAGAGGAGCATGAGGGCCTGGAATTCCGGCCCCGTGGCCTTCTCACGCCGCATCCACCCGTCGGCGACGAGCGCCGAGAGCAGGGCCGCGCACGACACGAGCACGGCCACCAGCGAGCTGAAGCCGTCCTCCACCACCGCCGCGTCGATGGAGACGTGCGCCCCGTGGTTGGCGACGTCGAACCACTGCACGAGCGAGAGCGACAGCGCCGCGAGGGTCGTCATCACCGCCATGACCGTGGCCACGGTGGGATCCATCCGCCGGCGCTGCAGGGACGAGGCGGCCAGGATGGCGACGGCCCCACCCATCATGACGAGCACGGGGAGGATCGACAGGTAGGCGATCTTGGGAGCGGTCAGGCCGAGCATCGCCATCGGGGTCATCACCGCACCCTTCCCGGGCTGGCGCTGCTGCTGACCCGCGTCGGTGGCGAGCCCTGGGTCGCCACCGTCGGCTGGTGGGTGCCCGTCGTCGTCTCCACGTGCTGGACCAGTCGCGTCACCGACGGGGTGATCCGGTCGAGCACGGGTTTGGGATAGACGCCGAGCACCAGGATCAAGGCGATGAGCGGTGCCACCACGGCGATCTCCCGCCACGACAGGTCGCGCACCGAGGCCGTGGTCTCGTCAGGCTCGTGGTGAAACGCCTGCTGATAGGCCCACAAGAGATACAGCGCGGCCAGCACCACCCCGCCGGTGGCGACCACCGCCCACCACCGATGGGAGAGGAACGTCCCGGCCAGGACCAGGAACTCGCCCACGAAGCCGTTGAGCCCGGGCAGCCCGATGGCGGCCAGCATGGCCACGGTGAACACGCCCGCCAACACCGGGGCGGCCCGCTGCAACCCCCGCAATTCGTTGACCTGCCAGGTCTTGCGCCGCTCGTAGATCCACCCGATCACGATGAACAGCACGGCGATGATGAGCCCGTGGTTGACCATCTGCAGCACGCCGCCGGTGACCCCTTGGGTGGTCAGCGCGAAGGTCCCGAGCACCACGAACCCGAGGTGGCTGAGCGAGGAGTACGCCACCAGCCGCTTCATGTCGCGCGTGACACAGGCCACGACCGCCCCGTAGAGGATCCCGATCACGCCCAGGGTGAGCAGCAGCGGGGCGAGGTCGACCACGGCCCGGGGGAACAAGTTGAGGTCGAACCGGATGATGCCGTAGGTGCCCATCTTGGCCATGACCGCGGCCAGGATGACCGCCCCGCCGGTGGGCGACTCGGCGTAGGCGCCCGGTGACCACGTGTGGAAGGGGAAGATCGGCGCCTTCACGGCGAAGGCGGCGGTGAAGGCGAGGAACAACAGCACCTGCGACGCCAGCCCGAGATGGGTGGCGGTGAGCGCCACCAGGTCGAAGGTGAGATGCCCGGTCTGCCGCTCGTGGATGAAGGCCACAGCCACGATCCCCACCAACAAGAAGGCCGAGCCCAAGAACGTGTAGACGAAAAACTTGATGGCTGCGTTGGCCCGTCCCGCGAAACCCCAGCCCGTCATGACGAAGTACACCGGCACGAGGGTCAGCTCGAAGAACAAGAAGAACATGATCAGATCCAGCGACACGAAGCTCCCCAGGCACCCCGCCTCGAGCAGGAGCATCCAGGCCACGAAGGACCGGGGCCGGCTCGGCACCTTCCCGGCCACGATCGCCAGAGGAAACAGGATGGCGGCCATGAGTAAGAGGAAGACCGAGATGCCGTCGACGCCGAGGTGCCACGAGATCCCGAGCCCCTGGGCCCACACGTGCTGGCTCACGAGCCGGTACCCGCCGTTGCCGGCCTGATACCGCAGCGCGATGGTGACCGCCAGGGCCAAGGTGGCGAGCGACCCGGCCAGCCCGACGCCGTACACGGCCCGGCGCTGGACCCGCTCGCCCACTGACCCGGGGATGAGCGCGGCGACGATGGCCGCGCCCGCAGGCAGCAGCACCAACACGGTGAGGAACGGGAAGGCCGTGTCGTGGGTCATGACACCGCCCTCGAAAGCATCCAGGCCAGGAGCACCACGGTGCCCAAGACGATGCCGAGCGCGTACTGCCGGACATATCCCGTCTGGACCCGCCGCAGCCCGCCTCCCGCAACCCGGGTGAGCCTCCCCACACCGTTGACCGCACCGTCGATGACCTTGACCTCGACCACCGTGGCGCAGAACCGGGCGAAGGCCTGGCCGGGCCGGGCGATCACGGCGTCGTAGATGTCGTCGAGGAAATAGGCCCGCTCCAACACCGCAGGCTCGAGCGCGGGCCGATCCGCCCGACGCGACCACAAGGAGAAGGCCACCCCGAGGCCGACCAGGGCCACCACCGAGTCGACGATGCCGAGCGCCCACTGCGTCCCCGTCGACTGGTGCGCCTCGTACTGTCCGGCGCCGAACACAGGCCCCAACCAGCTGAGGGGATTCCAGCTCGAATGCCACGGGAGATGCAGTAGCCCGCCGAAGAAGGCCAACACCGCCAGCACCACCAACGGGAATGCCATCACCCAGGGTGACTCGTGGGGCTCGGCCCCCCCTCCATGGCCGTCGCCGTCACCGGCACCGGCGCCACCACCGGGGCCGTGACGCCACCGGTCGTCGCCGTAGAAGGCCAGGGACACCAACCTGGTCATGTAGTAGGCGGTCAGCGCGGCGGTCACGAGGCCGATGGCCCACAGCGCCGGGTAGCGCGCATAGGCGTTGTCGAGGATTTCGCCCTTGGCGAAGAAGCCCGACAGCGGGGGGATCCCGGCGATGGCCAGCGTGCCGATGCCGAAGGTGAAGAACGTCAGCTTCATGTACCGGCGCAGGTTGCCCATCGCCTTGAGGTCCTGTTCGTCGTGCAGGCCGTGGATGACCGACCCCGCCCCCAGGAACAACAGGGCCTTGAAGAAGGCGTGCGCCACCATGAGGAAGATGGCCGCCTCATAGGCCCCGGTGCCCACGGCCAGGAACATGTACCCCAGTTGCGAGACCGTGGAGTAGGCGAGCACCTTCTTGATGTCCTGCTGCGCGCACCCGATGGTGGCGGCCACGAAGGCCGTGGCCGCTCCGACCGACGCCACCACCAGCTGGGCGACGTGGTGCTGGGTGAGCACAGGGCTGATCCGACACATGAGATACACACCGGCGGTGACCATGGTCGCCGCGTGGATGAGGGCCGACACCGGAGTGGGGCCCTCCATGGCGTCGGCCAGCCATGGGAACAGCGGGAGCTGGGCCGACTTCCCCACCGCGGCCACGAAGAGAAGCAGGCAGATGGCCGTTCCCGTCCCGCCGCCGATTAGCGACAGGTGGGCGAAGATCCCTGTGTAATTGAGGGTGCCGGTCTTGGAGAACACCAGGAACACGGCGATGAGGAATCCCACATCCGCCAGCCGGTTGTAGAGGAAGGCCTTCTTCCCCGCGCTGGCCGCGCTGTCTCGCCCGAACCAGAACGAGATGAGCCAGTACGAGCACACCCCCACGCCCTCCCACCCCACGAAGGTGAAGAGCAGGTTGTTCCCGAGCACCAGGACCAGCATCGAGGCCACGAACAGGTTCAGGTACAGGAAGAACTTGGGATAGTCGCTGTCGCCCTTCATGTACCCGATCGAATAGAGGTGGATGAGCGAGCTCACCCCCGCGACGAACAACGCCATCGTCATCGACAGGGGGTCGATGAGCAGCGCGGCGTGCACCTGGAGCCCGCCCACGGGGATCCACGTGAAGAGGTCCTGGGTAAACGACCGCGCCGGGGCCGCCTTGGCCAGGAGCCCGGCGTAGACGACACAGGCCACGACGAACGAGCCCGCCACCGTGGCCGTCCCGAGCCAGCCCGCCCAGGGGTCGCCGAGCCGGCGCCCGAAGGCGGCGAGCACGACGAAGCCGGCGAGCGGCAACAGCGGCATCAGATAGGCGGCGTGGATCATGTGGTTGGGCGTCTCGGATCGTTTGGCGTCAGTTGGGCGGCGGGGTCAGCCCCGCATGATGTGGAAGTCGTCGGCGGTGGCGTTACGGCGACGCCGGAAGATCGCCACCACGATGCCGAGGCCCACGACCACCTCGGCGGCGGCGACCACGAGCGTGAAGAACACGAGCGCCTGGCCGCCGATGTCGTTGAGCATGCGGGAGAAGGTCACGAACGTCAGGTTGGCGGCATTGAGCATGAGCTCGACACACATGAACATGACGAGCACGTTCCGTCGCACGAGCAGCCCCAGGGCACCGATCGAGAACACCACCGCCGCCAGCCCCAGGTACCACGCCCCGCCGAGGCTCATGGCGAGACCCCCTCGGTCTCGGCCGTATCGCCGGGTGTGTCGGCATCACCGGAGGTGACACCGTCGCCGGAGGTGACACCGTCGCCGGAGGTGTCGGGCTCATCCGCGTCGCGGTCCGATCCCCCGAGCGCACCCCCGGGGCGCCGCGCCAACACGACGGCGCCTACGACCGCGATCACGAGCAGCGCCGAGGTGATCTCGAAGGCGAAGAGGTACGTCGTGAACACCGACTTGCCGAGCGCAGACACATCCCCACCGGGCTGGTTCCGGGACGGCCCGGCGATCGACTTCGCCCCCACCGACCAATGCGCACCGAATCCCATAAGGAGCAGCCCGGCCAGACCGAGGACGATGAGGCCCCCGGCCAACGGACGCTGGGCCCGCAAGGGCTCTTTCTCGAGGCTCTCCTCGCGGTCGACCCCGAGGAACATGATGACGAACAAGAACAGGACCACGATGGCGCCGGCGTACACGATGACCTGCACCGCGGCCAGGAAGTTGGCTTGCTGCTCGACGAAGAGCACGGCCACGCCGAAGAGCGTCATGACGAGCATGAGCGCCGAGTGCACCGGATTGCGGGCCACCACCACTCCCACGGCTCCGCTCAGCACGACCACGGCGGCGATGGCGAAGGTCAGGGCGTCGACACTCGACGTGGTGGCGAGTAGAGGGCTGACCATCAGCCCTCGCTCTTCGTGGTGGGATTCTCCACCCACACCGTCGGTGCCGGCCGGTCGCCGGGCCCGCGCTTCGCCGCGGCGCGTTGCTCCATCCGGGCTCGTACCGGGGGCGGGATCCGTTGCTCCATCCTCGCCCGCATCCGGTTGGCGATGCCTCGCATCCCTTGCTGGTCGGGGAGCCGGTCGATGTCGTCGAGATGCGACGAGAAGGTCTCCCGGAGCTGACGGCTGCCGGTCCGGGCGTCGTCGCGTTCCTCGGACTGCCCACCCTCGGGAGGCCGGACCCCGTACCCCAACTCGCCCGACCACTGCACCTTTCCCTCGTAGGCCGCCACTCCCGACGGTGAGGTGGCCCGCATCCAACCCGACGTGTGCTGGTCGTCGCCTTCGCGCCAGTCCTCCCAGGGAAGTCGCTGGGGCCGGCCGGCGTCGTCGACGAGCAACTCGTCCTTGGTGTAGATGGCGTCGGCCCGGTTGGTGAAGGAGAACTCGAAGAGCTTGGACTCGGTGATGGCCTCGGTGGGACACGCTTCGACACACATGTCGCAGTGGATACAACGCAAGTAGTTGATCTCGTAAACGAACCCGTACCGCTCGCCCGGCGAGACCGGTTCCTCAGGCTGGTTGTCGGCGCCCCGGACGTAGATGCAGTCCGCAGGACACACTCCGGCGCACAGCTCGCAGCCGATGCACTTCTCCATGCCGTCCTCGTAGCGGTTGAGGACGTGTCGACCGTGGTTGCGGACCTGCTTGGGCTTCTTCTCACGCGGGTACTGTCGGGTGACCCGCTGGCGCGTCATCTGCTCGAGCGTGACCCGGAAGCCGCCGAAGAAATGCAGATCGTCTCGGAAACCGGAGAACAGTCCCATCAGCGCACCATCCCCGGCGCATCGACGCCGGGGACGCCGGGATCGGGCGCGCCGGGATCGGGGGCCTCGATCGACTCGTCACGCTCGGAGCCGACGATGACCGATCGCAAGAGCAGTCCGCCCGCTGCGACCAGCGCCACGATCACGCCCACGCCCCACCACCGTGACACCAAGAAGGCGGCGAGCACGAGGACCCACCCGAGCGACAGCGGGATGAGGACCTTCCAACCCAGGTCCATGAGCTGGTCATAGCGGAGCCGGGGCAAGGCGGCGCGCAGCCACACGTAGATGAAAAGGAAGATGAGGGTCTTGCCCAAGAACCACAGCACCGGGACCACCCACGACAAGATGAACACGTGGGGCGTGGGCCCGTCAGGCCCGCCCAGGAACAGGGTCACGACGATGGCCGACATCGTGATCGTGTTCATGAACTCGGCCATGAAGAACAGCGCGAACCGGATCGACGAGTACTCGGTGTTGAAGCCACCCACGAGCTCCTGCTCGGCCTCGACGAGGTCGAAGGGAGGTCGGGTCAGCTCGGCGGTGATGGCGATCATGAACAAGAAGAAGGGAAGGATGCCGGTGTGGATGAGGTACCAGCTCCCGAAGAAGGTGTGCGACTGGTGCTCGACGATGGCCCGGGTCGACAAGGAGCCGGCGAGCAACACCACCATGGTCACGGTCAGGCCGAGGGCGGCCTCGTAGGAGATCATCTGGGCCGAGGCCCGCACCGAGCCGAGCAGAGGGTACTTCGACCCCGACGACCACCCGGCCAGCATCACGCCGTAGACCGAGATCGACGACATGGCCAGCAGGAACAAGATGCCCACGGGAGGGTCGGCCACCTGGAGCTCGAACCGATGCCCGAAGACCGTCACCAGCCCCCCCACCGGCACGATGGCGAAGGACAAGAAGGCCGGCAGGATCGATAGATAGGGCGCCAGCTTGAAGACGGTCCGATCGGCACGCTCGGGCAGGAGGTCCTCTTTGAAAAAGAGCTTGATCCCGTCCGCCAGGGTCTGGAGCAGGCCCCAGGGTCCGGCCCGGTTGGGACCGACGCGCGCCTGCATGTCCGAGATGACCTTGCGCTCGAACCAGATCATGAGCATGACCGACACCATGAGCGCCCCGAAGGCCACGAACACCTTGATCACGACGATCAGGAGCTCCACCCAGTGCACGCCGTGCCCGAAGAGCGGGTCGCCCAGACCGAGCATTCCGCCCATCACAACGTCTCCAACCGGACGTCGATGACGGGCTCGCCGGCGTCGATCAACGCCGACGCTCCGGCCCGCTCGGCGCCGGGGTCGTCGGTGTGGAGGTTGAAGTCGATGCACACCACGCCGCGCGGCACCCCGTCATCGGCCACAGCCTCGAATTCGAGGGCGGCTCTCGACGACCGGACCCGCACCCGCGCCGGAGTCGCGACCCCGAAACGCCCGAGGTCATAGGAATTGGCCCGCACCGTGGCCGACGGCGCCAGGGGGGCGAGGGAGCTGCACGCTTCGAGCAACACACCGTGGTCGTAGAGCCGACGCGGCGACACGAGGCGCAGCGAGTAGCTGTCGGGGGCGGGAAGGGTCACGGCCTCGACCGGCACCGGCCAGCGCAGGGAGCGGGGTCGGGCCGGCGCGCCGCCGTTGGACGACGAGCCGTTAGACGCTGCGAGGAGCTCATCGCCGCCGGGAGGCTCGGCCAGCCCGGCGCGCGGCGGGGCTCCCTGGGCCTCGACGGCGTCGATGCCCGGTGTGGCCATGGGGTCGAACGGCGCCAGGACCCGGCGTGTGGCGATTCGGACCGGTGACGCCGGCAAGGGAGCGACGATCCCGTCGCGTGCCGCCGGCGTGTCGAGGACGACCCGGGTGATCCCGGCGTGCGACGGCGCCAGGCACTCGATCTCGTCCCAGAGCTCGGCCGCGCTCGAGACACCGAGCCCTCCGCTGAGCCGATCGGCGAGCTCGGAGGCGACCATCCAGTCCGGCCAGCACTGGCCCGGTGACACGAGCTTCTGCGCCAGACGGGTGACCCGACCTTCGATGTTCGTGGTGGTTCCCGTCCGTTCATGCGCGATGGCCACCGGCAGCACCACATCGGCCAGGGCCGCCGACAAGGACAGAAAGCCGTCCACCGCCACCACGAACCCGGCCCGACCGAGTGCCTCCTCGGCGAGGGCCCGGTCGGGGAAGTCGCCGATGGGGTCCGACCCCAACAGCACGACCGCCTTCATCGAACCGTCCGCCAACGCTCGCAAGATGGCCGCGGCGTCACGACCCCGGGCGGCGGGAACCGATCCCCACGCCGCCTCGAACCACGCCCGGCCCTCGTCCAGGCTCACCCGGCCCGGCAGCAGGCCCGGGGCGAGGCCCATGTCGAGGGCGCCCATGACGTTGCCCCGACGAAGAGCGGGAAGGAATCGGGCCTGGGGCCACGCTTGCGCCATGGCGGCGGCGGCCTCGGCGATGAGCGCGCCGTCCTCGGCCAGTGACGGCCGGCCGATCACGACGACGACTCCCTCACCACCGACGCCGGCGCGCCCCAGAGCCTGCCGGGCCGCGGCCCAGGCCTCGACCTCCACCGAGTCGGGATGACCGGTCTCGCCACCCTCGCCTCCAGCCGCCAGAGCCCGGGCCAACGTGGCCGCCTCGCCGGGGCGATAGGGCAGCACCGCGGTGGCGAATTCGCTCAACGCCCCGGCGCGAGGCGCGAGCTCGATGACAGGGACGTCCCCGTCGATGGCCGCCCCCCGCAGACGAAGGAACAGGACGGGCAATTCCTCTCGCAGGTCGCCGGACAGGACCACGACGCACGACGCCGCGCACGCCTCGTCGATGGTGGCCCGGGGCAGACCGAGCACGACCTCGGCGGGCAGGCCGTCGCCGAGCTGGGCGTCGACCGAGTCGGTCCCGATCACCGACTTGGCGAGCTTGGCCCACGCATAGGCGTCCTCGTTGGAGAGCCGGGCCCCGCCGAGCACCCCGATGGCCTCGGGGCCCTCCTCGGCCCGCACGCGGGCCAGGCGCTCGGCCACGAGGGTCAGCGCCTCGCTCCACGACACCGGCACGAGCTCGTCCACGCCGGCGTTCGTGCCTTCACCGCTCCGGCGCAGGTGCGGCTCGACCAGTCGGTCCTCGGCGTTGACGGCCTCGAAGCCGAACCGGCCCTTGTCACAGAGCCAGCTCTGGTTCAACGGGTCACTGTCGATCCCGAGCAGGCGCGTGACCCGGTTGGACGAGGACTGGACCGCGGCGCGACACCCGAAGGCGCACAGCGTGCACGTCGACTCGACCTGGTCGAGGTCCCACGGCCGCGCCGTGAAACGGTAAGGCGATGCCGTGAGCGCGCCCACCGGGCAGATCTGCACGGTGTTCCCGCTGAAGTACGACGTGAAGACGTGGTCCTCGAAGACGTTCACCTCGATGGCGTCGCCCCGTCCCAGGAAGTCGATCTGCGCCTCGCCCGCGATCTCGGCCGCGAACCGGACACACCGGCCGCATTGGATGCACCGCTCGCGGTCCAACAAGACGAGCGCGGAGATCGGGATGGGCTTGGCCCAGTGCCGCTTCTCCTCGAGGAACCGACTCTCGCCGGGCCCGAAGGCGAGCACCTGGTCCTGGAGGGGGCACTCACCACCCTTGTCACACACCGGGCAGTCGAGGGGGTGGTTCACGAGCAGGAACTCGAGCACGCCGTCCTGGGCCTTCTTGACCTTCTCCGAGGTCGTGTCGACATCCATCCCCTCGGCGACAGGCACGTAGCAGGCGGGCTGCAACGTCGCACCGCGCGGTCCGGTCACCTCGACGAGGCACATCCGGCACATGCCCACCGGCTTCATCCGCGGGTGATAGCAAAAACGCGGGATGAAGGTCCCCGCCTGCTCGGCCGCGGCGATCAGGAATTGGCCCGCCGGCGCGGTCACCTCGCGGCCGTCGAGGGTGAAGGTGACCGAGGCGCCTTCATCGACCTTGGGGGCGATGCCGTGGTGCGACGTCACGACGGGATCAGACATGAGGACATCCCCCGTCCTTCACGTGCACGAGGAACTCGTCGCGAAACATCCGGATGGCCGAGGCGATCGACGACGGGATGGACGAGCCCAAGACGCAGATCGTCGTCTGCTGGGGCGGCCACGACACACCGGGCGCCAGGTTGTCACAGACGTCCATGAGCAGGTCCACATCCGCCTCGCGGCCGTCGCCGTCCTCGATTCGACGCAGGATCTTCTCCAACCACCCGCTCCCCTCGCGACACGGCGTGCATTGGCCGCACGACTCGCGCCAGAAGAAGCGGGTGATCCTCCACGCGGCGCGCACCACGCAGGTGGAGTCGTCCATGACGACGATCGAGCCCGACCCGAGCATCGATCCGGCTTCGCCCACTTCGTCTTGGCCCAGGGGGAGATCGAGGTGCTCGGGCCCGAACCACGGGGCCGACACGCCGCCGGGGATGATCGCCTTCAGCTCCCGGTCCCCGGGAATGCCACCACCCAGGATCGGGGCGAAGATGAGGTCGCGGAAGGTAGTCTTCACCATCTCCACCTCATAGACACCCGGATTGCGGACGTGGCCGGCCAGCGCGAACAAACGCGTGCCGGTGGAACGACCCGCACCGAGGGCGGTGAAGGCCTCGGAACCGTTCATGATCACCCAGGGCAAGTTGGACAGCGTCTCCACGTTGTTGACCACGGTGGGCTCGCCGTAGAGGCCGATGGCGGCGGGAAAGTACGGGGGCTTGATCCGGGGGAAGCCCCGCTTGCCCTCGAGGCTCTCGAGCAGCGCCGTCTCCTCGCCGCAGATGTAGGCGCCGGCCCCGGGGTGCACCACCACGTCGATCGAGAACCCCGACCCGAAGATGTCACGACCCACCGCACCGTGCTCATAAGCATCGTTCAGCGCGCTCTGGACCCGCTCGAGGCCGAGAGCGAACTCACCGCGCACGTAGATGAAGGCCCGGGTGGCCTGAATGGCATAGGCGGCGATGACCACGCCTTCGATGAGTTGATGAGGGTCGCGCTCGACGAGGAGGTGGTCCTTGAACGTGGCCGGCTCGCTCTCGTCGCCGTTGACCACGAGATAGGTCGTGGGCGCCTTGCGCAGCATCGACCATTTCCGCCCGGCCGGGAATCCCGCCCCGCCCCGGCCCAGCAGACTGACGGCGTCCACCTCGCGGGCCACGTCCTCGGGCGACATCGACAACGCTTTTCGGAGCCCCTCATACCCACCTGTGGCCAGGTAGCGCTCGAGCGTGTGGGAGTCGTCGTGCTCGAGACGCGACGTCACGATCCGGGGGGCCTCGGTGATCGCCATCAGGCTCCTCCGGTGGCCTTCGCCGACGCCGTCTCACGCTCGGCCCTGATGGTGGCGTCATCGACGCGCAGCCCACCCTGACGACGGACCCGCACCAGGGTGCCGTGTCGGGGGATGTCGTCGGCCATCGTCCCGTTCCGTAGTCCGTCGACGAGCCCGTCGAACGATTCGGGGGTCACGTCGCCAACGAACCGGTGGTTCACCGCCAGACACGGAGCCCGACCGCAGTCCGCGATGCACTCGGTCTCCTCGAGGGTGAACATCCCATCGGCCGTCGTGGCTCCGGCCCGTACCTCGAGGCTGTCTTGGATGTGATCGAGCAGCTCGTAGGCGCCCCGCAGCATGCAGGCGATGTTCGTGCACACCGCGATCACGTAGGTCCCGACGGGCTCGGTGTGGAGCATCTCGTAGAACGAGGCCGTGCCGAGCACCTCGGCCGGCGTGAGCCCCACCAGCGCGGCGATCTCGTCGATGGCCTCTGGCCTCAGCCAGCCGTCCTGCTCCTGGGCCAGGTGGCAGATGGGGATGAGCGCCGAGCGCGGATGCGGGTAGAGGTCGATGAGCTCGCGCGCCCGGGTCACGATGTCCGCCGAGAGGTGAACCGAGCCTGCCGTCGACATCACCGGTCCACCTCACCCATGACCGGGTCCACCGAGGAGATGGTGGCCACGGCGTCGGCTACGAGCCCGCCGTGCATCATGACCGGGAGGCTCTGGAGGTTCACGAACGACGGCGCCCGGATGTGCATCCGGAACGGTTTGGAAGACCCGTCGGACACGAGGTAGCAGCCGAGCTCACCGCGCGGTGACTCGATCGCCACGTACACTTCGCCCTCGGGGACCTTGAAGCCCTCGGTGAAGATCTTGAAATGGTGGATGAGGGCTTCCATGGACTCGTCGATGCGGGCGCGCGGGGGCGGCGTGACCTTCTTGTCCTGCACCCGGTAGTCACCGGGGGGCATCTTGTCGAGCACCTGCCACAAGATCCGCACCGACTCGCGGATCTCGTTGATCCGGATGGCGTAGCGGTCGAAGTTGTCCCCGTAGGTGCCGATGATGACGTCGAAGTCGACGTCGTCGTACGCCAGGTAGGGCATGGTCCGACGCAGGTCCCAGGCCACCCCGGTCGAGCGCAGGATGGGGCCGGTCGCCGACAGGGCGAGTGCTTCGTCGGCACTGAGTGCTCCCACGCCCTCCATCCGCTCGTGGAAGATCGGTTGTCCGGTGAGCAGGGCGTCGTAGTCGCTCAGACGCGACGTGACGTTGTCGAGGATCACCTCGACGTCGTCCTCCCACCCGTCGGGGAGATCCGCAGCGGTGCCCCCGGGGCGGATGAAGTTGTGGTTCATCCGCAGTCCGGTGGTCTTCTCGAAGAAGCCGAGGACGAGCTCGCGCTCGCGGAAGCCGAAGATCATCATCGTGGTCGACCCGACGTCCATGCCGTTGGTCGCCAGCCACATGAGGTGTGACGACATCCTCTGGAGCTCGGACAGAAGCATCCGGATCCACACGGCCCGCGGCGGGAGCTCGATGCCGAGCAGCTTCTCGGTGGCGAGGGAGAACACCAGCTCGTTGTTGAGCGGCGACAGGTAGTCCATACGGGTGACATTGGTGGAGCCCTGCTGGTAGGTGAGCTCCTCCGCGGTCTTCTCCATGCCGGTATGGAGGTACCCGATGATCGGCTTGGTGCGCAGGACCGTTTCGCCGTCGAGCTCCATCATGAGGCGCAGCACCCCGTGGGTCGACGGGTGCTGGGGGCCCATGTTGATGATCATCGTCTCGTCGTCGGGGCGTTCGACGTCGATGTCACCGCTGTCGACACCACGGCTCTCGGGGAGCCGGAGCACCGAACCCACCTCCCGCTCGAGCTCGTCGGGTGCGGTGTCGTGGCGCGAGCCGAGCTCCTGGGCGCCCTCGAAGGTCTCGCCGACGAACGGCGAGGAGGTGTCGGGACCGCTCATCGGGGACCTGGAGCGTGTTTGAACTGCACCGGCACCCGGCCCACGCCGAAGTCCTTGCGCAGGGGGTGGCCCTCCCAGTCCTCAGGCATGAGGATCCGGGTCAGGTCGGGGTGCCCGGTGAAGGTGATGCCGTACATGTCGTAGGCCTCGCGCTCCATGGCCTCGGCACCGCGGTAGAGGTCCCACAGCGACGCCACCTCGGCGCCCTCCTCGGGAACCTGGACCCGGATCCGCACCCGCCGGACATGGGCCAACGACAAGAGCATGACGACCAACTCGAAACGCTCGGGCTTGACCCCTTCGGGAAGCTGGCGCCCGGGATGGCCGAGGTAGTCCACCGCGGTGAGGCCGGCCAACATCTCGAAACCCGCCTCGCGGTGCCTCGCGACGACGTCGTGGTACCGGTCGCGGTCGGGAAAGAGGAGGTCGTGGCCGTCCTCCGACGTCGATCGGGGCACGGCCGGGATCGACAGTTCGAAGGGTGCGGTCTCTGCGGTCACCGGGGGGTTCCCAGCCGGACCGCATCGGGCCGCTCGGGCACCCAACCGGCAAGCTCCTCGGGGCGCGCCCCGGCGGTGCCACGCCGGCGTGTGATCTCGCCGGTACGGATCTTCTCGTGCAGCGTGAGGATGGCATGCAGGAGCATCTCGGGGCTCGGCGGGCACCCCGGTGCATAGACGTCCACGGGGACCACCTGATCCACACCCTGGACGATGGCGTAGTTGTTGAACATGCCGCCGGTCGACGCGCACACGCCCATGGAGATGACCCACTTGGGCTCCATCATCTGGTCGTAGACCTGGCGGAGGACCGGAGCCATCTTCTGCGAGACCCTGCCGGCCACGATCATGAGGTCGGCTTGGCGCGGCGAAGCCCGGAACACCTCCATGCCGAACCGGCTGATGTCGAAGTCCGCGGCCCCGACCGACATCATCTCGATGGCGCAGCACGCCAAACCGAAGGTGACGGGCCAGACGCTGTTCCGGCGAGCCCATTTCACCAGGTCCTCGACCCGACCGGTCAGAAAGTTGTGCTGGAGGTCCTCGAGTCCCATGACGCCGGCGGCCCTGCTTACGCAGCCTGTCCGGCGTCCGGTCCTTGACCGGGCCCGACACGGGCGATGGTCGACTCGGTGGTGCGCTCGGGCATGGCGGGGCGCAGGTGCTTGGCCGGTCCCCAATTGAGCGCGCCGTTGCTCACGAGATAGAGGAACGAGAAGAACACCGCGGCGGCGAACACCAACACCTCGATGAGCCCGAAGGTGTGCAGATCGGAGCGGAAGACCACGGCCCAGGGGTAGAGGAACACGATCTCGATGTCGAAGATGATGAAGATCATGGCCACCAGGTAGAACCGCACCGGGAAGCGCTGGGGAGGCTCGCGATCGGGGACGATCCCACACTCGTAGGGCGCGAGCTTGGCCGCGGTCGGTCGCTTCCGGGGAGCCAGAAGCCCCGACGCAAGGAAGGACAGGCCCGCGAAGAGCACGCCCAGCACGAAGAGCACGACGATCGGCAGGTAGTCGCTCATGACCGAATGCGGTTCTACCACGGCACCCTGCGCACGAGCACATTGAGAATCCCTCCCCGGCGGCCGCCGGGGCGGGGCCGGACAGGGGTGCCGACGCACCCCCCGTCCCCCTACGATCTATGCGGTGAACCGCTCCGGAACCTCCGCTTCGACGACCTCGCCAGGCCGCCCCGAGGTGATCGACGACTCCCATGTCCACGACGTCCTCGTCGTCGGCGGCGGCCCCTCGGGCTCAGCCTGCGCCTACTGGCTGGCCGACGCCGGCTGGGACGTCGTGGTCGTCGAGAAGAAGCACTTCCCACGCGAAAAGACCTGTGGCGACGGGCTCACACCCCGGTCGGTGCGCCAACTCAACGACATGGGGCTCGCCGGCGCTCTGGCCGGAGCACACCGCTACGAGGGCCTGCGGGCCTGTGCGTATGGGATGAGCCTCGAGATGCCCTGGCCCGATCACCCTTCGTTCCCGTCGGTTGGCTACGTGATCACCCGTCACGACCTCGACGAGCTGGTGGCTGAGCGAGCCGCCAAGGCCGGGGCGACGGTCTGGGAGGGGGCCGAGGCCATCGGTCCCGTGCTCGATCCGGCCACAGCCGGTCACGTCGGCGGGGCGGGGACGAGCGCCGAGGTGCTTCCCAGTTGCGGGGGGGCCAAGGTGCTCGATCGCGACGCCGGGCGCCAGCACGAGGTCCGGGCCCGCTACACGGTGGTGGCCGACGGGGCCAACTCGCGCTTCGGACGGGCTCTGGGCACGTCGAGGGATCGGAACTATCCCCTCGGCATGGCGCTGCGGGGCTACTTCCGCTCGCCGCGCCACGACGAGCCCTTCATCGAGTCACACCTCGACATCAGAGACGCATCGGGAACGGTCGTGCCCGGCTACGGCTGGATCTTCCCCCTCGGCGACGGGCGCGTCAACGCCGGGGTGGGGATCCTCTCCATCGAAGGACGATGGAAGGGTGCCAACACGACCCAGCTCATGGACGCCTTCATCGACTGGGCGCCGGCCTCGTGGGGACTCTCCAAGACATCAATGTGCGCCGCGCCCACGGGGGGGAAGCTCCCCATGGGCCTGTCGGTCCGACCCCGGATCGGTCCCAACGTGCTCACCATCGGCGATGCGGCCGGCTCGATCAATCCTTTCAACGGCGAGGGCATCGCCTACGGCTACGAGACGGGGCGCCTGGCCGCCGCGTGCGTGGCCAGAGCCCTCTCGGGCGAAGGGGTCCATGCGCTGGTCGACTACGAGTCGCAGCTCCAAGATGCCTACGGCCTCTACTACCGCATGGCCCGCGAATTCGTCCGCCTGATCAGCCGGCCCGAGTTGATGAAGGTCTGCGTCAGCACCGGCATGCATTCGCGCAGCATCATGGAGTGGCTGCTCCGCATCATGGCCAACCTGGTCCGCCCCGAGGAGATCGGTCCGGCCGAAGCGGCCTACCGGGCGCTGTGCACCATCGGACGCCTCACGCCGGGTTGAGCTTGGTCGTCGGGCCGCGTCAGAGCTGACTGACTCCGATCGTCCTGATCTCGATGTTCCGGACGAGCTGGTTCTGGGCATCGATGGAGAACACCAGATTGCTCACCGTTCCCATCGTGACCTGCACTCGCCCGTCGAACACCGCCGTCGCCGTAGAGATCACGGTCTTGGTCTGACCCTTGTCGTTGGCGATGCGCGCGATCTGGAACCCGGCCACTGTCTCGGTGCTCGGGCCTTCGGGCACGGGGACCACGAGAGGTTGCACGGTGGCGGTGGCGAAACCGGCACCCCCGTTCACCGGGGAGTACGGCAGCATCGCCTGGACGAAGGGTTGGTAGCAGGTGGCGAACAACGCCGGTTCCTGGAAGACACTGGCGTCGGCACCCTGGGCCTTCGTGCTCTTGACCACATCTGCCACCGAGCTCACCGCGCCCCCGTTGCCGGCGGGGTCTGCGTAGGAGGGCGACAATGCCTCGGCGGAGAGCTGTGCGACGCCGTCGCCCATACCGAAGGCCCCGTCGACAGCAGACACCGGGACGTGAAGGCAGCCCGCCAACACCGTCGAGGCCTGCTCCGCGGTTTTCAGCGCGGCCGACCCGTGCGAGGTGGCGCCCGCCGCGAAGACGTTCCCCGGGTTGGGAGTGCTGGCGCTCCAACCCGGAAGGTCCCCGGCTTGGATCCCGACGCGCCCCGCGATGGCACTGTCGGACAGCCCTACCCCGCCGATGTGCCCCGACGTCGACTTCATCTGGAAGTACCGAATGCCCGCTGCGAACGGGATGAGCCCGGCGAGCACCGTGAAGAGCACAAGCCTCACCAGGTTCTGCTTCCGTGAGGGCGGCGGCTTCCGGGCCGGATTGGGTTGGCGCGAGACGTGCTTGAACCACGCCGGAAGCCGCAACGGGGCCGCATCGTCGTCTGTCGTGTAGTCCCTGGTCTGTGTCTCGACGCCGACGAATGTGTCCCGGATCACACCGACCGGCGACGAGGGCTCGACGTATGCGAGCGGCGACGTTTCGCTCGGGACGGGGCCGACGACGGCGACAGGGACAGGGGGCACGAGATGGACCGGAGCGGGGGGCACCGCCAAGACAGCGGTGGGCGTTCCTGCGAGCACCGGCGCACCCGGCTCCTCGGCAACCGGGATCAACGGCTCGGCCATATGGATCGTCGACACCGGCGCCGTCGCAGCGTCATCGACGGACAGCGCGACATCGACGGGCAGCGCGACATCGACGGGCAGCGCGACATCGACGGGCAGCGCGACATCGACGGGCAGCTCGGGGACAACCGGGATCAACGGCTCGGCCATATGGATCGTCGACACCGGCGCCGTCGGAGCGTCATCGACAGGCGGCTCGGCGACGGGCGCAACCTCCTCGTCGACCCCATGGGGGCCTTTCTTCGACGGCACGAGGAGCCGCAGCGGGCGACCGTCCACGACGAACTCCAGAGACGTGGCCTGGGCACCGTCGGGCAGTGCGGCCGGAGCGCCGAACTCCAACGGGGACGTGCGCTCCCAACCGACGGTCCGCCGCTCCCCCGGATCAGGGCCGAGGAACGTGATGCCCGCGGTGTCGACGATCACCGAAAGGTGACCGACCATGGCCGGTCCGTCGGGCGTGGCGCCTTCCAAATAGACATCGTCCATTCGGAGGCTCCCGTTCCCGAGCCCGAGTGATCCCATTGCATGCCCCCCTCTGAGCCGGCTTCTCAGCCCGCCAGTTCTGCTTCGACTTCCTCGACTGCTTCGACTTCCTCGACTGCTTCGACTTCCTCGACCTGTTCGACCCCTGTTCCCGGCGGGTTCGGCGACCGGTGTCCTGACCAGCCACGCCCGGCCCAGTCCGGAGCTGGGGCGCTATCCCCAGCCGTGATGCGATCCCAGACGCGACGAGTCCAGCCGCGCCCGACAGAGAGGGGGAGAAGCGGCAGACAAAGGAGCGTCGGTGAGCGGCACCGGGGGTGCGACCGGAGGGTAGGAGCGGAGGGGCGCGCCGGGACCCGCTGTCGCCCCGTCCGTGGGCACTATCGCCGGCTTGTTCGACAGCCGACGCAACCGAGCTACAACCACGCTGACCTCCACCGACCATGCGCGCTGTTTGGAACCGCTTTCTCTGCTCTTGTGTCGGCACGAAGGGCTCGCAACATGAGCGTCTCCCGGTTGGCTGTCGCGCCCGGGGTCGACGCGCGCAGCGGGGGTCGACGGGTGAGGGCGGGGTCGGCGCCCAATGGACGGCGACGGTCAGCCGACGTGGACGAAACGGACCAACTCCATGCTCTCGTAGGTGATCCAGGAGTCCGACACCTGCTTGTAAGGGAACATCTCGTGGGCACCGAGCGAGGTGTCGCCGAGGAGGGCGGCCTCGAGCTGTTCGCACTTCGTCCCGAAGGTCTGGTAGCCAGGCGCCCACACGAGCCAGATCTGATGGGCGGGCGCACTCATGTGCTCGAGCCGGTTGGCGAAGGTCGAAGGATGTCCCCGGGCCGAGGCGGTGGCGTAATCGACCCAGTTCACGAACTCGGGGCTGGTGCCGCGCGGGAAGGTGATCTGGCTGTACCGACCGGGGGGCAACAGGCGGTTCACCGATGGGCCGATCTGGTCCGGGCAGTACGCCACGACGTCACCGGGACGACCCAGCTGAGCGAGCGCCGTCGCCACCTCACCCGCCTGGGTTCGGCTCGTCCAGGCGCTCGGAAGGCCGCTGGCCAGGCCGAACACGACCGTGGCGGCCAGGACAGCAGCCCTGATACGGCCATCCGCGAAGGTCACGAGGCCGAGCGCCACCAGGAGCACAAGGGGGACGAAGACCACCGAGGCGTAACGCGCCTGGAAGGCACTGCGACTGGCGTAGCCCCCGACCACCGCCGCGGCCAAGGTGCCGGTGAGCACGAGCGCCAGCCCCCGGCCCCGAGGCCGGGTGCGCAGGTCGAGGTCGACGTGGAACGAGCCCCGGGCGACCCCGAAAACCCCCAGCCCGACCAACGCGAAGTAGACGAGGGCGAGGGCGCGCCCTTGGTTGGTGGCCCCCCCGGCGAACGAGGTCACGGCGTTGACCATGGCGGCGAAGTCGGCGGGCTTGGCCCACGGGGTCCCGGTGTGATGCGCCTGATAAAGGAAGGTCGGCACCCAGGGGACGAAAGTGACACACCCCACGAGCACCGCCACGAGCGAGGCGCGCGCTCCGGGGCGGCGGGCGTCGGGGCCCCGCCACGCCTGGAAGGCCAACCACAGGGCCGTCACTCCCACCAGGTAGAGCGCCCAGTAGTGGGTGTAGAGGAGCAGTCCGGTGAGCAGCCCCACCGCCACCAGGTTGGAGACGGTGCGGCGGCGGAAGACGTGTTGCAGGGCCACGAGCCCTGCCGCTGTGAGGAACCCGACCAGCGCATACATGCGGTTCTCGGTCGCGTAGCGCACGGCGAAGGGCGATGTCGCGACGAGGACGAGCGCTCCCGCCGCTACTGTCCTGCCGCCCAGTCGACGCCCGGCCAGCCAGATGAACGGGAGCGTGGCGCAGCTGAGCACTCCCGACAGGGCTCGCACGGCCCCGTTCGAGGAACCGAAGGCGCCGCTCCAGAAATGAAGCAGGTAGTAGTAGAGCGGTGGCGCCCCGTCCCGGCGCAGGGCGCCGTGGATCTGCCCCAGAGGGAGACGGGAGATGTTGTAGGTCAGCGCCTCGTCGAGCCACATATCGGAGCTGGCCACGAAGCGAAGGGCGATGCCGAAGGCCACGACGACCACGGCCCCCACGAGCAACAGCCGCGTCATCGCCGGCGAGAGCGGCCGACCTTCGAGATCGGTGGCATCGCCCCGAGCTTCGACCCCCGCTGGACCTCCGGGCGCGGTGGCCTCAGGCGGCGAGATCGGCGAAGTGGTCCGCTCGGTTGTGGTCCGTGCCCCCCTGGGTGTGGTGCCGGGCTCGGCCGGTAGCGCCTGGAGCCCATCCATCTGTCGCATGGTAAACGACCTGACGGTCCGGCCTCGTGACAGGGGGCGCGCCACAAGCGCCGTGATCAGGGATCTCGCGCTGCCCCGGCCGTCGGAGGTCAGGCGACCGAGAAGTGGTTGCCAGTGATCTGACTCGCCACCTCAGCAGCCGCTTCGATCACAGCGTCGAGATGGACCTCGAGATGGGCGAGACCGGGAAACATGGCCTCGTAGGGGCCCGGCGCCAGGGCGACCCCGCGCTCGAGCATGGCCGAGAAGAACGGCCCGTAGACCCCGCCCGCCACGGTCGCACGCGCCGACGCGTAGTCGGTGACGGGCTCGGCCCCGAAGAACAGGCCCACCAGGGGGCCCACCACGGGGACCTGGACAGCGATCCCCGCCCCTGCGATGGCAGCCTTGAGACCCGAGCCCAGGTAGGCGGCGCGCCCGCACAAGAGGTCGTAGTCCCCGGCGTGGACTGTCTCGAGCACCGCCAGCCCTGCTGCGGTGGCGAGTGGGTTCCCCGACAAGGTGCCGGCCTGGTAGACGGGCCCGTCGGGCGCCAGCTCGGCCAGGACGTCGCGCCGACCCCCGAAGGCGCCAACCGGAAGGCCGCCGCCGATCACCTTGCCGAAGCACCAAAGGTCCGGCACCACCCCGGTGCGCGCCGACATCCCCCCGGGGCCCACCCGGAACCCGGTGATGACTTCGTCGAAGACGAGGAGGGCGCCGACGGCGCTACAGGCCTGACGCAGTCCCTCGAGAAATCCCGGCGCCGGCGCGACGACGCCCATGTTGGCCGCCACCGGCTCCACGATGACGCAGGCCACGCGCTCATCGAGCTCGGGGGCGACGTTGTAGGGCACGACGATGGTGTCGGCCACCGCTGAGGAGGGGACTCCGGCGGACCCGGGAAGGCCGAGCGCGGCCACGCCACTTCCCCCGCCGGCCAGGAGCATGTCGGAATGCCCGTGGTAGCAGCCGTCGAACTTGACCACCCGATCGCGACCGGTGAACCCCCGGGCCAGGCGGATGGCGCTCATGGCCGCTTCGGTGCCCGATGACACCAGCCTGACCTGTTCGCAACCGTCCACCCGATCGCAGATGGCTTCGGCCAGGAGCACCTCCCCCGGCGTGGGGGCACCGAAGGTCGTGCCGCGTGCCGCGGCGCGAGTCACGGCCGCGGTGACCACCGGGTGGGCATGCCCGAGGAGCACCGCACCGTAGGACTGGACCATGTCGATGTAGCGACGGCCCTCGACGTCCCAGACATAGGGCCCTTCCCCGCGCTCCACCGTGTACGGGGTCCCCCCCACAGCGGCAAAGGAACGCACCGGCGAGTCCACACCGCCGGGGATCACCTTCCGGGCCCGTTCGAACCATTGAGCGTTGGAGAAAGTCTCCTCGGCCCCCGAAGCGGCGCCGGCTCCCGCCGCGCCCCGGGGCTCAGTCACGCATGGCCTCGGCGACCTCTCCCGCGAAGTACGTCAGGATGACCGTCGCACCCGCCCGCTTGAGCGCGATGAGGTGCTCGAGCGCCACTGCGTCGCCGTCGATCCACCCCCGCTCGGCGGCCGCTTTCACCATCGAGTACTCGCCACTCACGTGATACGCCGCCACAGGGACGTCGACACGTCGGGCTACCTCCGCGATCACGTCGAGATAGGCGAGGGCGGGCTTCACCATCACCATGTCGGCGCCTTCGGCGATGTCGAGAGCCACTTCGGTCAGGGCTTCGCGTCGGTTGCGGGGGTCCTGCTGGTACCCGCGCCGGTCCCCTCCCCCCATGATGGTGACGTCGACGGCGTCACGAAACGGCCCGTACAGGGCCGACGCGAACTTGGCGGCGTAGGCGAGCACGGCGACGTCGATGTGGCCGGCGCTGTCGAGGGCGCCACGGATGGCACCCACCTGGCCGTCCATCATCCCGCTCGGTGCCACGACGTCGGCACCCGCCACGGCCTGGGCCAGGGCCACGCGCTGGTAGAGCTCGAGCGTGGCGTCGTTGTCGACGGTCCCATCCTCGCGCACGACGCCGCAGTGACCATGGTCGGTGTACTCGTCGAGGCAGAGGTCCGCGATCAGCACCATCGTGTCTCCGAGCGCGCTGCGCAGTTCGGAGAGGGCCACCTGCACCACGCCATCGCGGTCCCACGCGCCGGACCCGACGGCGTCCTTTTCCTCGGGGACCCCGAACAGCACGATCCCGGGGACCCCGAGTGACGCCAGGCGCTTGGCCTCGACGAGCAGCGACGACCTGGAGTGCTGGAAGTGTCCGGGCAGCGACGCGATGGGGATGCGATCGCTGATGCCGGCCCGGACGAATAACGGGGCGACGAGGTCGCCGACGCCGAGGCTCGTCTCGGCCACCAGTCGCCGCAGCGCCGGGGTGCGGCGGAGCCGACGCATCCGACGCACGGGGAATCCGGCGCCGCTGATCCCCGGCTCGGGCCTGACATCCATGACTGGCGAGCCTACGTCGGAGGCGCCGGGTCAGCGCCGAAGTGAGCCGACAGGGCGGCAACGAGCCCCTCGACACTGTGCTCGTCGGCGACCACATCGACATGGAAGCCGGCGAGCCGGGCCGCGTCGGCGGTCACCGGTCCGATGCACGCCACCACCGGGGGCGCGGCCCGCTGTCGGGCCAGCTCCACGTAACAGGTCACCGTGGAGGGGGACGTGAAGGTGATGACATCTGCGCTCGACACCATGTCGAGCTCAGCGTCACCAACACCAGGGTCGAGGCCGCCCGGGTCGCGGCGCGCGGCCACGGTGCGGTAAGCGGCGACCTCGGTCACCTCCCATCCCTTGTCCCGGAGCCCGGGTGCGACCACGTCGCGAGCCCCGGCCGCCCTTGGGAACAACACCCGCCCCGACGCGCCTGCTCCCGAAGGCGCCTCGGGCATGGCCTGGACCAGCCCGTCGGCGGTCTCCACGTCGGGGACGAGATCCGCCACGAGGCGACGGAGCGCCAGGGCGCGGGCGGTGGCCTCCCCCACGACGGCGAGGCGAGCCCGACCGAGGGCCCGCCCGTCACGCAAGAGCCCGACGAAGCGGTCGACGGCGTTTGCCGAGGTGAGAACGATCCAGTCGTAGGTGTCGGCGCGCGCCGCCTCGGTGCGCAGGGCCGCGCCCCCGTCAGGCGGGTCGGCAACGGCGATGACCGGGAGCTCGATCACCTCCGCGCCCGCCTCGATAAGGGCTGAGACGAGCGGGGCGCCCTGCGCGCGTGCCCGTGTCACCACGACCCGGGTACCCGACAGAGCACCGCGGGCCGCGTCGTGCAGGTCGAGCGCGGCCACGGGGCCGATCACGATCGTGCACGGAGGTCCGAGCTCCACATCGACCAGACCCGCCAGGGTGGTCCGCACGCTGGCCTGGCCTGCGGTGGTGCCGCGGTGTACCACGACGACGGGGGTGTCGGGACTGCGTCCGGCGTCGACGAGGCGACGGGCGATCTCAACGCGAGAGGCCATGCCCATCAGGATCACGATGGTGCCGCCGGTACGCGCCAGCGCCGGCCAGTCGACCGCACCCGGCGCGTCGGGATCGCCGGCGTGTCCGCTCACCACCGTCACCGACGACGACAACCCTCGATGGGTGACCGGGACCCCGGCCGCGGCCGGTGCCGCGAAGGCAGAGGTGACGCCGGGGACGATCTCGAAGGCGATGCCGGCACTGAGCAGGACCTCGGCTTCCTCTCCTCCCCGGCCGAAGACGAACGGGTCGCCCCCCTTGAGCCGGACGACGGTCCTTCCGAGTCGGGAATGCTCGAGGAGGAGTCCGTTGATCTCGTCCTGGTGGCTCAATTGACCAGGGCGTTTGCCCACGTCGATGCACAACGCGTCTTCGGGCGCCAGATCGAGGAGCCGAGGGTCGACCAACCGGTCGAACAACACCACGTCGGCTCGTCCGAGCAGCTCCGCGCCGCGCCGGGTGAGCAACCCGGGATCCCCGGGACCAGCCCCCACCAGGTAGACGGTCACGGTTGTCGAGCCCGATCGGGCTCGGTCCAGGCGTCATCGTCCCAGTCGTCGAGCGACCGTCCTCCGCACTCGTCGAGCAAGACGGCGCTGAGCCGACGGCCGAGCGTTTCGGGCTCGGACATGGGTCCATCGATGCCACGACGCAACAAGATCCTCCCGTCGCGACTCGCCAGAAAGCCGTCGATCGACAGTTGACCGTCATCGCGCACGACGGCCAGGGCGCCGAGGGGCAAGGTGCACCCTCCGCCGAGCGCAGCGAGAAAGCCACGTTCGGCCCGCACCGCGCTGTGCGCGACGCGGTCGTCGACAGCCGCAAGGAGCTCGAGGACGGCGTGGTCACCGTCACGGCATTCGACCGCCAACGCACCCTGGCCCACCTGCGGGAGCATCGTGGCGACATCGAGCACCTCGGCCACCGGCGCATTGAGCCCGAGGCGTTGCAGAGCGGCCCAGGCGAGCACGCCCGCCCCCACCTCGAGGGCCCGGTCGAGCCGTTTTGCCATGTTGCCGCGCAGATCGCAGTAGGTCAGGTCCGGACGCAGCCACGCCAACTGGGCGCGGCGACGCACCGAGCCCGTCGCCACCGTCGCACCTGACGACAGCGACTCGAGCGCGCAACCGACCAACGCGTCGCGCGGGTCGGCGCGTTCGGGCACACACGCCAGGACGAGGCCCGGCGGCGTGACCGAAGGAAGGTCCTTGGCGGAGTGGACGGCCAGATCGGCACGTCCGTCGAGGACGGCCAGTTGCACTTCCTTGACGAAGGCGCCTTGGCCTCCGAGCTGTGCCACCGGGACATCGACGAGCGTGTCCCCGGTCGTCTGCACCACGACAACTTCGCAGTGCGTTGGACCAGGAAGCGCGGCCAGAAGATCGGCGACGCGTCGCGCCTGGAACAACGCCAGAGGCGATCCTCGGGTGGCGAGTCGCAGCGGGCTCTCTCGGTCCCCGCCGATCGGGGTCACCACGGCGTCAGAGGTCGAACAGCGTGCGCAGCGCCTCGACCAGACGCTCTCCACGCGGGGTGCCAGCCGCCTCTTTCACCGCCACGGTCGGCTGGTGCAGCAATTTGGCGAGCACGTCACGCACCACCGAGTCCACTTCCGCCCATTCCCGTTCGTCGAGCTCGGACAACCGGGCCCGATGGCGGTCGAGCTCCGAACGGCGCAGCTCCTCCACGCGAGCCCGCAACGCCGAGACCACAGGAGCAGCCCCCCGCGCCCGCTCCTCGGCGCGATAGCGCTCCACTTCCTGGCTCACGATCTCCTGGGCCGCCGACAGTTCGGCCCGTCGCCCCTCCATGGCCCGCTCGGCGTGCTCGGTGAGGTCGTCCATGTCCAAAAGGTCGATCCCGGCGATGCCCGCCACGGCCGGATGGACGTTACGGGGGACGCCGAGGTCGACGACGACGAGCGGGGCACGACCCGCTGTCGCGGTGCGCGCCTCGAGCGCGGCAGCGAGGAGCTCGGCGTCGAGCACTGGGAGCGAGGCGGCAGTGGAGACGAACACCACGTCGGCTGATCCGAGCGCGTCACCGAGATCGGCGAGCCCGACGCCCGTGCCCCCCACCCGGGCGGCGAGGGTCGACGCCCGACCCACCGTCCGGTTGGCCACCACCACCTGGGCCAGGTCACCGTGACCACCCAGGGCGTCGACCATGCCTTCCCCCATCTCGCCGGCACCCACCACGACGACGTGGCGCCCGGCCAACGATCCCCCCAGCCTCGATGCGGCGAGGGCGACGGCGACGTGCGACAACGACGTCGAGCCCTGGGCGATGGCCGTGGTCGACCGGACGTGACGGCCGGCCTGCACGGCGTGGCGGAACAGACCCGCCAGCACCGGGCCGCTGGCATGTTCGGCCTGGGCCCGCTCGAGGGCGCGACGTACCTGGCCCAGGACTTCGGTCTCCCCTAGCACGCTCGAACGCAGACCGGCGGCGACCTCGAAGAGGTGCCCGGTCACGGCGTCGTCGAAGAACACCGTCCACCGCCCGTCTAGCGCGTCGACAGGCGTCCCGGCCATGGCGGCGAGGAACTCCTGAAGGTCGGTCACCCCTTCGTGGAACCGCTCCACCACGGCGTAGAGCTCGGTGCGCATGCAGGTCGACAGCACGACGACTTCGGCCAGATTCGCCCTGTCCCGAAGGCCGGCGACCACCTTGCCGAGGTCGTCCTCGGCGATGGCGACCCTTTCGAGCACGTCGAGCGGCACCTGGTGCTGCTCGAGTCCAACGACGATGACAGACAACGTCTCGCAGAGCTCCTTGCGCGAGTGGACCACCCGCACGGGACACGCGGCCCTCGGTGGGCCCGTTCCCTCCCCTACCAGGATGCCGGTCGGCGCAGCTGTATGCCAGACCGCTGTGGCCTGCGCCGATGTCGGTCCTGGTGCCCGACACCGGGGGACAGGGAGCGCCGGCCGGGGACCAAGGGCTGGTGGACGACCGGTTTCGGGCTTTTCTCAGCCAGGCTCGGCAGAGCTGAGACCAACCGCATGGGGAAGTGGGGACCAGGTCGGGGCGGTGCCGGGGCTGTCGCGGTGTGAGAGGTAGAAGCTCATGACCTGCAACTCGATCGACAAGTCGACGTAGCGCAACAAGACGTCAGGGGGAACGGTCAGGACCCGGGGGGCGAAGTTGAGCACGGACCCGACACCGGCTTTGACCATCCGGTTGGCGACGTCCTGCGCGGCAGACGCCGGCGTGGCGATGACACCGATCGACGGCGGGTCGGCGGCCGACACCCGTTCGAAGTCGTCGACGTGATGGACCCTGACGCCGCCGATCTCACTCCCGAGCAGTGCCTCCTCCACGTCGAACAATCCCGCCACCCGAAAGCCCCGGGAGCTGAAGCCCTGAGAGTTGGCGAGCGCCCGACCCAGGTTCCCGAGGCCCACGATGGCGACGGGCCAGTCTCGGTGCAGTCCCAGCTCCCTGTCGATCTGGGTGAGAAGGAATTGGGCCTCGTACCCCGAGCCCCGCGTCCCGAAGGATCCGAGGAACGAGAGGTCTTTGCGGACCTTCGATGCGTTCACGCGGGCCATCTCCGCCAGCTGGTCAGAGGAGACCGTCGAGGTACCGGCCCGGACCAACTCGAGCAGGATCCGTTGGTAGACCGGAAGACGTGCGACCGTTGCCTCGGGAATGCGGCGCGGACTCGGGACCACCATCGGCCGGATCGTACTGAGACAGAGGTACTTGGCACCAAGTGACAGAGGCGTCACCTGCAATCCCGCAGGCGGGGCGTCAGGTGGGTTGGTCTCGCAATGCCCGACGCAACGCCTTGCCCACCAGCCCGCGGGGAAGCTCGGGCACGAACCTGATCGCCGTCGGGCACTTGTAGCGCGTCAGGTTGGCGGCGCAATAGGCGCGCACCAGCTCCTCGGTCACAACGGCCCCGGGTGCCGCGACGATGACGGCTTCGACCGTTTCGCCCGTGTTCGGGTCAGGACGGCCGATGACCGCGACGTCGGCCACACCGGGCACCGAAGCCACGACGCGCTCGACCTCGGCGGGGAACACGTTGAACCCCGACACGATGACGAGATCCTTGGACCGGTCGACGACGAAGAGATCGCCGTCCTCGCCGATCACGCCGATGTCGCCCGTCCGCAACCATCCGTCGTCGGTGCGCACACGCGACGTCGCGGTCGCGTCGCGCCAATAACCGACGAAGACGTTGTCACCCCGGACCCAGATCTCCCCGGTATCGCCTTCGAGGACCGGCTCGTCCTCGTCGTCGACCAGCTGCACCTCGACGCCGGGGAGGGGACGACCGACCGAGCCCGGCCGATTGCGCCCGGTGCCCAGCGACGTCGACACCGCCGGTGCCGCCTCGGTGAGCCCGTATCCTTGCCAGATCTCGATCCCGTACCGCCGCTCGAACCGCACCGCGACGTCGGCGTCGAGCGCGGCCGCACCCGAGATCGCCCGACGCACGCCCGCGAATGCCGATGCGCCCCATGCACCGGCATCGGGCATGTCGGCCCACGCCGTGAACATGGTGGGGACACCGAGCAGCGTGGTCACCCCCAGGTCATGGACCTGCTTGAGCGACTGCGCGGCGTCGAAGCGGGTTTCCAACACGAGCGCGGCCCCCGTGGCCAGCGAGAGACCGAGTGCGACGTTCAATCCGAAGACGTGGAACAGCGGTAGGGCGACGAGCCCCACATCGTCGGACCGGAGGATCTCGGGAATGCCGAGCATCTGACGAAGGTTGGCGACCAGGTTGCCATGGCTGAGCATGGCCGCCTTGGGCTCACCTGCGGTCCCCGAGGTGAACAGGAGGACGGCCACATCGGTCTCGGCTCGCTCGATCGGATGCAGAGGATGCCCGTCGTCCGAGCCGGCCTCGGCGACCCTTTCGACGACCGGTACGGCCGGGGTGTCAGCGGATATTGCCAGGTCGGGGATCGACACGGGTTCAGGCTCGAACGTGACGACGGCCGAGAATTCCTCCCATGTCCGAGGCTCACCGGGCACCCCTTCGCCGACCACAACGGCGGCGGGCAGGACCACGTGGGGCACGCTCGGCACGGCCCCGACTGGGCCGCTGGCAAGGACGACGACCGGCTCGACGGCGGCGAGCTCACGGCCCAGCTCGTTGGCGGGGCTGTTGGGGTTGAGCGGGACCGCCACCGAACCCGCCGCCAGGACTCCGAGATAGGCGACGACAAAATCGACCGAGGTGGGCCAGACGATCGCCACCCGGGCTTCGGGACCGACACCGAGCTCTTTGAGTGCAGTGGCCACCGCCACGGCCCGGCGCCGGACCTCGCCCCAGGTGTGCCAGGCACCCTCGGCATAAAGAGCACGGTCACCCGCCGGGTGTTGGTCGACGAGGGCAGCGAGGTTCATGAAGGCCGGCCCGACACGACTGCTCGCAGTGTGACGACGTCGCCGGGTTGCACGCGCAGCACGGTAGCGGCCGACTGCCGGTCACACACAAGAGACAGCTGACCGTTGGCATCGACGATCAAGCCCATCGCCCCGGGCGCGACCGCGGCGAAGGCGCGCACCACGTTCGCCCGCCGTGTCGTCGTCGGACCCGACACCTCGAGATCCGAGCCGAGCGCCGCCTCGGCGGCATGATCGGGCCCGGCGGCAAGTTGGACGTTGCCGAACCGGTCCACCCATTGGACCTCGACCTCGAGCACACCCGGCGAGACCGAACTCCGAGGAGGGGTGAGTCGCACGAGGGCAGAAGGATCGAGTGGGTCTCCGAGCTCCTCCAGCGGCACCCCCCGCCACAGCCGCGCGACCGCGGGCGCAAAGACGTCACGACCATCGAAGGTCGCACCGGTGTCCTTCGGCGGTGGCGGAGAGATCTCCACGGCGCGTTCCACGCCGCCGAGGACGTCGACCGCCCATAGGAGCAGACCGTTGTCCGGTCCGACGAAATGATGCGGTCCGCCATCGGTCACATCCGACGCCGACGTCTGCACAGACGCCGATACAGAGACCGCGATGGCGCGCCTCGACGTCCCCACGCCGGGGTCCACCACGGCCATGACGACACCGGGACCGAGATGAGGCACGGCGCGCACGAGTGTCAGCGCGCCCGCTCGGACGTCGAACGGTGCCACCCCGTGGGTCAGGTCGATGATCGGAACGCCGGGCGCGTGGCGCGCCAAAGAAGCTCGCAGCACTCCGGCGAACTCATCGGCGAGCCCGTAGTCGGTGAGGACAAAGACCGACCCACCGGCGCGCCCCACCACCTTCCCCCCGCCTCGCCAAGGTGGCCGGCGGGAGTCAGCCGGCCTGGGTGTACCGGTCCGCCAGGTAGCGGTTCACGTCATCTTCACGGAGACGGAACGACTTGCCGACGCGTACCGCAGGGAGCTCTCCTGCATTGATCAATCGATACACCGTCATATTCGACACTCTCAGCGTGCTCGCTACCTCGCGTACTGTCAGGTAGCGAGCGCTGGTGACGTCATCTGCGCTCAGTGGAATCACCCCTCTCCCGCCTGAGGCGACTGTACGCCAATGTGGTGAATGTTGGAAAGTGAGCGGGCCAGAAAGCAGCGGGGAGCGAGGCGGCGGGCCGTTCCGAGGCCCTCACCAAATTTTGTCATCGCGCCAATTGGCGGGAGCGGTCCGTCGCTGCGGCCACCGCCGCGGTGATCGCCACTCGGACCCCACGATCCTCGAGGACCCGCAGACCCGCTTCTGTCGTCCCGCCCGGTGAGGTCACGGCGTCCCGGAGACTCTGAGGCGTCTGGCCCGACTCGACCAGGAGCCGGGCCGATCCCGCCAGGGTGTCGGTGACGAGGAGCCGGCTCACCTCTTCGGACAATCCCACCGCCTTGCCCGCCTCGATCAGGGCTTCGACCACGAGGAACAGATAGGCCGGCCCCGATCCTGACAACCCGGTCACGGCGTCGAGCGACGTCTCGGGAAGCCGGACGACGTGGCCCACCGCGGCCAGGAGCTCCTCGGCCCACGCCATGTCGGGCTCGGTGGCCCGAGACCCGGGCGCCAACGCCGAGATCCCGGCCCCCACCGTGGCCGGGGTGTTGGGCATGGCCCGGACCACGGCTGTCGAGGGGGCGAACCACGATTCGAGACGGGCCAGGGGCACCCCGGCCATGATCGACAGGACCCGGGCCACCGAGGTGGTGGCCAGGGCCCGGCAGGCCTCTTCTCCCACGGCGGGCTTCACGGCGACGACCGCGGCGGAGGCGTCGACGACCTCGTCCTCGACCACGACGCCGGGGATCTCGTCGGCAAGCTCGGCACGGCGATCCGCTGAGGGCTCGACCACGACGATGTCGGTCGAGCGCCATCCCGAGCCCACAAGCCCGTGGACCAGAGCGCCACCCATGCGGCCACCACCGACGACGAGCAACCTCGGCTTCACCACCGTCACGCTACCGACGATGTTGACGCGGCGCGGCCCGAGGAACCCTGGATAGCGGCCGCACTTCCCCGATCGACCGACATCACCAGCCCCTCGGGCCGTGCCGGTGGCACCCTAGCCCGTGCGCGCGACGCGCGCTATGGGAGAAACCGCGACAGTTCGCCGACGCGCCGCGCCGTGCGCGTCGTGTGCAATGCGCCGTGTGACGCGCGCTCGTGTGAAGTGCATGCATGCGACGCGCGCACGTCGCGCCGAAGGCGCGATGGCCGGCGCGTGACGCATTACGCCGACTAGGTCACGCCGAGTGGCGCCACATGTCAGGCGGGCCGGCGGCGGCGGTAGCGACCGGCGAACCCGATGGCCATGGCCGTGGGGAAGCAGTCGTCGACGTAGGCGAGGCTCGATCCCACGATGCGGTCGAGCTCGTCCTCGGTGACGGCGTTGACGGGTATCTCGCCCACGAGGTAGACGGCATCCTCCGCACCCAGGGTGAACCGCATCTGATGGAGATCGGCGTTTCGACGCAAGAGGTACTCGAATGTCGCTTCGACGTTCACCTCCGGCGCCGGCATGACCTGGGTCTCGTGGTGCAGGGTGCGCTGACGGATCGTCAGCCACACCGTGACGAAGTCCTTCTCGTCCCCAAGCAGGCGGAGATACCAGCGACCGGCCCCGGCCTGGTAGTCCACGGCGACGACGGCACCGCCTTCGGCCAAGCGCGCCGCGGTCCACTTCTCGATGACCGCATCACAGGCGGCGCGCTCCTCAGGCGAGGCGATGTCGGCTCGGGGCACGCGACCTAGCCCGGGGTCTACGGCGTCAACGACACTCGACGAGTCGCTCGGCGGTGAGCTCCTCGTAGGTGGCACGGAGCAGTGACGCGGCCTGGGCCCAGGTGTAGCGACGGGAACGGACCACCGCCGCGGTGGCCAGGCGCTCGGCCAGCAACGGGTCGGCCAGGATCCCCGAGGCGGCGTCGGCGAAGGCCTGCGGTGTCGAAGGGTCGACGACCAGTCCGGTCCGGCCGTGCTCGACGAGGGTGGTGAGACCCCCGACCGCGGCGGCGACGACCGGTATCCCGCACGCGGCGGCCTCGAGGGCCACCAATCCGAAGGACTCCGAACGACTGGGCACGACACAGACGTCCGCGGCGCGGTAGTAGGTCGAGAGGAGCTCGTGGGGCTGGGGTTCCTCGAAGCGCACGCGGTCGGCCAATCCCAGGTCGTCGACGAGCTTCTGGAGAGAGGCGAGGTGGTCCTCGCCACGTGGCCCGCTGGGCCCTCCCACGATGAGGAGGTACGCGTCGGGATGCTCGGTCATCGCGGCCAGGGCGCGGACGGCCACGTCGGCACCCTTGAGAGGTTGGATCCGACCGACGAACAGCAGCAGTGGAGAGCTCGCCGGCAAGCCCAGGGCGCGACGGGCCTGGGGACGGTGGCCGGGACCGAAGAAGGCGTGGTCGACGCCGGGTGCGACGACGCGGATGCGGGCGGGGTTGCTGTCGTAGAGCTGGGCGAGCTGGGCCGCCTCGACCGAGCACGACGCCAGGACGACTTCGGAACAGCGCATGACGGCGGCCTCGGCCTCGGCACGACGGTGGGGCTCGTCGCTCGAGACCTCTTCGGGGCTCGCTTCGGCCTTCACCCTGGCCAGGGTGTGGAAGGTCGACACCAGGGGAAGGTCGAGGGCGTGCTTGATGCGATGGCCGGCGATGCCCGACAACCAGTAATTGGCATGGACGGCGTCGAAACCGGTCTCCTCATGGAGCAAAGGGTCGACACCAGCGCCCGAGGTCATGAGGGACAAGACGTTGTCGGTGAACTCGTCGACGACGGTCGGGAGCTCCTCTTTGACCATGGGCCCGAGCGGCCCCGCCGGCACGTGGTGGACCCGGAGCCCGGGCTCGACCATCACCGTCGCCGGCAATTCGTCGGACCAGGCCCGGGTGTAGACGTCACACTCGACGCCGGCTCGGGCGAGGGCCGTCGAGAGCTCCCGGACATAGACGTTCATCCCCCCGCCGTCACCGGTCCCGGGTTGGGCCAGCGGGGAGGTGTGGAGGGAGAGCACGGAGAGTCGACGCACCGGCGACGAGCCTACCTGGACCTTCGTCGACTCGGTCCGGCGCCCAAGTGCGTCGCGCCGGTCCGGCCTGGGGTTACACGCTTGTCGATGTCTCGGCGGAGTCCGGCGTCAGGTCCGAGAGCTCCGGGGGCTCCGGGGTGTCATCGCGACCGGGCTGGCCCTCGTTCTCGTGACGGAAGGACAGGTAGATGCGGATGAGGGCCTGCTTCTGTTCCTCGGTGAGATGGGCATCGGCCAGGATCTCGCGGGCCAAGTCGGTCTCGCCCGTGCCGGGCTCGAGGATGCCGGCTTGGACGTAGAGCGTCTCGGCCGAGATGCGCAAGGCCTTGGCGATCTGCTGGAGGATCTCCGCCGAGGGGCGGCGCAGGCCCCGCTCGATCTGACTGAGGTACGGGTTGGAGATCCCGGCCAGCTCCGAGAGCCTCCGCAACGACAGCCGAGCGGTGGAACGCTGTTCCCGGATGAAGGCACCAAGATCGCCCCAGCGATCGGGGAGTTGCTTGGGCACGACGTGGAATCCCTCGGGGATCGAGACGTCGATCAGGCCAGCAGGCCGTCGACGGACGCCTCGCCTGTCTTGTACCGACTGACGATCTCCGCCTGGAGGGTGTCGATGCGCTCGTGGAGGGCACGGCGCTGATCGGAGATACGTTGCTCGATGGCGGTGAGCTGTTCGCCCACGGTCCGGAGCTCGGCTTCGCTCATGGTCGTGAGGGTGGCGGTGTGGTCAGCGTCGAGCACGGCGTCGAGCTCTTCGGTCAGGTCTTCGCGATCGAGGTCGGGTGACATCTGCGAGGGGAGCCGGCCATATCCCTGGGGGCGGGCCGGGCCCGAGCCGATGATCGAGGGCAGGCGCTCCACGAGCGAGTCGAGGTCGCCGCCTTCGTCGTGGTGGTCGAGACAGGCGTGGACGAGATCCAACCGGCCCTGCGCCATGCGCCGGAGGTAGGAGACCGCCGTCTCGGCCTCCTGGCACTCGGCGCGCATGGCGCGCACATCCTCGAGCGACCGCTCGGGGAGCCCGTCGAGGTAGTCAATGGCGAGCAAGCGCTCGAGCTGAGTTTCCAACCAGGCCATCACGGCGAGCGTACTCCGCTCCATGGCGATCGCCGCACCCCCCGCCCCGGTCAGTGGACTGGGCCGGCCCGCCACGAGGGGCTGTAGCAGCGGACGACCCGGCCGAGGACCGAGCTCGTCGGGACAGGCCCGAAGGCGCGACTGTCGGTGGAGGCCTGGGGGTTGTCTCCCCGCACGACGATCTCGTTCTCGAGGACGGCCCCGATCCTCTTGACGAGGAGTCGCCGGGGGTCGCGGGGATCCTCGACGGCCACGACATCGTCCGCGTGGAGCCTCCGGGCCCGCACGACGAGGACCCGGTCGCCCGGCGCCAAGGTCGGCTCCATGCTCATGCCTTCGACCACCACCCGGCGGGGTCGGACCACCGCGAACGCGATCGCCGAGGCCACCACGATGACGACGGCCCCAACCTGCCCGGCCCGGTTCACCATTCGCCTTCTCTGGGTAAGGTGAGCGCAACCCTCACCGTTTCACTCTGCACGAAGGAGTCCCGTCCATGCGCATCCTCGACCGTTTGCTGATCTCCGTCGACCGGATCAGCCCTCCCCGCACGGCCCACGCCCACTGCGACCTTCCCTGTGGTGTGTATGACCCCGCCCAGGCGAGGATCGAAGCCGAGTCCGTGAAGGCGTGCATGGAGAAATTCAACGGGTCGGACGACGCCGTGTTCAAAGAGCGGGCCGTGGCCATCAAGGAACAGCGGGCCGACCTCGTCAAGCATCACCTCTGGGTGCTGTGGACCGACTACTTCAAGCCCGAGCACCTCGCCAAGCACCCTCAGCTCCACGACTTGTTCTGGAAGGCCACCAAGGCGGCGGGTGAGTCGAAGAAGACCAACGACCCCAAGGTCGCCCAGGGCCTGCTCGACCAGATCAAGGAGATCGACACATTGTTCTGGGAGACGAAGAAGGCCTAGTTGAAGAAGGCCTGGTTGCAACCTCAGCGCAGAGAGAGGGGCAGGTGCTCTGCGCAGAAACGGGTGGTCGGCGCCGTGACCAGCAGGTGGTCGTCGATGGCGTGGCCGCAATGGTCGCACTGCCCGTAGGTGCCCTCGTCCAGCATGGCCAGGGCCCGCTCCACGTCCTCGAGCTCTTGCTCGATCGTGTCCAACAGCGATCCGTCGATGTCGAGGTCAGCGTTGGCGTCGAGGTCAGCGGCGATGTCGAGGTCAGCGGCGATGTCGAGGTCAGCGGCGATGTCGAGGTCGCCCGTGGTGTCCTCAAGCTCGCTGCCATCGTCGGCCAAGGCCGCGGCGTCGTCGTAGAGACCACCGGGATGGTCATCGGGGCCCGCCATGATGATCTCGGGCGCGGTGTCGAGCGGCGGCTGCGCGTGGAGGGCCTCGGGCCCGGTGAGCTCGTGTTCCACCGCGCCGATGGTACCGGCCGTAGGTTCTGAGGGGCGCGACGGGCCCCCCGTAGACTTCGGCCGTGACATCCCCGGTGGACCCACCTGCCCGACTGGAGGGCGACGGCCTGGACGTCCCGTGCGTCGACGGCATCGAGCGGCGGTACGTGAACCTCGACTCGGCGGCCTCGACGAGCGCGTTCCCCTCGGTCATGACCGCCGTCGACCAGTTCGTCCCCATGTACTCGAGCGTGCACCGGGGGGCGGGGTACAAGTCACGACTGGCCACCGCCGCCTACGAGTCCGCCCGGGCCAGCGCCCTCGCCTTCGCCGGCGCCGGACGAGATGGTGACATCGCCATCCTGTGTCGGAACACCACTGAAGCCCTCAACCACCTCGCCTACCGGTTGCGGTTCGAGGACGACGACGTGGTGCTCACCACCGTGGTCGAGCATCACGCCAACCTGTTGCCCTGGGGGCGGGTGGCACTGCGGCGGTACGTCGAGTGCGGAGTCGACGGGACCTTCGACACCGACGACGTGATCGCTGGCCTCGACCAGAACCCGCGGCCCCGTGTGCTCGCCATCACAGGAGCATCCAACGTGACGGGATGGCTGCCCCCCCTGGGTTCGATCATCGAGGCCGCCCATGAGCGGGGCGTCCCGGTCGTCCTCGACGGCGCCCAGCTCGCCCCGCACCGGGCCATCCCCGCGGGGGCGGACTACGTGGCCTTCAGTGGACACAAGCTCTACGCGCCCTTCGGCGCCGGTGTCCTCGTTGGTCCCGCCGGATCCTTCGCCGACGGTGATCCTTTCCTGGCTGGCGGAGGTGCGGTCGACCTCGTCGACCTCGATGAGGTGTGGTGGACCGAGCCTCCCGAGCGCGAGGAGGCGGGGTCGCCCAACGTCATCGGGGCCGTCGCCCTCGAGGCCGCCCTCGACGAGCTGGGCCGGATCGGGTGGGAGGCCGTCGCCGCCCACGAGCAGGGTCTGGCCACGCGACTACGCCATGGCCTGGCCGGTATCCCCGGCGTCGGGGTCCTCGGCCCCTCGCTCGAGACCGAGACGCTCGCTATCGCCGCTTTCGTGGTCGAGGGCGTCGACCACGCCCTGGTGGCGGCCCGGTTGAGCGCGGAGTGGGGCATCGGGGTCAGACACGGTTGTTTCTGCGCCCATCCCTATCTCATCCGGTTGCTCGGACTGTCACCGGCCGACGTCGACGCCTACCGGGAACAGGTGAGGGCGGGCGACCACCGGTTCATGCCCGGAGCGGTGCGGGCCAGTTGCGGGATCTCGACCACAGAGACCGACGTCGACACCCTGCTCGAGGCCGTTTCGGTCATCGCAACTCAGGCCAACTCGGGAGAGGCGTCGCCGGTTCCCTATGTCCAAGACACCGACACGGGCGACTTCTGGCCTGTGAGCGACGCGCCGGGGTGGCGGGGTCACGAGCGCGAGACCGGCGCGTCGTGTGCGCGGGGCTGAGGCTGACGCTCAGCCCACTGCGGTTCAGCCCATCGACCCGTGGAAGGGGACGCCGAAGCTGAAGATGCCGCCGTCGGAGGAGGCCAACCAGTAGCCGGCGGTCGTCGACGGGGTCATGGAGACGATCGGAGCCTGGAGGGCCACGGCGCCGGTCGATCCGCGGAAGGGCGCGTCGCCGAAGGCGAAGATGCCGCCGTCCGATGCCGTCAGCCAGTAACCGGCCCCGTCGGGGGTCTTGGCCATGGCCACGACGGGCTTGGTGAGGGGGCGGCCCCCCATCGAGCCGAGATAGGGCGCGTCGCCGAAGGCGAAGATGCCGCCGTCCGATGCCACTTCCCAGTAGCCGCGTCCGTCGTGGGTCGGGGCCATGCCCACCACGGGCTTGGTGATGGGGCGGCCTCCCATCGAGCCGTAGAAGCCGGCGTCACCGAAGGCGAAGAGCCCGCCGTCAGCGGCCACCTCCCAGTAGCCGCGTCCGTCGGCGGTCGAGGCCAGGCCCACCACCTTTCGGGCCAGGGTGACACCACCCATCGAGCCGTAGAAGCCGGCGTCACCGAAGGCGAAGAGCCCGCCGTCAGCGGCGACGAGCCAGTAGCCGTGTCCGTCGGGGGTCGACGAGATGCCCACGATGGGAGCGGCGAGGCGGCGTCCCCCCATCGAGCCGTCGAAGGCGGCCGTGCCGAAGGCGAAGACCCCACCGTCAGAAGCCACCAGCCAGTAACCCTGGCCGTCAGGCGTCGAGGCGATGCCCACGGCTGGAGCGGCCAGGACCGGGGCCACCGGTGTGGCGGGCAGGTAGGGAAGGAGCGAGCTCCAGGAGAAGTCGAGGGCCGAGGATCCCGAGGAGTCGACGAGGAGCTCGGTCCAGCTGGGGTTGCCCCGGTAGGCGGTGGCGGCGTAGCCGACGCCCATGAGACAGGGCTGACAGCGCAGGGAAATCAAGATGTTGTTGCGGTGTCCCCAACACCCCGAGGTGTTCCCGGTGGTGCAGTCGATGTTGTAGGAGCCCAGTCCGTCGTCGTACATCCAGAAGTAGATGGCCTCGAGGGGGCTGCCCACCGCGCCGGCCCAGTTCCCGCCCCAACTCGACCAGGGGAACCCAGCCGGCGCAGAGGGGTCGGTGTCCACGACGGCCGCCGACGCCGAGGCCTGGTCCAGCGCGGTCGCCATCGCCGACAGCGGGGGAAGGCCGCGGACGGTGCGCTCCAGGTTGGTGGCGGCGAAGAGCTGCTGCTGGGGGGAGAGCTGGGCCCAGTTGGTCGGGAGGACCATGCCGGGGAGGCCTTCTTGGTTGCGGGCGTTGGCGATGGCCGCCAGCGTCGCCGTCTGGCACCCGGTGGAGCTGTCGAAGTTGGCGCCCGTGCAGGTGTTGAGGAAGTTCGGGGACGGGGCGATGTTGGCGGGCGGGTCGCCGGGGCCGCCGCCCGATCCCGAACCGTTGTTGGCCTTGACCGACGGCGTCACCGGGGCGGGCGGGCCCTTCGGCGAGGCCAGGCCGGAGCGGCTGGCGGTCCCGGGCGAGAGCGCGCTCGCCAACGCCACCGTCAGTGCCAGCACCGCCAGGAGGCCGGCCCGGGCGAACAACGGGTGGTGGCGTCGGGCGGTGGGGGCCACGGCGCGTTCGTTCCCCAGTGAGTCACTCGTCACCCTCCATATATCGGAATACTCAGGGCGGTTATTAACTCACTCAGGGGAATCAGTGAATCTTTCCGGAATGTGCCTGGTCCCGATGTCCTTCTCACGCAGCGCGGTCTGACTCCCCGGCGGGAAAATGGGGGCCTGGCCCGAGGCGGACAAGGGGGCGGATGGGCCGGCGCGGGGTGGTGACAAGAGGTTGGTGAGTTGATGACAGAGACGGTGGATCGAGCGAAACCGGGTCGTGGACCGTAGACCGTCTGACAGTTCTCCGACTCGGCGCGAGTGAGCGTCTCGGCGACGGTTTCGGGGGTGTGAAGAACGCCGACGGTGAGCCCGGAGCGTTGATGGCACCCCCGATATCCTGAGCCGGGTCGCGCGCCGCTCAGGAGCTCATCGATGCCGTTCGAGTTGAAAGGAGTCCTCCGGGCCCGACGGGGGTGAGAACTTCCGGCTGCAGGCGCAGTACATGAACCCCCAGATGGGCAGGGTGCTCAAGACGATCGGGTTCGACCACTACTACGAGCGGGGCGAGGGCTGTTACCTCTACGACGGTGACGGTCGGAAGTACCTCGACTTCCTGTCGGGGTTCGGGGTGTTCGCCCTGGGCCGAGGCCACCCCGGGGTCACCCGGGCCATCCACGATGCCCTCGACGCCGATCTCCCCAACCTCGTCCAGATGGACTGTGCCCTGTTGCCCGGGATCCTGGCCGAGGAGCTCGTGAACCGGTCACACCCCGGGATCGAGCGGGCCTTCTTCACCAACTCCGGTGCCGAGGCCATCGAGTCGGTCATCAAGTTCGCCCGGGCCGCCACCGAGCGCGACCGGATCCTCTACTGCGACCACGGCTTCCACGGGCTCACCACGGGGACGTTGTCGCTCAACGGCGAGCGGGAGTTCCGAGACGGGTTCGGCCCAATCCTGCCCTCCACGTGTGTGGGATTCGGCGACATCGACAGGCCGAAGAAGGAGCTGCGGCGCGGAGACGTGGCCGGCTTCGTGGTCGAGCCCATCCAGGGCAAGGGTGTCAACCTCGCCTCGGAGGCGTACTGGCGGGCCGTGGAGACGTTGTGCGGGCGGCACAAGACGCTCTTCGTCATCGACGAGGTCCGGCGTCGACAGGAGATGGGCCTGCTCAAGGCCCTCGGGTTCGTTCGCAGTCAGGTGGCATTTTGCGTTTCATGGCAGGCGACGACCGTCGCCCTCATCGGGGTCGTTGTCGGGGTGCCGGCCGGCATCGCCATGGGTCAGCTGGTGTGGAAGCTTTCGCAGGCGATCTCGGCGTCCTACCGGTACCGGTCGTGGTCGTTTGGGCCATCGTGACGCCTGCGGTGGGGACGGTTCTGATCGCGAATGTGCTGGCGATCGCCCCGGCGTTGGTCGCCTCACGATCGCGCTCAGCAGATCTCCTCAGGGCCGAATGAGCTGACCAGGGTGAGGTCCATGTGTGGTACGACCGGACTCGACCTTGCCGATGTTTCCCCGATGGTTGGACGAATCGGAGGTCCCAACGGTTCCCTATCCCCCGGAGTCGGGCGAGTGACGCTCTGTCTGCCAGAGCCGAATCAGTCCGACGGTGACGGGCTCGCCTCCGACCTGACCAATGCGATCGCTCAGCGCTGCGAATACTGCGTCGGGGTTACCTCCGGAGCGACGCGAAAAGGGACGACACTTTCACCCCGGGCCAGGGGAATACACGATGCGATCGGGATCCCCGAATCCCTTGCGCGTCACCGACGGTCCGCCCCGGTCTGAGAGCCTGAGCGGTACCGGCATACCATCACTTCCAGGATGCCCTGGAGCGACCAAACATGGACTCTTCGCCATCCGCCTTGTAGCGGCTACGAGTCGTCGGCGGCGGTCGAGAGCCAGCACGGCCATGCTTCTGCGGTCCTGAAGCCAAGTCGTTGGTAGACGGGGTAACCGGCTGGGCTGGCTTGGAGCCACGCCCATTTCGCACCGGCAGCTAGGCCGTCAGCGGCAGCACGGGCAGTGATGGCTGCTCCATAACCGCGTCGACGGTGATCTGGTGGCGTCGCGATATTGAATATGGCGACATAGGATCCGAGGGTGACACCAAGACCAGTGGTTACGGACTGGCCTCCGACCTCGCCGAGGTAGCAGCGCACCCCCGATACGGCAAGGATGGACGGGGTCATCAACTGACGAAACGCTTCCAAGGGCGCCCCAAACCCCTCTGCCGCCACTCGCGCATGCGCATCAGCTTCTGTCGGCGCCAGTTCACGGATGGTCAGGCCGTCACGACCCTCGGCCGCGCCGAGATGGCCCAAGTCTCCTAACACCATGAGCGGAATGTCGTGGTCATCCCTGGTCAGGGCATAGGCGGTGGCCAGACCGGCTGCCTTGTCTGCTCCGGTCGGCCGCACTTGCAGGCAATATGGCAGTCCCGTGGATGCAACCTGGTCCAGGAGACGGGACACCACCTCCTCATCGAAATCCTCCGATCCAACCCAGACCCCGTTGAGCGTTGGGATGGCCACACCCGTCACCGCGGCCAGAGACCCGGGCTCAGAACGAGTCCAGCCCTCAGGCACACCCGTGAGCAGGTGGCCCCACACTTCAAGCAATGCTGCCGCGGCTTCACCAGGATTGTTTGGCACGCTCGAACGATAGAGTCGTCGCACAGGATTTTCAGGCCAGCCGGAAAGAAAGCTCTATCCAGCATTCCTGCATTACGCGAATGGCGGGCCGTCCCAGACTCCTAATCGGGAGGAAGCAAGAACGGAGTGACGCGCACGGGATCGTCAATATGTGTGGGTCAGGACCCTCGACCCTCGGGCATGGTGACTGCGAGAGTGTGCCAGTGCAGAAGGAGGCTCCCGGCCTTTAGACCTCCGATTACGACAGAACTGAAGCTCGCCCGAAAGTCCTCTGAGTTCATCATCTTTACCCGACGACGCCTTGTATCAGGAGAGGGTCGTCAAGATGGGATGGCACCGGATTGGCGAGGGGTCATTTGCCCGCAAGGTCTCCGCCAACGGCGATGTCGCCCACATCTTTGCGAACTTCTCTCGACACGTAGTCGAAATGGTCGAGCAAAGTGCTCGGCAGCGACCAGTGCAGTGGGACCTTGCTCTGGAAGAGTTCGTTGATCGTGTTCAGGGAACCGATCTCCGTTGGTGGCTCTACGGCAGTGGAGCACTTGCCGTCAGAGGCATTGACATCGACCCTGGAGATCTTGACCTTGCGTTGATGATCCGTTCTTGGCGGGCGACCTGTTGACTCACCTCCTCGTTGAGCCGGTGACGAGAGCAGAGAACTGGGTAGCCGAGTGGACAGGTCGGGCGTTTCATGGAGCATTGATCGAGTGGCTGTCCCCGTGCCGGCTGGAACTCCGTCAGACGAAATTTCGGGGCGCCCAGGTTGCAATGAGGGTGGGCGGGAGCCCCGATTAGATGCGTGCCCGGAACTTTGGGCCAGACGCCGCCGGGGTGTACCCCATCGGCGGTCCTCTTCTTGCGAAATGCGACCCCCTCGGTACTCCATCAAGGTCACATTGGACGGGCTGCGATCATCGTGCAATCCCCGCGAACGAAGACTTGCATCGTCACGCGTGATCTCGTCCTTGACGACAGTGCCGCACGCCACTCTTCTGTCGGCTCTGGCACCGGCTCGTTTGGGTTGTCGTAGATCATGTCGACTCGGACTGATCGGTGTTCAGAGACGAGTTGTGAGGACTTGCTCGACTGGGTCAAGACGGGCCCGGGATCTGACTTGTCGCGACCCGACGCTCACCGGGTCAGAGCGCGCCCGAGGATGACGGCTGCCGCACGGTCGCGCTCGGGTAACGCGTGCGCGTACCGATTCAGGGTCATCGTCGCCTGGGCCTGGCCGTGGCGTTCGGCCACAGTGCGAACGTCGACGCCGGCGGCAATCAAGGTGGTCACCGAAAAATGGCGAAGGTCGTGGAATCGGAAAGCCCAGCGCTCCGACTCCTTCAGTTCGCGCCCGCGGTTTCGCATCCTCGCAGGCGCTTCGAGCTTTCGACAGAGGGCACTGAACCGATGGGTGAGCGTGTCCGGATTCACGGGTCGGGCCCCGTCGGCGTTGAGCGACAGCACGAAGGGGTCGTCGATGAGCGGAGACTGGGCCTCGCCGGCCAGCTGCTCCATCTCGACCCGGCGGCGCCGAAGTGTCTCGACTCCAACGTCGTCCAACGCGACTCTGCGTGCCTGGTGTGTCTTGGTCGGACCCAGGTGGGCCTTTCCCTCGATCACCGTCAGAGCACGGTCCACACGAATCGTGCCCGCTTCGAGGTCGACGTCCGACCACCGCAGAGCACAGAGTTCTCCCCGGCGCATGCCGGTGAGAGCGGCCAAGGCGATCGATTTTGCAAGTAAGGGATCAGAATCCTCGGCGGCTCGAACCATCGTGGAGAGCTGCGCCGGAGTCGGGAGATGCATCGGGGCCTGACGAGCAGGGGGTGCTGTGGCCCGGCGAGCCGGGGAGCGATCGATCCAATCCCACTTCTCGGCCTGGTGAAGAGCCGCCGAAATGATGGCGTGGTACTGCCGGACTGTTGCCGGCGCAAGGCCATCTTCGGTCCAGGCCCGATACCTGGCATCCAGGGTGTCCGACCGAAGCTTGCTCAACTTGACGCACCCGAGCGCCGGGCGAATCGCATGACCGATCTTCGCCCTGTAGCCGGCGATCGTCGACGGGCGGCGCCCGAGGCCCTCGATGTGCTCGAGCCATTTGTCGAGGAGCTCGCCTACCGTCGCCTGGGACCGATCGAAGTGGCCGGCCTCGATCTTGGCGACGAGACTCGCCAGCTCCTTCGCTGCGGCCCGCTCGCCACCCCTGAACGTCTGCTGCCTCTGGACAGGCCGTCCCGCAGCGTCGCGACCGATGAAAACACGAAGACGCCACACCCCGGTGGACCGCTCGATCATCGAGCCAGCGCCGTGTCGACCAGCCACCATGGCAGGATGGTAGCAAGGGAATGTAGGACAAGAGTAGGACAAGGTCCCAACTCTCGGACGTTTTCCCAGCTGGGCCGCTAGCTCATCAGGTAGAGCAGGGGACTTTTAATCCCAAGGTGCCGGGTTCGAGCCCCGGGCGGCCCACCCACTTCTGGGTAACTAACGGCAACAAAGAGGATCCCCAACACGACTGCCACGATCATTCGGCTGACCTTGACCCGTGCCACCCCACAGAATCGTAAAGCGTCCTTTAACGATCAGCTCCGCCCCATGAGTGGCGTGTCTGCCCGCCGCCATGCAGGAAGACAACCGGAGCCTACTTGGTGTCACCCCACTGCTCACCCACGAGCCGGAGGCCGTCCCTGCCCTCGAAATGCACCACCGTGCCCGACTCGTGCTGCGTTGGGCGGATCAACTCTCACCGCCATCAGCACCCGTGACGACATCGGTCCCCGCGGAGCGCTGCGCCTGGACGGCGCGATGGAGGAGCGTCTTGAGGATGTCGGCGGTCAGCGCCCCGATCTGGGCCGGTGTCCGTTCGAAGTCGGCCATGAGCGCCTGGGTGGTGTGGGCCGACAAATGTAGGGCGAAGGCCAGCGTCAAGTCCTCCGGGGGCTTTCCGACACCCCCTGCGGAGCGCCATGCGAGGGCGGCCATGTAGTGCATCCCGCGTAGGCGATACACCCGGCAGAGCTCGGCCACCTCGGCGAGGGCCTCCGATCCGGATCGGGGTGGGGCATAGATGTCCCAGAAGGCAGAGCCGAAGATCTCGGCCATACGGGTGTGAATGGTCACCGCCAAAGCATCGAGCCAGTCATCAACCTCGGGAACCTGCTGGGGCAAGGTATCGATCCAGGTAGCAAGGTCGTCGACGTCGCGGGGCGAGCCCACCTCGGGGTAGCGGCCGGACGCCTCGAACATGTCCCGGACTGTCTCGGCGATCAACCGGTCATGGGTCGAATAGTGGCGGAAGATAGTGCGGGGGCTCACTCCCGACACTTGAGCGATCTCGTCAACCGTGGCGTCGAAACCTCGTCGGGCAACGACCTCCATGGCCGCGCGCCTAATTCGGGACCGGGTGACCTCACTCTGCGCTTCAGCCAACGAAGCGCTAGGGGCGCCTGGCACCTGGTCGGACGTCATTCGGTTCAGCCCCTCGACCCAATGCCGCTGAGGTAGTTGTGGACCTCGAAGAATGTGACCTCTATCGCAGCCAGGTCCACGCCGATTTGTTTAATGATTTCTGCTTGCCCCGCGGCGAACTGGTCGTAGCTGACTCTCGACTCCCAAACATTGACGATTCGGATGCCATCGTTGGCTTTGGCGACCCAGTGGAACAAAGCGCCTGGTGGCAGAGGACCTCCGGGAAGGAACCCGGCGATCTCAACTGCTTCGTCATATCGTTCGAGCGTCACCGCTGGAATATCAATCTGAATGGCGATGGCCACAGGCCCTCCGTTCCGCTGAGCAGAAGTACAAAATGTCAACACCTTCTTGTCACGGCAAGGATCGGGGCCACCCAAGGCTCTTGGAGCGCTTCCATGGTGTGTTCGTCGACCTAACAGCGCTGGCTCTCTACCGAGGTCTTGAGCCGCTCCAGGATCTGTCGCATGTTCGCTTCGAGCTCGGCTCCGCGATCCTTCGAGCCCATCATGAACTTTTGTCCGAGGCGTATGTACAAGGGAATGGTCGGACGCACTTCCAAAGGACTCACTCACATCCGTACCATCACCAGAGGGTTCAAAGCGATACGTCCATTTGGTAAACGCTCTGATGCTCCATTGTTCCCTTCTCCACTTCGGACCTCCGGTGCCTTGGCGCCGTGTTCGGCGTCCCCGCGCTCAAGATGTCAAAGCGTAGAGAAGAATGCCACGCTCGTCACGCGCTCCTTGCGGTTCGGTGCCAAAGTACGTTCCCGCTCGGATCTGGAAGCTCAGGGGTCCGCACAACGCCGATCCCGGTCGGGTGCAGCAACCACCGTCGATCAGTCGGGACCTGGCACAAGGTTGAGCGTCCCCGTGATGAGGTCGCCGGCGTCATCGGCATTGGCGTCGTTCGCCCGTCCGTGCATGCCTTCTGGATAGGTTGACAACAGCTCCGAGGATCCTACGTCGGGATCGACGACATACAGCCCATCGTCAAGGCAGGCCACCGCCTTCCACCGTCGGTCGGCACTTGCCCCGCCGGCATCGCGGGCATCGCGGGCAACGTCATCGAATTCAGCGGCGGTTCAGCGTTGTCGAGCCAATGGAGAGTCTGGGTCGCGCAATCAACGAAGTAGAGCCGTTGACGACGATCGTCCCGTCGCAGACCCTCGTCCCAATCCAGTGCGAAAGCACCGATGCGCGTCAGGCTGATCATTCCCCGTCACTCTCGTCGCCGGACGACCGTCAGTGCCTTATGACCCATGGGAAGACGACCGTCGTGCTCGCAGAAGTGTCGGACACCACGATTGTCGTTTCTGAGCGGCCGTGAGCTGACGGCGTACCCGAGATCAGCCCCGTGGCCGGGTTGATCGCCAGGCCGGCCGGCAGATCCGTAGCCCGATAGGCGAGCGTCCTTCCCCGCACATCTGAAGCCCCGATCAGCAGACTCACCGGGGTTCTCTCGACGCTCTTCTGCTTCCCGGGGTTCACCGTGAGGATCGGTGGGTGGGCGTTCTCGCAGCCACCTCTCTTTCCCAGATCGTTGGCCCAGATCCCCTGCACTGCAAAGGTGCCGGTCGCGAGGGGCACAAAGGTGGACGCGCCTGGCTGGCCTCCAATGAGATTCTCGCACTTGTCAGCGATCTCGCTGCCACGTCGGTCGGACCATCCCGAAGAAGGAAAGGGGTCAGTGAGGGTCTCGGCGTACTCGTGGCTGATGGTCTCATCGGCACCATCAAGGAGGCCTGGGTGAAAGAAGGAGCTGCATTGTGAGCCGACGTCGGGCACGTAGGGCATATTGGTATACGGGACGTTGGGACCGGTCAACCCGAAAAAGGGATCACCCGTGCTGTCGTGGTATGCGCAGTATCCGTTCCGAGGGCTGAGCCACTGATCGGGATCCGTTCCAGTCGGTGAGACAATGACGTATTGCGCGCCCACCGGATTCGAGAAGTGCACAGCCGCATTGGCTGCTTCTTGGGCGATCTGTTCCCCGGTGGCAGCCGCCGTGGCGGTGGAAGTGTCCTCCCACACTCCACCCAGCACGGTGGCGCTCGGGTAGGCGACATGGCTTGTCGAGGGCGCCAGCGGGCACGTCTTCGTTCCGAACGGGACTCCCTGGCAGTACTGGGTGAGTATTGCGCTCCACGATTCGTCGTTCGTTCCCAGTCCGGCGAAGAAGGCCTGCAGGTTGGGGGCCAGACCGTCAGGGTCACCGGAATAGTTCTCGTAACCGCCTGGGCCGGTGCTCTGGCTCCCCCACCCAGAGCCCCAGAAGACGAGGAAGACCTTGGGCGACCCTGTCACAATGCTCCCACCTCCGAAACTGACGGCCGCTCTGTGTAATGGCCCCGCAGTTGTGCGTGTCGGTGCGTTGACCCCCTGACCGGGTTTGTTGGGCGCGCTCGAGGAGGAAGACAAGGTGCGGAGTGGAACAGCACCGTGTCGGTACGGGTGACCGATCGTAGGATTCGAGAGGACCGTGGTCGCTCGCGACAAGCCCCCCGGGGCCGCCATCGCGATCCCTCCGATCGGGCCGGTCACAAGCCCCACCACGAGGGCCACGGCGCCCAATGCGAACCGAGTTACCACGGGTCGGCCCGCCAAATCGGAGCCCGGTGACCTTGGTTCGAGCCGTCTCATACTCTCCGCCCTTCGAGTCAATGCTCTTGCCGCGACAGCTGGTCACCATACTGCTCGCTGATTCCTGGCGCTTGAGCAACCTTGCGCGTCAGCCGTCTTTCGGTTCTCCCGCCTCGAGGTCGCAGGAGCCACCCTCGGCAGACAACTCGTGCGTCAACGGTCGTACACGGTCACCGCTTCGATGCGAAAGGTCTGCGGGAAGAGATCCACATAGGTCACCGCACTGAGCCCGTATCCGGCACGCATGAGCAGCGCAGCATCGCGTCCGAGGCTGGGGCCGTCGCAACTGATCAATACGACGCGTCGGGCACCGGTCGCTTTGATGGCCTCGACCCCTGTCCTCCCCAATCCGATTCGACTTGGATCAGCCACGACGAGGTCACCTCGTGTCGGCTTCCATCTTGTGATGTCAGCGTGAACGACAGATGCGTCCGAGTCGCTCAGATTGAAAGCGGCGTCGGCGGCGGCGCTCCGTGAGCCTTCGACGGCGGTGACAGACCATCCCCGCGCCGCAAGGACCCCGGCAAAGAGTCCAACGCCGCTGTAGAGGTCGACCGAGGTGGTCGGCGCTCCCAATTCGTCGGCGGCCGAACCGACGAGCTCTGCAAGCGCCTCCGCTCCATCGGCGCGCGTTTGGAAGAATGATCGTGCCGAGATCCGCCATCGGCGACCCGCCACAAACTCGTGGAGATGATCGGACCGCACATCACGCGGCAACCTCAGGTCCAGCCCCGAGGGGGTGGTGGCTGCCAGACGCTCGCCTGTTCGAGCTCCACAGCGGAGTAGGACTTGGCGTGCGCCCGGGTAGAGGGCCTCGACGAGGAGGTCCACAAGGAGCGGGTGCGCTACCAGACAGGTGTCAACCGGAATCACCTGATGCGATCGTGTACGAAGGTAGCCGGCTCTACCATCGGTGATGGCAGCCTTGATCGTCGTGCGAAATGCCCACGGGGCCAGCTCGACAGATGGGCTCGGATCAGGACACCGTACTCCTGAGCGTTCGAGTGATTCGACGATGAACTGGAGTTTCAGCCGTTGCTGCATGGCGATGGACACGTACTGCCATTGGCATGCTCCACATCCACGATCGACTTCCGGACATGGTGGCATGACTCGGTCGGGGGACGATTCCATCAGTTCGTCAATGGATCCGATCGCGTACCGGGCGCGATCGGTGACGAGCCGTACTCGCACACGCTCCCCGGGTAGGGCACCCCTAACGAAAACAGCCTTCCCAGCAGCATCGTGGGCAATGGCATCGCCGCCGCTCGCCATGCCGCTCGTGAGCAACTCGATGCCCTTGTCGCCCGCGCGCGTGTTCGAGGTCACCGAGGCTCGTTGATCGTACGGGTCACAAGGCCGTCGAGGACCTCGTCGACGGTGGGTGCCGCCGCGATTTCCCCGGCGATCCGTTGGGCTTCGATTCGAAAGGAGGTCCCACCGAGCACGGTCTCGATCGCCTGCGCGATACGGGAGCCGTCCTCTTCCGTAATCACATGCCGAATGCTTCCGCTGCTGTCGGATTGCGCCTCGATAACCGACCCGGCACCTGCTTCAGCGATGCATTGCCCATTGGCGAACTGATCCGCGAACAGTGGAACCACGACGACCGGGACACCGGCCGCCATGGCGCCGAAGACCGTACCCGAGCCTCCGTGGCACACGACCAGGTCGGCGTGGGGCAAGACGTCGGCCTGGTCGACCCATGGCTCCACCCGGACATTGGCGGGGATGAGGCCGAGCGTAGACCGGTCGAAATGACGGCCCACGGTGAGCAAGGCGCGGACCGGCAGGCCCTCCATGGCCTGCAACGCGCCCCGGTAGACGCCCGCCGCTGTGGACATGTACCCGAGCACGGTCCCAAAGCTCACATAGACCATTGGCGCCTTCGATCCGCCCCACCACTGCGGAAGCGGTCTACGCACGGGCGGGGTCGGCTCCCGGAATCGGATGGTGGAGGGGAAACGAGACGGGTCCAGGGAGCGAGGGAAACGAGTGAGGTAGGGCGAGGCGACGAGCTCCTCGACCAAGCCCTCTCGGTGTTCTTCGAGCGCAGGTGCGGCCACGGCCATGGAAGCTGCTTCGGTGTGTGCCAACGAGATGGCCACCTGGGCGACCGGGATCTCCCGTCGAGAGGCGACGATCGCCGACGCGTACTCACAGGGCTCGCGGACAACGACATCAGGAAGCCACTGGCGACACGTTCGTTCCATGGTGGGGAGCATGGCTCTGGTCGCCAGTCGTCCGAAGAGCTCACGATTGCCGAGTACCGACGCCTCGAGCGGCGCTGCGAGGGCGAGGAGTTCTCGTATCGCTGCCACCTCCTCTTCAGGTGGCTGGTCGCCGGCTTGGAACGGCAACCCGGCTCCCTCGACCATCTCCTGTAACGCCGGCGGACCCACGACCAAGGTGTCATCGCCTCTTCGTCGCGCCGCCGCGAGAACGGGCAACAGCGGGCGGAGATGTCCTGCACCACCCAGAGAGCACGCCGCCATCACCCGCATGGGGGTGAGCCTAGAAGGCGCAATGTCGGTGGGCGTCAGTCCAAGCGTTCCCCACGCATCCAAAGTAATGCCGGGTGCCGGGCATCGACCACGACACCCGTTGGTTCCCGGGCGGTCCTGTTCTTCGGAGCGCTTGACCCCGGATCAGGTCGACTGCAGGATTTGGCTAGCTGCGCGGTGGGATCAACCAGAGATCGCCCGGCCGCGACGGCGCCGGTGTGATCTGAGATCCACCCTCGTGCCCACGGGGCGGGTTTTGATCGACCATCGACTCGTGGATCACGAGACGACGGGGGACCTCGAAGAAGACCAGGAGCGCCAGCCCCAGCAGGAGCAAACCACCTCCGATCACTCCCAGCTCCCCGACACCGAGCCCGGGTCCGGTAAACGCCAGCGCGCGCGACGGAGCCGAGACTGTCTTGCTCGATCCGGTCGATCCACCCCTGGACCCGGTCACGACCCCTGAGCCCGATCCAGATCCCGAGTTCGTGGTCTTGGTCGTGGTTGGTGTCGTCGGCGGCGCCGTGGTCGTCGTCGTGGTCGGCGCCGTTGTCGTCGTCGTGGTCGGCGCCGTTGTCGTCGTCGTGGTCGGCGCCGTTGTCGTCGTCGTGGTCGGCGCCGTTGTCGTCGTCGTGGTCGGCGCTGTTGTCGTCGTCGTGGTCGGCGCTGTTGTCGTCGTCGTGGTCGGCGCTGTTGTCGTCGTCGTGGTCGGCGCCGTGGTCGTCGTCGTGGTCGGCGCTGTTGTCGTCGTGGTCGGCGCCACCGATGCGTTAAGAAGGGAGTCGATGTTGCCGTTCGCCGGGTCTGCCGCCCCACTCAGGTTCGGCACCCCGTAGAGGTCTTCGATCGAGTGGAGGATTCCGATGGTGTCCACCGGTGTCGCGTCGTGCTGGGGCGCTGCCGCCAGACCGGCGCTCACCACGATGGTCGGAATTCGCCCTCCGCCGGTACTCCCGTTGATTCCCGAGGTGTCATTCGTCGACTCGTCCCACTCGATGATGATCTTTCCGCCCGCTTGGTACCAGGGCGTCGCCTGCACCTGCGGGATCAGCGTCGACAGGAAGGCGTCGCCTTGCTGGACCGTCCCAGTGTCCTCGTCATTGATGAGGTTGGGGGTGTACCAGACGAAATCGGGGGCACTCGAGCTGTTGAGATCTGGTATCAACGACGAAGCGTCGGCCACGGAGATCGGAGCGTTTGGAAAGTACAGCCAGGGAACGTGGATCACTTCGTATTGACCCGAGTTGGCATTCGGATTGGCAGGGAGGTTCTCGGCATAGGCCTTCGACGAGTAGCCGGCCGACGCCAGTTGATCCGCGAGGGTTTGGGTACTGGGAAAGTCCTTCTGCGCCGGCGTGACGTTGTCAGTGTCGTTCTGCGTCGAGCCGCTTGCGAGGGCGAGATAGTTGGGGAGGCTTCCGGTCACCATGGAGTAGCTGGCCGTCGCCAGGCCGTTATTGGTCGCCAAACTGTTGGTGTAGGGCTGGTCGGCCTGCCCGATGACTTCGGAGAAGTTCTTGTTCTCCATCATGATCACCATGACGTGGGGCGCGGACGACGTCCCGTAGGCAGATACCGACATTCCCATAACCGCTCCCCCGGCCGCGATCAGGGCAACCGCACAAAGCCGCCCATACGCCGTGACGCGAGAGCGGGGCAACGCCGGGACCGAGATATCAGCCCCGGCCATCTCCGGGTCGCCGTTCCATCTTCCGCCGCGAGCCGGCCTTCCTGCCATTGTTCGATGCCCCCCATCGAATTTGGATCCCGTCGTCTTGACTTGCTCTAGTCGGTCAATCCTGACCGCGCCAAAACGGCACCCGCACTCATCTTGACCACCACGAACCACCAGGTGGTCAACTGCTCCTCAACAACCTATCAACCGGGGGCAGAACCATTCAATAAAGACCCAGGTCAGGGGTTACATCCGGCGGGTCAAGCCCTCGTGACCGCCGCCGGTGGAGGGATGACTCCTGCCCCCGAGTTCAGACACCCAGCCTTCGGCGTCGGGTCCGCGGCGGCGGGGAGCCTTGGCGGCGTCTTGAACGCCGGTCTCTTGTGGAGGTCCAGCATGTCGAAGAGGCTGTTGGCGTTGGCATCGCGCCGGGTGAGGGCCGGAAGGTTCCACTTCTCCTCGACGGTCTTGAGGATCGAGGTGTGGTCGTAGATCGTGTGAGACACGAAGTCCTTCTTGGCATACGGACTGACCACTCCTGAAGGGACACGAAATCCGTACCGGTCGAATCCACCGGGCGGATCGCCGGGCTTCAAAGCCGGCGCCACGTCGTCAGGGGGTATCGCCGCGGGTGGCGGTACGTGGTCGTAGTAGCCCCCGTGCTCGTCGTAGGTCCAGATCAACATGGTGGACGACCAGTTGGGGCCCGACATGACCGCGTCGACCACTTGGCCCATGAACTGATCGCCGAATTGGACATCTTGGGGATCCTCTTCGGACTGTTTGCCGTAGTCGGGCTCGATGAGACTGAACGCCGGGAGGGTCCCGGCGGCGGCGTCGGCGTAGAACTGGTCGATCTTGGCCAGACCGTGCGACATGGTGCCGCTCTCGAGAAGGGGAAGAAAGATCCCGATGGTGGGGAGCGTCGAGTAGTAGTCCTTCCAGGTGATCCCGTGTCGGTCGAATTGCTGGAAGATCACGCCGTTGGGTGGCAGCTCAGAGGGAAACGTGTCGTCGATGAGCCCCAATGACGTTCCGGCGATCAGGTAACGACGATTGGGGTCAGTCTGCGCCATGGCCGAGCTGAAATAGCGGTCGGCAATGGGGAACGTCTTCGCCATCCCGCAGGTGAAGGGCATGTCATCGCTCGTGAAGTAGCCCATCGCCTCGGCCGACGTGCTCGTCACGAAGCCCTGACAGGTGCCGTTGTCATACGCCTCGTGTGTGACCTTCCAATCGTTGCCGACCCCCTTGGTCTGACACTCCGTCGGCATGTGAAAAGCGTGGACGTCGTTGCCGTGGCCGTCAGGGTTCTTGGCTGTCGGGTGACCGTCGGCCCCGAGGGTGAACCCGTCGCCCCGACCAATGAGCCCGAGGACGTTGTCGAACGAATGGTTCTCCATCATCACGACGACGAAGTGCTCGATCTGTGGCACCTGGTCGGTCCCGACGGGCAGATCGGGCCGAGGTCTCGAGCCCGCCGCCCGCAATGCCTTGGCGGCCCCGGTGGTGCTCGACCCTGACGAAGAAGGGGTCGACCCCCCACCGCACGCGCCGAGCAATATCGACGCGCCGGCCAAACCGCCGCCCAACAATTGTCGTCGATTCAGGTTCACCAGGTTCCCCATCGTCGGTCTTTCAAGTTCGACCCGTTGTGCCGACGACGATAGATGAGCGGCCGGTGCCTCGCAGCTCATGGCGCTCGGGCGGGAGAGCTCGAGGGTGCTGCTTACGATTCAGGAGAACGTCAGCTCAGGGTCGGCGGCGTAGGACGGTCTCGTACCACTTCTTGAGACGAACACGAGCGTCACGCGATGCGGGACCACTGTTGACAGCTGACAGGTTCTCGGCGCGAACGCGAGATGACGGAGACAGAAACGACCCCGGTGGTTGCATCGTGCCCTTCGAGTCCTGCCACCAACCCACAGGCGCCTGGGCGTACTTCACGACGACCACCGCGAGCTCGTCCGGGTTTCGTCGCCCAGCAACCGGGTCCGACACGGCGGACATAGCCACCACCGCGCTGAGTCGCCCGGAGTGATCGACGGGTGTCGGACAAAGTTCAGTCGACAGCGCCCGCACCTCGTCACGGGATCGCCGTTCTCGTACTCATCGGCGTCGTCGTCGGGTACCGGCGATGTGGCCGCGATCAGGGGGAACTGAAGATGGGTGACTTCCATGACGCGCTCCTTTGATGAAACCCAGAAGAGGCGTCCAGCCTGCACGGGGCGACAACCGAAAACGGTCGTCCTGCCCAAACGAGGCGTCACTCCCAAGGGGGGGATGCCTTGCAGACTACTACCAAAGGTCTGATGCCCATGACCGGCCGCAACGCAAGAAATTTGCGACGGTAGATCTGCTGATCTTGACCGTCTGAGCGAACGAGAACGGGGTGCAGTCGGCGGCATTTGTCGCCCCAGCGCCGGTTCCGAGCTGAGATCCTGCCGTCACAGCGCGGTTCAACCTCCAGCGAGCGCGTGCCCAGGCGGAAACCTTCCCTCCCGTTGACCGCAGGGGAGGAGCACGCCCTAGAGTGGTATCTCTGATTGGGACCGTCTAAACGGGCGCTGGGGCTGCACAACGGCGCCGAGGTTCCCGTGCGCAGTACAGAGCAGCACGAGAAGGATGAACGTCATGTCGGGCTTGGTGGGCTGCTCTTGGCACAGGGCTTGGGCGTGAGTCCCGCAAAACGGACCCGTAGACACCGTGCCGGTCTCTTCACGGGACGACTGGTCCTTCCTCACTGGGCATACGCCAGCCACGGCCGGCCGCGAGTCCGAACCGTCATCCAGCAGTGGCCACCCTCTCCATTGGCGGTGCGCCGGAGGCGACCCCTTTACCGGGTGTGGTGGTCGTGGGCGGTCCTTGGCTCGGTGGCAGTACTCCTCGGCTCAATGGCGTTCATCATGGCGTCGGGAGATTCCCCGGCCGCAACACTCCGGCAGCCGAGACTCGATGCACCTGGTGGGGCGCACGGAGCTGCATCCACGACGACAGCGGCACCACGAGGAACGACAACAACCATCAGGCGAGAACAGGTCACCGCATCACGTTCGGGTGGCGGAATCGCGCACAACGTCCCTCTGGGGGATTACGCAGGGGAGTCAAACCCGGCCGGAATCGCCAAATTCGCAGCGGCAACCGGCACGCACCTGACGTACGCCACCGACTACCTCGCCAAGGGGAACGGCTGGGCATCGATGGACGGCGCCGCCAACATGAAGGCGTGGAGCGCTTCTCCCTATCGCATGGTGATCGGCATCCCCATCCTTCCCGGGGTGGGGACCTTGGCCCAGGGGGCCACGGGCGCCTACGACCAGTACTTCACCACGCTCGGGGAGAACCTCGTTAGTGACAACGAAGCCAGCGCGATCTTGCGCCTCGGGTGGGAGTTCAACGGGAACTGGTTCACCTGGTCAGTAGGAAGTCAGGCTGCCGCGGCGAACTTCGTGGCCTTTTGGCGCCGGATCGTGACCACCATGCGAGCCGTGCCGGGCGAGAAATTCCAGTTCCTTTGGAACCCCAACGGGCCCAGCCCCACGACCTACTCCCCCGACGAGGCCTACCCGGGCAATGCCTATGTCGACTATGTCGGGACCGACATCTACGACAACTTCTGGGGAAGCCCGTTCACCCCGCCATTCGCCTGGGCCCACCAGCTTTCTCAGCAGTGGGGTCTCTTGTGGCTGGCCACGTTCGCGGCGCAGCACGGCAAACGAATTGCCATTCCCGAGTGGTCCGACGAGTACCGCTCCGACGGCCACGGCCTTGGGGACGATCCGTCCTTTATCGACAATATGGCCAGCTGGTTTGTCTCGAACCACGTCGCGTTCGCGAACGTCTGGTCCTACAACACCACCGCGACATACAGGAACAACCTGCTCGATGGCACCTTCCCGAAGGCACTCGCCCGGTTCAAGGAGGACTTCGGCTGATCGAACCGATTCCAAGTCGCGTTCGCCTCGTCGCATTCTGTCGCGCCGTTGGATGGTCTCATTACCGGTGCTAACTACCAATTGAGCAACGGGTTGATATTGCCGTTGGCCGCGGCCCCAGCTGAACCGAGATAGGGCAATTGGTAAAGGTGCTCAATGGAGCCGAGGATCCCCGCCGTGGTCACACTCCCCGAATACCAACCCAGGGCTCGCCGCCAGGTACTTCGAAACCACGATCGTCGCCACGTGCCCGCCGTTCGAACCGTTGATTCCAGCGGTATCGCCGCTGAGGCCCTCGTCCCATTCGATGATGATCTGGCCGCCGGCCTTGTACCAGGTGGTCGCCTGGACCGACGGGATGAAGCTCGACAGGAACGACTCGCTGTCGGCCAGTTCGTGCGCGGAGGTGTCGGTGGGGACGCCGGTGTGGCCGTCATCGGTGATGTTCGGGCTGTACCAGACGAAGTCCGGCGGCGCGTTGCTGTTGAGGTCAGGGATGAGGTTTGACGAATCCTTGACGGTGACCGGAGCATTCGGGAAATACGCCCATGGGTTGTGCCTCACCGCATAGAGGCCCGAGTCATTGGTGGGAGCGGCAGGCAGGCTCTCGGCGTAGGCGGAGACGCTCACGCCCCCCGCGACCAGTTGGTCGGCCAGCGTCGGCACGTCGGGAAAGTGGTGCGTCGATGGAGGTCCGTCGTCGGTCACGCCCTAGTTCGAGCCCGACACGATCTCGAGATAGTTCGGGAGGCTCGGGTGGCCGAAGGCATACGACGCCGTGGCTGAGCCGTAGTCTGCCGCCAGGCTCGTGATGTACGGCAGGGTGGGGTTTCCGATGACGTTCGAGGCACTCTCGTTTTCCATCATGATGACCATGACCTTGGGCGGCACGAGCAGCTGACAAGCACTCGTCCCGAGACAAGCCGCCAGGCTGAGCGCGCCGAGCGTGCCCACCGTCGTGAATGACCACCTCGAGACCACTCGATGCCCCCGTCGAGATCAGTGTGCGCGCTCCGGACCGCGCCTGTGGTGGCGGGCCTCGACCCTCGACGTCCGAGGGAAGACCGGACAACTTCTCGACGTTAGCTGGCGGTGCTCAAGACACGCCCAAGATGCCGTCAATTCCTGATCAAACCAGAGGCGAACACCCGTCGCAGCTCACAGGAAGCACCCAGGAGCGCATAGCAGAACGGGAATCCGTCAAATCTGCCGATTCCATCGGTGCCATGATTCTGATTAGGTGGATGAGACGCATCCGTCCATTTCGGCGGGGCAGCTCGGACGATCCGGATCGATTTTGCCTAATAGCCATACCACCGCAGGCGTCCCGACAACGGGATTCGCTCCGGGCCGCCCGTTGACGGGTTCGATCGGTCATCGGCTGCGGCGTCACCCCCGCACTACGAGGATTCTCATCGCAGTGCTCGTGACGAGCGCGCTCGCCCTCACCAGCTCCACCGTGGGCAGTGCCAGGCCCAAGAAAGCCGCCAAATTCGAAGGGTCACTGATCAGCGCGTTGCGGGTGTCTGCTCCGGGAGTGGACGGTTCCGCCTTCGCAGTCAAGTACTGGTCGAGGTCGGTCCACAACCGGCCCCAGTCGGTGACCGGGATCGTCTTCGTTCCGAACGGAACAGCTCCGGCCGGTGGCTGGCCTGTGATCAGCTACGGCCATCCGACCGACGGCATGGCGAGCCAGTGCGCTCCGTCGCTCAGTCCCTCGACAGATGTCCCCTCGGTCAATGGCTTTCTCGACCGCGGCTGGGAGGTCGTTGCGACGGACTATCAAGGTGAGGGAAACCCGAATCTCGCCCCTACAACTCCGGGTCTGCAGCCGCATGGCGTGAACCTCCCGGAGGCTCACAACATCATCGACATCGTGCGAGCCGCGTCCGGTGTCCCCGGAGCCGACCCCAGTTCGAATTATGTCGTCTGGGGATACTCACAGGGCGGTGGCGCGGCCACGTTCTCCCTCGAGGTGGCGGCTTCGTACGCACCTGGGTTGCATCTCCGCGGTGTTGTGGCCACGGCACCGTCGGTCGATCTGGCCGACGCCTTCTACGGCGCTCCGACGGACTCCGCGTCACCGTTCACCCTCATGTACGTGGCGGGCTACCACGCCGCCTACGGCACCAAGGTGCGACTCTCGGCCGCGTTGACCCAGACGGGAAAGGCTCTGGCCAGCCACCTGGGCCACGAGTGCTACGGCGCGATCGCCCAGTCGATCGATCAGTACCAAGTCGACCAGGTCTTCAAGACCACGACCCTGACGCCACAATTCCGGCTTCTGTTAAGCGCCAATGACCCATTGAACGTGAGAGGCGTGAGCCCCACGCCCTTGTTGTTCGTCCAGGGCGCCGACGACACGACAGATCCGGCGAGCGGTACCGCCCTCTTGTCGAACCATCTGTGCGGTCTGGGCCAGGACGTCGTCTTGTGGATGTATCCGGGCCTCGACCACCAATCGATCGTGGGGAGCTCGTCAAGCGATGTCACCCACTGGATCGCCGACCGCTTCTCGGGACAACCGAGCCCCGACACCTACCAACCCACCGGTGTGGGAGGGGTCCAGAACTCCCACTGCAACTGATTCGGGGCGCGGGGCGGAATCGTCGCTCTTCGTGCTCATGCCGACACCTTTGGTCCCGAGGACGCCGGGCGATGGCCGCCCGGGACTTCACTCCGGAGGACCTGTAAGCTCTCATCGTTGCCGCACCGGGGGGGTGTGTGATGCTTGGAGTGACACCGTTGATGCACCGAGGAGCCGCGCCAGGCGCTCCTCGAAGGCGGGCCGTGTCGGTCACGACCTTCGTCGGGATCTTCGTGAGCGCGTTGTTGGTCACCTCCGTGGTGGTCTCGGGCAAGCCTGCTGCTGTTGCCGCACCGAACCCCGCGCACGTGATGTTGGTCCTCATGGAGAACGAAGGGGCATCCAACATCGTCGGGAACTCTGCCCTGCCCTACGTCAAAAGCTTGGCGAGCAACTACGGCTACGCCAGCCAGTCCTATGCGCTGAGGCATCCGAGCCTTCCGAACTACCTGGCCCTCGTGTCGGGATCGAACCAGGGCGTCACAGACGACAACCCGCCCTCTTCGCACCGTTTCACGTCGGTGTCCACCCTGGCCGATCAACTCGCGGCGGCAGGTGTGAGCGAGAAGGCGTACGCCGAGAACCTGCCGTCGCAACCCACCGCCGACTCGGGCCTTTATGCTGTGCGGCACAATCCATGGGAGTACTTCCCGAACGCGAGGATTGCGGTCGTCAATTCGTCGAGAATCACGAGCGACCTGAATTCTTCAAGCCCGCCGGATTTCGTCTGGTACACCCCGAACATCACCGATGACGGCCACACCGGCGTCCCCACCGACACCTCCGCGCACGAACTGGCCGACACCGAGTCATTCCTGTCGAGCTTCGTCCCTTCGGTCCAGGCGACCAACTGGTACAAGACCGGCGGCAAGATCATCATCGAGTGGGACGAGGCATTGGACTCAGACTCGTCGGGCATCAATGGCGGTTCAGGGGGCCATGTCGCCACGATCGTGGTGTCGAGTGCACTCAAGGCCAGGCCCGTCCGGGACGCGGCGCCCGTGGACACCGTCGGGATCCTGCGTTCGATCGAGGACCAATACGGCCTCACGCATCTCGCCAATGCCGCCAACTCGGCCAACGGGACCATCGACTCCCTTCTGAGCGGCACATCAAATCTCTCGACCCAGTCGATCACGAATGGACCCAGTGCGACTGCGTGGGTGGGAAAGTCCTTCTCATTCGCGATCAAGACGACCGGGAGTCCGACGCCAACGCTCAAGAAGAAGGGTCGACTTCCCAAGGGACTCCACTTCCGCAAAAATCACAACGGCACGGCCACGATGTGGGGAACGCCGAGCGCGAAACACACCATCGGCAGGCATTACCTGACCATCGTGGCCACCTACGGCAAGGGCAAGACCAAGCAGGTCAGGACCCAGACGTTCACCTTGACCGTCAACCCCTGATCCTCGGTCGCTGCCGTCCGGGTTACTTGACGCCCAGGCTGCCCTTGGCCGCGGCTTCGAAGACCCGATGCGGGAGGAGTCGCTTGGCGAGGATGCCGACGCGCTCGGCGGATTTCCCGACCGACACCCGCCGGGGTGGGCGCCGGGCGTCGAGGACCTTATGCACCACGGCGGCGACGTCTTCGGGGGCCACACCGTTGGCCTCGTCACGCTCCATCACTCCCACCGCGGCGTCGAGTGCCGCCCGGTAGTCGACGTCACCGCTCGCTGCTTCGGCCATCTTCCTGTTCGCCGTGAATTCGGTCCGGACGTTGCCGGGCTGGACCAGGGTGACATCGATCCCGAACGGCGCCACTTCGTAGGCCAATGCCTCGCCCAGTCCCTCCAGGGCAAACTTGCTGGCGCTGTAGAAGGCCTGGAACGGGATGGCGACCACGCCCCCGATCGAGCTGATGAGGACGACCCGGCCTCCGCCCTGGACTCGCATGGCCGGCAGGACAGCCTGCACGAGGCGCGTGGCACCCCAGAAGTTCGTCTCGAGCTGAGCTTTGGCCTCGTCGATCGTGGTGTGTTCCACCGCTCCGGCCACGCCCCATCCCGCCGACGCGACGACGGCATCGATGCGACCGTGTTGGGCGAGCACCTGGGAAACACCGTCTCGGACCGACTCGTCACTGTCCACGTCGATCACGAGACCTTGCCAGTCCCCTGAGGACGTCCCGCGCCTGCTCGATCCGACGACAGTCCACCCCGCCTGATGCAGACGGTCCGCGCAGGCTCGACCGATGCCGGCCGACGCCCCTGTGATCAGCACGACGTTGGCCATTTTTCCCCGAGAATTGGCTGAGCTCGGTGACGACGGTCACCGGGACCGGGCGTCGCCTCGCGGTGACCGGCCGAATTGCCAGCGGGCACGTCGGGTCGGGCTCGCCGACGCCAACGCTCGGAACGCCTGCAACTCGGTGATGCGGGCGCGGGCGGTGTCGGCCAACTCCTCCTCGTCACCCTCCGAGGCGATGTTGTAGGCGTCCACACACCGGCTGATCGCCACGTCGATGGCGGCCATCAAGCTTTGGTGCGCAGTCTCGTCGAGCACAGGAGCTCCTAGCGGTCCAACTCACGGCCTCCAGAGGCACATCGACTTCTCTGCGCAAAAGGGAACCGCTCCTCTGATTGTGCCTCAGTCCGGCCCTCATGACCACCGTGCCCGAACCCGGTAGAACGGTGCCACCGCTGTCGATCGGAGATCCGGTGCCAGAACCCGACTCGTCGGTGCAGGTGGTCGACAATCCCGAGCGGTCCAGGTACGAGGCCTATGTCGGAGACGAGCTGGCCGGATTGGTGACATATCGGACACGACCGGGCGTGCAGGTGCTCGTCCATACCGAGGTGGAGGGCCCGTTCGAGGGCCACGGCCTCGGAAGTCGACTGGCGTCGGCGGTGCTCGACCAAGTCCGGGCCCGGGGCCTGCACGTCGTCCCCGTCTGTCCCTTCATCGCCGGGTACATCGACCGACATCCCGAACTCTCCGATCTCGTGGCGAAGCCCGGCAGCTGAGTCGGGTTCGACGCTCGGTCGGGTGCGAGGAGGGAGCACCCCGCCATTCCTTTCGAGAAAAGGACCGTTTACCAGGGGAAATGAGCATCGCACGGCAGTGGGTCCCGAGCCCGTGACTCAGGCGAAGGGGGTGCGGTGCCGATACCTCATGGATGATCGGTGGCGGCCAGGAGCGACACAAAGGGGCGGACGGCGAGAGGGGTCCGAGCTGGCTCCGGTTCGGCTTTCTGCTCGCTGTCGCCGAGGTCATCATCCTGGTCCTGGTCGTCTCCCACCCCGGGTCGGCCGACGGTGCCCGGTCGGGGGGCGAGCACATGGCCACCTCGGTCGGTGACACCCCTCACGCGGCGCAGAACAGCCCGGCCGACCCCGGACATCCCTCGACCACGCTCGCGGCCGTCCCGCCGACCTCCATCCCGCCGACCCCCGTGCCCACCGCGGTCGTCTCGCATCCGAACACACCTGGCGCTCCGGCCGCATCGAGTCGGGCTGCCACCGCACCAGGTGTCCTCCCCGCCAACATCGCTCCCCAACCTGACTTCCTCCAGAGCTGCTCGGGGGGCCAATACGACGACTCCCAAGCCTGCCTCTCTGCCACATTGCAAGCGATCGCCAATGGCCGGAGCCACGAGGGCCTCGGCCCGATGGTGCTGCCCACCAATTGGCCCCAGCTCTCGCCCGAACAACAGATCTTCGTGGCCACGAACCTCGAACGCACGGCCCGGGGCCTCCCGCCCATGTCCGCCATGGCCGCCGCACTCGACCAGGCCGCCCTACACGGCGCCGTCCAGAATGTCGACCCTGGCCCGCCCGGCGGCTTCCCGTACTCGCAATGGGCGTCGAACTGGGCCGGGGCGGTGGGCAACCCGTTGGAAGCCATCTACTTCTGGATGTACGACGACGGCGTGGGTTCGGCCAACATCGACTGCACCCCGTCGGACCCGTCGGGGTGCTGGGGTCACCGGGAGAACATCCTCGTGAGCCTGCCGTGTCACGAGTGTCTGATGGGGACAGGGTGGTACACAACCGGGTACCGCGGTGACCCGAGCCTGACCGAGTTGCTGGTGGAGACCTCAGGCACTCCGGCACTGGACTTCTCCTGGCAACAGGAGTCGGCGTACTTGCCCTGATCCACACGTTCAGTAGTGTTCCGGCCCCTCTAAGTCCAGGTCAGAGCGCCGGCTGTTGGCCGAATGTTGACCGTCCATAGGGGGTTGCGTGTGAAGGGCGCGTCAGGATCGCCTATGTGACCTCGATCGAGCTCTTCCACGGAGCTCGTTGGACGCTGAGAACGGTGGGACGTTTGGGTCAGACTCCCAGGTCAGAGGGATTCGGAACCTCAGGTACTGTGACGCCGGGGAGCTGGGGCAGCCATGTGCACGGCAGCTCCGCATGGAAATTTTGGCGATCCAGCGTCAGTCTGGGAACCCCTTGATGGGAGTGGGCATGAGGTTGCGCAAAGAGCCCGAAGGTCATGACCCGACGCCTCCGACCGGGAGCGCCACCCAGCCAGACCCTCTCCCTCGAACCAGCTCCTCGAGCACCACTCGGAGCCAGCTGGGAGAGCTCCTCGTATCGGCGCAGCTGATCAGCCACGCCCAGTTGGCCGAGGCGCTGATCCAACAGTCGGGGTCGGGGAAGCGGATCGGGGTGACCTTGGTGGAGTTGGGCGCCATCGGCGAGCGCGATCTTGCCAAGGCCCTGTCGACCCAGCTCCACGTCCCCATGGTCGACCTCTCCCAGCAGACGCCCTCACCCGAGGCCATCGATGTCTTGCCCGAGAGCGTCGCTCGAGCCCACCTGGCGGTCCCGATCGTTCTCGACGACAACGGGATCACCATCGCCGTCTCGGATCCGACTCCCGAGTTGGCCAAGATCCTCGCCAACGCCTGCGGTCGGATCGTGCGACTCGTCATCGCCCCCAAGTCAGACGTCCAGCGTGCCATCGACACCGCCTACCGGGCCCTGGGAAACATCCGAGAGCACGTCCGAGCATTCGAGGAATCATCCGACAGCCCCCAACGGCTCTTGGACGCGGCCGTGCAGACAGTCACCGACGCGGACGCCCCCGTTGTCCAAGTGGTCAACCTGCTCATCACCCAAGCGATGCGCGACCGGGCATCGGACATCCACATCGAGCCACAGGGCCACCAACTTCGGGTCAGGTTCCGCATCGACGGGGCACTGCACGACGCCGTCGATCTCCCGTCGAGCATGGCGCCGGCTCTCGTGAGCCGTCTCAAGATCATGGCCGAGATGAACATCGTCGAGCGCCGGCGACCGCAAGACGGGCAGATCACCATGACGGTCGACGAACGCGAGATCGATATCCGGGTGTCGACGGTGGCGACGATCTGGGGTGAGAGCTGTGTGCTGCGGGTCCTGGACAAGAGCCGATCAGTGTTCCGGATGGCTGACCTGGGCATGCCCACGGACACCCACGAGGTGTTCACGCGGATGATCCGAGCTCCGTTCGGAATGGTGTTGTGCGCCGGTCCGACCGGGAGCGGGAAGACCACGACGCTGTACGCCGCCCTGACCGAGATCGACGACCCCAGTCGCAACATCATGACCATCGAGGACCCCGTCGAATACGTGTTCCCCTCGATCAACCAGATTCAGACGAACGAACAGGCTGGGATCAGCTTCGCCAACGGCCTGCGATCCATCCTGCGTCAAGACCCCGATGTGATCCTTGTCGGTGAGATCCGGGACGTGGAAACAGCCCGGATCGCGGTGCAATCGGCTCTGACCGGACACCTGGTGCTCTCGTCGTTGCACGCAACGGACTCGGCCGCGGCGCTCCACCGGTTCTTGGACATGGGTATTGAGTCCTTCCTGGTCGCCTCCTCTGTCTTGGCAGTGGTGAGCCAACGTTTGGTCCGCAGGATGTGCCAGACATGCAAGGCGCTCTACGACCCCAAAGACGAAGAGCTCGCCTTCTACGAAGAGAGCGGTGGTCTCCCCAAAGCACAGTTCTTCCACGGCGAGGGATGCAACTTCTGTGCCGGAACCGGGTATCGCGACCGGATCGGCGTATTCGAGCTGATGCGCATCACGCCTGAGATCAAACGACTGATCGTGGGTTGGGCCACCCAGGAGGAACTCCAGCGGATGGCCGCCTCACAAGGCATGCGGACACTTCGCGACGAGGCGATCCGCCTTATCTCCGACGACGTGACGACGATCTCCGAAGTCGTCCGCTCGATCTACACGGCCTGAGGCGAAGGCGGCTATGGCCAAGTTCAAGTTCAGGGCAATCACCCCCGAAGGCTCGACGATTTCGGGAATCGAGAACGCGGTAACGGCGAGCATGGCTCGCCGTGCATTGGTCCAGCGCAACCTGGCTCCGATCGACGTGATCGAAAAGAAGAGCATTCTCCAATTCGAGATCACCCGCGAGAAAGTCCCGCGCCGGGAACTCATGCACTTCTCTCGCCAGTTGGCGGTCTTCATGAAGGCCGGCATCCCCGTCCTCGAAGCAATGGAGGTGCTGTCGGAAGAGGTCGGAAGCAAGAATTTTCAACGGATCCTGGCCGAGATGTCCGAGGCGCTGCGGGCCGGCGAGACCTTCGCCAGTGCGGCGGACGCTCATCCCGAGGCATTCCCGCCGTACTACCTCGGCATCCTGCGGTCGGCCGAGCTCACCGGCAACCTGGACACGGTGCTCGACCAACTCGCCGACTACATCGACCGGGACACCGAAGCTCGCCGCAAGATCACCTCCGCCCTGATCTATCCGGCGATCGTCTTGGTGCTATCGATCGTGGCGGTCGTCGTCATCACGTCATTCGTCCTCCCCCGGTTCAAGACCTTTTTCACCTCGCTTCACGCCAAGCTTCCCCTCCCGACGCGTGTGTTGATCTCGATTGCGGACTTCTTCGTCTCTGACTGGTTCATCTTCGCCGGCATCGCAGCCCTGGCCGCCATCGCCGTGATCCTAAGCACGTCCACTCGACGTGGCCGTGACATCAGGGACGTGATACTCCTTCATGTCCCGGTGCTCGGCGACGTGATCCGCACTGCCATTCTGGAGCGGTTCTGCCGGATCCTCTGTTCGATGGTCGGGGCGGGTGTACCGCTTCCCGAAGCCCTCCTGGTGACGGGGAACGCAACGACCAACGCCGTCTTCCGGCGGGGCCTCAGCACCGCCCGCGACGGCATGCTGCGGGGCGAAGGACTGGCGACTCCCCTTGCGCAGACCGACCTCTTCCCGATCGCGGCACGTCGGATGTTCCTCGTCGGCGAGAGCACTGGAACTCTCGACCACCAACTCGACAGCGCCGCCAATTACTTCGACCGCGAGCTGGACTACAAGCTCAAGCACTTCACCAGTCTGTTCGAGCCGGCCGTGATCCTCTTCGTCGGCGTGATCGTGGGATTCGTCGCAATCGCCCTCGTGTCCGCCATGTACGGGATCTACCGACAGGTGCACATCACATGAACAGGCCTTTTCGATCGAACCGGCCGAGCCCCCTGGGAGGTTGACGCTATTCGAACGTTTGCGGGAACGGGGCGCCACGCCGACATCGACAGGGAGAGCCAACGCCGGCGCGCAAACCGGCGCCCCTCCCACTCCGACAACACAGACATCTCAAGAAGGGACCAAACAGCATGAGAGACAAAGCCAAACTCAACAGCCTGCAGAGGATGGTGGCGAAGCGGGATCAGGGTGGATTCACCCTGATCGAGCTCCTGATCGTCATCATCATCCTGGCCATCCTGGCCGCCATCGTCGTCTTCGCCGTAGGCAGCACGAACACCAACGCCATCGCGTCCTCGTGCAACGCTGATGCCAAGAGCGTCGAGACGGCTCTCGAGGCCTACAAGGCCCAGATCGGGAGTTATCCCTCGAGCCTCAGCGCGCTGACTTCGGGGCCAACTGCCACGACCATCAACGGCGTCAACGAGACCGTGGGGCCATGGCTCAAGGAGCTTCCGGCAACCAACAACTACATCATCTCCGCAGACAGTGCCGGCGTCGTATCAGTGGCGGGGCCTGGTGGGACTCCCGCTGCGAAGGTGTACACCAATACGGCCACGAACCCCTGCGACAGCCTGTGAGGCCCTGAAAGCCGATCGACTCGGCGACGCGAGCCCGGTGCCGGAGGACCGAACGGTCGGTTCCCCGGCACCGACCGCGTGACGGCGTCTGTCGTCGGACACGAGTCGAACTGTCGTTCCACGTCTTACTGGACGAACTCCATCCGGAGGCCTTCGGAGTCCCACTCCGGGTGTTCGGGTAGGTGAACCACACCGCGGGAGATGACCCGTCTTGCCGTCCACAGACACGCGGCCGCATCGAGGAGGTGGGCGAATGAGACGCCACGAACCTTCTGGTCGAGGATCCGCTCCACCCCGGGCATGCGCCCGTCGAGCAATGCTCGGCGCTCGGCTTGCCCCGCTTTGGTGTGTTTGGAGTACCGGACGGGCCTGTCCTCGTTGAGTTGGAAGAAACTGAGCTCAGGATGGACCTCGAAGATGGTGCGCTGCCAGTAGGGCGCCATCTGCTCGTGCACCTCCGCCGTCCGGTTGAGCATGCGCCACCCGATGGCGCTCAGACGTCCTCCGTTTGCCTTTCTGGCTTCCTCGTAGGAGCCGCACTCGATGGCGGCGCGCACCGGGGCGGACAGCACCGCGCCGGCTCGGGGCCGACCAAGAAGGGCCCGAGCCTGGCGATCACACGTGCGTCCCCGCGAGTCGGGGACATCGAGAAGTCCCACCGGCGAGAAGAGTGCCACGACCTGAAAGGCCGGCTTGTAGTCGAGCACTTCGAGAAACGTCGGGACGACCTGGGGTTGCTCGGGAGCCATGGTGATTCCCTGAAGCTTGGCCGACGCCATGAGCCAACCCTTGGGGCAGGGCACGACTCCGGCCAGGGTCCGGTACGGCAGGTGTGACCCCCGCCGTGATCCGGGCCTCGAAGTGGACATGGACATCACGGTACCGAGCGAGAGCCCCCTTCCGAGAATCGGGCGCCCGGCCGCTGACGATCAGTTGTTGGCGTTGTGAATGAGCCAGCTCTGGACACTCTCGGTCGTGCCACAGGCACCGAACGACCCCGATGCACAGGTTGGCCCGTCGACGAAATCGACGGTCGCCCACAGCGTGTAATTCGTCGACGAGCAACTGGTCGACGACGTCCCGCAGGCGTAGAAGTTCACCTCGCGGGATACGCCCGTGTTGGCGGGGAGCTGGTTGCGGGGAACCGTCGAACAATCCACGTACACGGGGGGGGAGTTCTGTCCGACCCGGATCCCCGTGGCGGAGGAGAGGCACGAGGTTGGGGGGGTGGGGGGACCGGGAAAGGTGGTGTTGGTGTAACGCACGGTCTGGATGGCGACTTGCATGGCCCCGCTGGTGCGGTATTCGAGGGACTGCTGGTCGAGGAGATGCGACGTGTTCAGGAGGCCGTTCCCGGAGAGGGTCACCACACCCAGGAGCACCAGTGCGATCACGATCATGAACACGAGCGCCAGCACGAGGATGGCTCCGTCCTCTCGCCGAGTCGTGAGACGGCCGGCCATGTCAGAAGTTCCTCTCGGGCGAGTTCATCTCGGTCACCGCCGTCGTAGCAGAAGCGACCCCGGCGGAGTTGGTGACGTTCGCGCTGGGTGTCCATATCAGACTGGTGTTGCCGTTCACCGTCGACACGCTGTCACTCGACAGCGTCAGCGTGACGGTCACCACCGTCTGCCCAGCGGCGTTCGTCGTCATCACCATCGTGGCATTGAGGTCCACGGTGCGAAAGCCGTTCACGTAACGCGTCCCCGAGTTGTCTCCCAGGGTCACGGTCCCGAGGTTGATGGTGTTGCACCGGCGGCCCGAGCACGAGATGGTGAGCTGCGTCTGGCTCCCTTGGCGGGTGAACTCAGCCGTGACGGCCTCCGAACCGCCCGCCCAACCGTTCTGGATGGTCCCGACCTTCATGGCTTCGTCATAGGTGAAGACGATCTGGTCACCACTGTCGGGCCTGTTGTCCTGAGGATTGCCCACGGTCTCGATGTCGAGGCCAGCCGGGGCGAGGGCCACCACCACCGGGGTCGAGCCGTTGGCCGCCGTGTAGGTGCCGTCACCGCCGTAGGACGCGCTCACGGTGTAGGTGCCGTTCAGGGCGCTCGTCACGGTACAAGAGCCGCTGCCGGTGTTGTCCAGGGTCGAGATCGCACATGTGGGCGCCGCTCCCGAAGGCGGGGTAATCGTCCACGTCACCGTTCCGGTGGGATTGGCGCCACCGTTGGGCTCGTTGATCGTCACCTTGACCGTGAAGGTCGACCCCGGCTGGGGGTTCTGTGGGGTGGTGGTGAAGCTCAGCGTCGGGGTTGCCTTGGACACGCCCACCGTCGTCGGGCCCGAGGCGCTGGAGACGTAGTTGCCGTCGCCCCCGTAGGTGGCGCTGGCCGAATAGGTCCCGATCACGGCATTGGTCACCGAGCACGTCGCAGTGTTGGTGCCTGTTCCACCCGAGGACATCTGGGAGTTGGCGCATGTGGGATTCGGCCCCGACGGTGCGGTGATCGACCACACCACCGTCCCGCTCGGCTGCGGGTCGCCGGCCACGGCGGGGTTGGCCCCGACGGCGGCGGTGAAGGTCAGCTTGGATCCGGGCTGAGCGGGCGTGGGCGAGGAGGTCTCCGTCACGGTGGTCGAGCTCGCCGCCTTACCGACGGTGATGACCCCCGTGCCGCTTCCGGGCAAATAGTTACCGGACCCTCCCGGGGCCGGATATCCGGCCGCCACCGTGTAGGTCCCCACCTGGGCCGGGTTCACCGAACACGTCGCCTTCGAGGTGTTCGTTCCGGCAATTGTGCTGAGGGTGGAATTGGCGCAAGCCGGTGAACCCGGACTCTGGGTGAAGCTCCACTGGATCGTGCCCGTCGGTGCCGCCGTCGTGCTGTTGGGCGGGACCACCGTTGCGGTGAAGGTCAGGGCGTCTCCGAGTGTGGGAGTCGTCGACGAAGACGTGGCGGCCACCAGCACAGTGGTCGTCGCTGAGCCGAGGGCGACAAAGCTCACCGATCCCGCCGAACCGTCGGGCGCGTGGGCTTCGACAATGATCTGCTGCGAGCCACTCATCGGACAGGTTGGTGACGAGCTGCTCACCCAACTGCTGCTCTGCGCGTCCCATTGCTGGACTTGGTCGACGGCGATGGAATAGCCCACCGGCGTGGTCCCTTTTACCGTTCCCCCCACCGTGAAGGCAGTGGGCGAAGCCGTGGCCATACCGTCGCTCACCGACACCGTCTGCGCTCCGGCCAGTCCGTTGGGAACAGTGAAGGTCACGGTGGCATCGCCACTGCTGTCAGTCTTGGAGCCATTGGTGATCGCCGCCGGAGTCGATGTCGCGCCTGAAATCAGAGAGACCGTCAAGGTGTGATAGGCGGCGAAGCCTGTCACGAAGACCGTCGATACCGAACCCACCGGGCCCGAGGCGGGGGTGGGTGCTCCGATGAGCCGGTACGCGGTGCGAGTGCAGTTCTTGAAGACACTCGACTGCTGGACTTCGAAGAGCGCGCTCTGGGCGAAACCGTTCAACACTGAGTCCACGGTGGAGAGGCTCTGCTGTGTCGTCGAGCTGGTGATGGCCGTCACGAGCGCACCGAGCAGGGCCGTGACGGTCAGCGCGATGATGACGATGGCAACCAGGACCTCGATCAGGGTATCGCCGACCTCGGAGACCAGCACACGGTGCCGGGCCCAGCGACCCGGCGACCCAAACCGGTTTGTGCCGCACCTGTCGATTACGGCGCGAACCTGACCATCCATGCCACGAGCCATCGTCGGGATCCGTCCTACTGGATGATGACGTCGAGGTTGAAGCTGAAGTCGAACAGCATGCTGTTGGCCACGATGTGCCCCGTGCTGATGTTGTTGCCGAACCCGTAGAGCCTAATTGTCGCATTCGGGACATAGATCTCGCCGCCATAGGTGTTCACCGACGTGGCTGCGCTGGCCAGGAAGACCGAGTTGGAGTCGTTGCCGTTCTGCCATAGCAAGACCCCGTGATATGGGTCCGACGTCGCCGAGATCGGGCCCAGGTCGATGTTGTTGGCTGCATTTCTATTACCCAGGGCCGTCGAACCGCCCGAGACATAGAAGAAGACGCCGCCCGGCGGGGGGTTCGGACAGGCGCTGCTGGCGGTACCACCTCCACACAACGCGCTTCCTGATCCGGAGACGTTCAGCCCATCGGTAAAGGTGTAGTGGCCCGTGCCGAAGTTCACGGTGTCCCTGCTTCCCACGCACAACGAGCTCCCGCAGCCCCCATTGGTCCCGAACTGGTAGTTGCCCCGCTCGAAATTGATCGTTCGACTATTCGGGAGGTTGAGCCCCCCGGCATAGAGCCCAGGAGTGCACGTCATCGTCGAACCACCCGAGCACGACCCGTCAGGTGACGTGATCGGCGCCACCGGATTCTGCGAGGCCCAGACGGCGAGAGGATCGGTGACCCTCGTGCTCGTGGAGACCGGGTTCGGGGCCACGTCGACATTGCCGGTCACGGCCTCGTGCGTTCCGCTTGTGGGGCAGGTCTGACCGTTGGAATTGTCGTTGAGGCAGTTGTAGACCTCCACACCGTTGGGCTGCGGATTGGCACACGAGGTGGTGGTTCCCGCCGTCACGGTGTTGTTGCTCGTGAAGAAGTTTGAGCTGATGGCCGGAGTGTTCCCCTTCGAGTTGTAGCCCGAGCCCAGCAGGATCGACCCGACGGCGCAGACGGTCTGTCCTGAGCTCAAGTTCGTGAACGAGATGTCGGTGCCGGTTCCGAGCAAGGTGAGCACGCCGTTGGGCTGGACGATGGGCGGCACCGGGATCCCCGACACGGGATCACCGGTGAGCGCGTACTGATATGGCGCACAGGCCGGTCCCGGGGCGGAACACCCCTGGGTGACGTTGAGCGTGACCGTCGAGACCATGTAGGTGAAGGTCCAGTCACTGGCAATCCCGGCGGGGCTACACGTCACACCCGTGGGGATGCCCGTAGGTGTCGGCGTGATGCAATTCACCACGGGTGTGGGGGGGTTCGTCGTACTCACATTGTCCGACAGGATCACGCGGCTCTGAGGTGTGGACGACCCGTTCGGACAGTAGAGGCGCACCAACTCCATGGGAGCGCCCGCCGATGGCGTCACCGTGTAGTACGAGACCACCGTCGCAGTGGCCGGCGGTTGTGAGCCCAATTGGAGTCCGAGGATGAGGTTGGTCGTTCCCGACAGACCTGCGGGACTGCATTGTTGGGGGGTACTGGCCGGGCTGGCCGCCGTCGTCACCTCGGCGGCACTCTCGATGTCGCGGACGTAGTAGGCAGACGCCGTCGTGGCGGCGCTCGCGTCTGCCACTTTGCCCTGAATGCCCTGGTCGTTCTTGAGGGTCGTGATCAGCACCATGGCGATGGCCCCGGCAACGAGGGGGAGGATGACGAGGACGACGAGGAGCTCGATGAGCGTAAAACCGTCTTCGGCTTTGGGGTTCCTCTGGTGGAAGCGACCACGTTGGAGAAGGCCCAAGCCCGCGTCAGCACTGCGGCTGTCTCGGCGCGGCTCCTTTTGGGCTACCCCCACGATCTCGGTCCCTTTGTCATCACTCAGTCGTCGTCCCCCCCGGACACGGTCACATCTGCCGGTGACGCATCGAGTCCCGGCTTCAGGACGCTGTCAACGCGGGCTCTCCCAGCCTGCACCCACGACCTGTGGGTCCAGGGCACCAAAATCTCCAGGCGAGGCGTAGCGCCGGGGCGGCTCAACCTCCTTCGGATACAGGCTCACCCGGAGTGCCGTCTCGTAGTCGATGAGGTCCTCTTCCATGAGAGCGTTGAGCCCCATCTCGAGCGTCTGCATGCCTTCGGACTGGTGCGTGGACACGACGTTGCGCAGCTGACGGGTCTTGCCCTCCCGGACCAGGTTGCGCACGGCGTGGTTGGCCATCAGGACTTCGTAGGCGGCCACGAGACCGCCGCCGATGCGGGGCACCAGCCGTTGGTAGATGACGCCTTCGAGCGTCGAAGCCAGCTGCACCTGGATCTGCTCACGGCGGTCCGAGGGGAAGATGTCCACGATCCGGTCGATGGCCTGGGCGCTGTCATTGGTATGCAACGTAGCGAAGACCAGGTGCCCGGTCTCGGCGATGGTCAAGGTGGTGGCGATGCTCTCCTGGTCGCGCATCTCACCCACGAGCAGCACGTCAGGGTCCTCGCGCAAGACTGAACGCAAGGCCCGAGAGAACGAGTCGGTATCAGTTCCCACCTCGCGCTGGCTGACGGCGGAGCGGTGGTTGGCATGGACGTACTCGATGGGGTCTTCGATCGTGACGATATGACACCGCCGGTAGCGGTTGATGTAGTCGATCATCGCGGCCAGGGTCGTCGACTTCCCCGAGCCCGTCGGACCCGTCACGATGACGAGCCCCATGGGGAGCTCCACCAGCGACTCGATGGCCGGAGGCAAGCCGAGCTGGGCGAATCCAGGGATCTCGAATGGAATGATCCGCAACGCCAGGGAACAGGTGTCTCTCTGGTGAAAAGCGTTGCAGCGCAGGCGGGCTCGCTGTTTCCAACTGAAGGCGAAATCGATCTCACGCTCAGTTTCGTAGCGGGCGATGAGATCGGGACCCACGACCCCCTTCACGGCGCGCTCGACCGAGATCGGGCTGAAGACCTCACCTCCGGTGACCGGGCGCATCTCGCCGTCGACCCTGATGAGCGGCGGAGCGCCTGTGGTCAACAGAAGGTCGGTGCCGCGCAGATCCCATAGCTCCTCGAGCCAGGCATCGATCTCCGCGGTACTGCGGCTGAGAGGCATGGGTGGTCTGGGACTTACGCGGCGGCGTTACTGGGCATGGCAGACGTCCTCCTCGGGACGATGCGCTCGAGCGCCCGGGGCGATTGCGACCGGCGTCGCGCCCACCACCTTCTCACACGCGGTAACAACGTCTCCACCTTGCTCGACCGCCAGGGAGGCCCACGGCCCGAAGGGTCGCTCTGAGGCGACTCCGGCCACGACCAGTGGCACGCCTTGGTGCAGCGCGCAGATCACGCCGAGCTCGGCCTGCGAGGGCTCACTCATGGGCCGGGCCCGCACCGTCACCACCACGTCGAACCCGATGTCGAGCGGGCAGGTGCGGCCCTGGATGAGTGCGTTGCACGGAAAAGCCGGCTCGCCGGGCTCGTGACACCGCAGCACCCGGCACCCTCCGGCCTCGAGCTCGGTGGCCGATTGCTCGATCGCCCAGTCGTCGGTGCCGACCACGAGCACCGTGGGCGGCTCGATGCGGGGCTCCTCGAGAGAGGACCCCGTGGGCACCGGCGCCAGCCGGGCGCCCAGCTTGGATTTCATAGCTGCGGCCACCCTCTGAGTGTGGACCTCCCAGACCACAGCCCGACCTACAGCCGATCAACCCCCTCCCAACTTGGGCGGGGAGCCTGGCCGACGGTCCGGCGGTAGGGTTCGGAAAGTGCAGCCTGAACCCTCCAAGTAACCAGAGGGCTGCCACTACGCTACGTGGTAAGGCAAATGGTCGTAGTGGCAGGGGACGATAGATGGTGGTGACGACGAAAGTGGGATCGGCGGAAGCCGGCCGGACCTCAGCAGTGCCCGGTCGATCGGTCGGGAAGCTCCTCGTGGTCGACGACGACCCCGAGGTCAGGGGCATGCTCAGCCGCCTGCTCGAGGTCGAGGGCTACAAGGTCACCGAGGCGACGACGGGTGCCGAGGCCCTGGGCAGCTTGAGCAACGGGCAGGCTGACCTCGTGATCCTCGACGTCATGCTGACCACCGAGGACGGCTTCGACGTCTTGGCCTCAATCCGTCGGATCAGCGACGTCCCTGTGATCCTGGTCACGGCCAAAGGACACGAGACCGACCGGGTCCTCGGGCTCAAGCTCGGGGCCGACGACTATGTGGTGAAGCCCTTCTCCCCGGCCGAGCTGGCCGCCCGGGTAGGCACGGTGCTACGTCGGAGCGGCACGAGCCGGACTACGGCATCGTCGACCGGGACCCTCGAATTCGGCGACCTCGTCATCGACACCCTGGCCCGAGAGATCATGGTGTCGGATCGGCTCGTGGAGACGACCGCCAAGGAATTCGCGCTCCTCGCCTTCCTGGCCGGGTCACCGCGCCAGGTGTTCACCCGAGAGCAGCTTCTCGCCCAGGTCTGGGACTCGTCGTCGGAGTGGCAGGACGCCGGGACGGTAACCGAGCACATCCGTCGCATCCGTCGCAAGATCGAGGTGGATCCCGACAGCCCTCGGTGGGTTCGGACCGTGCGGGGCGTGGGATACCGCTTCGAGCCCTGATTCCCTATGGAAGATCGCCTGTCAAGCGCTCTTCTTGACGGATAATCCACCTGAGGCTGGAGTTTCATTGCGGGGAAGGTCGCCTCGTCTGCCGGCACCTCGTGTGCCTGGCTTCCGAT
>Ga0307372_10000300_pt1 | contig 88219 bp, 76 predicted proteins | sample OX1MG_FD_202533 | JGI IMG/M metagenome (GOLD analysis project Ga0307372, IMG submission 202533) | Soil microbial communities from Risofladan, Vaasa, Finland - OX-1 | ecosystem: Environmental > Terrestrial > Soil > Coastal area > Acid sulfate soil | place: Finland: Risofladan, Vaasa | collected... | reverse complement strand
GCAAGAATGCCGAGGGTGTGATTTGAACACACGACACTCCGGTCTTCAGCCGGATGCTCTCCCAGGCTGAGCTACCTCGGCACGTTCAACACAGTTCGAATTCGAACTCAATTTAAGAGTGTTGTCAGTTCATTACCGATTTTGATTGAAAAAGTGTGCAAACAGTAAAGTATCTGAAAATAGCGAGGATTCTGAACGGTTTCAAGAAATGCTCACAATCCGCTCGGATGACTTTTCCGAAAAACAGCTCGCGGAAGTCGCACTAGCAATCCAAAATCGATGGGAGGTACCTGCCTTCGTAAAGATGCACGAGATCGTTGTCGTCGATGAAGATGTAACAGATCGGGCCCGCGAAGAGTTGACCAGGTTCTTTGAGAGAGGCCTCGCAAACATCTTTGAGAATTTGGGACTCGCAGAATCATTCGTGTTCAAGAAGATCTCAAAGACAAAATACCTGTTGGAGCGGATTCCTGGTTCGAATCTACCCCAATGGATGACAGATATAGAGGTGCCAACTAGAATACCAGAAGGTGTGTATGAGTGTCCTCATTGCGTTCCACCAAATACTCTGATTCTCGGGGACAACAAACCAATAACTGAGTACGTTAGAGGCGACACTTCAATTGGACAAATGGGTTTGAATGAAGTACTTCAAACGTTCGTCAGGCCTTACAAAGGAGAAATGATCGTGATAAAAGCGAGCGGGATGCTGCCAATAGTTACTACGCCCGAGCATCAGATCCTTGTGGCGACTAGCCGTTCAATTCGTGGAAGGCAAGGTAAAGGGCTGCGCAATAGAACTTTGTTCACTAACGGGAGGTGGATTCCCGCAAATGACATTGCAGCAAAGACTACGAATAAAGATGGTGATTATGTTGTTTTACCCATTATCAAAGGGACTTTCAAAAAACGCGAAATTAGTCTGTTTCCCTTCATCAAAATACGTAAGCCGCATCACAAAGGCTACAGAGAACAATTACCGCTGAACGAGAATACTGCTTGGTTACTTGGACTCTATACCGCCGAAGGGTCTGTTACTACAGAAGTCCGTTTCTCGCTTAATATTAAAGAGAAGGAAATCAAAGAGAGTATCGCCAAGATAGCCAAAACGCTGGGATACTCAACTTACACGAGAAATTTGGAAGACTCTAACTCGATGCTCGTTTGCATCCCTTCCAGAGTCCTCGCTAGAGCCTTTGACAAATGGTGTGGCCATAAAGCTCCAAACAAAATGATACCTGATTTCGTATTGTTTCACGAGGACGAAGAAATAGTGAAAGCCTTCTTGCAGGGCTATGAAATTGGAGACAGTTGTGATAACATAAACAAGTTAAGAGGAAATAAAATATATCGAACTAATACTACCACTTCAAAGATTCTTGCCCAACAATTGCAACTCGCTTATGCCAGATTGGGTAAATGGGCAGGAATCTATATCAAGAGAGAGGCGACTGAAGGGATAATTCTGGGAAGGAAATGTTCGTTTCACGCAGAGTATTTTGTTTCATATCCTCTAAAGCCCAACCCTAAACGGCAGAAAGTGCGGTTCATTGCAGATAATGTATTTTCGCCAGTACGACATGTTTTGAGAACGGAATATGAAGGAAATGTATTCAATATTGGAACTGGAGACAACACTTACTTGATTTCCAACGCTATAGTTCACAACTGCGGTAAGTGGTTTCGTACAGATCTTGAGCTTTCAATGCACACAAAGTTGCATTATCTCGTTTGATTCCCACATACTGATAGAAGCAATATTCCAGAACATGCTACAAACGTTAACCTTTTCAACGAATAACCGAAAAGAGAATCTTCAATCCTGCCGCGTTCGCCTAACCTGGTTGGGAACAACTAATTCTCTCCAAGGTAAGCGAGTGACTTTCAAGAGAGGATTTGAAAAAACGTCTCAAGGAATGTTCATAAGCACGATAATGTCCTGACTTGCCGGTCGACAGAGGAAGCTTGGCTTTTTGGACAATGCAGAAGTAGTCGTAATAGGGGCGGGACCTGCAGGCTCCGTCACAGCCGACGAAATTGCAAAAGCAGGCAGAGACGTTGTACTAATTGAGAAGGCTAACTATGCGGGCGAAACAAATGTCTGTGGTGGTGTTACGCCGGTTGAAAATGCGGACGCGTTTGAGATTCCCGCATACGTGAGGGAAAGAACTCTCTCAAAATGGGTATGCTACTTTCCAAATGAGACTTTTTCCTTTGAGATTCCTTTCATATCGTTCAGAAGGTGTGTTTTCGACAGGTTCTTGGCGGAAAAGGCAAAATCAAGAGGAGCCCGGATGATAACGAGAACTATTGCAAAGAACGTCACGGTCACAGAAGATGGGTCGGTCGTGAAATTGAGAGACGATGCCAAGAATTATGATTACGAAATTAGAGCACAGCTCGTTGTATTCGCAGATGGGCCGGCGACTCTAGGCGCAAGAAAGTTCAAGGGCTCCGGTTTCCAGAGACGGCCGGAAAGAACATTCCAGGGATTGGTTTACGAAGTCGAGATGAAGGACAAGGGGCTCGAGACACTAGATCTATACTTTGACCCGAGGATCGCCCCGTGGGGTTATGGGTGGCTGTTCCCTAAAGGTGAGGTAATAAACGCGGGAATCTGTGGACTAATGTCAATTTGGCATGAACAGAGCAACCAAAACATGCGGAGCAGATTGGATTATTTTGTTAAGGAACACCCCAAGTCTTCCGACATTACGAAGAATAGAAAGATAGTCAATCTCCAAGCTGCAATAATCCCGGTAGAACCAGCTAAGAAAATGTATGCAGACCGGGCTTTATTTGTAGGAGACGCGGCGGGAATGGTCGAACCGTTTACGGCTGGAGGAAACGAATTTGCAATGCGAGGAGGCAAGGTCGCAGCGGCTATCGCCATAGAGGCGCTAAAGAAAGGCACGTTCGGGGAGAAATTTCTGTCAAAATATCAAAAGGAATGGGAGCACACGGAAGACGGGAAGGAGCTGCACAGGATACAGACTGGCCTCGAGCAAGGCCTGGAGATGAGAAAACGGGGGAAGCTAGACCCTATGATTGCCTATCTGTATTTCTACCGCAAACTCGCAGACGAAGCGGCAAAGAAACATGTGTATTTGGCGCAACGGCCTTGAAATCTAGTCTTAACTAAAGAGGTTTCGTGATAGAAGCAAACGGAAATTGTAAGGCTTTTCTACATAGAATTCGAGGGAGGCTAGAGATATTATATATGAAAGTGCGGGCGAAGGGTGCCGTCTCACGAATTACGTACTTAGTCGTGATCCTTCTGGTGCTAATTTTAGTGATTGCGGCGGGTCTGACCGTTCGCGAATTGCAGCTAAAACAATCCTCAACGAGCTCAATTACAAGCAGTACGACGTCAAGCACTGAAACGAGCACTTCGAGTTCTGACACAACTGCTGATACAACGACAAGTACTATCACAACTGGAAGCTCCAATAAAACGACATCCTCTTCTTTTGAGATACTTGGATACAACGGCTGCGCTGATTCGTCTAACGAAATCTCTGGATTCACATGCTCTTCGCTTGCGCAGGATGCCCAAATGTGGAAACCCGTAACGAATGGCACCTTGGGCTTTTCCGTTGTGCTCGTCGATGCTTCCTACGACTACTTGGAACAGACATCGCAGTCTACTCTTCAAGAAGAGCTCAACATGCTTCTCGCTTCAGGCGCTGGCTGCATCAGGATCGACATTGGTTATGATGCTTGGCTGACGGACAACATGACTGCTCAAAATGAGCTTCAGAAAATTGCTTCGCAGATTCACTCGGCGGGGAAATGTCTAGTGATTGCAGACGCAGGTGCTGAGAGCTATCGATCTTCCCCGTTACCTTGGACTCAATTCCAGGCGGCGTGGCTACAAAGGGTCTCGACGCTTAGCAAGCTGTTTCAGCCGAACTATTACATCGCGATCAAAGAGTTGAGCTGGTATGCTCCTATGATCTCTGACGCTTCCACTAATTCACAAGTAAGAAATGCAACTGTATGGTCTGAATTGACTGGGCAGCTTGCAAGTGAAATCCAGTCCGTTTCCCCTCAAACCAAAGTAGGCGTCGCAATAGAAGGTGGTTTGTCCCAGTCGGAGCAACCATACTATGTGAACTTTCTCCGAGGCGTTTCGGCTCTCAACGATATCTCCTTTATCGGGTTCGATCCATATGGACAGAGTGACTTGACTCTGTTCCAATCTATAGAGAGCGAAATTCAGACTAGCAAGAACATTTGGATCGCAGAAGCTTGGAGCACTGGAGTAGATCCGAGTACGGGTGCACCATTGATGTTTAACCCAGACAGAGCTTCACTCGACGCCTACTGGATTCAAATCATGTACTATTATTCTCTGTACATCCATGCGAGCGTGCTAGAACCATTTTACACCGATGCATTTGCGTCGTATACACAGCCACCGGACTTTTCGCAACGAACTCTTGTTTTCTACTGGTTCCAACATCTTGCGAGCAACTTCGGCGAGTCGATATCATGACCCATGGACAGCACCGTTTTCACTTTGAGAGTCGTGATACAATTGATTGTTATCTCGCTCTGGGCCAGTCTCAGGATAAAGTCTGTACCTTTCGGACAAGTGATAATAGGAGGAATTAAAGGAGGAAAAGTCTCGTCTGAACTTTGTAGAATTTCTTGCGGGATAGCTGATTGAGGAAGCTATTTTCAATACTCTTGAGGTCATGGTATCAGCGTTTATTGTAAGTCCGAGCTTTCTAAAATCCCTGTTAATCCTCCACTTAGTAATTAGCTTCTTCCAGAAAGAACTACTCTCAGCATGTGCGAAAGTTGATTCGATAAGGTCGAATTCCAACCATCCATATTTGCCCTCCATTGCAGCCCTGCACCAAAGATCTATGTCTTCCCCGAATTGCACATCTGTCCAGCCACCTAATCGCTTGACTAGTTCGACAGGGGCTATTGTGTTTGCAAAGGAACCTCCCCATCGGCCAATTTTCCTTGGTGAGACTATTCTCACCATCATTCCTTCAAATCTCCGATGATAGATATTCAACAATCTTCCGATAACCGGAAAGAACGTATCGTCCATGTCAAAATTTGAGAGCACGTATTGACCTTTCGAATGATCAAAAGCGAGCTGTCTCCCACGGCCACGAGTGCATCTTTCGGACATTAGTTTGATAACTCCCATTCGCGAATACTGCTTTAGTATATCCAAGGATCCATCTGAACTGATAGAATCTACTATCACGACCTCAAACCGTTCGTCAATTTGATTCAGGATGCTCTCGAGAGAACGCTTCAACGGCTGTCTGTTATTTCGGTGAGTTATGCAAATGCTGTATTTTGGTGAAGCTCTCACTCCGGTCGATGAGCTGATATTGCTTATCACTTTCAATTCTGACTCTAGGGGTAAATGATGAGCGCGCTTTCTCACGACAGCAGGTTTGACTGTGTAAAGGCGGCCTGCTGGAAGATAGTAAAGCCTGCAGAAGTCATCAATGGTGTGTAACTATTTGCAATATATAGTTTCATAGCTGTCGTGAAAACAAATTGATATTCGTCTGAGCCCAACACAATGTACTTCGGATGATACAGCGATAGCGGAACTAATGTTATCACTTCGGTGTAAATCGATGTCGTCGTTTGGAGCGGCGCCTCGAGTATCTTAACTCCCGGAGGATCACTAGCGGATGCGATTCCTTCCAGCGTTATTACTCGTGCGCTTATATTGAGCTTCTCTAGATAGTAAGAAACAAATTGGAGACCCTCTACAGGAGTAACTGCTATCGTAACATTGGAGTAACCATTCGCTTTGATGTTTTGGAAGAACGTCAGAAGATCATCATTGGCGCCTTGCCCATAAATCGCACTTGTAGTGCCTGCAATTATTCCGACTGAGAAGACAACAGACATGAGTGCAAATACCACAAACACCAGAGGTCTCACATTTCTTGACCCGTGAGCAATGCTCGATCCGAAACGCGTGACAGACCTATCGAAAAGTCGCGCGAACATAATTGGGAAGGCTGGAAACGTGTAAAGCTGGTAATACTGGAATCTAGTTTGATAAAATAGAAAGAACACTGCGACTACTACGAATAGCAGGAAAACAAATGTCTCCCCTTTCCAATTCTTCCAGACTGCCCTGAGATAGTATAGAAGGATTCCAATTAGAACGGCTGTGGCCAGAGTCGTGTACAAGCCATAGGCCGGGAATGCTATCTCACTCGATGAAGTAAAAGATGACACGAATGTCAAGAGCTGAGTGTAGCTCGAAATTGCGCTTGACAGGATGGTGCCAGGGTTAATGGATCTGTAGAACGGAGAAGAGACATTGACGAATTTGCCGAGCAGGTCCCAGTAGAATGAGTCTACTCCGTTTAAGGACTGGTCAATAAGCACTGGAAGAAATATGAGAAATGCCATCAGTAAAAGTGCTCCAAATTCCTTGCTTAGGAGACTATCTCGGGATTGTTTGTTCAGGAATCTGAAACTCGACCAGTTCCGACCAGTTAAAAAGAAGAAAAGAACAAAAGTAACTGGTAGTAGAAGCGAAATGTACTTTGTGTCAATCGCGAGACCGAGAAATACGCCTCCTACAATTGAATGACCTAAGCTCTTCTGCTCTCTCATCAAACCCATCCAAAAGAAGTATAGTGTTGCAGTGATCAGAAGTAACGTGAGAGATTCCTGTTGCGCCAATCTACTGTAAAGTATATCAAAACCACTGAACGTGAATAGAGCTCCTGCTACAAGTCCTGTCTGGCGATTGAAAATTGCTTTGCCCAGCAGATAGACGAAACCCGCTGTGATGGATCCGAAAACAACTGAAAGCATCCTGAAAGTATCTAACTGGCTGTTGTAAAAGAAGGTGGTCAAGCTCAATAGGTACATGTAGATTGGAGGCTGATCTAGCATGAACTGCCGGCTCCAAGCCCAGTTATAGCTCAAGGTTTCTAGAGCTCGGTAATAGTACGTGAATTCATCCGGATATGCAACAATATTGGAATAGTTGATGAATCGTAAGACGAAAGCTAGAAAGACAAGAAACGAAATGATGAGACAGTCAACAAAATCCTGTTTCCTAAATTTCAAGTAACCCAAAGTGCTCATCTAGGTTCTTTCCCTCTCTCTCAATAAGAGCCTTTCAAGAAGTACATGCCCCATAAGTTCCTTCTGATTCTCTGGACTGAACTGGCTAATAATTGTGAGCTCAAAGAAACCAAGCCATCAAAAGACTCCCCTTGATACTGCAAGTCGACGTCTCACAGCATTCTCAAGTTTGCTTACGATTAAGACGGCAAGCAAAAGCCCAACTAGTGAAGCACCTAACGTATCAGAAATTTGAAGGCCATAGCCCGATCCAAGTATCCCTGGTATGAAAAACACTAAGGCATAGAACCAAATTGAAAGCACGATACTCCAAACTGCAATGCGCTTAATTATGAAGTCGATAGCTGCTATCAAAAACAATGGACCAATATAGACAATTGTGGTAGACATCTCGAGTAAGAGCATACCGGTCTGTGTGTGGGAAAGCCAATACTCGCCACTGCTGTATGACGCCTGAGAAACAGTTCCGAGAGAACCTATTGCTAACCTGTCATACGTATAATTGTTGATAGGAATAGGCGCTGGACTTGCCCCAACGTACCATTGAGCTGATTGTGAACGAAGGAAGACGAGGCCAGAGACTGCTTGCGCAGATTCCGACGAAATCACGGCGTAGACTTCCCCGCCGCCGACTTGCTGAATTATAAACATAGTATAGACCTCTCCTGGAGTAAGGTAGAAGTTCATCGGGCTGGGAACCTGGCCATATGAAACACTTTTCGAAGTTAGCACATTCCCTGTGTCTTGCACAGTGCTGTTGAGGAAAAACGGCAATGCCGCAAGTGAGTAAAGAATCACAAAAGACGCAATGACAACCGCGATAAGTACGCGCCTGGGATGTGCGGCGAACAGAAATCTCCACATGCCTTTAGTTCGGGATATCTTGGATGCGACTGCGGTCATATCTTAAGGTTAAGTTTTCTTGCTACAATGACCCCTCCAACAGCGACTACTCCAACTCCAGCCATTATAGCTTCGTTAATTGGAGTGAAAATTGTCGGGGCTTGGTAGATGGTTAGTTCTACAAACGAAGTCTGATTGAATGCCTGACCAAGGGGATTTGTATATTTCAGTTGGACTCCCAGCATGAAAGTTCCGGGCGGAGAATCTGGAGAAACATTCAGCCCGAGAATTGCCGTTTGAGTCGCATTTGGATTTATCTGCCCTAGTGTAAAGACACTGCTTGCCAGAATATGAGAGCCCCCGGTTATTTGGACCAGTACGTTTCTAGCGATATCATTACCTACGTTCGTCAGGTAGAAAGTCATGAGCCCATTTGTACTTGTGTACAAAACGACCGGATCAGTTATTGTGTTTTGAACTTCGACAATTGGTATGCCTCGGGAGAAAACATTGACATAGTATACCTGCCCCGAGCTGTAAATTCTTCCAGAGCCGTCCTGATAGGTTATGTTAAGGTCAATGGAATACGTTCCCGGAGAGAAATTAGTGGGGATGTTCAATCCAAAACTCGTTGAAGCCGAAGAGCCTGAATTTAGAATTCCAATGTAGCTCGAATTGCTCGAGAGTGCGCCAGGCATACCAGAAACAGCTACTGCCAGATTTACTGCTTTAGAGTCCCCAATGTTTGCAAGGTTCACAATAAGTGTCGCGTCATTACCAGGTTCAAGCTTTGTGGAGGATACATCAACTGAGGCGATTTTCACATCGGGTGAGCTGTTAAGAACAAAGTTGGCCTGACCCCTTTCGGTAGTAACGACATTTGAGGTGTCTGTGTATGCGATTATGTACGGCAAGCTATAAGATGCTTGATTTGATGACGTTGCTAGTGTGAAACTGAAAGTCAACACATACTGACTGCCAACTGGTATATCTCCCAAACCGAAAAGCGTGCTCGCACCCACGACCGTTATACCGGCGGTTGAGTTGAACTGAATTGTTGACGACGTAATGTTCAGCGGTCCAAGGTCTGTAAGAACAAACGTTGCGACTCCAGCATAACCTGTATCGATGTGCTCGAGGGTGTAATTTGAAGAAGACACTACAAGTTCGTACGCAGCGCTTGGCGGAGGTGGGTTATACACCAGACCGAACGTTCCATTCTGGGTTATCGTTCTTTGATATATATCGGTGTAGGTAAGCGAATAAGGGATGGAATATACGCTACGATCCTGAATCGGGGTTATTGCAAACGTTACGGTCAGATCACGGGTGTTGCCAATTGAAATTGCCCCGAGACTAAATTGAGAGCTAGCTCCGATTACAGCTATTGGGGACGGTGATGTGAAACTTACTGAAGCGTCTGTGATGTCTACCTGACCGGTATTTGCGAAGGTGAATAGGCCGGTCAAAGTCTGAGAACCTGGAACTTGGCTCTGCCAGCTTACGCGTGATAGAAGGATCTGAGATAGAGGAAACGACCTAAGTAATGTAAATTGAACGAAGGAATTGGTTCCATTGAATAATACGATATTCTGCTGCTCTGTCTGCACTGAAGTAGAAGCAACAACAGTGTAAGTTAATCCGGTCTGAAGAGGAGAACTCACAAAGGTTCCATTTACAGTCTTGCCTCCGGATACTAGAGAATTTATCGGCTGTAGAAATATTTCAACTAAGGCGCCGTCAATATTTATTCCCTGAGGATCAGAAACTTGAACAACTATTGAGGGGAGAGGGGTGGTTTGAGCATGCGCCGGAACCAGAGTTATTATGGGCGAAGAAAACACCATAAGGGAGATCAATATAGCTGTAAATAGAATGTGACGGATTCGCACTTGGCAAGGAGCTCCTCGGAAGCACGAAGCAGTTCGCACTAATATTAATTGCGCTATGTTCAATCCCTTCAGCTAACCCAATTTGTCTTGCTAATGGATAAAATTTGTTTCCAAGATAGGACACACTCTATTACACTATTTACAGATTCCAAATCTCGAAATCAAGTGATTTGTTGACCAAATGAAGAGCCTTACCATGTAGGATCTCCTTTCGTGCCCAAAATCTTTATCCTTCAATCCATTTTCTCGCGCGGAACACAAATGTCTACAGATATAGACATGTCGCACCGGCTATTTCTACCGGATTCGAGGCTCGCAAAAGACCTCCAGGTCTACGTCGTATCCGCTTGTAGAACAGGATAATGAGAGCAGTAGTACCTCCCACAACGACGCCCAGCAGCGAAAATTGCCAAATGTCGTTGACTAGGGGAGAATGAACTATGGAATTTACAGGTAGTGAGACAGACTCTCCCGCTACAAGTTTTGATCCATCATACAACAGCAAAGAAGCCGAGACATTCAGAGGTTTATTGTCGGTGTTACCGGCTACAAAGCGGTAATAGAAATGTTCGCTTTCCCCTGGCAGTAACTGAAATGTTTGTGTTGGGTTGTCTGTATAGAAGTAGTATAGTGGAAGATTCAATATTACGAGGCCCGAGAGAACTTGTGTACTGTTGTTTACCACCAAGACCTGCGCAGTGTAGGACTTTCCTAAAATTATAGAGGCGGGAATTGTGGATCTAAGAAGCGTCTGATCTATGTAAGCGTCAGAAGATGAAAGAGCCGCTGAAGAATGTTCGGATAACGTAGCGGCGCCTAAAGTGAAAAATAATGCTAGAAGGAACAAACTTAGCGGTTTTGCAGACTCGCTCAATCGATTCTAGAATCTAAAATCTGACTCTTAAAGCCTTATTGACTCAAGAAATGAGGTTTTCCTGAATCGCGTGATGGAATGCAAACCAATTTACCCTAAAATAGGATGGAACCCTATTTCCACACGTCGAACTGCTAGCCATCCGATTGAATTACACTGCTGGTGAGACTATGAGAGTCTTGATGGTGTTTCCATTCGATTTCCCGGGGCTTTCTCACTGGGAAGGTGCAAGGACTAGATTGTTCTCTCTTAGCAGAGGATTGCTTGATCGAGGCTATGATGTGCATATTTTGAGCAAGCGTGACAGAGAATACCAAAATGAATTCTACGATGAAATCCCGCTGCACTTTTTTGAGGCACACAATGAAGATTCAAGACGAAGCAAATTCATCTCGCCATTGTTAATTGGGAAGAAAATACGCCAAATTGAAAAGAGACAAGAGTTTGATATTATCCACTTACATCTACCAATAGTCGCCGCCTCTGCTGCTCTTTGGAAACCACTAATTTCGGCGAAGACAGTTTTCGATACCCATGACTGGTACAAGTTGCATGATGAGCTGTATTACAACATCAAGTTCCTACCGAGCCAGTTCTCTGGGGTTGTCAACGCAATTGAGAGGCAGATATCGATGATGCACGATCAAGTTCTGGTCACCACACCTCTCCTGGTAGATTTGCTTGGTAAGGGGATGCATACTTTTGTTGTACCAAATGCTGTAGATACCTCACACTTCAAGCCGACAAATTCGAACTTCCGCGAACGCGCTTTTCCTAAGAATTCCTTCGTTGTAGGATTCCTCGGTGTTGTGTCGGTCTATCAAGGTGTCTGGAAGCTCCTGGAAGCTGCTAAAATTGCGTTAGCCACGATTCCGACTCTGAAAATCTTGATTATTGGAAATGGGTCGGTAAATGAATCTAAAGAATTTGCCAAAAGGCTGGGAATCGAAGATAGGGTGATATTCACTGGCCCTAGACCAGTTCCGTATTCGGAGCTTCCAGACTACATCAACTCTATGGATGTCGCTGTTTCTCCCTTACAACCATTCCCACTCTATCAAGACTACGCCCAACCACTAAAAGTTCTTGAATATCTGGCCTGCGGGATTCCAGTCGTTGTCACGCCGCTCAGGGAACAAACAAGATTGATACGAGAAGCCGGTTCAGGGAAGGTAGCTGTTGGTTATGGTGCAAAGCAGATAGCTGATGCAATAATTTCCTTTTACAACGATGGCAAAATCAAGAAGAAGAGTGCTTCTAGAGATTACGTGATTAAGAATTACTCGACAGGTGCGGTGCTAGACGACTTGCAGAAAGCCTTCGAGCGCGCGCTGATCTAATCGACATCTTTCCTGCCTAGCTCATTGAGGTGACGCAACATCTAGATTCCGACTCCATAACAGATTATTTTACTCTCATGGATGTCATAGTTGAGTCTCATGAAACGGAGAGCCGCGACCGGTTTGCTTTCTCTTCTTGTTATTGGTCTCATATGTCTCGGTGTGGACTGCTTTCAGATTGGTTCGGATTCGGGTTTGCTCCAACCAAGCGCAGCTCCCCAAAATTCTTCCGCCTTTTCACCTCCCACCATCTCGGTCCAAACGACTCTGGAGACAGAAAAACTAAACTCTACCATCTCTCCCTCTCCAAGAATCATAGTTTCGGTCACGCTGAATGCTGGAGTGCCGATTGAATCCAACGCGGTGACGCCTAGGTGCGTTCTTATTGCAAATTTCGATGCTACTTCATGTGTGTCGACATCGACGGGACAATGGGAGAATTCCGCCCTAGAAATTGTTTCTTCAAATCCACTTACTACGATTACATCGCTCAATCTGACTGGAAACGGATTACAAACTATTTCGAGTTGGAGCACATCGCTTTCAATTGAGGACAAGGTCACTTTTCAGCACAACTACTTACCTGGCGCGACTGACTTGGAACTGCAATCAGCTAATCCAGTTCTGCTCACATTATATCCGATTTCGAATCACCCCTTAGCAATCGCTAACGGGCAGATATACTTCTATGCAATCAGTTTTAACGGTGGACAGATAATTACTGGGTCTGTGATGGCAGAATAAGTTATGAGTAAATTGTTTGAGCGAACTACCCACTATCCGCTTTTAGAATGCGAGGTTTAGATTCCTGTCCAGTCCGGGGCAAACTTCCCAGCAACAGCCGGAATATGCTAATCCAGACTATTGTCACGACCAAAGAAGTCAATATTACTCCCATAATCGGCCAGTAAGCTTTCTTTACTGAACTTCCATCATCCATTGCTCGTCTGTTGAGGTTACTCCAGAATGCAAATGCCAGCGAAACAGCAAGGAATCCCGTCTCGAAAACATACATCAGGGGCAGGAATGCCAGTAGGAACAAAGAAACAGTAACACAAAGAGAGCTTGCGACTTTCGCGTAGTGCAGGCCAGAATGCAATTTGAGCATTTGTAGATAAGTAATGGAAGATTGCCGCATGAACTTAAGATAATATGCTGCGTCAGCTTTAATTTGTCTTAGATGGTATGCCCTAAAGGAAAGATCGCAAATTATGATGAATCCTTCGCGGTTTATCCTGAAACAATACTCGGCATCTTCATGGACCTTCAACTTTTCGTTGAACTTCCCAACCGACCGAACAGTCTTTGAGCTGATCAAAGTACAACCTGCCCCCACTTTTGAAGCTTCAACGCAACCCGAAGGGCGCACAAAAGCTCGGTATAGTAACCCGGCTCTACGCTCAGAATTTTCATAATCGCACGGGACTGACGTCATGCCTACATTCTTACCTTTAGAAAAATCACCTATCAATTTCTGAAGGGTCTGGCTCGGGACCACAACGTCAGCGTCGATAAAGAAAATAAAATCGGTTCCCTCTGAGCTATCAAGACAGATGTTCCTTGCGACTGGAATGCTTGGCAGACTGGATTCTCTGATAATTATCCCTTCGTACTCGCTCCGATGGGTCGATTTGAATCCTAGAAGAAGTTCCTCTGAATTATCCGTGGAACCGTTGTTCACGAAAACTATTCGTAAGAGATTTCTTGGATAATCCAACTTTAGTATTGCGTCAAGAACTCTTGGCAAGCTCCATGCGGAATTGTACACAGGAGTTCCTATAGTCACCATTGGTAGGATAGTCCTATCGGAAGACTCATTCCTCATGGTGTTATAGCATACTCGCCCACGTTGAGGTACCGAATTCCTTTTCTGTCTGATATGTACGACAAAACTTCTTCCAATTCTTTCCATTCATTACGATTCTCTATTCTCCAGGCATGACCAACCAAGTGAAAGATCGAGCCGCTCTCCATAAACAGATCAAACAATTTCTTCGATAGTTGTAACCAATTCCGGATTCTTAGAAGCGTTCCTGTGGCCTGAAAGAACCCGTCGTTTCTGGCTGCTACGCTTAGAAGATTCATTGTATTCTTTACACCTCTCTTGTAAAGAAACCCGTGTGGCTCGGCCCATACTCCCACGTTGATCCTAAAAACATCGGACTGTCGCTCAAAATGATAAGGATCGAACGTTCTCGCACATCTGTAACCGGCATTCATTACTTGTTGGACAACTAAGTTGTCATAGTTTCCATAAGGATAGCAGAATGAAGTAGTTTCAAAATCCAAGATTTCTTCGAGTTCCCGCTTTGATTCACACAGCTCCCTATTCAGAACTTCTATTGATGTTCCAGGAAGGCTCAGATGAGTCACAGAATGCGAGCCAACTTCGAATCTCTGGGCAAGATCAGAAATATCCTCCTTTGAAACAGATCTGCCAATCTGGTTAGTGACAACGAAAAAGGTTCCATCGATATTGTACTTCTCAAGCATTTGTGAGAGCTTTATATCGGTTTTCGATGTATCATCCCAGCTCGTTACCACTGTCTTTCGGTTATCAATGGTAGACGACATCCGAGAGCGCATCGAAACTTATTGGATAGTTAAAGTACTCTTTGGTGTTTGTGTTTGAAAACTCTTCGGGGATTGGAGCTTCATTAATCGTTTCAACTAAGCGACCTTCCATTGAATGTGGACAAGGATTATTATCTTGGTAGTGTCCAAGTAACCAGCAATGTTGATTTGCCTGGATTTGCACTCTCCACGAACACGCAAATGTCAATGGAATCAGAGCGAGTAGATTTAGAGCAAATGTGGGAGACATGACCTTTACAAATTCCGGCACTCTATTCGCTACTGTCTCGAATGTCACAAGGGTGAAGCTCTATTGAATATCCTATTTGTAAATCATCTATCGCCCTCAAGTGCGAGCTTTCTCAGACAGCAAGGATTGGGGAGTGAACTTGCAATCGGTGGTCACAAAGTTTCATACCTTGCAAGATCTCCTCCTCGTCTAGCTAAGGGCATAGCAGACTCTCGCTACTTTCCTACGAACATAACCTTTTGGGATGAACCATTAGAACGCTCAATGGTTCAAAACACTGCAAAGCTAATGAGAGTATCCAAAGATTTTGAGCTTATCCATGTAAACAAGGCAAATCCTTTCACATCGACTTTGTTGTTTCCTGCGAAATTTCTCGCAGGAAAAAGAGTCGTAATGGATTGGGAAGATTGGGACGGCGTAGGTGGTTTCATAAGCTTAGCGAAGAAGAACATAGCCTCACGTTTTGCCTTGGGTTTCTTTGAAGAGGTTGTACCTCCATCATGTGACTCGATAATTGCCGTTAGCAATATACTTGTTGAAAGGGCTGAGAAAAAGGGTATACCTTCAGATCGCATCTTCTACGTTCCTAACGGGTTTGATGAAAAATTATTCGACCCCAGGATCTCAGGGCGGGGATTACGAGATGCATATGACCTTGGTTCGAAGCCACTCATACTGCTTTTGAGCGCTTTGCATTCATTTGAGGGTGAGAATTTCACCAAGATTCTTGAAGCCGTGAGTTATGTTGTCAAAAGGATTCCACAATCTACCCTAATTCTTGCAGGAAAGGGCGATATCGAGCAAATATTCTCTCAAGCGAACTATCTAGGAATACGCAAGAATATAGTGTACCTCGGACATCTTCCCCATTCGAAAATCCCCGAAGTAATATCTGCAGCTGACGTGGCCGTCCATATCTTGAGCGATAACATTTACTTCAGATCATCTAGCCCTATGGTTGTACCGGAATTCATGGCTATGGGTAAGCCAATCGTAGCTTCTAATGTCGGCGAATTGCGAAACATGTTGGGTGATGGCGCTGGTGTTTTGGTGAATGACCGGTTCGGGCAGACTTTTGGAAAGGCAATCTTGGAGCTGCTGAACGATCCTGATGCTAGTAGGAAGATAGGATTGAAAGCACTTGAAAGAGCAAGGGCAAGATATTCTTACAAGATCTTGGCAAGCAAAGCCGAAGAAGCTTACAAAAAAGCTCTAAGATTACCTCGATATTTGAACTAGTTATTGGCGGCATTGAAATGCGAATTTGTCTTGTGTCATACGAATTTCCGCCGATCGGAGGTGGGGAAGGGGCCTACACTAATGACCTAATTAGAGCGCTGTCCGCAAAGGGCCTCGAAGTTGTTCTAATCGTTCCAAAATGGCCCGGATTATCGATCAATCGTCCTAATCAAAACCATTCTGTGATCCATGTAGATCCCTTACTGCTTCCCGGTTTCAAAACTACAAGTTTCATGTTGCGTGCAAATCGCAAGTTGAAGCAAATTGCTGGGAGAATTGACATCATTCACTACACTAATGATTACTGCGGATTCGGAATGTCCAGCGCAGAGATCGGTAAGCCAGTTTTGGCAACCCTCCATCATACACACTATCTTGAATCTACTTCTGTTTTGCCACGAGTTAAACAAAACATTATTTCGGAAGTTAAATTTCGAGTTTCGCAAAGATTCCTTGCCAGGTTGGAGTGGAGCACTTTGAGAAATGCCGATTCCATAATTGCTGTCAGCAACTATACTGCGGAAAACGCCAAGATTGTGTATCCTTCGCTGAGCAGCAGAATTCGCGTGGTCTTGAACGGGATCGACGAATCTCGATTCTCGCCAGGCCTTAATGGGAATATTTTTCGTTCAACTCTTGGCCTCTCCTCAGAGCCGATAGTATTGTACGTCGGACGAATAGCACTCAGCAAAGGTTTGAGATTCCTAATAGATGCCTTCTATACTGTAGTGAAGGAGATTCCTGAAGCAAAATTGGTAATCGTAGGTTCTGGAGCAAGGGAAGAAGAAGCGATTTTAAAAGCTCAAGTGACTCTTTCGAATATGAATTCGTCGGTAATTTTTACTGGAAGGGTTAATGCTGAAGAGCTACCTATGATATACGCCTCTTCTGATCTAGTAGTTCTCCCCTCGTTGGTAGAAGGTTTTGGACTCGTACTGCTAGAGGCTATGGCCGAGTCAAAACCAGTAGTAACAACTAATGTCGGCCCGACTACTGAAATAATTTCTGACGGTGTCGAGGGTGTTTTGGTTCCAAGTGCTGATACTAGAGCACTTGCGGACGGCATATTGAAAATACTTGGTGACAAGTCGCTAAGTGCCTGGATGGGTGAGCAGGGGAGAAGAAAGGTTGAGCGGTTGTTCACGTTGGACAGGTGGTCGACTCAGATGGTGGAGCTGTATGAAGATTGTCTCGCTAATTTTAACAGTACTTCGAGAGGAAATCGATAGACCAAGAGCTATTTTCGATAATCATAAACTAGGTAAACAGCGATGTTACGGTTTGTACAATACTGGCCCAGACTGTGCTTCCCTTTGACTGAAGAGCAATGATGGTCGCCGATATGGGCAAAACAAACATCGGCGTTCGTAAATCTTCCATTGTTTCATACAGGAGTTTCTCATACTTCTTAGAGGTGTTCGTCCAAGTTAGATTCTCGGCCACACCTTGCAGATGTTTTGATTCGATTGGAAACTTTAGCGCCAGGGAGATATTTTGAACTAGAGAGCTAACGTCGTTCGGTCTCGCCAAATACCCCTTTCCCATCCTTGCAACATCCTTTACACCAGCGATGTCACTTGCCACGACGGTTTTCCCCGCTGCGAAAGCATCCAATTGCACCAATCCGAAGGCTTCGCGTCTGTTCAAGCTTGGAAGCACAAGAGCATCGCAATAATCGAACATCTGTGATAGTACCTCATCACTAACCTCCCCCCAGAACCTGACATTATCATTTAACTTGAGTAGATGTGCTGCAGACTTTAATGAGTTCAGATGTGGACCGGCCCCGACTAACTCTGCCGAGACCTGATGACCATGACGATTAAGATTTGCCACAGCTTCCAAAAGAATATTGACTCCCTTGTATTCTTTCATTTGGCCGACAAAAAGGAGCCGCTTCTTCCCATTTCTGTCGGATCCAGAGGTTGGAGTGTATGGTCTGGCATCGTCGTTACGACGAGCAATTGCACTAGTGCCCCAGGGAATTATTGAAACCTTCTTCATAAAGTGTCTCAAAATTGGACTCGTCTCAGCATAAGATTGCGTAGAACTTACAACTCTGTCGGTTAGGGCAAGTATAGGAATTGCAAATTTGGAATATACAGCTTCAACAATACCTCCAAAGAAACCGGGGGTGGTTAGATGTGCATCATTATGGTAAGTGAGAACAACTGGTTTCCTTCTAATTTTTCCAAATAATATTGCAAGATCTGTCATTGGTGGTGTCATCCCATGAACATGCAGTATGTCGTAATCCTCGGTCAGCGCGGCTAGGGCGATCCTTGGAACAAGTGGTGCCTCAAAGAGAAAGTATTTCTCTGGAAATCTAATCACTCTTAAGGGTCCCATTTGCTCAACGTAGTGACCCACATATTTACCTCGACTGGAAGTAACGACTGTGACATGATGCCCGCTGTTCGCAAGGCCTATTGCCAATTTGTAGCTACTGTTCTCCACGCCTCCCTTGCTGGGGGGAAAGCAAGAGACAATCACAAGAACTTTCAGCGCGATAGCACTTTTCGTTGCTGAAAGACTTTCAGCTGATAAGTATTTCGTGGGGTGGAACGAATTCCGGGTCCGAATATGCAGAATATCGTGAAAAGGAAAGAAACTGAGTTGTTTTTTATCCTATCCAAGATACTATCTCATTCTTAATTTTCTTTGGAGAATGAACTATATCATACTCCGATATATGCGATTCTTGGGTTGCACTACGAGCCAAACGTCAGATCCCGAAAAACGTGAAGAAGCAGAATTTGGGAAGAAAATCATAGAGTTGATAATGAAACGTGTCTAGACTTGTCCTGTGGGCCCCCATGGCAACAATGTATGAGAGTAAAGTACCGAATAGAAAGCTCGCATGAGCAGACTGAGCTCCAATCTTAACAGAATGGCCACTCGGATCCCAAGAAATTGTCCAACCACACTGTTGTGAATCAGACAATCATTTATTCTGCAATTCGAAGCTCATTGCGTTCCCAGGGCTTCATTATCATGTCCCAGGGAGTAACAATGCCGCAGTCACAGACTGCTAGTCCTGGCTCCCCTATGACCATGGGGGCAGCCTCTTTCAACTCAATTTCGTTGTCTATCTTAATTGGTTCTACGCTTTCTACATCTCCTAGAGTACCCTCAAGAAGTGTAGTTGGTTCAGCAAATACTCTCTCTAGTTTTTCGACTGAGAATAGATAATCGATTATCTGCCTGTCAGACACTACCCTGCTGGTATGTGATACGAACACTCTTCTCCTTCTACGGTTGATCATCTCTTCAATAACATGCTTCAATTTTGATTCGCCTTCAACTGAAAAAACATCTCTCGAGGCAATATCTTTGGCTCTTAGATGCGTGCTGATAATTGACTGATCGTAGAGTGAAAGCAAATCTCTCAGACAGATGAACGCCCCGATTTCTGGGTTCGCATCATATTTTGCCCAAACAAATCCGAACTCTGTTTCGGAGTAGACTTTCAGGAGGGCGCCAATATTGGCATCCGCGCTAACGATTGGGAGATCAACAGAATAGTCAGTGCACGAATGTTTGAAGAATCGTCCATAATCTTCAAGTGGAGTTTGCGCGAGTTTCTTGAGGCAAGAGTAGCCAGAAATGAACTTTATTTTTTCGGTATCTCTCAGAGTAACAGGTATCGCATCTATCTGTCGGGAGCGAAGCAAGAGAAGCCCCAGAAGAACCTGCGAATCTGGATCCAACGCCGGCCATGTCCTCCCGAATGCTTCAGGCATTGCCTCCATCAGGTTCATTTTCTCGATCCTCTCTCTTCTCTGGTTGTTTGCGTTTTAATCAGTTACTATTCAAAAGACAGAATGCTTCATATTATCAACTGGATAAAGGCACCCATTCTGGTGCATCTTCTGAGTATTGATACGAATTAGATCTAACGGGGCCGATAAAATCCTAGGATTGGAAGAGTTGTGAAGCACGCAACTCGAATCTGGCATACTCTGCGACTGATGGAAACTTTGAGTAGTGTGTTTATTGTCAATGTTGGAACGCTTGATGGGGACAACTCGACAAGCCAGCTTTTACTGGCAATTCATGCCGGAATCCGCACTTGGCCCTCTATGAATGTCCAAAGTTCTGGAAATATTGTGATATCTTCGGACCAGTTCGTAGCCCCAGAGCTACTGGTCGGAAATGTTCTTTCGGTTCTAATATCAATGTTGGCCCTTTGGCGCTTTTCATAACAATGAGGCAAAGTCCTAATTCTGAAGCCACCCTTGCTCCATTAGAGGAAAGGCTTTTTGCGACATGACAAGAGGGAATGAACAGAATTGAACCAAACCTTGCCCGAAATCCAAGGGGCACCTGATAGGATCCCCTATGCCCGCTTCCTCAGGCGACGGAATCCGCTACGGGTAATTGATGATGCTAGAAAAAAATATGACGACATTGTTCACATCAGGTTTGGACGATCTGAGTACTATTTTCTTGTTAAGAATCCAGAACTCATAGAGCAGGTGTTAATCACAAAGCAAACGTACTTTGGAAAGGAGAACTATATCCACGTCTTTATTCCCACTTGGAAGGCTTGGTTGAACGGACTTGTTACAAGTACAACTCACTTCGAGTCTCATGACAAACAAAGAAAGATGGAACAACCCGCATTTCATCAAGAAAAGGTCAACACTTACTCAAAAATCACGACAGACATTGGGGAGAGGTTCATTAGCAAATGGTCTGACGGAAAAGTGCTTGATATTGCTCATGAGATGGTTGAACTCACTACCATGATTGTGGCCAAATGCCTGTTCAGTATAGATATTGAAGCCGAAGCAAAAGAGGTATGTAAAGATCTAGGCGCTTTTGCTTCGTATTATCTACAGCTTGCTAGCCCTTTGGCGCCTCTGTTGGTTAGACTTCCATCAAACAAAAAGTACCGCGAGGCTATCAAGAGAACGAACAAGCTAATTGCAAAGCTTGTTGATGAAAGACGAAAGACGGACGTCGATAAGGGTGATTTGCTGTCAATTCTACTCAAGGCAGAAAATGACAAGGGCGAGAAGATGACTGATGAACAACTTCGTGACCAGATATGTATTTTTTTCGTGGTCGGACATGAGACATCGGCAGCTTGTTTGACTTGGACATACTACTTGCTTTCGCAAAATCCATTAGTTGAACAGAAAGTCCATCAGGAAGTTGACTCGCTATTCCCCAATTTTGAGGTACCTAAAATCTCCGATATTCCAAAACTGGAATACACTTTGAAAGTAATCTATGAATCAATGAGGATATACCCACCTTCGTGGAGCATTGTGAGACAAACAATGAAGGACTGCTACCTTGGGAATTATTTTCTTCCGGCGCGTTCGAACATCTGGATTAGCCAGTACCTGAATCACAGAGATGAGCGATTCTTCCCAGAGCCAGATAGATTCCTTCCAGAGCGCTGGACTGATGATATGAAGAAAAAGTTGCCGAACTTTGCCTATTTTCCCTTTGGAGGTGGGTCGCGGCGATGCATTGGAGAGCCATTTGCTTGGGTCGAACTTGGTCTCTTGATAGCAACGATTTCTCGAAGGTGGCAGATGCGTCTCGCCCACAGTCACAAAGTCGTTCCTCTGCCTGGGGTTACCCTAGTGCCAAAATATGGAATGAAGATGAAACTTGAAAGTCGCTAGATCTATAGTACCAATTCGAAAGTCTCCAGATCATGGCACTCAAATTAGGTGGAATATCGCTTCATCTTCAACATGGTGGAAAACTTTGGGGGATTCGAAGTCTAGAACTCTGATTGTTTCGAGTACGACTTTTGGAAAAATAATGCTTTAATACAGCTCATCACGGTGTTTATCGAAAATCAAAGTGGTTCGAACAGATCTGATCCTAAGTTGAAAGAATTGAGAAAATACATCATTGCTCTAAATATTTTAGGTATCTTAATCCTATCATCTAGTTTCGTATATCTAAATTCAACTTCTTTTACGATTCAAAAAGGGGTCGTGTTTTCTAGCTGGTATTATCAAAACCAGAATCAGCAAAATACAGGATACAGTCCTCAGACTGCCTTGAATCCATCAAACGTAGGTGCACTGAAGCCACTCTGGGCCACTCATGTTCCGTTCGCTTCTGGGACACCTGTCGTCGTAAATGGGACGGTGTTTGTTACAGGGATTCTGTCAATATGGGCGCTAAACAAGTTCACGGGAGCAATTATTTGGGTGGATAGTCCTTTCACAGGTTTGACGCGAGCGCCTTTCTTTACACAAAGCGGGGTGACAGTTGACAATGGAAATGTCTTTGTTTCGGATGCGAACAACTATCTGTATTCGCTTAATGCCCAGACTGGAGCAATGAATTGGAAAAGTTTGATTACTCAGAACGTTGTAGGTTCAATTGGGAATTATTCAGGCGCAGAAGCTACACCTTTGGTCTACAATGGCAAAGTGATTGTAGGGGAAACCTATGGCGACTATGCTGTCAGAGGTTTGTTGCGTGCCTTCGATGAGAACACTGGAAGTTTGCTCTGGACATTCTATACAGTTCCCCCGGGGCCGATTAATGCTACAAATCAAGTTGGTTATCAGAACTCATTAGGACAGAACACTTGGGGAACAAATGGTACCTATGGTTGCATCTGTGGAGGAGGGGCTGTGTGGAACGTTCCAGCGGTGGATCCGAACACTGGAATCATCTATTTTGGAACTGGGAATCCGGATCAGTTGCCCAACAATGCTAGCGGGGTAGCAGCTAGAACGCCTGGGTATCCTAATAGCCAATATAGCAATTTGTATACAGACTCTGTAATTGCGTTGGATTCTGCCAATGGGAAGCTTGTGTGGTATTATCAGGCTGTTCCCGGTGACCAGACAGACTACGACTTTGGAATGCCGGTCCAGCTTTTCACAACTACCATAAATGGCGTGCAGACAGAGGTAGTAGGAGCGATGAACAAGATTGGGAATTTCTATGTTATGAAGGCACAAACTGGTGCTTTAGTTTACAAAGTCAAACTAGCAATTCAGCAGCACACGAACGATACCGCAGGAACTGTTCCCGACTCTGCTAGATTTCCTGGGATGCCTGACTCATTCTCTTCTTACAACCCGATTACTAACATGATCTATGTGACAGGATATAATGGGCCGTATAGTTGTGGTGAAGCCCCCAGTTGCGCTTATCCTCGGAATTCAACCCTTTATGCTATTGATGCATCGACTGGTGGGATTGCCTGGCAGATGTACCTGGGACAAGGTTTCGGTGGAGGCGTATCTTCTTCGAACACCATGGTCTTCACTTCTGATGGTAACCATACTCTCTATGCCCTTAACGCTTGGAACGGCGCGATACTTTGGCAACATTACGAGCCGACCGGTGGCAATGCAGGAGTGATTTACTGGTCCTGGGGACCTCCGTCAATCATGAACGGAATGATATACTTCACGACAATGGGTTCATACTCCAACGGTCTTGTAGAAGACTACGCTACCTTCTAGAATCAAATATTGCGCCTACTGGCCGAATTTCCAAGCAAAGCGATACTTTATCAAGCGTCATATATTTCAGACGTAAGGAGATCCAACTTACGACTTGACATTAGAAGACACATCTGTCTGAGATACTGAAGCTCTATTCTCGGTACTGGTTGTACTTGGAGTTTCAGGTTCTAACGTCGCAGATGGTGTAGTTGCCATAACATATCCGATCCAACCTAAGATCGCGAGTATGGCAAGAACTGCAACGAAGGCGGTGATTTCAAGCAAGATTATAGCGACCGTTCTGCCGAACGCGAACATAAGCGCGCCGTAGATTATCGTTCCTATTACCGCCCCCACTACAAGCGCTGCACCTACTGCTCTATCTCGGGCCATTCAAAATCATGTTTTGCGTTGCAAACGAGCCAGTTGATATTTATGCTTTCATCAATGGGAAGCTCGGACTCAGAAAGTTATGAAAGCGTCTTCTTGCGCTAGCATGCCAGATCTGAGTACAAGAATTGGAAATTTGACAGCGACTTGATTCCACATGCAAGATGAGCGAATCCTCAAAGCTGATAGTTATTCGGAGAATAAAGCTCAACCTCCTCGACTTCAATCTCTTAGGCTCCTACCTGTAAGACGAATGAACACATCTTCAAGTGTAGGTTCTACGACATTGAAGCTCACAACTCGGACATCGCTGTCCGCAAGTGAGCGCAGTATCAAGTTTACCAATACGTCATCGCCGTTGGTGGTTACCTCAACGACAGGTTCGGTTGTTTCGTTGCTCGTTGTGGACACACCTTCTACTCCAGTTACACCATTCAGAATTCGAACCGCATCATCTAAATTTCTTACTTTGATCCTGAGAGTTGACTTATCTCTGTAGGACCGTCTTATCTGTGATGGTGGACCAGTTGAGATAAGCTTTCCATGGTCGATTATACCCACCCTGTCGCTTAATCGATCTGCTTCCTCCATGTTGTGTGTAGTGAGCAAAACTGCCTTTCCTTGATCTTTTTGCTCAGCGATTGCTTCTCTTACGATGAGAGCGGCTTGCGGATCTAGACTCATCGTAGGTTCATCAAGCAGTAAGACGGATGCGTCATTCAAGAGAGCCTTCGCGAAAGATAATCTAATTCGCATCCCCGTGGAATAGCTTTCGACTCGAGCATCGGGATGATCGGCTAGACCCACAAGATTAAGCAATGATTCGATTCGCTCCTTTGATTTTCTTGGGTCGAGATGATACAGTGTAGAGAAATATTGCAAGTTCTCTCGCGCGGTAAGCTTCCAATACATGTTTCTCTCTCCAGCCAGCATGACTCCGATTTTAGCCCTTACCTTTTCGGGAGCTTGAGTCACACTGGAGCCGTCCACTATTGCGTCTCCAGACGTAGGTGTAATAAGAGTGCTAATCATCTTTATCGTTGATGACTTGCCAGCCCCATTCGGTCCTAACAGACCGAAGACTTCTCCGCTGTCTATTTCAAAGCTCAAACCTGATACCGCCGTTATAGAATCGGTCTTCGAGACTCCATACCTAACGTCATACACTTTCTTGAGGTCTCTCACCTCGACTAGATGCATAATTTTTAGCTTCTAACTTAGATAGGAAAGGTTGCTCGTATAACAGTTATCCAAGCAATATCTACCATTACTATCTATTGATGAGTGTATTCGGAAGCTGTGGTAAGGTAAAATCACTTTTCTTCGAGGGCGGTTATCTCACCAAGTCTCTCGTTAAGATCTGCAAAACTCCTGCACTTTCTAACAAGATTATCGATAACAGCGTCGTTCGAACTATTCCTATTGACGTTCGCCTCTTCCACCTTCTCAGTCAGAAAATTATACGTGACCTTCCCCTCCTCAGAGTAAACGCAAACAACTCTACCTGGCGTCTTTGGTAGGTAAAACCAAGATTCTGAGAATGCCTGAGCGCTGAAAAGGCTTGAATCAGTATTGCGCCCTTCCACAAGATCTATTATGAAATTAGGAACATTTGCAAGACTGATGAATCCTTTTCGTTGCGACAAATCAATCTTGGGATTTGAAGGATACTTGATTAACAATGGTACTTTGACGAGTTCATCGTAAAGGAACACACCATGACCTATCCAGCCATGTTCACCCAACAGCTGCCCATGATCACTTGTCAATATTATGAGCGTGTTATCGAACAGACCTTTCTCCTTCAAGATTCTGGTTAATTCAGGAAGCTTCTCTGCTACCTGTTCAACCTGCGTTTCGTAACCCTTAGTCCAAAGATCAAGCAGTTCCTTGTCTATCGAAGATGTTGGTTGTACGGCAAAGCCTCCTTCAATCAAATGATCCTTCTTGAAATATGGTTCGTGGACTTCAAGTATGTTGAGGAAAAGGAAGAATGGCTCTTTGAATTTGGTGCGATTTACGAAATCCAATACGTTTCTCAGACCCTTGTTCTTTGGCCAGCTATGAAACGCTCGATCTATTCCAGCATCTATGGAAGCGTACAGAGTAGAAAGAAATAGTCTAGGATTGCGCCTCAGGACTCTTGCTAGTGGGGAAATAAAGTCCCTCAAGTGTCGAGTGTGTAAAAATTTGGCGAACTTATAGACCGATACCGCGTCCATTTCAAAAAGAAGCTCTGCCCATGAAACTTCCCAATTTTTCAACACGTCAAAACCTTCGAAACCAAAGGCTCGTGAGATGAAGCTGTTTGCGGAATATCCATACGTGGTGTACCCGAGTTTCTTGAGCTTAGTCATCAAGGTCGCCTTGTTGTTTCGTAGCTTCACGAAATCGACAAGTGATTTCATCTCTAGTCGCTCGTGGCTTTCATGGATCGACGGATAGAGACCCGTCAGAAGAGAGACGTGAGCTGGCAAAGTCCAAGGAGCTGGAGTGACGGCCCAACCATAGTCTATCGCGCCGTCAAGGGCCTTTGCAATAGGCGCTGACTTGTCAAGGCGCAGAGTATCAATTACTATCACGATAATATTTGGACGATTGGCTTCCAATTCGTTCACTTCTTCAAATGTCGCACGGTTGTTGGTCTGGAAGCATCGTCAATCACTCGCAACCCAAATTACATTCCTTTACGTCCAGTATTGGCTGACATGCTCGTCGCCAGCAAACGATCGTTTAGAGTAGTGAACTTTAGAATTTTGTCGACTAGATCCGACATGACTAATTCCTTGTGCGATTCATTCTCTAAAGTTGATTCTTCGATTTTTTGAGTGTTGAGATTGTAAGTCAACTTGCCGTTCTTTGAGAAGATGCAGATTCGCCGCCCGGTCAGGTCAATCTCCCTTGCATCCTCCGTCCTTCCATCGAAACGTTGCAAGTAATGCGCCCATGACTCAGAGAATACCTGAGGTGAAAATAGACTAGAGTCTGTGATCCTGCCGTCCGCAATATCGAGTATGAAATTGGGAATTGCGGTCAAACTGATCAGTCCATTAGATTCTTTTCTGTCAACTTTCATGTGACGCGGATATTTTACTAGGAGCGGGACTTCGACGAGTTCATCGTAAAGGAACACACCATGACCTATCCAACCATGTTCACCCAACAGCTGCCCATGATCACTTGTCAGTATAATGAGCGTGTTATCGAATAATCCTTTGCTTTCTAGCGCTTTGAAAAGTCCTGGAATCTTTTCAGCTACGTAATGTACCTGAGAGTCGTACCCCTTTGTCCACAGATCGAGCTCGTTTTGTGGTATTGATGTAATGCTTCGAACTCCAATCCCATCTGTAAGATTGTCATTCTCGAAATATGGTTCGTGGACTTCAAGTATGTTGAGAAAAAGAAAGAATGGCTCTTTGAATTTAGTTCGCTTTATGAAATCTATGATGTTTCTGAGGCCCTTGTTCTTTGGCCAGCTATGCAACCGTCTGTCAAGATCGATTTTGATTCCCGCCAAAAGTGTTGAGAGAAACAGTTTAGGTTGATCTTGCCCCACCTTTACGAGCAATGAGACAAAATCTCTCGCTCTCCTTTTTTCGATAAACCTGTTGAGAAGAGCAATGGATGTTTTGTTCATCTTAAACAAGAGTTCGTGCCACGGTACTTCCCAATTTTTCAACACGTCAAAACCTTCGAAACCAAAGGCTCGTGAGATGAAGCTGTTTGCGGAATATCCATACGTGGTGTACCCGAGTTTCTTGAGCTTAGTCATCAAGGTCGCCTTGTTGTTGCGAAGTCTAGCATAGTCTGTAATTGACTTCATATCGACCTCCTCATGGCTTTCATGAACTGAGGCGTACAGTCCGGTCAGAAGAGAGACGTGAGCTGGCAAAGTCCAAGGAGCTGGAGTGATCGCACGTCCGTAGTCTACCCAACCCTCCAGGATTGGAGTGAGAGAAGTTGCTCGATCTCTTCTCAACGCATCTATGACTATTACCAGGATGTTTGGTCGCCTAGGCGTAGCCAAGCCTCTTCAGATTCTCCACTACACCAGCAAATTCAACATCTTCAACCTCCTCACGCTTTTCGTGCTTCGGTTTTTCGTATCTGTTGAAGATTTTCTCGTCACCCTTCACATAAAGAGGATGAGCTGGAATGTTGTTCTCTTTTGTGTAGCTCCAAACGTCCTTTGAGTTGAGTATTAGAAGCGGCGCGATTCTCTTCCACTTGCCGCTTGTTGACCAGAACGATCGTGCAGTTCTATCGAGAATTAGAGAATCGTCTGAAACAAAGATACCGTCAAACTTGCCCTTCTGTACGTAGTCGTCTATGACAAGCAAACTCAGAAGGTAACTAGCTGCAATATTGTCCAGGGAAAAAGGAAATTCGAACCCTGTGAATCCTATTCTTTTGAGCTGATCCTTCTGTTCTGCTGGCAGATCTTCGACGTGAATTGCCTCTCCATATTTCTTGTGTCCGAAATTCTCCTGCTTTGCAATTCTTAGGTCCAGATTCCACTCTCGAGCGATCTTGTTTACGAAATCGAAAGTCGCGGCGTAATGCGTGAAATGATCTACAAACAGTACAGGCGGCACTTTTTTCCCGAGTTCCTCGGAAATTGCTCTTACAAGATAAAGCGTAAGAGTGCTCTCCTTCGAGCCCGAGAACAGCAGCAGTGGGTTCGGAAATGTAGAAAGCGCCGAGCGCACCACTGTCTTGGCAATCTCTAACTTGGCAGCCAAGGGGAGAAGCTCTTCAGTTCTTGAAACGTTTGCTTCAGTTCCATTCAGAACTCCTATTACGTAGTCGACGAATTCCTGTGGTTCAAACCCGTACTGACCTGAAATGTTGCGTAGTCGAGCTGCTACACTCCCTGTTATCGAGACGTCGTCTCTAAGCAATAGAGCCCTAACTCCTCACGTAACTCATTTATTGTTAGCGCTTCGGCGAATCCGAAAAAAATCAGTCAAGATCCGAAGATTTGCAGATTGTCGATCAGGAGTTTCCAGAATGTGCTACTATCCCGAGCAAGTTCCCGCTCAGTGTCCCAGATTTCACAACCACTTTCTCTACCAACAGTCCGTATCCAGTATCGCCCAGGAACTTCCCAGACCCGCCAGAAAGCTTGTAGCCCACCGCCAGAGAATTTGTTCCCGTATAAGTGGCTCCCGCGAATATTTTGCATTGAACCCCAGATCCGGACAGGGCCAGATTGCTTCCATCGGAAGCTGTGATCACACCTTGAATGTTCACAGAAGCGCACATCTGAGAAGATCCAAACTTTGACCAATCCGAAATGATTGCGCCCGAGAATGTTGCGCCGCCGATGTAGCTGTAAGTGCCCACAGACGCGAATGAGTTCACGGATATACATTGAGGAGGACACGAGAACGAAGGATCAGGCATTTGCAATCCCTTTAGGGTACCTGCGAACGGAATCTTCGCAGTACTCGGCGGGGCAGCGCTGAACAGATTGAGTACTGTAGAACCACCATCTCCCATTGGGCCCGTGCAAAGTTGGAGCTCATCCGCCAAATAGTTTGGAGTTTCGGTTGCGTTTATCTCGACTCCTAGTTCGTGACCGCTTACTACCGAACCAACGACATTCAGATCTACTTGAAATGGCTGACTAACTCCGCATGCTTGGGACTGGTCTGAATATGGGATATTCGTAACCACATTAATGCTTCCTTGTGCCACGATGGCGCAATCATTCGCGTAGACGATTTCGACACAGTTGCTCAAATCGATTAGCAGTACTGATACATTCCAGAAGGTCTCTGGTTGGTGCTCAACCAAGTAAAGGGTCGCACTAGCCGAGCTCGGTGTGAAGCTGGTTGAAGCTGAGTAAGAACAGAAACTAGCTCCGTTACCATATGAATACTCTTGGTCCAACGGGCCCGAATCGACCGTGGTGGGACTCGCTGTAGCTAAAGATCCCGTCGGGTATCCATTATAGTCTGTGAAATCTGTGCAGTATGGCGTTGTCGAATAACTCGTAGCAAAGTCAGGATACAACGACAGTGTTGGCGTGGAAGCGTGTGAAGTTGTAATTGGCAACCTTCCTCCCAGGAGAATACCGGCTAGAAGCACCATGATGATCATCTTTCTGATCCTCTTCGAGAGAAGATAATCTGTGAGTCCTTGATGTTTCATGTTCTCATTTCCTTTATTCTGATTGCGTGTTAGCCGGGGGGAGTGGGAATCGGAATAGAAAGCTTCCCGAGCAGGTTACCAGTGAAGTCATGAGAGTTCACATCGATCTTCGCCCCAATTATACCGGAGCCGGTGATCCCCAGTTTGTTTGAAGGATCAGTTATCTTGAAAGAGCCGATAAGAGAATTCTGACCGGTATAGGTGCTCCCCTGGAAGATTTGGCACTGTACAGCCGAAACGGTGATTTGAAGATTGGCGCCGTCCGGAGACGTAATTGTGCCCTCGGCAGTGACCGCCGCGCAGATTCTTGGAGTGCCGTACGCGTTCCAGTTAGATTGAGCGGAGCCTGAGAAAATTGCAGAGCCCAGGTAATTGTAAGTTCCGGCCGACCCGAACGGGTTCACAGAAGTACACTGTGGAGGACAGGATAGCGAAGGATCAGGGAGCCAAGTTCCTACGAATGCTCCAGAAAACGGGATACTCGCAGTTCTCGAAGAGCTGGATGTGCTCGTGCTCGACTTTGTAACAGTGGTAGTGCTCGTGGTTGTCGAAATGCTCGTGACAGTTGAAGTGCTTGTCAACGTAGATGTGCTGGTAAAAGAGCTAGTTGTCGTGCTGGTTTCGGTTATTGTCGTGGTTGTCGATCCGCTACCTGAAGTAATGGTAGTCACAGCGTCGACCGAGAATTGCGCCGTGGCGGAGTCACCACTCGTATCAGAAGCGGTAATTGTGTGTGCTCCCATTCCTGAACTTTGAGGTACCGTAATCGTGATAGTGAATGCCCCTGAGGAAGTTGATTGGACAGTCCCAAGCTGCCCTGAAGGAGCGTCCCAGTTCAGCGTAATCGTCGCAGAATGAGCGAATCCAACTCCTTGCACCTGAACTTGAGTTCCTATTATTCCATCACCAGGAGAAACAGAGATTGACGTTGGCACGTTGAATGGCGATTGAGATAGGACATCGCAGCAAATGGGAGCTACTATCTGGACGTAAACGGTCCCATACGCTGAGTTTGGAACAGCCACCACCGCCGATATTCCACCGCTTCCGTCAGTTCCTACATAAGATGGACTAAACCCGTTGCAGTAGCTGTTGAAGTATTGGCTGAAGCAAATTGAGTATACGTTTGAAGTGGTAGGCGCAAAACCGCTTGCCGTCACTGCTATCATTGTTGCTAAACCGCCCTCGCTTGGTGCAAGAGCTTCAATTTGCGGGCCTTCCACGAAGAGAGCTGAAGCAATCACTCCTCCGCTGCTGGGATGTAGGTCAACCCAATAGTTGCCCTGCACATTCTGTGCAGCCAGATCGGGAACGCTAACTGTTACGCTCGTGGGTATCGTTCCGGCTTCTGTTGCCGTGAAAGGAATGTTCGAAACACTCCAGCCATTTCCTCCATTGCAACTGTTGTATGACGAGCTGAAGCAGACGTCGTAAGTTCCGCCGGGGGTCAATCCACCCGAGGACACCGCTATGACTTGTCCCTCCGTTCCGGTGGGTGGGCTGATTGACAGGCCCATTGGATTAACATCGAAACCTGCTTCCGCAAAAATGTTGCAACATGACGGGCTCACTATTTGTATAAAGTAGGCACCGCTGGCGGTCTGCGGGATCGTGAATGATGTCGGTCCAGGACCGGGTCCGAGATTCCCGGTAGCATTTGTCTGGATGAACGAAGGACTGAATCCGTTGCAGTAGCTGTTGAAATTCTGACTGAAGCATATGGAGTAACTGGAAGTAGTGCTTGGAGTATAGTTGCTTCCGGTCAAAAGGATCTGCTGCCCGACAATGCCGTTGTTGCTATAGATCGACAATGTCTGAGGACTCAAGTCCAGAAATGCGGATGCGATCACGCCACCTCCGTTCGGGTAAAGATCAACCCAATAGTTGCCCTGCGAATTCTGTGCGGCCAGATCGGGAACGGAGACCAACGTACCAATCGGTATGGTGCCCGATGCATCTGTGGTGAGTGGAACGCTTGAGACAGACCAGCCGTTACCACCGTTGCAGCTTGTGGAAGATGAACTGAAACAAAGGAAGTAGATGCTGTTTGGAGTCAGACCATTTGGAATAGAGGTTGATGAAACTGTGATCGCCTGTCCCTCATTCACAAATGCAGGTGAAATCGAGAGACCTATCGAATTGACATCAAAGCCCGATTGAGCATATATCGTGCAGCATGAAGGAGCTACTATCTCCACAAAGTACGCACCGCTGGACGTTTGGGGCACCGTGAATGAGTAGCCGTCGGCGCTACCCAGATTTCCATTGGCGTCGGTAGAAACGAATGCAGGACTAAACCCGTTGCAGTAGCTGTTGTAGGTCCTGCTGAGGCAAACTGAATAGGTAGAAGTCGTGCTAGCCGTGTAGCCAGATCCAGAAATTAAGATCGACTGTCCAACATAGCCGTTAGAAGGGGAGGATAAAGTGGTCGGCGCGGGCGAACTGAAGGCGGCTTGTGCAAGTATGTTGCAACAAATGGAAGAGACAATCTGGACAAAATTGCCGTTAGTCGCAGGTTCTGTAACCGTGGATCCAGAAGCGATGTTTCCACTTGAATCGGTTGAAATGTAACCTGGAGTGAACCCGTAGCAGTAGTAATTATAGTACTGGCTGAAACACACGGAATAACTGGACGTGGTGCTCGGAGCGTATCCACTACCGCTCAAACCGATCAAAGTTCCGCTAGATCCGGCGTTGGGGGTTAGCACGAGTGTCTCTGGCGTCACGACGAATGGGACCGATGCGATGATTGATCCGCCGTTTGGATACAAGTCAACGTAGTAGTTGCCCTGAAAAGAAGAGTCAGGAACGCTCACCGTGGCTCCAGCGGGCAGAGCACCGCTAGCTGTAGCTACTTCAGGGACAAAAGCGCCGCTGCAACTAGTTGAATATGCACTGAAACAGATTTCATAGGTCGTTCCGGCGCTCAGTCCGTTGGGATTTGAATCTGTTGAGACCGCGATAGATTGTCCTTCGGCGCCAGTAGTAGGCGTGATGGATAGTCCTGTAGGATTGACGTCAAACCCTGCCTGGGCGAGTACTGTGCAGCATACTGAAGTTACTATCTGCACGTAATACGAACCGCTGGGAGTCTGAGGGATATTGAAAGATGCGGAACCAGTGCCGGCGCCCAGATCCCCGCTAGAATCGGTTGGCACGTAAGAAGAACCAAACCCGTAGCAGTAATAATTGTAGTACAGGCTGAAACACATGGAATAACTGGATGTTGTGCTCGGCTGATATCCGCTTCCAGCGACCGTGATTGCCTCTCCAACGTGTCCGTTAATTGTTGACAGAGTTAGTACTGATTCCGGCGTCACGACGAATGGGACCGATGCGATGATTGATCCGCCGTTTGGATACAAGTCAACGTAGTAGTTGCCCTGAAAAGAAGAGTCAGGAACGCTCACCGTGGTTGCACTAGGCAGCGCACCGCTTCCAGTAGCTTTTACTGCGACCGACGCTCCGCTGCAACTTGTTGATGATGTACTAAAGCAAACAAAGTAGTATCCGTTTGGTGTCAATCCATCTGGATTCGAATCTGTAGAGACGGTGATTGTCTGTCCTTGTGCACCAGAGGTCGGAGAGATTGCAAGCCCTATCGAGTTAACGCCAAATCCCGTCTGAGCCAATATTGTGCAACACGTTGCGGAGACGACTTGCACGTAGTACGATCCGCTCGAGGTCTGAGGCACAGTGAATATGGTCGAGCCAGAGCCTGTTCCCAGATTTCCGCCAGAATCTGTAGGAACAAATCCGGAACCAAACCCATAGCAGTAGTAATTATAGTACTGGCTGAAACACATGGAATAGCTGGCTGTGGTGCTCGCTGAATAACCGCTACCGCTAGCAGTTAAACTCTCACCCACGTATCCGTTCTGAGAAGAGAGTACCAAGCTCGGTGGCGGAAGGGCACCGTTCGAAGCGGAAACTATTGGAATGGTTTGACCACCTTCTAAGTTTGAAGAGAGTGCAGAAAAAGACAAAGAGAATAGCAGAAGGAAAAGCACGCTTGCAATAGAGACTTTTTTCATCGGCGACTTGGCAAAATTCATTGGCACACACCGTGTACCGTTCGCATTAATGCTTTCGCTTTTGAGTGAGCGCGAGTACTCTTGCAAATCATAAGGGACGCTCCCGGTTCTTGTGAAATGCAATGCTTTTTGGCGTCACAGAGTGTTTGCTCACAAGAAATGAGTCCGCTATGGTGATCTTCTCAAACGGAAATAAGTTGGGAAGAATTTTGGAATTAAAAGGCCCTTTTTTGGGTACTTTATTGGATCTTTCAATGCATACGAAATAGTACGTCAGAAACGAGAAATTTGGAAACAGCGATTTTACTGTCGCAGTCTTTTTGAAAAGATCTTTACAAAGCAGGTCCTGCAGATGTAGCCGTTTTCGCCGCTTTCTGTAACGAACGGCTTGCCCAGGCTGCCGCATTCGCACAGCGCTGCCTGCGTCCGTAGTTCTTGTCTCTGCATGAGATTGCCCAGTCATCTTTAGCTTCCTCTTTGAATTTAACATCTCTGACTATCAAGTACAGAGAATTGGTACGTACCATAGATCTATGACAAACTTACTATTCGATAATTCCCGCTTTCTACGAGCAGTACTCGACGAGAACACTTGAGGTAGTCTCAAATCATCTCTGCAATTCCGCAACTCTGCTTCGATATACATTAGCTGCCGTCGTACCCCCTCCCAGGGGGGGTTCTGGGAAATTAACGGTTGCCAACTAAAGAAAACTCTCCAAATTGTTCGTGTTACCTTTCGGTTGCAAGATAAGGAGCTTTCCGAGAATTGCAAATCGCTCTTTACTTATCAATCGTTATAGCATCAGTCTTTCTCTTCTGGGGTGTTGCGCTTAGATTGGTGAAGTCTGAATCTATCAATGAAGGGGTGATTGTTGTTGGTGGAGTAATCGGAATTGCCGGAGTTGCGGTTGCGATACTGACCGGTCAGTTTTCAAATATAACTACGTCGAACATAGAAGCAACGGTTATTTTCGTTATCGGATCAGGACTTGCACTAGGTCTTTACATCTATTTTCATAACAGGAGAAAAGGCGACATTTCACCCTCTGCTAATGAATCAGAGAAAAACATCTTGTTGGACTTTGAAGGTACTGAAGGAAACGAGGTAGATGGTGTAAGAGTTACCCATGGTACTGCAGTAAGAGATAAACGTGGCAAGAGAAACTTGTACCGTGATGTCCAAGAGCAGGCGGAGACCACTTCTAGCTCAAAAAATTCTTCAACAAAGAACGCGGAACCAAGCTCAAACAAGGAATCTCAATCAAGAGATTCCAACGATAACACAGACGATTCCTCTCCCTCGAATACAATTTCATAATCTTGCATTAGTGGCTCCAAATGCAAAATCAATAATCAATATGGGAAGAAATGATTCACTTGGGCTTCGTAACGTTCTACTTGACACTTATGGAACTGGTGTCGAAGGAACAGAAATGCATGACTCGGAGTTCGAGGATGTCTATATCAAGAACGCGAAGCGTGGAATCGTTGACAAGCGTGGAAAACGCAACAGATACAAGAACATCAGAGAGATTGAAGAAACTTCCGAGAATGGAACCATCCTCAAGTACACCGGTTCAGAGTCAGCCTTCGTTATGGGCGGTCAATAGTTCTTCGATAAATACTCACTCAATAGTACCCTTATCGTTTCTGGGACAGTTTCAAGCATTCTCTTCTTTCTCTCTTGCTCAATCTTCTTTTCCAATTCTTCCGATATGGAGATCATGTATCTTTTCATCATGGTTCTTTGCAGTGTCTATTAGTTGCAATAGATACCTTAATAAACGTGGCTATTCCATGCATCTATTAGATGCAATAGACACATGGCAACCGCAACAGAGCTTAGACAAAACAGAGGTAAGGAAATCTGCATGATGCAAAACGCAGTAATGAAAGAAAACGAGACTGACTATATCGTAAAATCTCAAAGTGGGAATGGCGAATATCGAGTTTCACAAACTTTCAAAGGGTTTGTTTGTTCATGCCCAGATAACACTTACCGGGGTTGGACTTGCAAGCACATCTTCGCGGTTCAATTTAGTTTCAATTTGAAGCAAATCGTAAAGCGAGAGATCACGCTAGAGCCTATCTCGAATGTTTCTCAATGCCAATTCTGCGGTTCGTCTAAGCTCCGCAAATACGGCGTAAGGAGAAACAAATCGGGAGACATTCAGAGATACCTTTGCGAGTTCTGCAAGCGAACCTTTAGCATCAATATCGGCTTTGAACACATGAGGCACAATCCGCAAGCTGTTACAACCGCTATGCAACTCTACTTTAGCGGAGAGAGTCTAAGAAACACGCAAAAGACTTTGCGGTTTCTAGGCGTGAAAGTCTCTCATAAGACAGTTTTCTATTGGATTAGAAAATATGTTGCAATAATGGAGAAGTACGCTAACAAGATTTCTCCCGGGGTTTCTGATGTATGGAGAGCTGATGAAATCTACATGAAGATTGGCGGAAAACAAAAGTATCTTTTCGCGGTTATGGACGATGAAACAAGATACCTAATCGCTCAAGAGGTCGCACAAACGAAAGAACAGCATAACGCAAAGAGCCTTTTCAGAAATGCTAGAAGCATGATGCGCAAAGCTCCAATCCGTTTGATAACTGATGGCCTAGGTTCTTATCAGAACGCCTTTGAATCGGAATTAAAAACCCCGGGGAGACTAAATGAGCATATCCAAGAAATCGCGTTCAACGGAGAAATTCACAACAACAAGAACGAAAGACTCAACGGAGAAATCAGAGACAGAGAAAAGACGATGCGAGGACTAAAGCATGATGAAACTCCAATTCTCACGGGATACCAAATTTATCACAATTTCATCAGAGAGCATGAAGCACTAGGAAACAAAACCCCGGGTGAAGCTTGCGGTATCAAGATCAACGGAGAGAACAAATGGAAGACTTTGATTCAGAATGCTTCAATCAAAGAACCCCGGGGAATCTTGCAACCGAAAGGTAACACGAACAATTTGGAGAGTTTTCTTTAGTTGGCAACCGTTAATTTCCCAGAACCCCAGGGGGTACCCCCTCGTTTTCAATGGATTCGTGTATGAAATCAATTTTGATCTTGCAATAATTGCATGACTATTCCCGCCGGCAGCCCGGGGTACATTTCTTCGGGTCTCGAGGAGCGGCCGTTAGGGCAGAGTGGTGCACAATCAGAAACCTCTGCGTTTCTCAATTTATGATTCTACTCTCTTTCAATCGTTGATCCCGCACATATGCGCTCGCTAAATTGATCAATCTGGCTGGAACCCATTGATGCGCGAATGTTGCTTTTAACTCCTCAGTAAATTGATTGATTGATTGATTTAGCTAGAGATTAAATACAAGCGCTCTTTTGGCAGGGAGGAAGTAGACTTAGCCACGCTCCAGGCTGGTCACTTTTTCCAGTACCGGCTCGGCTCTCGCTAGTTTTTGCCGCAGGTACCTGTAGAGCAACGCTAGATCGACAAATGCGATAAGCGCCAGGAAGGAGTAGGAAAAAAACCAGCCGAGCTTGAACAGAATGATGAAAACCTGCGACAGGCCGTAAGCGACGATAAGCGAATCAAGGGTCATGCAGATTCTCCGGAAGGTCTCTACCTGAACCTTCTTGACTATCAGCATCCCCAGCGGGATTCCTAAGAGGATCGGAGGAGCGGTCACAGAGAAGATCTGAAGAGTCGTCAGGGTGAACAGCCCGAGGAAATAGTAGGAGATACACGTCAAGTACGATTCGGCTATCCTCACCTGTGAGATCGCGGCCTTGAACTCCTGCCTCTTTAGTCCCTGGTTGTTCCAAAAAAGTGCAATCGGCGGACCAGAGATCGTGGTCATGGAATAGAGCAGGCCGATGCCCAGCCCCAGAGGAATGCCTGCTCTAACTTCATTTTTCAAAGGCCTCCGGAATCCTGCTGCCTGGAGCAAGATCAGAGGAAGTATTGTTGCGTACACCACGAACCGGACCCAAAGGGGAGCGACCCTGCTAAGTAGAAAACTGCCCAGTACGATTCCTGGAACAAGCGTTACCATTATCGGGGCTACGCGCCTGAATGTTGCCCTAATATTTGCCCTTCCGGAAAATGAAAGCATCACGGTGTTGAGAGATGCCTCGACCAGTACGTAGACCGGGTTTATGATCCTGTTTGCGACGACCAGAATCGCGACGGGTACTGAAAGCGAGGAATAGCCGTAGCCCAGCCCACCGTTTACAGTCGATGCCACGAGCGAGAGAAGCGCGAAAAAGACCATCAGTTCGATACTAAGAATCAAGAGGCGGGTACGCTACTTCCCGACAAAGCCAGGCAATAAAAGTTTAATTATATATAATTATGATTCGTGATTGGCCGGGAACCGTGTTGCCTTCTTCCGTACAATTCAATTATATAATGAGGTTCCGGGTTGTTTTTTGGCTGAACTACAATTGGTGAGCGGCGCAAAGTACACTACAGTTTCGATTCCCGTGTCATTGTCGAAGAGGGTCGAGAAGTTGATCGAGAAAAAGAGCGGCTTCAAGTCCGTCTCTGACTATGTTACCTACGTTCTGAGGGAGGTCGTTGCTATGCACGAGATAAAGGAGGTTCCTGAACCGTTCACGAGTAACGACATCGAAGAGATCAAGGCTAGATTGAAGGCTCTCGGATATCTGTAGGTGGAATGCTCATTGTCGATCATCCCGCACGGCGGCAAACTGGTTGAGATCAAGGCCATCCCAGCATCAGCGGAAAAGACAAAGGACCTGCTGGAGGCGACGAAGATCGCGGTCACTGAGGAGACAAGGGTTCAGATGTTCAACCTGTCGACCGGCGTTCTCAGCCCTCTTGACGGTTTTATGGGAAAGGCCGATTACGAGAACGTAATTGAAAACATGCGGCTCTTGGACGACACGCCCTGGACGATCCCGGTACTGCTCCACGTACCAGAGAACTTTAGCGCTGGCTCCGGGGACGAGCTCACTCTGATTGATGAGAAAGGCATGCCGCTCGGGCAGCTAGGGTTTGAAGAGCTGTTTGTGATCTCGAAGAAGGATCTTGCAAAGAAGGTCTTTGGCACAGAAGACGAAGCTCATCCCGGCGTAGCAAAAGTCTACGCGGCTTCTGACAGGGTAGTCTCAGGGCGGTTAAAATCTATCGTAAAATCCGAGAATCAACCGTTTGAGAACTTTACCCTCAGCCCGAAGGAGACTCGCGTTCTCTTCAAGGAAAAAGGCTGGAAGGACATCATCGCATTCCAGACGAGGAACACGCCGCACATCGGGCACGAGTACGTCCAGAAAACGGCGCTGTCTTTTGCAGATGGCATATTCATCAACCCAGTCCTGGGAAAAAAGAAATCGGGAGACTTTACAGATGAAGTGATCCTAGAAACCTACCAGACACTCGTCAAGAACTATTATCCGAAAAATTCAGTGGTGCTGAGCGTCCTACATTACGAGATGCAGTACGCCGGGCCGAAAGAGGCAATCATGCACGCAATAATGAGGAAGAATTTCGGCTGCACGCACATCGCGATAGGACGTGATCACGCGGGAGTGGGAAACTATTATGGGCCATACGCCGCGCACGAGATCTTCAAAGAGTTTCCAGATCTGGGAATCCAAGCTGTCTTCTTCAAAGAATTCTTTTACTGCAACAAGTGCATGGGAATAGCAAACGAAAAGATCTGCCCGCACCCTGAGTCGGAAAGACTCTTATTCAGTGGGACGAAGCTGCGTAAAATGTTCCTTGCCGGTGAGATTCCCCCGAAGGAGTTCATGCGCCCAGAGGTCTCGCAGATAATCATCGAGTCAAAGAACGCGTTCGTTGAGTGATCTAATAATGGCAAAAGTTGCAATCATAGGGCTAGACTCTGTCCCGCCAGAGCTGATGTTTCAAAAACTCTTGGACAGGCTTCCTAACATAAAGCGGATGTATGCGCGAGGTATCCACGGAAATCTGGAGACCTGCCATCCGCCGATTACGGTTCCTGCATGGATGGTGATGATGACCGGGAAAAATCCGGGAAAGCTCGGAATCTACGGCTTTAGGCACAGGCGAGGATTTTCCTACAGCGACGGCTACATAGTAAATTCAAACCACGTCAAGGAAGATGCCGTCTGGCAGTACCTTTCAAGGCAGGGAAAGAAATCAATAGTGCTCGGAGTTCCGCCGGGCTATCCGCCGAAGCAAATCGAGAACGCTTCGATAGTCTCCTGCTTCATAACGCCTAGCCAGGACAAGGAGTTTACCAGCCCTCCGGGGCTAAAGAACGAGATTCTGCCGGTTGTTAATGGGAAGTATCTGTTTGATGTGGTGTTCCGAACCGAGAACCGCGAGGACATCAAGAAGGAGATCTTCGAGCTTATGAACAAGAAATTCGATGTCGCAGAGTACCTTGCAAAGAACAAGCCCTGGGATTTCTTCATCATGCACGAAATCGGGTTTGACAGGTTGCACCACGCGTTCTGGAAGTTCTTCGATCCTTCGCACCCCAAGTACGTGAAGGGGAATCAATACGAAAACCTCGATCTGGAATACTACAAAGCTGTCGACGATAGAATTGGTAAGCTCGTCGAGATCTTTGGCGAAGATTGCACTACGTTCGTACTTTCTGACCACGGCTCAAAGGGGATGATCGGCGCCTTTTGCATAAACCAGTGGCTTGAGAGAGAAGGCTACCTGGTGTTCACGAAAAAACCCGAGTCGCCGATAGACCTGGACAAGGCTCAGGTCGACTGGAGCAGGACAAAGGCCTGGGGCTGGGGAGGTTACTATGCTAGGATATTCTTCAACGTAAAGGGACGCGAAGCAAACGGCATTATCGATAGAAACGACCTGCACAGGGAGATTGAAAACCTTGCAAAGAAGATCATGGCGATAAAGGACAATACGGGAAAAACCATGAAGAATATGGTCTTCAAGCCGGACGAGCTCTACGGGACTGCGCTCGGAGACAAGCCTGATCTGATGGTCTACTTTGACGATCTCAACTGGCGTTCAGCTGGAACGGTGGGGCATGATTCGCTCTATCTGTTTGAAAACGACACCGGACCTGACGACTCTGTACATTCGATGAATGGAATATTTCTTATGTATGACCCCAAGAGAAATCTCGGCTCAAAGGAACTGAAGAATGCAAAGGTGGAAGACATGGCCCCAACGCTGCTTAAGATGTATGGAATAGAACCGGAAGAAGGAATGGACGGGAAGGTACTGCGGGAGGTCTTTGAGTAATTGACTCAAGTAAGACCTAAGGGTTTCACCATCTGGATGACCGGGCTCCCAGGTTCTGGCAAGTCCACGATCGCGAAAGTGCTCAAGGAAAAGTTTGAGAAAGATCAAGACAGGTTCGTTGAAGTTCTCGATGGCGACGAGATCAGAAAAGGATTGTCGAAGGATCTCGGATTATCTAAAGAGGACAGAGAGGAACACAACAGGCGGGTCTCTTACCTCGCAAAGGTGCTTTCAAGAAACGGCGTGATCTCCGTAGTGGCTCTAATATCGCCTTACAAGGTTTCACGTGATAATGCGCGCGAGCTGATAGGAAGCGACAGTTTTGCCGAGGTTTACATAAAGGCATCACTTGCGACCTGCGAAAAGAGGGACCCAAAGGGTTTGTACGCGAAAGCGAGACGAGGTGAAATCAACAATATGACCGGGATACAGGATCCTTACGAGATTCCTGCGTCTCCTGACATTACGATCAACACCGAAAACATGACTCCCGAACAAGCTGCAAGTCAGGTCGTAGAAGAACTAGCTAATCTCGGGTTCATTTGATAGAGAAAAAAATCTCTAGCAAAGAACCTAAGATTCTACAAAAGTGTAATGTTCGGCTTCTGTTGCTGGTTTTTCGAACATTATCACGATTTCGGAAAAGATAGCAGGAGCACCGATGAGCAAGAAAATATTACCGAGCTGGGTGCCGACACCAACGCGAATCAAACCTGCGGCAAGGAGGACGAATTCAATCACGATCAGGGGAAGTATTATGAAAGGCCTCTTCATTTTCACACCAGAGTTTTTCTTGACTGGGGTAGGAAATCCCGAGGATTTAAGTGTAATTATGGGTAATTAAGATTTTACAGCGCGTTCTTTTCGATCATTCGAGTGGGATTTGCCAGGGCGAAGCTTTTGGCCTCCAAACAATTTCTAGTAATCTGCAGTGACTTGAGAAATGCTTATTGCATCGAATCCAATCTCGAGCCGCATGCTTCAGACTTACAGCTTGAGGACGGTTCCGGGGATCTCCGCGGGAAATATTTTGACGTCCGTCGGGATTATGGCCATGTTATTTTTGTTCTTAGCACCCTCAGTATTTGCGGTAAACCCTAGTACTACTACTTCCCCAATAGTACGAGAGAAAACAAACGGTTCCTCCGTGTCTAGCACAAACTGGAGTGGATATGCCGTCAACGGTTCAGTTGGATCCGTGAGTTTGGTTACTGCCTCCTGGAATGTTCCAGCTGTTTCATGTCCAACTTCTGGAAGCACTTACTCGGCCTTCTGGGTAGGGATCGACGGATTCCAGTCCACAACCGTAGAACAGACTGGTACAGATTCAGATTGCCACAACGGCGTTGCTCACTATTACGCCTGGTTTGAGTTTTATCCAAAGGCTTCTGTGACGATAAGCTCAATCGCCGTGAGTCCGGGGGATAAGATTGCTGCCTTGGTCTTGTACACCGCTTCCACCGGAATGTTCACCGTGGCGATCAAGGACTATACCACAAACTTGGCTTACTCCTCTTCCTCAGCAGTTCCAGGAGCCCAGAGGAATTCAGGGGAATGGGTTGCAGAGGCCCCAGAGACCTGCATAATCATTTACTGCACATTGAGCAGTCTGTCGAATTTTGGTTCAACCGGTTTTGGCATGGGAAACACCGGCATCAAACTGACCTGCGGAATAGTCATGAGCGGAGTTCCTGGTGCGATCGGATCCTTCCCCAGCTCGAGCGTCTGGCCGATGACGATGGTCAGCCAGTCAAGTGGTTCCACCGTAAAGGCTACCCCATCTGCCCTAACAGATTCGGGGTCGAGCTTCACAATCACTTGGGATAGTGCTGGACCGTAGTTCGGACGCAGTAGACCTCGACAGGTAGGAGCGACGAGTGCTCCAACCCATCAGCATTTCACAGTATCGGAAGTCGATATATTGCGGAAATTGGAGCCACAAGTGCCCTAAGAAATGGTACACCTTTATCAGCGAGTAGGCTGGAAGACCCCTTTGTCCTATGCAAAATTTGAGTCCGCGATATTTGATACTATTTTCTTGAAAACGGTAATTCTCCTGATATGTCTCACAATGGCTTACCATTCTGATAAAAAGTGATAGACGCACAGTCCGAAGTTGTTTCGCTTGAGCAACAGACGCAGTTAGGCGAGCATCATTTAGTTCGCCGGTCCAGGATGGAGACTGTCTACGAGGTGTTGCAGGTCATCGAATCTGGGCCGATGATAATAACGCACATCATGTACCGCACAAACCTTTCCTGGAAGGCCGTGAACGAGCTCCTCAAAACATTTGAAAGGCAAGGACTCGTGGCCTCGAGCTCACAGCAGGGGAAAAATGCGTACAATCTAACCCAGAAGGGCAGGGCGCTCCTGCATCAGTTTAGTCAGATCAGGGACGAGCTCCGCTTGGAGCGTTAACAGCAGATCTGTTCCATCGCTTGACTAGAGAGGAGGAAACCCTACTGATTTAGAAGGCTTCGGCCTCAAACGATACAACGACAAGATGCTTACTACTCCTGAGCCATTACTAAGTCATTTCTGCTATCAAGCAGGAGATTCCTGAAGATTATTAGTTTGCAGTGCCTTGAGCAACTATGTGCCATTTGAGAACCCTTCTGAATCTGGAATCTCATTAACGACACAATTGAGAATTTTTGTATAATCCATATCGGTTTTCGCTATATGTCATTTTTTTGAAAAGAGACAAGGTTTAACGGCGATCTCTTTTTAAATAGATGGAACCGGAATCTGGATTTGAAATTCACGTGCAAAACCGTCTGGCAAAGCTGAGCATGGCTAGTACACTAATTGCGTTAGTCATCTTGTTGTCCGTAGCTCCCTTTACAGTTTCCGCAAGTTCTCGTTCCAACAACGGATCGCAGAGCTGCACCGTGAATTGGAACATACCTTCTGGCACCTACACTATTGGCGAGACCATCTCCGCTACGATCACATCAAATTGCACTGGCAACGGCGCTTGGTTGCTATGCCAAATCACACCGCCTAACATCTGCTTAAAGAAATCAAATATAGTCGCAGATGGAACTTTCTCGTGTCCATGCCCTAATGGAGTGACTCTATTCAGTCGGGAGCTAAGCATGGGCAAGTACATGTTCATAGGGATTATCGGAGCTCATGTAATCTCGAAGGACCTTGCGGTGTCCACATTTGAAGTGATGCCTCAATTCCCGGCTGGTACGATGACAGCCGTTATCGCTCCTATCGCGGCTCTCGGTGGGTTCTGGGCTCTGTCGAAGAGAAGGCAGGCAAAGCTTCAGCTCACTGCTCCCTAGGCTGCCGTCATCACCAAGATTTTTATCCGCACTCTTGCTGTCTATTATCTAGGATACTTTCTCTCGTGACGGATTTATGAATACAAAGCTCGGGCTAGGCAGAGTCGCGCAAGTTTCCATAATACTCCTAATAGTCGTAATAGTCGCAGTTGTCGGCGCGACTTACATGGTCGGGTTTCTCACCAGACCGCCTCCGACAACTAGCAGTTCGACCCAGACCGTAACGACGGGCTCAATCCACCTCACTACCATAACTTCGATAAAAACGAGCACAATTACTACTTCGTCAGTCACCCTGAAACTCCCAGAGACGCGGAGCTACATGGCAAACATCTTTGACTTGTTTGGAAACTTTTCATTAATGTCAGTCTCGATAACTAATACAACCGATACCTCAGCTGTCAATTTTACCTCGACCGAGACCCTGACGTACAGCGTCGCAAACCTGACTTCGACTGCCGCTAGCAGAACGGCTGCGGTGGGTTTCGATTACAACTACACTTCGGTTCAAAACAGAATTAGGGAAACTTTCTCCAACGTTTCAATTGCCATTATGCAGCTTACCAGAACCGATTCGATTCTCAACTTTTCGCTAGTTGACTCGAATGGTACGATTTACTTTGGCGAGGCAGCGCAGGTCGTGGGCAACGAGTTGATCGCGCCGTTCTACTACATCATGGGTGTAGGGTTGCCCGTTGAATCCTCGCAGTACACATCATCGCAGTCGGGACTCGCCCAACAGTCATTTGCAAATTTTAACCTTCCAGAGACGACCTATTCAATTGAATTTTCAGACGGCGCTAGTGCGACTGCCACAGTTGGAGATTATCCCCCAGCCTCACTACTTTTGGTCTCCTACGCTACGGATAAAGGCTGGTCTTACCACCTCACTGCCGCGAGCTCGGGTTAGCTAATTTCCCGGCCTTGGGTCGGATTCCACATGTCGTCCTCAAGCAATTTGAAATTATACGTTGCAGTGATGAACAAACTTTGCATTTGAAAACGGGTATTCGTATGGAATTGCTTTGATTAGCTGCGCCATGTTGAATAAGCTGCGCTCGCTCTTGATCTTTCTCGATGCTTTCGATCGAGTGGCGCGCCACCTCATCTCCCAAATGAGCTTGCGCTCATGGCTCCAACTCGGGTTGATCGGATTTCTTTCGAGGCAGATCTTCCAGCCCTGGTTTGAGTGAAAGCAGTTGCACTCCCTGCAAAAGTTCAGATCAAACTTCTGGTGGTCGTGGCACTCCCTGGTGAGAAAAGCATGGATCGGGTCAATACTCGGATTAGGGCATCTCTCACCCAGTCCGGCGCCGCACGCGCGCGAGTGATGGGTCGTAGAGCAAAATGCGCAAAATTCTGTGCCCACTTCGAGCTGGAGCCTTGCGTGCCAGGCCTTACAGTGATCGCAGTAGCGGACTCCGTTCTGTCCCGGGTCGGTTGAGAATGAGGGACTGCCCTCTTCCCTGAAGACCAGAGTGTCTATCGCCAATTCTCAACATTCTCCGATATTAGCAAAAGATAGAGATTGATATTTCATATAACTCGCTCATTTTTGGTTATTTCTTAACTGATTCCAATTTCTCTAAGTGGTTGGCGGATTTCCGAACTGGAGTGATATTGAAAGAATTGAACCTCCGGCGGGACAGGTTCCCGAGGCAGATTCTGTAGAACCGGATACCGTTGCTGTAATCGTGATATTCGCCCCTGGCTGGCAACCGCTGATGGCTCCAAACGTTCCGGAGTAATATCCAGCGTAAGGAAGTCCCGGTACTAGTTGATACTGCTCTAGAAGACTTTCGTAAAACACAGATGAGAACTGCTTTCCGTTGATCGCTACGCCCGCGGGATAAATGTACTGGAAATGTTGTAAGGTCGGCGTATACCAAATCACGTTTCCTTCGACTAGTGGCGGCGGTGGAGGATCCAGATATGCAAGCGTTGCCGACGCGTTTCCGCTAAATCCGAAAGCGGGGATAGTCCATGTTGATCGGTAAGAGCCTACGATATGATTAATGCCTCCAAGCAGAGAAAAACTCCCGGCAGAGTCAAACCCCGTATCCGTGCAAATCCCAGAGCCCGCGGGAAAGCCAAGAGATGCCGAGCAATCATAGCTGCCAGCTAATGGGATCGAAGAATTTCCCGAATAGCTTCCTGTTACGTCGAGCTGACTGACGGCGCTTCCGGTGCCGTTTGTAACACTGGAGAATGTCATCCTTCCAGAATCGTTAGCCCTTCCGGTGACCAGATTTTCATGTTCAGAAGCAACTTGTCCGAAGATTCCAGAAATGGATTCATTTCCGAAAGATCCGCTTATCGCGCCTGAATCGACTACATTATTCCAGGAGGCGATGGCGGATGTATATCCAGTGATTATCACGATGCTCGAGTCATTTGAAGAAATGACCAGTGGCGCGCCGAAGGGGTTCAGATACGCTGATTCGAAGAGCATGACGACGTTGGAGAGCGTTACATTACTCGAAGAGGTCACAATTTGTACCGGCCCCATCCCGACAAAGAATGCGGGGACGGCGCTAGTATCATTGGATTCGCAAGCGCCCGAAGCGCTCGGCGCGTCGTAATTTGGAAGGCAAACCCCCGCGATCATGCCTACGAGCGGAATATCGCTCGAGACGTTGATCTGCCCGCCTCCCGATTGCGTGCCGTGAAGGATAAAATTAGCGGCGCCCAAGACCGATTCCCCTGTTATGAAAGCTGTTAGATTGTAATCTATTTGACCCGAAACAATCGAATAACCCGGAACTGTTACCGATGCGGCTGGTCCTGATTGCTGTATTAAGTACTGCTGGCTACCCGCGCTAACCACGCTTCCTGTTAGATTTATCGAAAGGTGCTGGCTAGAATTGTAGCTCGCCGAAGTTGGAAAATTGCTCGTGAGCAAACCGCTAACAGCAAGTAGCAATATCGCTAGCACAGTGAAAGTTAGAGAGACAAAAGATTTCATGGTAATCTCACGAATTCAATTCCGTATTAGGCGACCAGATTTTTCAAGCGACTCTCGGCCGGGTTCCCACACCCTCGAGTCTCCCAAGGCTGCCTCTAGAGATTTCAGCTGAATCTCATAGACTAATCTTCCCAGATCCGAGTGCTTGTACTTTCCGCCTTCCTTTTGCACCAGCCCGACTTCAACCAACCTTCTGAGACGCGCGTAGTAACGCTTTCTTGAAAAACCACCTTTGCGCCAGCTATCGGTGCTCGCGTTGATGTACCGTGCTGCAAGACAAAATATTTCAAACGAGTCGCGGTTAGAAAGGGCCAGGTATATTTGACGAGCATGTTCTTTAATTTCTGGAGGCAGCTCGACATTCAGCTCGATTTTGGATTGCTGCTCTCTCTCCTTAACCATCATGCGGGATAAATCACTGGGAGAACAGAGAACAAGTTACCAATGTTAAGCAAAATGTCCGAAATGTAGAGGCTAGTTTTCCCCATTTGTGGAAAAAACACATATCGGATTCAGATATATCATTAGATCGGCAACATTTGTGCTCAACACCCCCCGAAAATATGTGTGATTTTTTCCAAAAGTAACCATTCAGTATAAATTAGGGCCTGACACTGAAAATCACCACAATGCATCGGAACCAGATTTTTAGGGGGCTAATCTACGCAATCGAGCCCAAATTACTTTCCTCAACGTGGCTGTCCAAAGTAGGCGTGCCTCTCACGCTTATCGGGCTAGCGCTGGTCTATGTTCATCTATCCTCGTTCCTCTTGATCGGAGTTGTGTCATTGTCCATCGGCTTGTCCCTGTTGTTTGCAGCCTGGTTCCGGTTAAATTCTTCCTGGTAGACCATTCTACTATGTTGGCAGAAATTCATCTGCCACCCTTTGGGCTATTTTCTTCGTGAAATGTACCGACTTTCGATACGAATTGGCCCAAATCGTCCATTGCATAGATGATAGAATCGATTTTTTTGAATCTCCGGAAAAATTCCGAGGATCCGTTGCATCTCGCCCTCCTCCGATGAAACTAGTGATTTTATTGAATACGGTAAACTTGCTGAAATACAGACTCGTGTAATCGAAATGCTACTAGAACGGAACGAATTCGCAGGCGATTGATGGAAAATGGCGCTCTTGGAGCTGTATCAGATGAATAGCCCTACTTGGACCAAGTTGCAAGAGCCCGAGGAGATTGCGAAAAAAGGACAGGCGAAATCATCAGCTTCAAGTGAAGGATTTGAGGGGAACTTGATGGAGTGCATCGGAAAGGGCTTGTCCAAGTTTGGCGAGCGCGTTCCTCAGTTGGCGATAGATAACCTCAGATGGACCGACCATATTGGAAGCGAAGATATCCCAAAAAAACCCGCGGAGTTTGAGAGGGGTTTGGACAAGATATTTCGCTCCAGTTCCTACAAGGTTAAGATGGCAATAACAGAGGAGATAAAATCTAGATTCGGCCTGAATCAGGATTATCCTACGCTGAAGGAATGCTTTGAAGCTGCATACACCGCAAGTCCATTGCAGATTGTGCCCTAACTGAGGCGAGTGATCCTCAGCGCAGGTTTGAGACTGGGCTACCAGAGTAGTCCTGCAAAAATATCTAGCGCAACCAAATCCAAGAAACGAGAAAGTTTCCCATTTTGGATAATTTCTGGAATGCCTTAATTTGCTAGGCGGCTAACGAGCACCAGTCTCATCGGTTGGTCTACGATATGTTACCATTATTCCATTTCCCCTTCAGAAATCCTTGCCATACGCCTCTCTTTCGCATAGTTGTAGACGAAATTTCTCGCTAGCAATCCAGATATACTTGATAAAGTCATTGCGCGTCATACTAAAGTCGAAAGAATGTGAAAAGCCGCTTTTTGCGTTTAATTGTTCCGGTACTTTTGATCGGCGCTTTCTTGTCTCTACCTATGGTAAACGTTCACGCCCAAACAGTAATCAATAAAGTGACAGTGGGACCAGAGCCTCTGGCAATTGCATACGACTCTGGCAAGGGAGAAATGTTTGTTGCAAATCAGGGTAGCTTTTCTAGCCTCGCTAACGGCAATGTTTCAGTAATAGACGACGCTACCAACACTGTAGTTGCTACAGTTACAGTCGGGTTAAACCCCGATGGCATCGCCTACGACTCTGGCAAGGGAGAGATCTTCGTGGCAAATCATGGTACCCTTGGTGGCGGCAGCGTCTCGGTTATTAGTGATGCTACCAACACAGTCGTGGCTACCATAAACGTTGGACTAGAACCTTTTGGAGTCGCCTACGATCCTAATGAGGGAGAGGTGTTTGTGGCTAATGCCAATGCCTTCGGTCCCAATGGTACCATCTCAGTGATCAGCGACACTAACAACACTGTCGTGGCTACAGTAACTGTCGGGTATCAGCCTCTTGCTCTCGCTTACGACCCGGCCACTGGAGAGGTCTTTGTCGCGGACACTGGTGTCGGACTAGTCTCGGTAATAACTGACGGGTCGATTGCAGGAGACCTTGCTAACCACATTGAGGTTACAATTCCCGTCGGAAACACTCCTGATGCAGTCGCTTACGACTCTGCCACGGGAGGTATCTACGTGGCTAATGAAATATCCCACTCTGTTTCCGTTATTGACGGACCTAGCGAAACGGTCGTGGCCACGGTCCCCGTTGGGACCCAACCTACCGGCCTAGCGTATGACTCTGGAAAGGGTGAGATGTTCGTGGTGAATGACGTACCAGCCCTCGGTGCCGGCACTGTCTCGGTAATTCAAGATTCTACTAACACGGTCGTGGACACTGCCGTCCTCGGTGCCAATGCTTATGCAATCGCTTACGACTCCAGCCTAGGAGAACTCTACGTGACGAATCAAGTTGGCGGCATTGTTCTAGTATTGACGGACGTGGCCGAGACATCAACTTCAGTGACCTGCAGTCCAACTTCGGTTGCCGCTGGATCGCCCTCTACTTGCACTGCAACAGTTAGCGGCGCCTCTCCAACGGGTAGCGTGACCTGGTCAAGCAGCAATCCGACCGGAGTATTCTCAGCTTCGTCATGCACGCTAGTCTCATCATCATGCAGCGTCAGCTATCACGACACAACGATCGGCGCGCCAGTAATCACTGCAAGCTATGGAGGAGACTTGACAAATTTTGCAAGTACGGGAGCCACAATACTGGCCAACTTCAAAACTGTGGTCACCTCCGAGTCTAGTACTACCATTCTTTATGGCGGCGCAGCTTACGTGGATCAGACCAGCACTACCGGAGTGAGCACCTACATTTATGGCTCGACTTCGCCGGACGGCACGAGTGTGGTGGTCGAATCGAGTAACCTTGGGTGCAGCGCAACGCCTTCGGGGATAACGCTCAGCAACGGCCAGTGCTATGATGTCGAGATCTCAGGAGTCACCGATGGTACGGCATACCTTTGTCTATCGAACCAGGTTGTAGACGCCGGCACTCTGATGTACTACTACTCGGGCGGAAGCTGGGTTCCTGCTACCGGAATATCACTGACGCTCAGTTCACCGATTACAAGTAGCAATGGAGTGATATGCGGCAACGTGCCAGTGTCCGCGCTTCAGGGGACGCCAGTTGCCATGGGAGATCCGCAGATTCTGTCTGCGCCAGAATTTCCCGCGGGAGCTATTCTCGCGACCATAATTCCACTGCTTGCGCTAGCAATGTTTGCAATCTACAAAGTGAAGACTAGAATAAATTCAGTGCTTTGAAGAATTTAGGACGCCCGATGTATCTGCGTCAGGAGAAGATACGCGAGTGACAAATTATGCGTTGCCTCTAATTTGCTCCTTTTTTGGGAAAAATAATCGACGATTATCGGAATAAGCCTTAAGTAATTTTCAAATCTCATCACGACAAGGTTTTCGGCGAAAAATGGGCAGAGCAAAGAAGATTGCTTTCAGCATATCACTGTTGCTTGTTCTGCTACTTTCGGGGTTAATACCCGGATTCGCTTCGCTCTTCCCGCTCTTACCTAGCTCGGCTTCATCAAGCTACAATGTGGCGCTTTCTTGTATCGACAGTACCGCCGGCACCCCCACCGACACTCTTGCATTCTCGTCTTGGACTACGTGCACCGCGACGGTGACGGCTGGCTCTGTATCAGACCCCGTGCCGACCGGCACGATGTACTTTGCTGCTGCTGATACATCTTGCTTCAACATAGGAGGGCCCTGCACCGGAACCACTTCACCTGTGGGCACCTTCGACTCCACCTCGTCGCAGGAAGGTTCAAGCGGGTCGTGTACTCTCATTCCTACATTCTCGATCGCAGGCCTCCAAAGGGCTTACTGCACCGTTTACTTCCAGTTCACCGCCACGGGCTGCATTTTGTACTGCCAAACTAACGTTATTGATATCGGGGCCGCCCTAAATTACAATCCTGGGCCGCCCTCTTGCTGCCCTTTCATTGGGGGTTTGTCCGACTTTGCCTCATACACCGTTACTTACGCGAGCTGCTGGATGGCCCAGTGCACCTATATCCCCACGCCTGGTGGAGATCCTAGCGACCTCCTATGCGTCGTGGGAAACAATCCGACGGATTTCGTAGCAGATTGCAAGCAGCTGGATGTATCCTACACTTCTACGGGTTTTGATCTGCTCAATAGCGGTGACCCGCGCAATCAGGGAATAGAGATTCCTGGGGCTGGCATGTGGTCCGCCCTTTCGAGCATTATCCCAGGCGAGGGCTGCATCGGCGTGTCTGAAGCTATCACCTACGCCCAAACCTTGGGCTATAAATTGGGCAGCGGGCCTGATCAGATAGACGCGGCGTCGCTCTTGGCCGCCTGCGGCGCGGGCTACGCGCTCTACACCGCGGCAGCGGCTACTTCAGCCGCGTTAGGTGGTAAGCCAGTCATAGACTCTGGAACCCTTTCTTTGTTATCGCCTTTCGTTACTGCATTGGGCCCTATAGCTGCTCCAGTACTTGGGGGCGTTGCTATCATGGTGGACGCCCTGTGCGGTTTCGTAAATTACTACTGCTACGGCGCCAACATGACTGCAACCATGATCGCAAATCCGGGTCAAATTCAAAATCAGCTCATCCCCTTTCAGCTAGCTCAACCATTTGGGGCAGCACCCGACGCGACCTTCGGCTCTCCCCCATCCGCCTTTTCCACCATAGCCTGGTCGATGCCAAGCTGCGCCAACGACAGTTTCTGCATTTCGCACCACTCGCTGTGCACATCTTCATCTTTGTGCGTGAATGAAGCTACGAATCCACTGTGTTCCAGTGTGCCATGTTCGAATCCTTCCATAGTGGGTTCGGCCGGTATGGACAACAGCTACAACCCGAGCTTGGACAATTACCCCAACGTCAACACAAATGCACCAATAGAGTGCGCCGTCGGTTGGGTTAACGGCATGAGCATAGGTTACGATGGCGACGTGGACTTTAATCTCAACGACAGTGGCATCGACTACACGAACATTCCCAATCAAAACCCGGCTAGGCTAGTAAATGTCTGGAACGAGCTCGGCGGCGAGGTCGGACATCCCTATGGCATCGGGGTAGAGATCCCTGTTGTGCAGAGAGATTCCACCGTCGTTACCCCCGACGGGAAGCCACTGTACGATGCAATTGATTCAATGCGCTACGGCACAATTCTCCAAGTTTGCGGCCGCTGGGTGACAGACTCTCGGGATCTATGGAACGAGCTACATCCCATAACCTTTCTGCAAATTCTTCCTCACGTCAATGTTTCCGTCCAGTATAGTCAGCTCTCAGTTCTCGCGGGTAATTCAATTTCAGATAAAATGACCGTCAATCTGTTTGATTTCACTGACGGGATTCCGTTTACTTATTCTCTGGGCCTATCCGGGCTACCTTCGGGTGACACTTACACTTTCAACCCGAGCTCGGTATGCGTTGGTGCACCAGAAGCAGGAACGGGCGGTACTGGCCCCACGTGCCCTTCAACGTATCCTGTATCCCAGGGGTCTTCCAATCTCCAAATCCAAACCACCCACACTGGTGGACTGGAGCCAGGAGTGTATCAGCGGGATTTTGCGATAAGTTTCCAAGCTAGCGCTACAATACCTTTGGAAAACCCAGACGGGACGTCCACCCCACAGATCTTGACGACGTCTGCTGACAACATCCCCCTTCAGATTAGTTATGGGTGCATCAACGCCCAACTTTTTACAGGAGATCCGCCGCCCAATAACCAGTGCCCAGCGGTGAAGCTGGACGCAACTCCGAATTCTATACCGACGCCGGGGAATCCTTTCCTGATAAGTACGTCCTACACGGCGCCTCCCGCTAGTACACAACCTGAAACTCTACTTTGGGTCGTAGTGATACCGCCGGCGGGAGATACTTTGCTTACAAACGGTGCCAACGCGTACATGTGCAGCTACACGGCCCAAGATATTTTCGGCGGGGGGTCTGTGAATACGTGTCTTCCTTCTAACTATCCAACCGGTTCCAGTTTCACACCCACCAGCCCCGGCGACGGATCCAGCGCTGTAAACTTCACGTGCAACATTCCGTTTGCGACGGGCGGTACACTATTTTCCTCTGTCAGCGGTGGCACGTCATCAGGTTGCAGCGGGACCCAACCCGTCTGGGATCCTGTGGTTGTTGCCGATGCGGCAGACGCCAATCTCACATGCAAGAACGGCGAATTTCCTTCGCTCGTGGCTGCCAGCTCCGGTTCGACTTCCACCTTGCCACCCAGTTCCGGCGATACTTCCCAAAGCGGCACCTACACGGTGTACGCGTGCTGGATTGACAACCCCAACGTTGCAGGATACAGCAGTTACTCGTACAAGCTGGTCAGCAACGTTTTCACGATAGTCTCGCCGCCCGGCATCTACCTTATTCCAAATAATGGGATATATCTTGGCGGCGGCACCGAAACTGTCAGCGCCCTAGTTCTGGATAGCACTGGAAATCCGATAGTGGGAGTGCCCGTTAGTTTCAGCGTGACGAGTGGCCCTGACATGGGACAAACCGGATCAACGACGACCAGCTCGTTCTTTGGACTAGCTCCGTTCACTTTCACGAATAACCGTAACACTGGAGTTGATACGATCCAGGCAACTTACGTCGATGGTAGCGGAACGCTCCAAACCAGCAACATTGTGACCCTGTCCTGGCAGAACCCAATCATTCTTTTGACCCAGATCTCGGGTGGTCCGGATACCGTTGGCGGGACTCACACTCTTACCGCAACGGTACTGGATTCCGGCGGGTTCCCCATGTCTGGCGTGACTGTGACCTTCTCAGTTGAGGCCGGCCCAAACCTGGGCGTTTCCGGTACAGCTGTTACATCCGCTTATGGCATCGCACAATTCACCTACACTGGCGCTGCTACGCCGGCGCCAACTCCGGCCGACGGGCAACTGCAGTCACCGGGTGGAGGCGCGGGGGTTGATTTCATCTGGGCAACATTCACAGATGCTGTTGGGACAGTCATAACGAGCAACGGCGTAACCGAACAGTGGCAACTACCAACAATTTTCCTTACTCCCCTTTCAGGCTCGCAATTATCTGGCGGTGCATATTCTGTTGTCGCGACACTCCAAGACGGCGCGGGGAATCCAATCTCCGGTGCAGCGCTCACCTTCACGATCACAAACGGACCGAACGCCGGGACGCTTCTCTCAGACTCTTGTAGCGCAGCCAACTATTGCACGGGCTCAACTGCATCTGACGGCACGCTGACATTCAGTTACAATGACGTTGGCGGTCCCGGGATGGACAGCATACAGGCTACGTTCACCGACAGCAACGGGATCACATACAGCAGCCTACCCGCGGTTGTGTCTTGGCAAAACCCCACCATTCTGCTTAGTCAGAGCTCGGGTGGTCCGGATACCGTCGGCGGCACGCACACTGTCACCGCGACAATCTTCGACGGCGCAGGGAGTCCGATTTCAGGAGCTCCAGTTAGCTTCAAAATCAGCGGAGGTCCCGATGCTGGCTTTGCCCAGACAAATCCAACCGATACCGCGGGCCAGTCATCCTACACCTACACCAACAACGGCGCGGCAGGTACAGACAGCATCGTCGCGACCTTCACGGATAATCCAGGATCCGTATTTTCCAGTAGCGCGCTGACGGAAGTTTGGACCACGACAATTGAAACGAATTCACAAACTGGTTGCGCCGACCTGGGAGGCTCTTGGGACAGCGCCGGTTTGACGTGCACGCTTTCGACCAGCGCCAATCTCAATTCCGCCACAAAGCCATCGAACTCGCTCGACGTTCCGCCAGGGGACGCCCTAGTGATCACGGGGACCGGGAGCTTGACAAACGACGGAACCATCACGACCGAAGGGTCCTTCTCCAATTACGGCGCGCTGACCAACAACCTCGACGGAATTTTCAACAGCACCGCTACTTCTGGAGCGCCGGGCTTGACCGCAAACTATTACCAGACTCCGACTATCTCATGCGGAAGCTCAAATCCGCCTACTCTCTTGTATTCCTTCGAGAAAAGCCAGATCGTCCCCAATGTACAGTTTGGCGCGTCCCAGAATTTTCAATGGTGGCCGCTCGGGACGGGAGTCGGGTTCGAAGTTGCCTTCGGTGGAGTGATTTCGATTCCGTATTCGGGTACCTACAGCTTCAGCCTGACAAATCCCTATCCGGGAGGTATTTCCTGGCTGTACGTCGACGGGACTCAGGTCGTCAACGACGCGCAATGCTCCTCGCCATCTGCTCAGGGAAGCATCTACTTGCCATCAGGTAGCCACCAGATAGATGTCTATTACATACAGAGTAACTATGGGAATTCCGGCGTAGATCTTGCGTGGGATCCCTCAGGGACAGGAAACTATGTACCCATTCCGGACTCTGCCTTTTCGCATCACGGCGCGACAAACAACTATGCGACTATCACCAACGCGGGCAATTTCATCACCTCTAACGGGTTTGACAACACTGGGAGTTTGGTGAACCAGGGTGGCGGTGTTATTACGAACAACCCCCAGAGTACGTTCCACAACTCTGGCACGATTAGTAACGCCGCGCTGAGCACGATTTACAATTACGGGACACTGATCAACGATGGCGCGGGGCTTGCAGGAGCGGTTGGCTCACCCGGAGCTTCGCTCGCTCTGACTCCTTCTTCGGGATTTAGCTCCACGCAAATCCTGGTAGGTGGCAATGGATTCACAACCGGCCAGGATGTTACTGTTTCGCTTCTCTACCAGACGGTTACGATAAGAACCGAGGATTGCGGCCTGGTAGACAGCACCGGACAGTTCAGCTGCTACTTCAGCGTCCCCAGCTTGTCCCCAGGGCCGTACACGGTGGTAGCGAGCGATTCCAAGCCAGAGTCTGCAGTTGCAACCTACGACGTCACCCAGACAAGCAATTTCATCACGATATCGTACGCACTTTCGAGCCAGTCTGGAATCACGGGAACCCCGCTAACAATCACCGGCTCGGGATTCTATCCAGGTTGCGGATCTGTTCCGATTTTGTTTGGCGGCACTGAGCTCACGACATACTCCACATTCTCGGGCAGCTTCTCGGTTACAACTAGCGTTCCGAATGTACCCGGAGGATCGTACGTGGTCCAGACCAGCGACTGCATCGGCGACCTCGTGTTTGCCACGTTTACGGTAAATGGCGTCATCGACAACTATGGTACCGTAAACAACGGAGCTGGCGGAATCCTGCACAATTACGGGATCTTCAAAGAAGAGTCGGGGAGTGCCCTAAATAATATAGGGCTCGTGGCCAATGAGGTAGGAGGCACCAGCGTCCAGACTGGAACCCCGATCGGCGGCTCGCTTTCGGCGAAATCACTGGACGGGGGTGTCAGCGTGGCGATAAGCGGAACGGATGCAACTGGATCAGTTTCCGTGACAATGATCAACGACGGGAATACTCCGCCAGCCGCTGGAGCTGACCTGACCCTGGGTAGCGGGGCAAGCTACTACGATGTCCAGGTTACTGGTGCGACAAACGGGCTCGCAACCGTCTGCATCACTCCCAGCAATGGCGCGGGCCTGATGCAGTATTATGATTCTTCGACCTTGACCTGGGTGGGCGCGAGCATCACCGAGGTAACAAGCAGCACGATCTGCGGCCAGATTCCGGTCTTGGCTTTGAACGGAACGCCGATCGCGATTGGCGGCCCCAATATTCTCCCGGCACCAGAATTCCCGCTGGGGTCGATAATCGGACTACTCGTCCCAATGCTGGCGCTTTCCGCATTTGTTCTCGTCAAGAGAAGGAGAGTCGGCTCAGTCAAAATGTCGAATGGCGGGACGAAGAAACATTTTGAAAGTGGACTGATCATCCCGATAAGATCAGAATAAATTCAGCGATTTGACGGAACTCTATCCTGTAATTAGATGACTATGTTCCTACCAGCAACTAATATAATAACGACGGCAGGTCATCATTTGAATGAAAAATAACCGCTTGAAAACGGGGAGCGTACGCTCGTTCGAAGCCATCCTTTGCGCTGCGCTGTGTCTCACTCTAGTAATTTCTCTTTCGACCATTTTTCCAGTTAGTGCGGAGACCCTTGGTTCTTGGAACTCTACGACGCCTTGGGCAAACTCATTCAGTAGCGGCATAACTGGTGAATCATGCGCCACCTATTCCGGTTACATCTATTGTGTCGGCGGCTTTCTCGTTGGCGGCCCTCGAAGTGGGGTTTACTACGCTCCAATTTCATCATCTGGGGTAGGTACCTGGGCAGCAACGACCAGTTATCCGACCGGCTTCGATCAGGGTTCATGCGCCATATCAAGCGGTTACATCTACTGCGTCGGCGGGCAGATTGATTCTAATGGTGATTACACGGCCGCTGTCTATTATGCAACGGTCTCATCATCCGGAGTGGGCACTTGGACATTAACGACCGCTTTACCAATCATCATCGAGCAAGAATCCTGCGCAATTTCCGGTGGCTACATCTACTGCGTCGGCGGCACTTCTGATACTAGTTATCCCTATACTCCTGGGAACGGCGTCTTCTACGCCCAGGTCTCAGCTTCTGGTGTAGGCACGTGGACAGTGTCCAACTATCCAACAGTTATTGCCGGCGAGTCATGCAGCATTTCAGCGGGGTACATCTACTGCGTCGGCGGGGACACCGCTCCAAATCCAATTCGCTACACAGACCTCGTCATCTACGCCCCAGTCTCATCTTCCGGAGTGGGCACATGGACGACGTCGACCCACTATCCAACCGACGTCACATTCACCTCCTGCGACACCAATTCTGGTTACATTTACTGCGTCGGCGGCTTTGTTGATGGTGCCACTTTCACGAACGCCGTCTATTATGCGCCAGTATCATCTTCCGGAGTCGGCACATGGTCGTCCACGACCAACTATCCGGAAATAATCTACTTGGAATCATGCGACGCTTATTTGGGTTACATCTATTGCGTTGGTGGCCAAACCACAAACAGCATCATTTCTGGTTCTGTCTACTACGCCTCCATCAGTAGTTTGTCCCCCGTGGAAACCTCGACCTCAGTGACCTGCAGTCCAACTTCGGTTGCCTCTGGATCGTCCTCTACTTGCACCGCAACAGTTAGCGGCGCCACTCCGACGGGTTCTGTTGCCTGGTCAAGCAGTAGCGCGACCGGAGTATTCTCAGCTTCGTCATGCACTCTAGCCACTTCATCATGCAGCGTCAGCTACAGCGACTCAACGATAGGAGCTCCTGTAATCACTGCAAGCTATGGAGGAGACTCGGCAAATCTCGCGAGTACGGGAGCTACCATACTAGCCAACTTCAAGACGATAGTCACATCTGCTTCGATCTCTGCAACTCTCTTGAGCGGCACAACTTGCGTCGATGAGACCGCCACTACCGGAGTCGGCGTCTGCATTTCTGGCTCTACTTCGCCAGCCGGTACGAATTTTGTGGTCGAATCGAGTAACCTTGCGTGCAGCGCAACGCCTTCGGGATTAACACTCACCAACGGCCAGTGCTATGATGTCAAAATCTCAGGAGTCATCGATGGTACGGCGAACATTTGCTTATCGAACCAGGTTGTAGACGCTAGCACACTGATGTACTACTACTCTGGTGGAAGCTGGGTTGCGGCCACTGTAACTTCACTTACAATCAGTTCACCGCTTGGAAATAGCAACGGACAGATATGCAGCAACGTGCCAGTGTCCGCGCTCCAAGGGACTCCAGTTGCGATGGGAGATCCTCAGATTCTATCAGCACCCGAATTTCCTGCGGGAGCTATCCTTGCGACGGTGATTCCACTGCTTGCGCTGGCAATGTTTGCTGTCTACAGAATGAAAAATAGAATAAGTTCAGCGCTTTGAGGGTGAATTTAGGACTTCTGAAGGATCCATATCGAGTTCCTTCATGATGTCGATCGCCGTGGCGAGAGTTTTGCTGCCGTGCTCTGTGAGCGCGAATGTCTCCTGATCATACTCCACCCCAGCCTGCCTCAACAACTTTCTCTTCAGACAGTGGTCGGTAAATTTTCTCACCCTGGCTCTGTCGATGGAGCAGTAATACATTATCTGAGTAGTGGTTCTGGGCCTTTCGCAAAAGTAGAGCATGCGAATTATAGTGTCTGAATCGCTTTGCACTTCCAAACCTTCGGCCATCACTGCTTCACTCCTTTCATATCGATCTGAATTCTAGGCCAATGCATTTTGAATACCGTAACATTGCCACGCTTCACAAAATCAAATCTCATCACTTGAGAGAGGAACACCTTGTTGGATATTCGGTTACTAGTATATGGCATTTATGGAAATAATCCATTTCAGTATACCGATTCTCGCTACTCTGAATCTTAGTGGATGCGTTCATCAACAGTTGACATCTATCTTGAACAATGAACGTAATACAAAATTCGTACTTTCGTTTTGTAGGGCTTGCAACATTTGTTTGTTCACCAATTTGTTTGGTGAACCATGCGTTTCATCACGCCGTTGCGCGGCGGTGTGCAGTTTGCTTAATAAAGCAATAATGATGAACACGATCCTGACCTGCGAAATACGAGTACTATTATTCAGTCGGAGCTTTCGCGATTTTCTTTCCACCAGATTTTCCAATGATCCAATCCTCGTATTTGAGAACCCAGGATAACGGTCTCGATAGGATTCCCAGGTTTCCGCCCGCAACGATCAGCCCTGCCACATCCTGCGAGTCTATGGCTCGCGTGATTGGCAATATGGTCGAATACACGATCAAGAAAACAACAAGATCGAAAAAGAGCGATGTAACCAGCGAAAAGTGCGTATATCTGGCAATCCCTAAAAGCGCAAGGTAGCTCACCGCCCCTGCGATTAATGTTCTCGACGCTGCCCAGTAATCGATTCCTGATCCGAGAAATCTCTTTGCCAGGATTAAGGCGAGAATCGCCGTCGCAAAATTCGAAATTATGAATGCGTATGCAAGGCCGTAGGTCCCAAAAAGCAGACCCAGAAGCGGCGCGAGCAGGAACATGATGCCTGCGTTGGCGAGTAGCGCGGCCATCGTTAATCTGGTCTTGCCGATCCCGTTAAAGTAGGACGGGAACACGGTCAAACCTATCACCATCGGGACGTAAGAGACCGAGAGTAGTGCGAGAATGTTTCCCGCGGGTACGAATGCCGTTCCGTAGAATAACCTGATCAGGAGGTTTGAATCCGCGATTACGAACACGACGATCGGCAATACCAGCGCCCCGACGATCTTGACTGCGTAAGTGAATGCGATGCTCGTGTTTGCCTGTTTTCCTTCGAGACTTGCGAAGGCGGGGAGAAGGGCGGAAGCGAAAGAGGTTGAAAAGACCGTTATCGCTACTGTGACGTTCAGTGCGGCTTGGAAGAACCCCACGGCAGAGCCGCCAGTCGTGACAACAATTGCAGAAAGGACTAGTACCAAGTAGTTCTGGGTCGCGAATTGTGATATGTACGATCCAATGTGTGATGGCAACCCAAACCTGAGGGCGCTTCTCACGTCTTCCATCGTTTGCTTCATGTCGGAGTGAGACCCGCGCAGATTTATGGCGAAGAAGACCGCCACAGCGATGAGCCCAACCGCAAGGTATGAGACAACTTGAGCCAGAACGGCCCCGAAAACGCCGAATCCCGCCAATATCAGGAACAGGGAAAGAATAACCTTGGTGGTTGCCTGAGCCGCGGTCGTGATGCTCGCATGCGCATATTTTGACCAGCCTATGAAAGCTGAAACTGCCGATTGGGTTGCAGCCTGCCCCAGGACCACGATCGAGGAGAGCTCGACATACGGCGTGAGCGAGGGTCTGTGCAGAATTACTGACGAAACGAACGGCGCTGTGAGATAGTCCAGTAAAGACATAACGGCGCCGATCAGGAGAAGGATGGATATTGCGTTCCTGCTTATTCTCTTTGCTTCTTCTACCTCACCTCTTGAAATGTGGTATGCCGCAAATCGGGTCACCGCTGTGTTCAATCCCAATCCAGTAAACAGCCAGAAGATGGTGGGTGGAATGAGAGCCAGAACATAGGTGCCGTAGGCCTCGGGATGAAGCAGCCTTGCTATTATGAGTGATGCGAGAAGGAGTATGAAATTGGAAGTCATGTTGCCGAGAAGGAGAAGCAGGCTGCCTCTAGCAGATTGCTTCGCAATTTCATTTCCGGACAAGCTCACTTCCCATTTTCATTTACGGATAAAGTGATTGCAGTCTAAAAAGTTGCCTAGCGAGATTGAGCTCTAAAATGAGGCGGAACCGAGTTGATGATTTGTGTCACAAATCACTTCCGTTATTGAATAATAGTTATCGGGATTTAGATTCGGAAACTTTAATCGAGCTCTTCCATACAGAAATGGGTTCGCCATCCATCTCCATTATGCAACCGTGTACGAGGCCCGCCTTTTCAGCATAATTAAGGGCAACCGACGCGTCAATAGGATTTATCTGCTTGTTGGTGAGTCTAGAATAATTCTTCAGGATCTCTTCTAGAGTGGGGTACTTGGCAGAACATGAGGAGACAGCTTGAATCAGTTCTCTGTCGGTTTCATTGGTCAGTCTCACATAGAACTTTGCGCTAGATTTCTTCGCCCGATTAGTTTCGTCCAAAGTGTAACCTTCGACGAATGTAGCTGGTATCACAGCTGCAATAAAGATTGGCCAGAACCAATTCTTAATCCCTAAACCTAGCAGGGAGTTTGTAGTTTGGGGAGCCCAATAATCAGCTATTTCTCTTGCAAGAGGGACGTACAAATTCGCAATTCCTGCATAATCCGTCGCGTTCGGTATCAACCCTGCACTAGCGAGACTCTCGGTATAACCCCAAAGGCCGATTTGAACGTTCCTAAAGTCGGAGTAACTTCCGAAGTTAAAGTATGACCTGATGTTCCAATAGAAATCGGCCTCCGTCAGGTTTGAACCAACTCTATCGTAGATGAACATCTTTCCAACAAGTGGCGGGTTGTTCAAAATCTGTAGGTCTTTGTCCTCGTAGACAGTAGCCGTTGGATATCCAGTTAGTAGAGGATGAGTGATAAGTGATCCCTCTGGCGTGTGTATTGTTGCCGAAATTTGCACGGTTGCGTATATTTGAGGAATCGAGGCATTCAGGAAATCGGTTTTATTTTGACTGTAAAGGTAAATCAGCGCAGCGTCTTGCTGGAGAATTTCTTCGATCTGCGTATCTCTTGCTACAAAGCTAATGTTCCAGCCTGGGATATGAGGAAGGAAAGTTAGTACATTCTGGGAGTTGAGTTGTGTTAGGTTTACACTGCCAATTTGATTCGGGCCGTTTGCAGCTGCGACGGCAGGCTCCAAAGAGGACAGGAAGATAAGGACTACCAGCAACAAAATCCCTAGCGATGTAGCCGAAATTCTCCCAAATTTGATTCTAGGGAGTCTTAGGAATCTGCCGCAATTCAAGCAGAAACTAGATGCGGCTGATGTCTGTGCGCAATAAGAACATTGGGGCCTAATCTTCGATTGTGGAAAAAAGCTGAGCTTAAAATATCGTTCCCCTAGGGCGAGAAGCGCAAGAGTTACTCCAAATACAAGCACGATACCCGAAGAAAAATGAAATGCTGGAAACGTTGATTCGCCAAAAGAATTAGTGGCGATTATGATTATTACTAGTCTCAAAGTGTTTACAGGAAGAAGTAAGATGTAGCCGAGACTGAACAGAGCGATCCGACGCAACATCGACCCCTTCGCGATATATGCTACGAACGCTGCGAACAGAGTGAATCCCACTACTGAATACGCGCCTGAACTCGCGACTCCCACGACGAACGGAATCACTAGTCCACTTGCAGTTGTTAATTGAATTGCGGGGGCGGTGGATATTGTAGTATAGACAACATTCACTCCCATGGCATGGAGAAATAAGTATGCGGGGTAAGTGCTCGAATAGGATAGTTGTGACCAGAAACTTACACCAAATTGAGCTGCACTAGGTAGCGTACTAGAGATTAACAGAATTGGTGGAATGAGGTATTTTAGAGCCTGCTTGTTGAAAAGCATAAGTGTTGAGGCTCCCAGAAAGATCTGAAGCGCAATAAGGTGATAATCTAGTGGAAAGGTTGTGTATGCTCCGTATAGGTATAGAACAAGAGAAATCACAAGAGCACATGATCCAATAATAAGGTTTGATAGTCCAGCTAATTTTTCATCGTTGAAACCAATTACGGCGGATAAGACCCTTCTTTTGCGATAAACCAAATAGAGAGAGAAAAAGGGAACTATCAAAATATAATTGAAATAATCACTCGCAAATGCATCTCGACCTATTACAACGAGGTCTTGGAAAAATATTGCGATAGAAGAAATCGCGATTATTAATATCTTGATGGGTAGCGCGGCATTTTTGACACTTAGTATCACAGTTTGAAGTTTAGGAGTGGCTACCGTCAAGACAATCGAAGTCCAAACACTCTATCTGACGGTTATATTGGTTTTCTGCGCATGATGTGGATAGGATACTCTGGTCGTCACAATAATTCATTGAATTTTTGAGCTTCAATGGTGCGTTCTCTGGTTGGAAGGACAAGTTCTTGGATGCAGGAAATCTTGCCCGAGCGGATTTTTCAAAACAGGTCATGGAGAGGAGCTTCTTGAAGAGTATGATAATCTCAAGAAGCTTGCAGGTGAACTCACGATTGCAAATTCTGCTTTGGACAAAGCGGTAACAGAAAGAGGAAGGAAATAAGAGAAAGCTGTCGAAACAAGGCTCGAAGATGGATTCAGCTGGAGGGAAGCACTGGACTACTCCGGCTCCTTCAGAAAGACGTACTACCATAAGACGATCCCGCGAATGATTCAACCTCGCTCTCCAATCGTCGAGATAATGAAGAAGATCGCGCTTGATAGATCGACGTTTGGAATCAGAAGGATGGCAACGGTGTCGTGGAGGGATGAACAAGTTCGATAAACAGGAAGTGATTTCATTTTGCGTATTATTTCGCCTCCTGAAGACACCAGCGCAACAATGGATATTGGAATCGACTTATTGGAAGAAGTTTAAATTGACGTCGGATAGACTTTTTTCATTTGAAATGAAGATGGAAATAACAGACATACTAGGAACAGAAAAGAATCGCGGACCTGACAGATAATGATGCTAAGGAAATTGAAGAGAAGTTGAGAAGATTTGACTGTACGTATTCCGCGCACTGTCTTCTATAGAACCAGGTTAGCATTTTTTTCAACTCCCCACAAAAGTCTGAATGATTTTCGACAAATATCGAAAGATTAACTTGAGTGGTAAGTATCGAAATGACTTTCGAGTTTTTGATCATGTTTGCCCTTTCGGTTCTTCTTTCGCTACCTTATTGCGTGATTGCCACTCTAGTTCTAGTTTGCGGGAAGGATTCGAACCTGCAAAAAGATCCTAATTATAGGCCAAGTGTTACTGTCTTCATTCCAACTTTCAATGAAGAAAATTACATAGCAAGGAAATTAGAAGATTTATTGAGGCAGACTTATCCTATTGCAGAGATATTGGTTTTTGACTGCTCGACGGATAACACAAGAGAAATAATTCGCACATATAAGTCGAGGTATTCATTCATTCGTTTAATAGAACAATCCGAACGAATGGGTATGGCTAGAACTTTCAACGAAGCTCTACAAAATTCAATAGGAGAAATCCTAGTTAAGACAGATTGCGATTCAATAACTAAATCTGAAGGTTCACTTGCAAACTTAGTATCCTGTCTTGCCGATTCACAAATAGGAGGTGTAACCGGTAAGTGCGACAGTCGAATGGGAACTGAAGGCTATTTTAGGGCAATTATGACACGGATCCAAGTAGCCGAATCTAATATCGATAGCACAATTATAGGACACTCCACTAGTTTGCTTGCGCTAAGAAGAAACGCCTGCAACCCAGTCAGTAATGACTCAATGGCAGAAGATAGTGAAGAAATGGTACTTTTGAGAAAATCTGGTTATCGAACAGTGATCGATACGTCGGTAATCTCGGAGGAGGAGGTCCCTTCAAATCTTACGACAAGACAAAAGCAGAAAAGCAGAAGAGCAGAGGGAATAATTCGAGCACTAATGGAGAATCGGGACATGCTACTCAATTCTCACTTCGGAAAGTTCGGTCTACTTGTTCTACCCATGGATATCTTTATTCTAAGCGTCTCTCCATTTGTTCTAATCATTCTCTTACCATTAATCTTCTATTTGGCGTTTCAAATTTCAATATATTTGTTCTCCGCACTTCTTGCAGTTACCTTAGCTGCAGCATCTGTGAAACCATCATTAGCCTTTGCAATATTAGACACTCAGTTCAATAGCTTGAGAGCGACGTTTAGAACGCTGTTTAGTGTGCATCAACCCGAATGGGAAAAAGTTCGATAAATTGAACTGTTCCTGGTGCAACTGATGAAGATAGCACAAGTCTGCCCAAGATATTTTCCTTACATAGGTGGGATCGAGACTCACGTTGAAGAAATAAGCAGCCGTCTCTTAAGAATGGGTAACTCTGTAGAGATTCTTTCCACAGATCCCACCGGGAAGCTGCCACACGAGGAGTTCATAAAGGGAATCAAGGTCAGACGCTTTAGGTCATGGGCCCCCAACGAGGCTTACTATTTTTCTCCTGGATTGTATGCCTTTCTTAGAGTTTTCTCATCTGAATTCGATATTGTCCACGCTCATAGCTTCCATGCCTTCCCGTCGCTTTTCGCTGCTTGGGCAAAACAGACTAATCTCTTAGTGTTCACTCCACATTATCACGGAATGGGCCATACTTTCATTAGAAATGCCTTGCATAAGCCATACAACATTGTGGCAAAGCGAATTTTCGACAGCGCGAGCTTGGTCATCTACGTCTCCGAGTATGAAAAGAAATTGCTGACAAAACAATTTCAAATTGATCAGAACAATTTAAAGCTAATTCCAAACGGAATAAATTGGAGCGAATTTAAGGGACTGGAGAAGATACTTTCGGGACACATTACGATTCTATATGTGGGAAGGCTCGAACGATACAAAAGGATAGATGTTTTGATCAGAGCCTTAAATTATCTTGAAAGTGGCACAAAGCTAGAGATTGTTGGAAGTGGCCCAGACAAAGAAAGATTGCTCAACTTGAGCTTCCAATCAGGGTTTTCCAAAGAAATAAATTTCTCAGAGCGGCTTGATAGAAAAGGTCTATTGGAGAAGTATAGTATTGCTACAACTTTTGTTATCCTTTCCAAGAGCGAGGCGTACGGGATCTCTGTTGCCGAAGCACTTGCTGCCAGAACTCCTTGCATTGTTGCAAACAACTCAGGACTTTCCGAATGGATTGACAACAAAAATTGTTTTGGAGTGAATAAACCTGATGACCCAAAAGAAGTTGCAGACGCGATACGAAAAAGCGTTAATGTGGTTGTGAAAGATGTCAAAATTTTAGATTGGGATGAAATTGCAGAAACGACTGCCGATGCGTACAGATTCGCTTTAGCAAAGCAAATGCGATATTGAGAAAAAAACTATATGATTAGGATTTACGAATCACAGTCAATGCTTCTTACCCGTTTTCATTTATATCTGGGAGATCTTATATAATATGATGAAATCTCTGACAACTGCTTAGAGCTCATCCGAATATTGGTTAATGACAATTCACTTCTGGTCTAACGTATCGGCCCAAGAAGCGTAATGGCCAGATGTTGATTGACTCCTCCGATAAGGTGTAGTTGCAACAACATCAGGCTCGATTGACTCCAAGGAAAGAGGATCTGGGCGTAGAGGAGCAAATCAGATTCCAGATGTTCTCTGGGAGAGGATTCGGGTTCTTATTCCTCCTCCACTACCGTTGAAGAACAAGGATAGACCAGATCTCCAAGGATGGACTACAGGAAGGCTGTGAACAGAATTTTTTACATTTTGAGAACCCGTTGCCAATGGTGCGCTCTGCCAAGATCTCTTTGAGCAAAGAGCACCGTCCACGATATGTTCCAGGAATGGAGGGATGGCTGAAGTGTTCGAAAACATCTCGAAAGAGGGTCTTTTGGAATACGACTCGAAAAAGAGGGTAAACTGTGAAGGGCAGGCTATGGACAGTGCCATCATGAAGGCACCTCTCGAGGGGAAATAGCACCGGACCAAATCCCACGGACAGGTAAAAGCCCGGCACAAAGAGAGGCTTGTTAGTTGCAGGAAATGGAGTACCGCTCGCCGTGGTTGCGGGGGGCGCCAATAGGAACGACATGAAGCTTGCTGGACTAACCCTAAAAGAACATCCACAAAACATGTGCATGGACAAGGGGTTTAATTTTCCAGAAATGGACGAACTCGTCGGAGAATGGGGATGCGCAACTCATATTGCGAGGAAGGGAATTCCGGTTACAAGGTAAGAAGGTGGGTTGAGGAGAGAACGCATTCATGGATGAACAGATTTAGAAAAACTATTGATACGTTTGGAGAAAAAGGAAGAGAACTAGTCGACGATGTTACACTTTGCCTGTGCGCGGATAACATATCAACAGGCAGGAATTCTCGGATAAGCTCTAAGTTGAAATCAAGCGATGCGACAATAAATCGACAAGGCCCGAACTTTTCTTTTATACGGGGTCTTCACGGGGCCGTCTCGCGAATTACGCTTCTGTTGCGGATGGTAAGAAGAGAACTAGTGCGTGAATAACCCAAGCGAACGAGACTAAAATAATTACATCCCCGCTTGCATCGCAGCGTGATGGCTAATACAATGATGGTGATAAGCGCAAACTAATGTTTTTCATTCAACAATCGTAAGAAGGTTCAGCGCAATTAACAATATAAATACAGAGCTGATTACTAGGGCAACAGTTCTGAATGTTGCGAGATCAAGAGCAATGTCGGCTGTTTGAGAGTAAGATAGAATTTCGTAATACAGCAAAGTCATTGTGGATAGTAAAGCGAGTAAAGCTTCAATGTCATTCAGCGGAAGTACGAACACCGTCGGTCTTACTCGTTGATTAGCTTATAGTCATTATTTATGGTGATACCGTCTTCCAAGGCGCTATTTTCTAAAATGCAAGGTCTGCCAGAAATATCAGATAGGATCACTCCAATTGCGCTGCAAAAAGGGCAACCCACTATCTGATGAACATCAGAAAGATTCCTAACCGAATCGCAAATCGTATAGCTAGTTTGGCCGGACATCCGAACATTTATTTGGTTTCCATTTATTACAATCGCAACACTACTGAATAATTGAAGCTTGTTTGTAAGGATATCTGGCAATCTCTCTCTAGAGTGTTCTAGGGTAATATCACTCAACCGATTTCCAAGCAGACTTTCAAATACTTTCGCAAGATCAACTCCAACTGGATTCAGCAATATCCCTTCAGGGTCATGTGCAATGCGAGAGTTGTCGTCACGGTTTATCAAATTGGGAATCGAATTAATGTTGTCCTTAGGTATAAACATCCTCGGCAAAGCTAACTCTGATACACTTCTTGGAGGCATGTAAATCGCTCTTCCTCTGTAGTTCCGTTCTTCTAAAATCAAACTCAAGGTTCGAAATGGTGATAATGTCATGAGAATCGCGACGTCCCCTCTGACTAATTGCCTTGGCACTACGAATATCAGAATAATACCTGAAAAGGTAAGCCCCACTCCTATGAGAGCCAAAACGGTAGACGATAATGTATAAGACACTAAGAGTACAAATGATGCCGCTCCCAAAAGAGAATAACTAATGATTCGGGAGGGATTTCTCTTAGAGCTCGTTATCTCTTGCCTCAATCGAAACAGCTCTTCTTGTAATGCGATGGTTCTTTCCGACTCAGAAACCGCGATTTGATCTGGGAGTCGAGACAATTTTAATCGCTTTTACTTTTTGTCGTTAGTTCTTATGGGTTCTCAAGTTCTTAAACCAAAGATGTCATGAAGTAACTCCTATATTTCCGAAAAGCAGCAAGAACCACAAAGCTCATTGTCAGACAGCTCACAAATATGACTACGGAATTAAGGCGGAATCCTAAAGATGAAAAATTCAAAATTAGGCCCAGAATTAGTTCGACGGCTAGGCTCAAGCCAAAACTCATAGCAATAGTCTCCAATCTGTCAATTTCAAATCGCGATGGCAACACCGCCTGTATGGTAGCATATCCGGGGAGAAATAACAAAAACAAAAGGCCCGAGGCTATCCTGACTTGGCTCCAAGGATAGCTCACTGGAACGATATATATGGCGAGAAGATTCAGCCCCAATAGCAACGACACAAAATATAGTCCCATATTCCAATACGGAACCAGCAAATAGCTCCTGAAAGATCCTCGATACGTGTGTTTTAAGCTGACCTTTCTATCTTTTTCCATTTTTGTCAAAAGGCAAATTAACATTTCTGAAGTCCAACTTGCATCACTTCCATGTATCACTGAAATCAAGTCTCTAACTTTGGTAGATTGATTAATAGAAAGGTAATCCAATACAAACTTTTCAACTCTCAAGTTACCTCCATCTTCAATTACTTTATTCAACAATATCGGCGCTCGAGCCAGCTAAGATCACGTATGAATACACATAAAGATTTCAATATTCAACGGATATTAAATTGAAGATCGGCAGGGCGTTGCTTGCTATAATCTTAATATTGCTCATAACGGGAGAATCCCAAGTCCTCATCCTGAGTGCGCAAGAAACTAACCAAGCGATGGCTGATGCTTCAGCCGACCAAGCATTCGACGCCATCAATAATGCGATGCAAGCTGGGGCAAATGTTACTAATCTGGTACCTGAGTTCAATGCTGGCCTGTTATCGGAACAGAATGGAAATTATGATAATGCCATATCTACTTTCAATTCTGTTGCAACCCAAGCATTAGAACTACAAAAGATCGCTCTCTCCAAGCAGTTATTCGTCACAGAAAAAACTGTCGCATCAGCCATCGCGGTCTCTTTGATTATTGCCGCGGTATCATATATCGCACTTAAGCTTTGGCGCAAGAGCAATGATGATAGTATCATGGAAATGGAGATTAGACGCACAAAGAATGTCGAAATATGAGTCAGGTCCGAGCTATGCCAAGACTGTCATAGTCATCTTCTTGCTTTCTCTTGTAGTTGTTTCGTCTTCAATCTGGCTAAACACTCCGCCGCTAGGAAACGAATACTTTAGCCTCTCGACACTCGGACCCGGTTTCACGGCTGAGAATTACTACCCCACTAATCAATCCGTCATAAATCTCAGAGAAGTGGTTAATTGGAACGTGGAAGTTTATAACCATATGAATAGCGTTCAATATGTCTCTGTAAGGCTTCTAATAATCAACTCGTCAGAGGAAGCGCCGAACGGAACCTCGGGGACGCCGAGTCCCTATCCTCCGCTGTTCGAGTTCAGGCAAGCTATCAACGATAATCAAACATGGAACCTATCACTCATTTGGTCGATAGCTAATGCATCTTTTGAACAAGGACGCGTCTTCCTTTACGATGTCAAAGCAAACAATCTGTTTGCTAGTAATGTAAATGCTCAGGCAATTGGGGGGAGGAATTTCAGAATCATCATTGAATTATGGAGATACGACACACAAACCAATCAGTTCCTTTACACTTGGAACTCCGGCGGCCAAGTTAGAAGCGTTTGGAATGAAATATGGTTCAACATGACGAACCCCTGAAATTTGCTTTTGCAATTCATTGCTAGAAAAATTCTGGAATGCGATTGGACGTACATTCAAAGCATAGAATAATCGGCCATTTGTCAGGAACATTTGGAAAATGTATGCAATTTGACCCCTGAACGAAGGAACATTTGCAATCAATTCTCATTTTCTAAGAGAAATCAAGCAGACTCATTTTTACCCGATTTGCAGAAAATCGGTGAAAAATAAAGCTAAAGGTTACCCGAGATAAAGAAGCAATAAAATCAGGAACATATCCTCGATGGCAAAAAATTGGACATCTCGAGATGGATCTTGAGATTTTCTAGGGTTTCAATAATTTCCCGTTTACGTTAGATTCAAGTTACGTGTATGAGTAAAGAATGTCTTTTGAGTTATCGTACACTCGATTAAGACTCTGGTTGTTAAATATCGAGTTAATCTCGGATGAGTTGAATTGAACCTTATTGCCATCGGCGAGAGAATACTGGAGGTAGCCAGAAACATAAGAAAGCTCGACGAAATAGTTTGCATATCTACTCTGGATATCGTGAATTAGATCTGAGCTATTCTGCCCCGTAACTTGGGAATTAACTCGGTTGGCCAAATCCAAGATTGCGGTCCCAGGATTATCTACACCAAACGTCGCCAACTGACTTGTATGCACGCCGATCCAAGAAGCGAATTGGAAGTCCATTTGGTCATATGATACACCATTCAGGACGGAGTAATCGTAAATATTTTGTGCGCGACTAATGCTTGCACTTGAAGTGTACATAATCGGCAAATTAATGACCCCTATGAGAATTAGAGTTATTGCAATAACTGGAATCAGCTTTCCTATGGCGTGCAATCTCTGGCTCATTGACAATAAGGCAATTACCACAAAGACTTCATAGGTTACAAGAGAAAACCCCAAGATTCTATCCAAATCAATGGCATTAGCCAAGTTTGGCAAAGTTAGAAAAGGAATTAGAAGCGCTAACATGAATCCTCCAAGGATTGCGAACTGCTGAATGCGAAAATTCCTGTAAACTTTCAGAGTTAATCCCATACCTGCCACTGCCAATAATCTCTCGAACCATTCCGTGAATGTAGTAATGGGGCCTTGTGATGAAGAAAGAACCCTGTGCTCAAACGGGCTGCTTTGTATCACAGCAGTATGGAAAATAGCTAAGATGGAACCTCTTATTTCACTGAGATTATAGGACAGAATTGGAAGTCCGACGAAAAATAGCCAGGTAAACCCTATGACGATGAAGAGTAGCACAAGAGGAACAGAAATGATATGTCGAACTGAAACATGCTCATCTGTTCTGAAGATAAAACTTATTCGTCTTTGACGAAGGAGCCATCCGGCAACGAGAATACTAATTAGGGCAAATGCGACGAAATAGAAAGTTCCGTAATGCGAAATGGGGATCACAGCCAAGCAAACTATGGAAATAATCAAACCACGCCTCGTTCTGTTCTTTCGAAAGATAAAAAATAGACCCAGAAAAAAAAAGAAAACGGCTATGTCTTGCCTCAGGAAAGGATTCGAAACATCTATGCTGTAGAGCAATGTCGCTAATATAGCGATTTTTGGGCTGAACAAATTTCTTACGATCAGAAACACCAACATTGCGCTCGCAACTGTAATGATTGGAACCACCAGTCTATACACATCTATCAGCGGCAAGCCAGTTACTTCCGAGATTATGTTTGGAAGTACAGTGACACTGATCGTAGAATAGTAAGCACTGACCAGAGAGCCTGGATGTATTGGGCTGACACTGTATGTGGAAACAGGTACCCCAATTAGCTCGGTTGGTATTCTTCCTAAGTTGCCTGTTATTTTGGATACCGACAATTCGACGACAAGATCTTTACTGAAGTAGAAGAAACGTAGGAAATACCGATCTGAAAATATGGTGCAGAATCCTAGAATCAGAACCAAGTAATAACTGAAATTATCAAAATAGTTCCAAAGAAAAATGGTGCTGACTGAGAATATAATGAGAGAAGCCCAAAAACTGAACTGAGGAAATACGCCTGCGTTGAAGAAATAGAGGCTGCGAAAATAAAGCCCAAGGTATAACAGACAAATGGATGAGACAACGATTAGAATACCTTCAGAATACTTTCGATTAAACATTGAACATTTGCACCCCGAATATTTGCTCTCGAACTAATGTAAGTTAAGCGCGCCAATTTCTTGCAAGAATCTTCTTCACTATAAGATTTAGCTCGGGCGGTGTAGCGACTCCAAAGGAGAATATCCAAGGTTTATACTTTGGATAGAGAGGCGGCACAGGAGAATGGTAACGGTATGGAAATGTCGTAGGAGCACATGGGGAATAGAACAGAAGATATTCATAACTGATATTCTTAGATTACGACTTGGCAAGTTTGCGCTTATCACTCCACTACAAGGTGCCACACGGTTTCGTATCCTGCTGGAAGATTAAAGAGGAGAAGGAAGCATAGACCTTCTGACCGATAAACGTTCTTTCTCCTGAGCACGCGCAAATAATCCAGAAGGCCCCATAGGGAGAAAAATTAATCAATCTTGTTCAAAAAATGTGAAACCACTGAAGACGGAAATTTCGGTGATGCAATGATCCTTAACAAAATTTTAGGTCGCCGGGTTTTCAGGCGTAATTTCATTTGTTCCAATTCATTTAGAGTCTTGAGTAGGTCTAAAAGTTATGAGGAATTCGACCTTTGCTTGATTGGAGGGCTTACATTTGGGCCGACCAAATTAGAATAGTTGCGGTGACCGTCTAGTGTCAAGGAGAAGAAAGGCAATTCAGCTGTTGGCAGCTGCGAATGTTAGAGGATTTGTAAAGTCTTTGGCGGGAAACTGGAAGAATATTATTTGGTGGAGAAACGAGCTCTTACCGCTGGTTATCGCTGTATTGTATTTACGAAACAACGGTGCATATGTCCTTGCAGAACCTTGGAACAACCTGATAATATTAGACGCGTGTAGGTACGATGTCTTTCAGGAAGCCGTCGCTAGTGAAAAAACAAAAGGAAAACTGGAGTACAGAATATCTAGGGGAAGTGATACTGAATCGTTTATGATTTATAATTTTGACCACGGAGTCGGAAAGGATGTCGTATACATAAGTGCGAATCCTCATTCCGAGATTCTGAAAGGTAGAGTCCACAAAGTGGTTTCCGTCTGGCAAACCGATTGGGATGAAGAATATCAAACCGTGCTACCAGAAGCGCTATGTCGTCGAGCTCACCAAGCATCCAAGGACTATCCGAATAATAGATTGATTGTCCATTTCATACAACCCCACTTCCCGTACATAGGATATAAGCATCTCAACATTTCGAAGGTTGATGGGAATACAATTCTCACTAGCTTAGCGAATGAGGGGAAGAATGCTGAAGACAGACCCTCACCCAAAAGTGACACGTTTCTGACTTACTCAGCCTTGAAAGTTTACGCTGCAGCGCGTCTTAGCACAGGCGAACATTTCAAAGCTTACAAAGAGAACCTACGAAGGGCCATGACTTGTGTCGCGAAACTGGTGACGGAATTGCCCGGCAGAACAATTATCACGGCCGATCACGGCGAAGCGTTCGGTGAGTATATTCATCCTCTAATTCCTATCAGGGCTTACGGACATTTCCACAATATGCGAAATGAAGTACTCACTAAGGTGCCTTGGCTGATCGTGGATGGCCCAAAAAAGGTTGAGCATTTGATGAGATCAGACATGAACTCTTCGAGCAATTTCAAGAATAAAAAAGAAGAGAATGACACCTTTAGCTCAGCAGATGAGGAAATGTTAAGAAAGCGACTAAAGGAATTGGGATATGATTGAAAGATGACGAATGTAACTCGATGCCAAAACCCTTCGCCCCAGGGGGACATTTTATGAGCCGAATTTGATGCATTTGGCTATTGAACTCAATTAATACTGATGAAAAGGATTCACTTGAATCGAAATTGGCTTGCAAAATTATGAAGATGCCGCGTTGCAAGAAAGTCTAATAGTCGAGATGAATGTGACGCTGAATCTGGAGATAGTAAGATGCATTATGATAACAAAAGTCCGAATGCCGAGTTTGCGCTTTCGCTCACTTCAAGAAACTAGGTTCAGAAACGTATTGTACGAAGCATCAGTGCGCTTTCGAAAGAAATCCTTAGACAATTCACTAATTTCAAGAGTATAATTATAAGGGTCAGCTCGAAGTCGTCGACTATAATACTCAACCAAATACTTGAAACGATCGTAGTCCTGTGCTCCAAGTAGACTCCCTGTGAAATCCATTTTCACTATATTTTCGGGTATACCTCCAACTGGACACGCAATAACGGGCCGTCCACGCAACTGACTTTCTACTACAATGTACGAAGAAGTCTCCTCCATCACGCTTGTGAAGAGCACTATCCAAACTTTTTTGAATGCATTAACCATCTGACGGCTGTCAAGGACTCCCACAGATTCAAATGTTTGGCCATCGGAAGAGAATGTCATCTTACTTGCAAAGAGTTTTACCGAACGCGGATAAAGGTGATTTATCAACTTTAACATCTCGGTGTAGCCCTTTATGAATCGGTTACCGCCGAAGAAACCTAGACAGGGGAGTTTCCCAAAGTCTGATGGAACATAATCGGTTATGCTATCTACGGGATTGTAAAGCATGATATTTTTCCTTTGAAACTCGTTGGGATGTTGGTCGAGGTTCCGGTTTATCAGGTGAGTCTGTCTATTGGACACTGTTATGAACAAATCAACTGAGTCAATGATCTTTAATGGCCGGGCTACATGCTTCCAATAGAGTGTAGGAAGAGTTCCCAATAATGAGTAAGGCAGATCATTGCCATCCGACTGCAAGAACTTCTGCGTGCATCGCGTACAGTCAACGTCGCTCCAAATTTGATCGCACGTTCGATGTTTGAGCATATTTAGCAAAGTTGAATGTGGGCAAATGAGCTGATAATCATGCAAATGAATGAGTATCCGTAAAGAACTATTTGCCTCTTTGAACCATGGGGCAAGAAAGAGCAATTTTCCCGGAATGTACACAATGTCGTTGTTATTTGCGAGAGATCGTAAAGCATTCTTGATTCGCTTGCTCTGAATCAGAAGATCTGCTTTTGTTCGCTGGAGATCAAAATTTGGCAATGTCACGAACATGTATTCCTCATGCATCATCCTTCGAATTGCCATCTCGTTTGTGGCTACGGTAATTTTGTGACCAGCTTTCTTCATTTTCCTAACGTACAAATAGGTCGCGAGCTCCGCCCCGCCTCCTTGTGGATGCCACAGCTCGCTAACAACTAGAATCCGAGACAATTTCTCTTTTCAATCCAGTTCGTTTACGGGAGGCGAAGGAATAATAATCAGATTCCTATGCCAATTTCTTGGCTTACGATAAGATATTGAAGACACTCAGAACCGCTCAAAGGTGCTGCCTGAGTATCTGATTAAAAGCAATTGCCTCCAACTGCGTCCAAATAATTTCATCGAATTTGTCGCGCCTCAGGATTCTTTTCTCGATCCATCCGATTCGATTGCTAATAGCAAATTGGCAGACTAAAATCCGTTCCTTCAGAACTAGAATATATCGGTCACCGAGGTAGTCAGGATCTATATTCACGGTCCTTCATGATTAAATAAAATTTGATGGCAACCCTCTTCTTAGGTCGGAAATCTCAGTTGCATAAGACGGTTCGAGTAACTGCTCAAGTCACCATGCTTCTCGGACTTCTTGTCTTTCTGCCAATTTTGAATGGGCTGCCAGTTATGGGTAATCAAGTTGGAGTTCTAGATCAAAGGAATGGTACATCACCATCAAGGACCTCAGATAATTCTCTTAATTTTCCTTCAAACATTTCCAGCTGGTCGTCTTTAAGAGGCGTGAATTATGAGTGGACATCTTTCTCCGATCCAAACATGTCGCTGAGTGCATCCCCATCGCCATCTGTAAGCTTTCCTGAGATCAAGAAGAATGGTTGGAATTTCATTCGTGTAGATCTATTTTGGAATGTGTATGTTTTGAATCCCTCTCAGTTTATACAAAATGTGCAGACAATTGGATGGTACGCTCAGGAGAATGGGCTTTACATCATGTGGGATTTGAACCATCAATCACAAACTGGCTCACAATTCGAAGTCAACGGGACTGACGGGATAGGCATGCCCACGTTTCTTACTTCTCCTTATTCAACTCAATCAGCTTTCTGGACAGCTTGGTGGGCAAATCAAACACTTTACAATGGGCGAAGCGGCTGGCAATTAGATCTGCAGTACGACATCCAAATCATCAAAGCCGTCGACAACTACTCTTCGACTTCGGGATATGAAATAATGAATGAGCCGCCAATCTACTCCTCAACAGGAACAACAGCGGGCTTCTACAACTTTCAGGGATTCCAACAGTTTTCAAATTATATTGGTGAGGGACTAAGGACTCAAACTTCGAAAACTATATTCTTTATGATTCCATACACAAAACCCTACCTCCTAAATTCATGCTTTTCTTCATGCCTTCTGGATTCCTATCCCTCGAAAATCTCCAATATTGCACTCGACATCCACGTATATGACGTATACGATCCAACTCTTTTGAGGCAATTTGCGTTATTCTCACAGGATGTTGGAGCTCCAGTTGTAGTAGGAGAATGGGGGCCGTGCGCTGGAGATAATTCGTCATGCACAGCATCAGAAACTTATATTGGCCAGTTCATTCATACATACGTAACCTCGTTTGAATCTTATGGATGGGGTTGGAGCTACTGGCGTTGGAATGAAGGGAGCACAGGGGCTTTAGGACTTTGGCAAAACCTTCTAAACCATACTGGAGGGCAATGGTGGCTTGATGATGAAATTGTCAATGTTCAAACACAAATCTATACTTCATCTTCCCTGAGCACATCTATAACCTTGATACCGGCTATCGGCAGTCAACAGATCTCAGTCACTAATTACTTTATGATTAATTTCACGCAGGGTGGATTTCCAACTTCATTGCCGTATACAGGTACGACTATTCAGATTCAGGCTGATCCTTTGGCACCCATCATGGTCTCCGGAAAATCATCGGCTTCGTCATCTTCCGAAGAATGGTGTCTGCTAAGCAGTTGTTCTAGCATTGTTCTGAATTCATCCAGTACGGCTAATGTCACACGTTATTATTACGACCTCTTGGCCCAAAGCGTTTCGGTGTCTTCTGAGAGCAGCTTGCCTTCCTCTCCAAAATTGCTGTATGCAACTGCACCTCCAATCTCTAGCAATAGTGGTTCCTTGACAAACGAAACAGCCATTCTCACAGCATCTCCCTACACCATTTGGACTCAGCGAGATTCAAGAGTTGCTACGAGCTCAATTGTAATCTCTCCGAACCAAGAATCATGGAATGCTACACCAAATCTATGGACAATCACAACATCACACCAAATTAATAGCCCGATAGTCTACGGCAAAGATTTCTATCTTACAATGCAGTCGAATCTGAACAGTTCGCTGACAGCAACCCCACAACCAGGATGGTATCCCAGTGGAAAAGTTCTTGCTATTTTAGCAAACGCCACGAAAGGATATCAGTTCGAGTCGTGGACAGGTTCGGGAATAGGATCCTACACCGGAAATATAAATATCAACAAAATCATAATGAATGGTCCGATCAATGAAACAGCAAACTTCGCTCAAGCCGTGATTAGCCCTGCAACGAGAAATCTGACTTTCGTAGCAACAAATTTTCCTACAGGCGCTAAGTGGGGAATAGTCGTTGGAACAACGTCTGAGGGATTAACCCAATACTCACAGAACGATTCGATAATTTTCACCGGATTAGCTCAGGGAAACTATGTCTGGACAATCATAGATCCCTCCACCAAAAATCGAATCCGGTTCGTGGCTAACGAATCCTCAGGAGCTATTTCTATTGGACCATCTAACATCTACCGTACTATCCTCTTCACTCCCGAGTTTTACGTTGCAGTTAATTCTCCGTTCGGAAGCGCCTCGGGCTCCGGATGGTACCAGGCTGGGAGTAGCGTTGCTTTCGGAATCGGCACACGAAATATTTCGACAGGGAAGGGCGTCGAAGAATCATTTTCAAGTTGGGCCTGTGCAGGAAACGGATGCTATTCCGGCAATCAGTCCGAATTGAATCTGACAGTAAACAATGCTCTCAATGAGACGGCAAACTGGCAAACGAAATATTATCTCAGCACGAATTCAACATCCGCGGGTACCGTCTTCCCTTCATCTGGATGGCATAATGCCGGCGCCACGGTAAGTTTATCGGAGTCAAACAACGCGAGCTACATATTTTCAAACTGGAAGGGAACTGGAAGTGGTTCGTACTCAGGGACTCTCGAAAATACGAGTATTGTAATTGATGCCCCCATTTCCGAGTACGCTGTATTCACTTCTCTTAACAGTATGATAAGCTTCACTGAAAATGGATTGCAAAAAGGCACGACATGGAGCGTGACTCTGGGCAATGTGACTTTGACCTCGAACGGTTCTTCGATTGCGTTCAATTACTTTGGGCGGGGGAATCTGTCTTGGACCACAAACGTCCAACAGCCGAATATTCCGGGAACTCAGATTGCCTCTCTGACTCCAGGCGGAAGTATATCTTTACCTACTGACAAGAGTCTCGCTGTCCATTTTCAAGAACAGTATTGGGTCGTCTTTGCAGTGGGTCATTCAGGTGATTCCTTGAGCACTTTGCTGGAAAGCAATTGGTTTGCCGCAGGGGAAACCGTGCCATTGTACGGGGCGAACGAAACTGATTATGGCTTTAGCCAATGGTTAACGAATTCGTCTTTGTTAGTAGTTTCAAATTCCTCATCAGTCAATAGCACGCTTATCGTGGGCGGCAGTGGAACTGTGACTGAAGAATTAGTGCCATTCCATACCAGCTATGTGGCTACTTTGTCCAATGCAGTCTCCATGATGATCGGGATCCTGGAAAAGGTGAGTTTGCAGTGGCAGCCCTTTGCACCCATCGTGACGTCTTGCTCGATATTTCTCGCTGGTTCGTTGATAATGAGGCGGAGAAATATCTCTAGGCATCATTGAATCATGATGCGATTTGGCGCCGTCAAATTCTTTCTTTCAATATGGGTATGATAGAACAAGCAAGAACAATTTACCACCATTCTGCGCGAGTATGCCATATTTCCCAGAAGCCGAAGGACCAGAGGCGCTCAAGAAGGCAGAAGGAGGATGGTTTGGGTTGTGGTCGTCAGGAATGGTAAAAATTGTTGAGAGATTTCCTGAACCGTTCAAACTGAAAAGTGCAATTGATAGACCCCTACTTGCTGAATTATAAGCAAGCAACAATAAATTGTTCCCGCTCACTGGGTAAATGTCCCAAGTGTCGAATCTATCTAATGCAGGATTTGTGACGTTGAGAATCCCAATTTTGTATAGTTGACCCGAGGGCTCAACCCGCATGAGATAATCCCAAGAAGTGTTCTGGTTGTCAATGCCTAAGACCAGTGTGTTTCCCCCGTTCAAGAAACCAATAGCTAGCGGTACAACTTTCAAAGGCAGCCCGGACCCGCCAGCTTTGAAGTCGTATAACAATGTCCATGAAGATCCGAAGTCAGTGGATACCCAAAGGGATTGATTTGCTCGGGTGCCGCCTTCGTCATCTGTACTAGCATAGACGAAGTTGTTAGCCGGATCTACTTCCACGTCATGAATCTCATTATGCCAGTCACTATTTGACGAAGCATTGAAAACCAATGTCCAATAATGGCCTTCGTCAACACTCCGAAAAATCAAACCCTCCGGATTGTAAAGGCCTGCGAACAACGTTCCGTTGCTAGTTTCTGCAACTCCATGCCAAAAACCTTGGCCCGGTGCTACATTGGTCCTAGTAATGGCGTCTAGCTTGGCAATCAGACTCATGTTCAGGACTGTTGAAAAGGATTCTCCAGAATTGAAACTCGCTTCGAATATTGTGAAGTTTCTATTGCCAGAACTTTTAGTAGCAGAGACGAGTATGACGCCGGATTTTGTGACCGCTATATCCTTTCCGGCAAAAATATGATAGCCCGAAGGCAGTAAATTATTGTTCACGGTAGTCCAGTTCTCAAAATTATCGGAAGTCCGAAGTTCATATGTGCTTCCCGATCCAAAGATGCCGAAAATTGTTCCATTGCTCCCGACAGAGAAAGCAGTTGGGACGTTATCCAGATAGATTTTCACCGAGCTACTATTTCCCACCGCGCTCGGGTTGTAATATGACTGTGTGGAAGTATATGATTTGGAAATGCTTGAACTTGAGCTAGTTTCTGGGTGATTAACTTTTCCTAACACGGAAAAGTAATAAAACAAAATAACTGGTGAGGTAATAATCAAAAAAATCAAGCCAACTGTAATTATTTTGGCCATAGTGTTCAAGGATGGGTTAGCCTCCCATTTCAATAATCATCAGTTTTTAAAGTGTGTAGTTTCTTATACTCAGATAGCAAAAAATACAAGAGTGAGTCCGCGGATTGATGCCGCAACAGGGAATTACCGGCTACCGAAGGGTGCATCGTTAAGTACCAATGCGACAAGTGGAACAATCGCCAATCTCAGACCTATCGAGAGTTCGAAGCTCTTTCCTTTTGCTCGAAGATGTCTTGAAGCCCATGGATCAGTCATTTCTACAAAAAGCAGATTCCACAATCCGAAGTAGGTGGGCTGCTCTGTGGTAGAGTTGCAATCCCAGAGCTCAAAGATCAATTTCTGGTTATTGAAGTTTCATGTTTTCAAATTGGTGGGAAAAATGTTCGACTGGTTTTGATCCAGTATTACCCGAATATCTGAATAAGACTGGCGCGGAAGCAGAAGTCAAATTACTCGCTAGTGCGCTCTGGTTTCCTAGTTGGCAATCACCAGATAGATCTCTGCCGCGCCTTCGTGGGTTTCAACGAAACCGTACAGAAGAATTGAATCCTATGGTAATGTTTGGAGGACAACCACAGACTTGCTGGTTTCTGTCCGAAGACCCCTACGGAAAAGTGCAGAGCATTAAACGGAACCAGGGGCTGAACAACTGCAAGAACAAGGGCAGTTTCGTGAATACCGCAAGCAGCCTAGAACTGGTTTCCTTATTCATCAATTCGCATCACTGTGAAATCCTGCAAATATACAACCAGACACGCTTGTAAATCCTACCACCAAAAAGTTTTCTCCAATTCAGAAGCTCCCTAACAAGTTATACCGTGCGAACGAATAAACTAGACAAGCAATTTTCTCCCAACTCGCCATCACACGGCAAGATTTTTTCACCGAATTTGGACACTAATGATCTCGCTAATACTATCGAAAATCGATATGATATCACAGGTACGTATGCAAGATATAAATACAGAATCTGAAGTTGCTATCGATAATTTGCCTTTGGGATTTACTGATTCTCGGATGAATTCAAACAGGGTCGAGTAACAATGGAGACGACCAGATTCATTCAACGAGGAACGTTAGGGCAATCCACTTCGGATGCAATCTCCAAGGATGAAGTCACGATAGTGCTGCCAGTGCTCAACGAAGAAGGGGCGATCGGACCCGTCTTGAAAGAGCTTTTCGCCGAGGGCTACAAGAACCTGATGCTGGTAGATGGCTACTCCACGGACTCGACTCTGAGCAACGCGGAGATTTTTGGCGTCGAAATTATCCAGCAGCACGGACGCGGTAAAACTGGAGCAATACAGACTGCGCTAGACCACGTGAAAACCCCATACCTTCTAGTGATGGATGGAGACTTTACTTACTCTGCATCAGACATTCAGCGCATGCTTCCTCACGCCAGAAACTATGACCAGATCATCGGCGCGAGAAAAAATGAAGAAAACATTGTGCGTAGCCATAGGTTTGGAAATAACCTGATCACGAAAATTTTCAACCTGCTCATGGGCACGAAGCTCAGCGACGTACTTTCCGGGATGTATCTCCTCCGGACTGAAGCTGCAAAAAGTTTGCGACTAGATTCGGCGGATTTCACCGTGGAGGTTGAGATCGCATCGCAAATGGCTCAGCACGGCACGATAACAGAAGTCCCGATAGGATACAGATCGAGGGTGGGAAAGCAAAAGCTCTCGACCTGGAAGGATGGGCCAAAGATACTGGGGGCGATTTTCAGATTGGCTAGGCAATACAATCCGACGTTCCTCTTTTCACTGGCTGGAGCTCTGTTTGCACTTCCAGCGATAGGGATTCTAACTTGGGTACTCATTGGACAAGCCATAACGGGCGTGTTCAGGATGGAGTGGGGACTGGCAGCTGCTGTACTGCTCATCATTTCAACGCAAGCTCTTTGCGTTAGCGCCATTTCTCTGGTTCTAAAGAGGTCAGAGTCGAGACTGGGAAATCGCATTTCAAAGCATGCGATCCAAAACGAACCTGCCAAAAAAGAATTTAGTCTGACTCAGTAAGAGGCAAACTTTCCGGGCCTAAAAATTCCCGGGAAAAAATTCATTCCGGAATAATTGCCTAAATTCTCTGACTAAGAAATTGTTTTTCGCACTTTTGGCAGCGAAGTTCGGGTGTAGCGCCATGCGCGTAGTCTGCAAACAGTCCGTGGATCCGGCACCTTGCAACGAATAAATCAGAAGACTGGCCGCTCTTTCGGTTTCGATAACTTCCTATCTTTGCATGGCCGAAGAGTGAGAGCTTCAAGGTCTTCACGAGAGTTAGCCGCGGTTCGCTTGGAAAAGCGATGACTTGATCAGATATTTGCAAAGTCAATGATCGGTCCCGGTTCTCTAATCGAGACTGATCGCGCCAATTTCGCTTAAGAGCTGAATGTATATTTGCTCTCGAGGATTGCTCCATATCCAGAATCCATTTTAATGAAAAATACTCTGGCCTAGGATCGCTATCAAATCCAAGGTTCGCTTATTGCTCAAAAATTTGCCAAAACAGACTACTCTGTGCGTTCCAGAAACAAAGCAATTGCAAAATTTGATTTTGAGAATGAGCGCAGTATCCCTCGGCATCCGACCGATCTGTTAATTTGGCTAAAGAGAAGGATAAGATGTCGGTTAGTTCTTGACTGATACGGACAATAAGATTGGAATGAAACATTATTTCGCTATTGAGCATCCAACCAGCTTTTCCTAATTGTTAGCGCGTGATCACTTGAAACTTTCAAAACTGTTCGGAATCCTCGCCACAATTCTTCTACTCGGCGGGATCATAACGACGGCCGTACCGATACTCTCCGCGTACAAAATTCAGGTAAGCGTCGGCTTTCCCTACTCTAGCAGCAGCTGCTGTTCAGCTGTCTTTCCGGTCAAAGTTTCAAACAGCGGGATCCTCTCCCTAAACGACGTGAAGATATCAATTGAAGCAACAGACAAGTCCGGAGCGATCCTTGCGTCAAGTACTGCGCCGACTACGACAATCCCCTCGGGCGAAACCACGACGATTGATGTCACACTGACGTATTCTAACGAATCAAATCCCTCCAACGCTTTTCTCCTAAGGGTCGGGGCTTCGGCTAACCTGGGCGGGTTCATGCCGGTGCAAACTTCGTTTCTCTTGAATTTTGGATCTTCCGGACTGCCGCCGCCGACGGCAAAAACCCCAATCCAGCACGTGGTGATCATAATGATGGAAAACCACGCCTTCGACAACATTTTTGGTGTCTATCCGACCGACAACAAGAGTACCTCAAATCCCATAATTTCGCAAATTCAGGTTCCAGTCAATCTGTTGGGCGACCAAAATCTTCCTCAAGGGATAACTGCGATTCCAAACGGTACATATTCTACACCCGACATCCCACACACAACGGCCGCGGAAATAGCCGCGTGGGACCAAGGAATGATGGACAAATTTTCCACCAGCATTGGGCCGAACAGTCTACGTTATTTCACTTCCTCGCAGCTTCCGATCGAGTGGGATTGGGCCGAGCAGTACGGTCTTGCCGATAACTACTTCCAGCCGGTTCCAGGGCCCACGCTTTCCAATAGATTGGTTGCTCTGACCGGCGAGCCTCCAACAGGATCCAACGCCTCGTTCTTTTCATACGTTGCGAGCAATCTCTTTACTGAACTAAACTATTACAACGTGAGCTGGGGTTACTATGACCAGGGCGGAGCTTCTGCCATAGCTCAGTACCTCAATCTCGGCGGGCTAGAGACTCACATGGGAGACGTCAGCAACTTCACGACAGATCTCCAGGCCGGATCTCTACCTAGTGTGTCGTGGATCGACCCGTTCGTCTGGACGAACGAGACTTCTGGTGTCGGGATTCAATACAGCCAGCACCCGCCGTACAGCGTGGCCGTTGGAGAAAACTGGCTCTTGGGAATCGTGAATTCGATCATGAATAGCAAATACTGGAACAATACGGCGATTTTCATAACCTACGACGAATCTGGCGGCTATTACGATCAGGTAGCGCCGCCGACGCTCTATGGAACGCAGCTCGGTTTCAGGGTTCCCTTGATTGTCATCTCACCATACGCCAAGGAAGGCTACGTATCGGGAACACTACTCACGCACACCTCCCTCGACGCGTTTGTCGACTATAACTGGGGAATGGCCGCTTTGAGTAACCTTGTACTCAACTCGAATCTTCCGCTGGATTTCTTTAACTTTAATCAGACGTACACCGATGGTTCTATCGTTAGGGCTCCACTGACCCTTAGCACAACTACGAGCTTCCCCGTTGCGCCGCAGGTGCCTTTTTCCTCGCTTCCGTACGATAGGCACGGTTCTTCAGACGTCACGCTTGCGAGCTTGGGATTCTCTACGTGGCCGGGTGGTCTTTGAGATTGAAGCTAGAGTACTGGCGCCTAACTCTTGGAATAATAGTTTCGGGAATATTGCTGTTTCTACTTCTCTACGTCACGACGCTCGTTTCAAGACAGACCACTGGCGCTAGCCCGTATCTTTCCCAGACCATGCGATATTTCTTCACGGGATTGCCGCTCGCAGCTGCTGTGGGGTTGTCGCTTTTGGCGGGACTGGGAATCGCGCTCGGCTCAACAAAACTGTCGGGACCGCTCAAGGTAGCGCAGGGCGTTTCGGCGGCATTCTACTTTTACCTGATACTTGGTGGAGGCGCTCTCGCCCTAAATTTTGCTAGCGGTCAGGTGCAAGCGAAGATCCAGGTCGGATTGTCGATCAGCCTGATCCTGTTGGAAGCTTCCGCGCTTTTTAGGGTGTTTCAGGGGCTTCAAGAAATATTGGTCGCTAGAAAAACTACGCAACCAATTGCAAATGCCGCTCAAGTTAGGGCAGACAAGATGAACGGAGCATAAGACATCGATACCGCGAAATTGGGCCTGATCACATTCACTTCAGTAAAAAAAGAGGTACCGACAAAGACTCACAAATCAATTTTCGGTCTAGAAATTTAATTTTTCACCAAAAGCGGACACTTTTAGCGCCCGTTACGGAATTTAAGCGATGAAACCTCGCAAGTTGTTATTCGGCTTTGTTCTAAGCAAGTGTGGTTACGTTCATCCACACACTACTAATTACAGATCTTTCACTGCCGAAATCTTTCCATTCGTGTTCGTGGCAGCCGAGATTCCGTTTGGAAGCATACTGCCGTGAACCGCTCGGAGCTGTTGGAATCTACGCCGTGGCAAAAAAAATAGTGTAACGCACTAGTCCTTCTTTGCCTCTTTAGAAGAATCAAGCGTGGCTTTGACCGCTCAGCTGGAACTCTAGCTGCTTAGTCGATTCGTGGACTAGTCTACCGAGGTTTGTGTGCACGTATCTGCCAGAGTCCTTTCGAACCAAGCCGAGATGGATCAGCTGCCTCAACCGCAAATAGTATCTCTTCTTCGAGAAGCCGTGCTGGTCAAGGACTTCAGAGCCGGCATCGATACCATCTGAAGCTAACCTGAAAATCCTAAATGAATCATCATTAGAGAGCGCGTAAAATATCTCCCGCACAAACTCTTCAGATGTTAGACTATTATCCCACTTCACATGCTCCCCCTGTCTTGAGATTGTCGACTGGGGTTCCATGAATGAAATAGATACAAGTGGCACTCAATAGGCAATTTTGCCGTTTTAGGGAAAATTAGCCAAGATCGGTGACTATTCCTGCTGTGTCGAATGACTAGACGATCGAACGATTTTTGCCTGGCCGAAAAGTTAATGGCCAGCCTGTTTTCTCGCATGATCTTAGTGCAGAATGTCGGAAGATAGCAAGAAGAAGACCCATCCAAAGAAATTCAGAAACTGGAAAGAGTACAACGAGGAGCTCGTGAGGAGGGGAGAGCTTCTCTTCGATACCGATTTTTTAGCTGGATGGCGGAGCGAACTAGCAAGGATGAACAGGGGAAAGGAGGGAGCCCGCTTCGCCTATCCAAACTCATTTCTGAATATGCTCGCAGCCATCCACGCGTACCTTCTTCCGTACAGGCAGCTGGAAGGGTTCGTGAGACTGTTCTCGCGTCACGTAAGAGAGCTCAAAGAAAACGTTCCAGACTTCACGACGATATGGTGGAGGGTCACGAGAATAATGATCGAACTGGATCCCAAGGTCAATCCGAATGAAGAAATCACGCTAGCTGTGGACTCAACCGGTATCAAGGTCACCAACAGGGGAGAGTGGATCAAGGAGAAATGGTTGAAGGAGCGAAGGGGATTCATAAAGATACATGTGGCTGTCGATACCAAATCAAAGCAGATCGTTTCGATGGAGGTGACACGAGAAGACACCGGCGACTCAAAGATGATG
>Ga0307372_10000299_pt1 | contig 88266 bp, 78 predicted proteins | sample OX1MG_FD_202533 | JGI IMG/M metagenome (GOLD analysis project Ga0307372, IMG submission 202533) | Soil microbial communities from Risofladan, Vaasa, Finland - OX-1 | ecosystem: Environmental > Terrestrial > Soil > Coastal area > Acid sulfate soil | place: Finland: Risofladan, Vaasa | collected... | reverse complement strand
CGCATCGTGTACTCTATCCGCTAGAGTCATATCCCGTGATTCGTGAGTTTGCCGCCATGCTCTGGGCGCTAAAGCCGGGCGAGCAGTGGACGGGCAGAGAGTTCTTCGGGTACGCCGACAGAACTGGAACGTCGTTCCAGTTCCGCCGCCGGACCAATGGAATCACGCTCACCTTTGCGGCGGAAGAATGGCAGGCGCTCGGGGAGATGGTGGACAAGGCCCTGGCTTTGCCTGAAATGCAGCCGGTGTTGGAAGATGCCGCGCTGGCGTACGGGGAGATTTAGTTTGATGATCGTGACGCGCTGAGGGTGACTCGGCTGTGGTCGTGGTGGAGGACAAGCGCGATGCTGAAGTGAAGTCTTAAGAAATCCGCGCGAGGAGTTCAGTGCCATGGAACAGCCGAGAGCAGACGAGCGCGAGAGTGGGATCGAGAGCGAAGGCGAATATCTGACCATTCCGCAATTGGCCAAGAAGCTGCACTTAAGCCCGAAGACCATTTACAATTGGATTCGATTCGGCGACATTGGCGAAGAAGACGGCATCTTCGAGGTGCATGGGCGGATGCTGATCCACTGGCCAACCTTCCACAAGCGCCAATTCAAACCGCTGCGACGGCCAAACGGTGCCCTCTAAACTTGCCGAGGAGTAAAGCCGATGGCGTGGCTGGAAACCGTCAGCAAGGATGGCAAGCGATACCTGCGGGTCGGGTTCAAGCTTCCCGGCCATAGCGGCAAGTTCCGGGAGCCGCTTGGCCTCGAGGATAATCGCAGAAACCGGGCGCTCGCGCGGGCGCAGGTTCAGCAGGCTATCGAGCGCGAGATTGCCACGGGCACGTTCGATTATGCCAAGCGCTTTCCGGATAGTCCGCGAGTCAAACGCCTTGGATTGCAGACGGAAGAGCCGATCACACTCGGCGAATTTGGCGAGAAGGTCTGGCTGGTCGAGCGCCACGCAAGCCGAATCAAGCGCTCAACGCATCATGGGTACGTGGACGTTTTTCGTACGCACATTCAATCGGCCAAAATCGCCACGATGCAGCTCCGGGAGATCAAGGTCAGCGACGTCCACGCATTCAAGCTGGACTTGAGTGCTAAGAAAACGAAGATCGGCCGTCCGCTCAGTGCGCGACGCAAGATGATGGCGTTGCGCGAGTTGGGCGCGATCTTTAAGCTGGCACGGCGACTGGAACACATCGACAAAGACCTCATGTTCTACGTTGACAAGAGTTTCGCTGACGAGTCGGTGATCGAAGATGCGCCGGGCGAAAAGCTGAGTCCCTTCAGCGCCGACGAAGTAGGGCGAATACTGGAATCGGCGTCAGATGATGACCCGTCAGGATGGGAGCGCAGGCTTCTTGAGGTTTCATTTTTCACGGGCATGCGCCGCGGTGAGGTTTTCGGCCTGCGATGGTCAAACGTGTTCTTCGACCGCGGCGTAATCGCGGTTCGCCGGAGCCTTACTATTCACGGCGAGAGTTCGCCAAAGACGGCCAGGAGCATCCGGGATATCGAGATGCTGCCACGGGTGCGCAACGCGCTGCTCGAACAGCGGCGCTGGGTGACGGGCAGATTCGAGCTCGGGAGCGAATTCGTCTTTCCGAACGGAGTCGGCAGCCCGCAGGAAGTGCATAACTTCAGCTTCCGCGTGTGGCCCAGAATCGTGAAGCAGGCTGGCGTCCCATACCGAGCCCTGAAGCAGACACGGCATACCTTCGCGACGCTCATGCTTCAGCAGGGTGCGCCGCTCGACTGGTTGCAGCGCCAGATGGGTCACCAGGACCTCGATACCCTTATCAAGCATTACTGGAAGTACATCAATCCGCAGCGGCTAAGCGCGGACGTTGTGGATCGGCTGGAGGCGCTCGGGCGGGACGAAAGTCATGCCCAGAATGCCCAACTTTTGCCCAACTCAGCCAACTCGCCGAAAAATTCGACGGAAATCGAAGCTCGATGATAGCGTTAACTACGCGATTTAACTGAGGAAATTGAACATGCGCGCCCGTAGCTCAACTGGACAGAGCATCAGACTTCGGATCTGAGGGTTGGGGGTTCGAATCCCTCCGGGCGCGCCACGCTTTCATTTTTGTTTCACGGCGCCGATTCCGAGCGTGCTGTCCCACGCTCTGCCGTAAAAATCGCTGTCCGGCGCTCCGTATGCCGCCGTTCCCGTGCCGATTGCGGGCGAGCCTGGCAGCGGGGTGAAATCCCGCGGTGGATTCGCGAGCTTGGGATTGGCGCCGTGCGCGCCGTCGTACTCGAGGTTGTTGCGCCACACCGATTTGTCTCCCGCGGCGACGATCGCGGAATTGTGGCGATTGAAGCGCGGATTCGCCCACGCGATATTGTTTACCCATACGATGCCGGCGCCGTATTCGTCCTGCAACTCGCCGCGCCATCCGACCGAGTTGGTGGTGACCGCATGATTCCAGTAGGCGGTGTTGTTGCGCACGATCACATGCGAGGATTGGAAGATCTGGATTCCCGCGCCGCCGTTCCCGTACACGATATTTTCCTCGATCAAGCTCGTCTCCCGATAGGCATAATGATCGGACTGGCTATGATTGCCGTCGTCGAAAATGATTCCATTGCCGTCGGTGCCGCCGGGCGGATTCGCATTGTCGTAGGACAAGTTGTAGCTAATGACATTGTGCGGACCGGACGCGTGATCGGCGGCGACTGGATGATAAATCGAGATGCCGGACCCGCTGCCGCTCCATCCCTTGGCGCAATCGTGGACGCGGTTATGTTCGATAATCCGGTAGTCGCCATCATTTAGCTGGATTCCGCTCGCGGCGGTGAACTTGATCTCGCATCCGGCCACGCGCGTGTGATGCGCGAAGCCCGATGACACGATTCCGAACGCGCCGCCGTCAATCACCAAGTCCCTGATTTCGAGGTAGCTCTGTCCGTTTAGATTGACCGCATCGGCGGATTGCCGCAGCGCGACAATTTCGGCTTTGCCCGGATGCACGGCGCGCAGCGTAATCCACGCTCCAGGAGTGCCCGAGCGGGTGAATCTCACGGGCGAATAAACGCCGTCTTCAAGGCAGATCGAGGTTCCCGGCGCCGCCGCTGACAGCGCGTCCTGAACCCGGCCGCCGCTGGGGATCACTACGCTGCATCCGGGAATTGACGGCCCTGCAGGAAGCGCGGGCTCGAGGCCTGCGCACTGCGCGCACGCGAGCATCATCAGCATCATCAGAAGGATGATCCGTGCGCGCGCCGGTCGCGAAGATTTTGGGTCAGGCAGCATCGCCATGATAGACAAAATACGCCGCGCGGCGCCGTTTCAGAAGAGCGTGCCAGAAGTGGTTGGAGCGAGCGGTGCGATTTCCGGCGGCCGGCGTCGTTGAACCGAATGCGCCGACGTGGCAAAACATGGAACCGTCGCGCGACATTCCGGGGCCGATCGAATCCTGCCGTGACTTGCGCGCATGACGCGCTTTTTGCGATGCCGATCAAGCCAGGGCGATGGTTTCCCAAAAGTACGAGCGCCGATTCGCGCCGAATCCTGACCACGCGCGCGATGCGTGGATTCGCCGACGGATTGGTGAGCGTGCTCTTGCCGAGCTATCTGCTCGCGATCGGATTTTCCTCGGGCCAAGTCGGCGCGATAGTGTTCGGCACTCTGCTCGGCTCCGCGGCGCTGACCCTGTGGGTGGGTCTTGCCAGCCATCGCCTGGGCAGAAAGCGGGTGTTGATCGCGGCCGCGGCCTTGATGTTCGCGACCGGACTCGGCTTCGGGGCAGCACGCGGCTTCTGGGCGATTTTCGCGGTGGCGGTTATCGGTACGCTTAATCCGTCGGCCGGCGACGTGAGCCTGTTCCTGCCGGTCGAGCAGGCCTCGCTGGCCGAGACCGTGGAGGGCTCCGATCTGACCGCGACGTTCGCGTTGTACAATGTGGGCGGCGCCTTCGCCGGGGCATTTGGCGCGCTGGCGAGCGGCTTGCCGGCGGCGCTCGCGCCACGGCTCAGATGGACTCTCGCGGCGGCGTATCGCTCGGGGTTTTTTGTCTATTCCGCGATCGCCGCAATGGTCGCCGTGCTGTATCTTTCGCTCGGCGCCGGGATCGAATCAGCTCCGCTGCCCGCGGCGGCAAAGCCGCTCGAGCGCTCGCGCGGGATCGTGATCAAGTTGTCGGCGCTCTTCAGCCTCGACGCGTTTGGCGGCGGGTTCACGGTGCAGTCGCTGCTCGCGCTGTGGCTGTTCAAGCGGTTTGACATGTCGGTCGCGGAGGCGGGATCGTTTTTCTTTTTCTCGGGATTGCTGGGCGCGCTGTCGCAGTTTCTCTCGTCGTCGATCGCGGCGCGGTTCGGCAGAATCAACACGATGGTGTTCACGCATCTGCCGGCCAACGTGTTTCTGATTGCGGCTGGCGTGATGCCGAGCCTGCATCCGGCGATTGCGTTCCTGCTGCTGCGCGCGTTGCTCTCCTCGATGGACGTGCCGGCGCGGCAATCCTATGTGATGGCGGTGGTGCCTGCGGAGGAGCGCGCGGCGGCGGCCGGAGTCACAAACGTGCCGCGCAGCCTCGCGTCGGCGTTTTCTCCGCTTCCGGCAGGACTGATGCTCGATTACTCAGTCTTCGGATGGCCGCTGATTTGCGCGGGATCGCTCAAGGTGCTGTACGATTTCTTATTGATGCGCGAGTTCAGGCACGTTCGTCCGCCGGACGAGCAGGTCATCTGAAGTGTCAAGTCGCCGCCGCTCAGTCGCGCGGGCGGACTGATACGTAACGGTTGCCCTTTTCATAGAAGCGCCAGGGTTTTGCGGCCCATGCGCCCGAGGACTCGACGTTGATTCGCGGCGAGCGCCCGATCGCGCCGCACGGGCGATCCGCGGGTTCGAGGAACAGCACGTCGCCGCACAGGTCGCAGCCGTATTGCGCGCCGGTGATTCCTAGCGCGTGCGCCAGCTTGCCGGGGCCGTTGGTCAGCTCGCGCGAGTCGGGCGGCCGAAGCCGCCGCCGCGCCATCAGCTCGAGTCCGCCCGTCGGCTCGAGCGCTCGAATCAGCACCGCGTGCGGCACGCCCGGCGCGCCCACCACCAGGTTCATCGCCCAGCTCACGCCGTAGAGCAGATATACATAGGCGTGGCCCGGCGGGCCGAACATCGCGGCCGTGCGCCGGGTGAGACCTTTCGAGCTGTGAGAGGCGAGATCGAGCGGTCCGCGATAGGCCTCGGCTTCGACGATCCGGCCGGCGACCTCTGCGTCGAGGGTGCGATGCACGAGGATCTTGCCGATGCACTCGCGGGCAACGGTCAGGACCGGCTGCTCATAGAAGGCGCGCGGGAGTATTGGCGGCCGACGTTTCATCTTGGCGCAAAAGCTTATATTACTTTCGACAGGCGCATAATGCGCCGTGTGTATAGATGGCCAAGGTTGAACAGCTACGTCGGCGTGAGCGTCCGAACGTCCTCGGGTCTCCCGCCAAGGGGATTCTGCGGGGCGAGGATCTGACGAAAATCTATGGTTCGCGCGCCGTGGTTGACGGGGTCGCGGTGCACGTCAATCCGGGCGAGGTGGTTGGGATGCTGGGGCCCAATGGCGCCGGCAAGACCACGACCTTCTACATGCTGGTTGGGCTGGTCAAGCCCGACCGGGGCAAGGTGCTGTTGGGTGATGACGAGATCACGATGCTGCCGCTTTATCAACGCGCGCGGCGCGGCATCAGTTATCTGCCCCAGGAGCCTTCCGTATTTCGCAAGCTGACCGTCGAGCAGAACCTGCTGGCGGTGCTCGAGACGCTGCCGCTGACCCAAGAGGAGCGCGAGAGCCGTCTGCAATCGTTGCTCGACGAGCTTGATATCGCGAGGTTGCGCAACGCGAAGGCGGGTGTGCTCTCAGGCGGAGAGCGCCGCAAGGTCGAGATCACGCGCGCGTTGGTGCTGAATCCGTCGTTCCTGTGCCTCGACGAGCCATTTGCCGGAATCGATCCGATAACAGTCATCGAGATTCAGCGGATCATTTCCTACCTACGCGAACGCGGGATCGGCATCCTGATGTCCGACCACAACGTACATGCCGCGCTTTCGATTATCGACCGCGCGTACGTGATTCACGGTGGCAAGATCTTGATCGAGGGCACGCCCGACGCGATTGTCGCCAGCGAGCAGGTCCGGCAGGTCTTTTTGGGCGAGCGCTTCAAGCTCGCGGAATAAGCGCGCAGCGCGAATCCGAATCAAGGATAGGGCGGGTAGGGCGGTCCGTAGCCGATTCCCGGTGACGGCGGATAGGCGGGATATCCGTAGCCGCCGTAGGGGCCGTATCCGGTTCCAAACCCGCCGAACGATCCGCCCATCATCCCGCCGCCGCCGCCCATCATGCCCCCGCCCATGATGCCGCCGAGCATCGGAATGATCGTGCTGAGCATGCTGGGACTCGAACTCTGCGATTGATAGGACTGGTAGCTCGAGTACGGGTCCTGCGCCGATTGCTGCTGGTACTGCTGGGCATTGCCCAGCGCCGGGTCATAGGTGCTGCCCGAAGAACTCGAGCCGCCGCCCGCCGCGGGCGCGGTCCTCGATCCTGAGCTTGCCAGTTCGGGTTGGATAGTAATCCGGTTGACTACCGTGACTGTAGCGTCCTTCATGTACGCGTTGGCTTTGTTCTCCGCGTCCTGCTTTCCGTAGCCGGTGGCGACATAGCCGAACAGGATCACCTGCCGCTCGCCGTCCGGGGCGGCGAGCACCTGCGCCCCGACCAGCGGCAATCGATGGTCCTTCAGGTAATCGGTCAAAGTCTGGCTTTGCGTCTGATCGACGGTCCCGTTCTTGAGGGGAGGAGGTTGGGCGTGCGGAGTGTAAGTCATCGACGGCGAATTCATGCCCGAGCCAGCCGAGGAGCCGAGCATCGAGGCCCCGCCGCCTGAGGTCGGTGGCTGCAAGCACGATGTCAGCGCCATCGCGAGCAGCAGGAAAAAAGCGGCTTTCACACTCTGGCGCATCGATTCAAGTATATGCCTGTGCGGGTCAATCGACAATTGAGGGCTTATCGCGAACTGCGTCGCAATTGGTGGGCGGTTATCGGGGCTGACTCCGATCGCACCAGCGCGCGGGGAGCAGCGTAGCCTGAAAGCGAGACGATCCGCGGAAAATGCCACCAGCCTCAGGGAGATTCGAGTTGGCACGCGCGATGCTCAGAGTCGAGCAGGAGCGGCGGCGAGCGCTAGATTGCGCAACCGATCGCCTCCTGGAGGCAATTATGAGTGCAATCACCAATCGGCAGGCGCCTGTGGGCAAGCGCTCCGCGAGCCGCGATCGGCAGGTGATCGCGGCGCTGAATTTTCTCGAAGCGGAGGATTTTCAGATGCGATCGCATTTGCTCGACGCCGCGGTGGCTGGCGCAATCCTGGCGCGTGATCCCGGCGACAAGGCGCTCAGGCATGAAGCCACGCAGGCGTGGCAATCGCTGGCCGCTACGCTATCGCATCATGTCGCCGCCGAAGAAGCGATGGCGGCGAAATGGGTGAAGTCGAAGAGCGATACTCCGAAGCGGGTAATCGTTGGCGCGCGCGAAAGATTGGCGCGGCTGCGCGGTCTCGCCGCGGCCGTCTCCGGCGTCGATTTCGCCCGCGCCGCGGACTCGGATGTACGCCGCGGAGCACGGGCGCTGTGCTCGCTCGCGATGGATCTGGATGATCTGATCGACAGCGACGAGCGGGAGTTGTTTCCGCTTTTGCAGCGCAGCCTGTTCGCGCATCGCGACCTGGCGCACGCCGGCCCGCGGCTCAAGCGCAAATAACTCGTCCGGGCGGCGATGGCGCCGGCCAGCCGCCAGCTTGACTCATTTGCCGCGCTTCACTTTCCGTATTTGATATCGATCAGGAAATCGCGCACCAACTGATTGAACACCGCGGCCTGCTCGAAATAGACCGAATGGCCGCAATGCGGAACGCTGGCGAAGCGTCCGTCGGGCAACCACGCCGCAAGAGTCTCGATCATGGTGGCTGGAATCAGGGCGTCGTCCTCGCCGGCGATGCACAGGATCGGCATCGTGAGCCGCTCCTTGACCCGCGCCAGTTCATGCCGGGTAGCGCCGAGCCGCGTGGTCGCATCGGCGGGCGGCCGTGCGCCGGAGATCATCAGCGAGTCGTACAGAAAGGCCAACTCGCGATGGCGCAAATAAAAATCGCTTGCGTAGGTTGGAAGCGTTCCGATCGCGGGCGTGCCGCCAAGCAGCACCGGACGCGTCGCCGGGAATTTCATTTCGGGAGTGAAGATTCCGCCCGGCGTGTCGGCCATCACCATCCCGGCGATTCGATCGCGATGTTCGAGCGCGCAGCCGACGATCGTCCATCCGCCCATCGATTGCCCGACCAGCACGGCTTGGTCGATCTTGAGATGGTCGAGCAAGCGGGCGAGGTCGGACCCGTGCGCCTGATTGAACAGCCCGTCGGGGTCGGGCGACATCCCGAAACTGCGCTGATCGAGCGTGACGCACCGGTACCATCGCATGAAGTACGGCACTTGCTGCCACCATGAAAGATGGTTGCCGCCGAGTCCGTGCAGAAAAACCAGGGCGGGTCCGCTGCCCGCGGTTTCGTAATATAGCGAAAATTTGCCGATTTCGAGTCTGCCGCTAATCAGGTGATGGTCGGGCTGCCCGGAGGTTGACATGGTGCGATATTATCATCACGTAGCGTTGCTCTGAAAGCAGGGCGGCGGTCATACGCGCGGGACGGGGGTCTGGGTACGATTCTTTCTTGCCCGTGTGGCTCTCCTCCACGTAAACTTGATCGCAGCGATCCGAGCCTGAACAACGCGTTTGCTTCCGGAAAATCGCTGCACGAAACTTCGCAACCGAGACTACGGCATCTACATGCGCCCAACTTCCCTGCTTAAAATCATCTCGCGCTATCGCATCGCCGCAACCGCAACAATGATCGCCGCAATCGCGCTTGCCGCTTCCGCCTGTGGCTTGGTCGAGCGCACGATCACCAGCGGGGGTGAGCAGAAGCTCACGCACAACCATCCGGCGCCGCTGGCCGCGCCGCGCGTGATTATCTTTGCGCTCGATGGCGCGGGCCACGATCAACTCATGCAGGCAATCCGGTCGGGCAAGGCGCCGAATATGGCGTCGGTGCTGGGCAAGGATGAAGGTAATGGCCTGTTCAAGCACGCCTATTCCGCGCCGAAAGCGTTGGACGTGCTGCCTTCGAGCACGATCGCGAACTGGTCGGCGATCTTCACCGGCCAGGCGCCCGCGTGGGACGGCGTGACCGGCGACGAGTGGTTCGAGCGGCGCACGATGGGATTCTATGCGCCGGTGCCGGTCTCCGTGGTCGATACCACTGATCTGACCAAGGTCGTGGATGACGATCTGGTCGGCGATGCGCTCACGGTTCCTACGCTCTACGATCAGATTGGCGGGCGCACCAACGTCTCGCTGCTGTCGGTGTACAAGGGTGCGACATTGTACACGACGGTCGCGCCGAGCTCGCTGGTTGGGATGATCGCAGGATTGCTCGAGGGCACCGTGCAGGGCGAACCCGCGGAAAAATCACTCAGTGCGGACATCGATTCTGATTCCGTGCCCATGCTGATCGATGCGATCGAGCAGCACGGAATCCCGAATCTGCAGGTGGTGTATTTCCCGGGTATAGATATTTACACGCACGAAGCGAGAAACCCCCTGCCATCCCAGGTCGAGTATCTGGAAAGGGTCACCGACAAAGGCGTCGGTCAGGTTCTCGACGAATACCGCAAGCTCAACGCGCTCGACGGAACCTACGTGATGTTTATCGCCGACCACGGGCACATTCCCGTGATGAACGATCGCGCGCATGCGCTGGGCGCCACCGGTGACGCGACGCCGTTCGCCCTGGTGCGGCAAATGGGATTCCGCGTGCGCAAACCGAGCGTCAACGTAACCATCGATGAGGACGACTTTCAGGCGGTGCTCGCCTACCAGGGCTTCATGGCTTACATCTATCTGGCCGATCGCTCGACCTGCGCCGCGCCCGGCAAGAGGTGCGATTGGTCGCGGCCCGCCCGCCTGGAGCAGGACGTGATGCCGGTGGCGCGCGCCTTCGATGAGGCGAACCGGACCGGGAAGAGGGTTCCAGCGCTCAAAGGAACGATCGATTTGATCTTCGCGCGCCCGCCCGCGGTGCCGGGGCAGAGCACGCGCGAGTTTCAGATTTACGACCGCGGCCATCTCATCCCAATTTACCAATACCTGATGACGCATCCGCGGCCCGACCTGATCGACCTGGACGAGCGGATGCGATGGCTCAGTGCGGGACCGCACGGCGATCGCGCGGGCGATATTCTGCTGCTCTCGAAGGCGAGCATGTCGCTGCCGATGTCGAAGCGGTACTACTTCTGCGAGGTTCCACACTTCTCGATGCATGGGAGCGCCGAATGGCAGGACGGTCACGTGCCGCTTATCCTTGCGCAGTTCGGAGGCTCAGGGGCGAAGATGCGCGCGATCGTCACGAAAGTAGGCGGCGATTCGCCCTCGGAGCGCTCGGTCACTCCGATCGTGCGCTCGCTGTTCCAGAAGTAAACGCCGGCAAGCCTCCGGCAGTGCTTTTTTGCGCGCCTTTCAGATCGCCGCCTGATGTAGCAGATTGATGCGCTGAATCACTCGTGGTCCAGCGGCGATGAGCAAGCGGCGGCGTAGCAGAAAAAAAACCCACGAAGTTCCCGCGGTGGGATGGAAACCCGAAACCACCGCCGCGATGACGGCGGTGATGCTCGGGGCTCTCGCCCTGCGGGTTGGCGTCGCGGCCGCAAGGCCCAACGTTAATTTCCCTGACGAGATCTTTCAGGTCACGGAGCAGGCGCATCGCGTCGTCTTCGGCGCCGGCTTCATCCCGTGGGAATTTATGGTCGGCACGCGCTCCTGGCTGTTCCCAGGGATCATCGCCGGGGTGATGGAATTCGCCCGGATTTTCAGCAGCGCACCGGGCTTCGTCATCGGATGCGTGACGATAGTCATGGCGATTGCGTCGCTCACCGCGGTCGCATGCGGATTCCTGTGGGGCTATCAAATTGACGGTCTGCGCGGAGCGATCGTGGTCGGGCTGGTCAACGCGCTCTGGGTGGAGCTGGTCTATTTCTCGACCCATACGCTGTCCGATGTGATCGCTGGCGACCTGCTGGTCGCGGCGATCTATGTGGGCTATCCGGGCGGTACAGCGCTATCGCGCCGCCGGATGTTTTGGGCGGGATTGCTGTTCGGGCTTACCCTCGCGATTCGGATTCAAGTCACCCCCGCGATCGCGCTCGCGGTTATCTGGATCTGCCGCCGCGAGCTGCGCGCGCGGTGGATTCCGCTAATGTCGGGCGCGCTCGTGCCGGTGATGTTCTCGGGCGTGCTTGACTGGATCACGTGGCACGGGCTCTTCCGCAGCATGTGGCTAAACCTTTGGATGAATCTTGGGTTGCATATCGCGGCGGGCTTCGGCGTGGTCCCGCATTACTGGCTCGCGATGAAGTTGTGGAGCTTGTGGGGATGGACGACGGTGCTGATTGTGGCGGCGATGATCGTCGGGGCGCGCCGGTTGCCGCTTCTACTGGCGGTGGTATTGGCGATCTTTCTGACGCACTCGAGCCTGCGGCATCAGGAATATCGCTTCCTTTATCCGGCGATGCCGCTGGTGGCGACGCTGCTCGGCGCCGCGGTACTCGAGATTTCCCGAACGGCGCGCGAGCGTATCGAACTTCCCTTCGGCGCCGGCGTCGATGCGGCCGTCGGGGTGGCTTTGTGGTGCGCGGTATCCTATTGGATCGCGGTGTCGAGCGCGTTCGCGGTGCTGTGGTCGCACGGCAGCGGAGAATTGGCGGCGTTCCGCGCGGTATCGGCGCAGAAACACCTTTGCGGCGTTGGGCTGATCGGGGTGTCGTGGCTGGATACTCCGGGATACAGCCATCTGCCGCCCGGCATTCCAGTCTATATGATCTCCGGACGCGACTTTCTGGCGCATCCTCTTGCGGTCAACGCGGTGCTTGCGCCCGGATGGGTAAGTCCCGAGCGTAGTGGTTATAGCCGCGTCGAGTGCTTCCGCGATGCGCCAAATCCCGAGGTTGTATATGGCTTGGGCCCGGTCTGCCTGTGGACGCGCCAGGGAAGTTGCGTGCCGGGCGGCCTCCCCGGTCCTCCGGTCAATTGGCCGCGCGCATTGATTGGGCATCGCCGCCAATGGATCGCACGCTGAACCATTGTCCGCTCCGTGCACCGACGCGGATAGCCGCTCAGCGCTTTTTACAGCCGCCGGCGAAGGCTATCCTGACAGAAGAAATTCCGCCGTATCGCAATTTCGACCGGGAAGGTGATTCGTATGCCTGATGCCACAAACCTCGCGACGACTCCGGCAACGGCGCCGCTGGGTGCCGATGCGCTGCGCCGGATCGACGCCTATTGGCGCGCCTGTAACTACCTGTGCCTCGGGATGCTTTACCTGCGCGACAATCCTCTTCTGAGACAGCCGCTTCAGCCCGATCACATCAAACGCCGCCTGCTCGGTCATTGGGGCTCGGACCCCGGTCAGTCGCTGGTGCTGGTCCATCTGAATCGCCTCATCAAGGCGCAGGACCTGAACGTTCTGTATATCTCCGGGCCGGGGCATGGAGCGCCGGCCGTCCTGGCGAACAGCTACCTCGAAGGCAGGTACACGGAAGTCTATTCCGATCGCGGTCAGGACGAGGCGGGCTTGCTGCGATTCTTCAAATTGTTTTCGTTTCCAGGCGGAATCGGCAGCCATTGCACTCCGGAAACCCCGGGCTCAATCCATGAAGGCGGCGAGCTCGGCTACAGCCTGTCGCACGCGTTCGGCGCGGCCTTCGACAATCCCGACCTGATCGTGGTTGCGATGGTTGGCGACGGAGAGGCGGAAACCGGGCCGCTTGCGACTTCATGGCATTCCAACAAATTCCTCAATCCGGTTCGCGACGGCGCGGTCCTGCCGGTGTTGCACCTCAACGGTTACAAGATTGCCAACCCCACCGTGCTCGCGCGTATCCCGCCGGCCGAACTCGAGGCGCTGTTTGCCGGTTATGGATATGAACCGTACGTGGTCGAGGGCGATGATCCGATGACGGTGCATCAGAAGATGGCCAGCGTGCTCGAGCATTGCGTCGCCTCGATTCGGACGATCCAGCACGACGCCCGCCACAATCGCGCCACGCACCGCCCGCGCTGGCCGATGATCATTCTGCGCACACCGAAAGGATGGACCGCACCCAAGGAGCTGGACGGGCATCGGATCGAGGGCTTCTGGCGCGCGCATCAGATACCGATTCTCGACGTAACCACGAATCCGGCGCATCTCAAGATTCTGGAAGACTGGATGCGCAGCTATCGCCCGGAGGAGCTGTTCGATCGCGCGGGCCGTCCGGTCGCCGAACTGCGCGAGCTTGCGCCCAGCGGCGACCGCCGAATCAGCGCGAATCCCCGTTCGAACGGCGGCGTATTGCGCAAACCGCTCAGCCTGCCGGACTTTCACGAATATGCGGTCAAGGTCGAACATCCCGGACGCGCGGAGGCCGAAAATACCTATGTGATGGGTACCTTCCTGCGCGATGTAATGCGCCGGAACATGGACAGCTTCCGCGTCTTTGGTCCCGATGAAACCGCGTCGAACCATCTGCAGGCGATCTACCAGGCCAGCAAAAAAACCTGGCTCGCCGAGCGCAAGCCGGAAGACAACGACGGAGGCGAGCTGTCACCCGACGGCAGGGTAATGGAAATACTCAGTGAGCATACCCTCGAAGGCTGGATGGAGGGCTACGTGCTTACCGGCCGCCACGCGGTATTCTCGACTTACGAAGCCTTCGCGCACGTGATCGACTCGATGGTCAATCAGCACGCGAAGTGGCTCGAGAAGTGCCGAACCGAGGTCGCATGGCGCGCGGCGATATCCTCACTCAACATACTAATCAGTTCGACCGTATGGCGCCAGGATCACAACGGCTTTACGCATCAGGACCCGGGCTTCATCGACGTGGTAACCAACAAAAGCGCGCTGGTCACGCGAATCTACCTTCCGCCCGACGCGAACTGCCTGCTCAGTGTTACCGACCATTGTCTGCGCAGCACCAATTACATCAACGTGATTGTCGCCGATAAAATGCCGCACTTGCAGTTCCTGGATATGGAGTCCGCGGCGCGCCATTGCGCGCAAGGCCTGGGACTCTGGGAGTGGGCATCCACGGATCGGGGGGCGGAACCCGACGTGGTTATCGCATGCGCGGGTGACGTGGTGACGATCGAAGCACTGGCGGCGACCGCGATTCTGCGCGAGCGATTCCCCGACTTGAAAATCCGCTTTGTCAACGTGGTGGACCTGTTCAAGCTGGTGCCTTCGACTGAGCATCCGCACGGGCTCAGCGACCGCGACTTCGACAGCCTGTTCACGACCGACACGCCGGTCATTTTCAATTTCCACGGCTATCCATGGCTGATCCACAAGCTGGCGTACCGGCGCGCCAATCACGTGAATTTCCATGTGCGCGGCTACAAGGAATTTGGGAGCATCAATACTCCATTGCAACTGGCTATCGGCAATCAGGTGGATCGTTTCAATCTGGCGATCGATGTAATCAATCGCGTGCCGCGCCTGCGGTCGATCGGCGCGCATACCAAGCAGTGGCTCACCGATCAGATCTACGACAACCTGGAGCATGCGTTCGAGTACGGAATCGACAAGCCCGAAATCGAACACTGGAAGTGGCCGTTCTGACCGCTTCGCGACCGGTGCAACCACAAAGGGCCGACTGCGCAGCAGGGGGCGGACCCGATCGACGGGACTGAAAAAATACTTAAGACGATCGCGTGAGTGCCCCGGCCGGGAATCGAACCCGGACTTAAGGTTCCGGAGACCTTCGTGATGTCCTTTTCACTACCGGGGCGTAAGGTCGCGGAGCATGATCAATATACCAGCGCTCCCGCGCGGACAAGCACGCACCATCGCGCCGGCGTCGCCGTCACAGCGGCGAGCGTTCGAGCTCCTCGCGAATCGAGTACATCTTCTGGCGCGCCTCGCTGATATAGCCGTCGAGGTTGCGGCGATGGTTGGCGAAGATGCCGGTGGGCGAGCCGTTCAAGATCACGATCGGCTTCATCGTCGCGGCGGGCCCCAGCGCCTCGAGCGTGTCATCGAAGAGCTTCTTTAAGACCGGGTCTCCGGCCAGCGTGGTCGCGTATTCCCGCTGCAACGCCTGCGTCATGTAGAACATCACATGAGCGTAGCCTTGCGCGTGATAGAAGTAATCGTCGCAGTCCCAGGTGTGAACAGGGCTGCCGTCTTCCTGGACCATCTTGTAGAGCATCGCGTGTCCGTCGCCGAGCAGATCGGTCCACACCTGGAACAGGCGCACCAGCTCGACGGCGCGCTGATTGAGCTCGCGCGAGGTCTCCGGAGTCGCGCGCAATCCGGCGACGTACATCCGCAGATGGACCACGCCGTCCTGATATTTGCGCTCGGGCGAGGGCAGCGCCCAGCGCGCCGCGTCGTTGCGGAAATCAGTATCGGCGATCACCAGGTTGGGATCGTATTGATTGGACGAGACCTTGGTCAGATTGTCCTTGAACACGCGGGTGGTCTCGCGCACCGCCATGATGATCCCGATCTGGCGGTTCGAGTTGTTGTCGGCCATCAGGTGCGGTCCCCAGAAGAACAGATCGTTGGGACGCCATCCGAAACCCGAGTGCAGCTCATGATCGACTATCGCGGCCAGGGTCGAGGCGAAGATCTCGCCCGGCTTGAATGGCTTATTGGGCGGGTACTCGGCGCTGATGGAATAGGGCAGCCGGTCATGATGAATCTGGCCGAAGTGCAACGCGAGGATCGCGGCCGACCACAGGAGCGCGGTTGCGGCGGCGGCGATGATCAGGTTGCGTCTGGTGAGCATCGAAAAAATATCCGGCGGCGATCCAGATTTATCGCGCGCGGCGCGGCTCTACAACTTACCCAAAATCCTGCCCACGATGCCGGCGGGCCGGCTGGGCACATCGGCGGGTGCGACCAGCGCGACGGTCGCTACGGCCTTGCCGTCGCGGGTGACCTCGGCGGTCCCGATGCGCTGGCCGGCCTTGAGCGGCGCGGCGATCGACGGCGGCAGGTTATAGGCGACCTCGACGGTTTTGGCCGAGTCGTCGCGCCGGATGAAAACCGTGGCATCGCTTGCGAACACGGGCTTGATGCTGGCGACGGAACCTCCGGTAACCGCGATGGCTCCAGGAGCCTGCGCGCCTTTGGCGGCGACGGAATGCATCTCGTACTCGCGGAAGCCCGCGGCCATCATCTCGGCGGCTTCCTTGAAATTGGTCAGCTTGTGCGGCGTGCCGAGCACCACCGCGATGAGCCGCAGATTGCCGCGCCTGGCCGTAGCCACGACGTTGAACCCGGCCTTGTCATAGAAGCCGGTCTTGAGCCCGTCGCATCCCTGGAACGTGCGCACGAGATGATTGGTGTTGCGCAGCACGAATGTTCCGTTGCGAAACGGCGCCGTGTCGATCGACGACCAGCGCAGCACGTCGGGATATGCGAGCAGCGCGCGCGCCAGAAGCGCCTGGTCATAGGCGCTGGCGACGTCGGCATTCTGGCCGCGGCCGGGCGGCAATCCATGCACGGAATAGTAATGCGTGTCTTTCATTCCGAGCCGCGCGGCCTGCTGATTCATCATCGTGACGAACGCTTCGGTCGATCCCGCCACGTACTCGGCGACCGCGACCGAGGCGTCGTTGGCCGAGTGAACCACGACGGCCTTCATCATGTCGTCGAGCGAAAACGTTTCGCCGTCCTTGAGATAGACCTGCGAGCCGCCCATCTTCGCGGCTTTGACGGAAGTCGCGATCTGGTCGGTTGGTTTGAGACTGCCGTCGTGAAGTTTCTGCGCGACGATCAGCATCAGCATCATCTTGGCCAGCGATGCGGTTGGCCAGGGCTGATGGTCGTTTTTCTCGAAGATGACGGTGCCGCTCGTGGGCTCCATTACGCAGGCTTCGGCGTACGGTTCGGGGGTTGCGGCGGATGCGGGCGCGGAAGAGTGGCGCAGGCGGTGATGATGCGCGGCGTGCGCAAAATTAGGCGCGAGGGTTATCGCGGCGAGAATTGCTGCAAGGGAAATTGCGAATCGATAAACGCCGCCGGCGTCATGCGCCGACAGGCGAAGCAGCCTCTCGTTCCCCATCCCAACACCTCCGGTCACAGCGTCCGCAATGCAATAACGATCCGCCTTCGCGCCTCGATGAGCAAGATGGCGCGGCGGCGCGCGGTTAGAACCGGTCCGCGGTCCAGAACAGCGAGCGGTCGTCGGCGAAGATCGAATAGGCGCGCTCGGCTGCCGCTTCAGGCGTGGTTCCAAAGCGCGCGGCGAGCTTGCCGGGCGCGATGATTCGCCACATGTAGTTGTTGTCGATGTGATGCATCACTGGGGCCCCGGCCGCGGCGAGGCGGTCTTCCAGATGCCGGTCGTGCGCGGTGTGTGTGATGATCGCGCCGGTCGGCGCGGTTGCTCCCAAGCCCGAACCCGGACCGGGGCGCAGGCGCGCGGCGCGGCGATGGTCTCCGCGCAGGCGAAATGACGATGCTCCCCCTTGCGCAGCCTGGGCCAGATGGCGCAGCAGAGCGAATAGCGCGTCCTCGGCTTGCGGCCGGTAGCCGTACTCCATCACCATCGTGACGCCGTAGAGCCGAATTGCGCGGGCGTAGGCGCGAATCGATGCGCCGCCGCGCGCGAGGACGAAATATTCCTCGGAGCCTTCGCCCGGATGCATCGGCTGATTGCCGGCGAAGGAATAGTTGGCGCGCCATTGGCTCGGGCCGCGCACCGCGCTGACGTTGAAGCGGCCGGTGTAAGCGCGATGGATTTCCGCGACCTCGGCGAGGTCGCGTTCGAGATCGAATACGTCGATCTCGAGATCCGTTGCGGTCTTGAGCGCGGCCGCATCGGCGAGCACGCCGAACTTGCGTCCGACTTCGCGCCATCCGAACTGGTTATAGAACGTGAGCCGCTCGGCGAACAGCAGCGAAAGCTCGAAGCCTTCGCGTGCGAGGGTCTCGACCGCCAGGCGCATCAGAGCCGAGGCGACGCGTTGGTGGCGATAATCCTCGCGCGTAAAGACGCTGCCGATTCCGCCCATCGGGACGGCGGCGCCGTCGAGGTTTATCGCGCGGTCGAAGATCTGGACGGTCGAGACAATCGCGCCCGCGTCGCGCGCAATCAGGCAGAGCGCGTCGCGGAAGCCGGGATCGTTGTGGTTGTAACGCTCGAAGAACGCGCGATCGTTGTACCACAGCGCCAGAAGGTCCAGGACCTCGTCACGCTCGCTCGGCAATGCTGCGCGGACTTCCATCGCCACGCTCAACGAATATCGTAATGCAGGTCCACCGTGCGGCCGTCGCGGATCACGCTCACATCGATCGAGGGCCGCATCTGCAGCGTCGCCAGCATCCCGGCCGCCACGGCGGGATTATTGACCGGGCGCCCGTTGATCTCGGTGAGCACGTCGCCGTCTTCGATCCCCAAGTCCTCAAACAGCGAGCCGGATTCGATGTCCGTCAGCTGATAGCCGTTCTGCTGGCTGCCGTTCATATTCGGGGTCGCCTTGAGCTGGCTGGCGAGGTCGGTCGAATGCGCCAGCGCGACGCGAACGTCGGTGCGCTTGAGGCCGTATTTGTTGGGACCTTCATCTTCGACATTGATGTCCGGCATGGGACCCTGTGGATGGGATCCGGGAGGGCCACGAAGGGCTCCAAACCCTTTGAAGGCGGGATGAATGGCGGGCGCCGCCGGGGCCTGCACGCCGCCGGGCATTTCGTCGGAGGGGATATCGAGGGCGACGTGCTGGCTGCCGTGCGCGATGATCGCGCGGTTTTTCTCGATCGAGACGACCCGGCCCGCATCGGGGATCTCGTCGCCGATATGATAAAGCGATTGTTGACCTGCCTGGTCCTCGATAATCGCTGACGGACCATGCTTGGTGGCGGCCGACGTTCCCAGGAGCTTCAGATGCAGGTCGATCGCGGTCAGGGACTGCTCGGGTTGACTCGCCAGGGGCACCAGATTGAAAACGTCGCGCTTGACGATACTGTCATAGAAGTCGCGGCCGTGGACGGCGGCGCCATGGCGGCCACCGGCGTTCGAGGCGGGGACGGGAATCGTGGCCATGCTCTGCTCGATGAATTGATTGACCGCGCGCGCCGCAAGGAACGCGATCGCGGCGATCAGCAGAAAGTTGACCGCGACGATATGCCTCTGGTTTAGCCGGAACTCCATTACATCATGCCCTCGGCTTCATATGAGGTCGCCTGCACCATGCGCCCCACGTCGTAGTTCCATTGTCCCTTCCAGCGCGCGATCGTCAGGCTTGCCTGGGTGACGCCCTGGCGCACCATGTCCATCATGCGCAGCAGATAGATGCTCTCATCCTCGCCGCGATCGTTCAATCGGTGCGCGCGCTCGAGGCCGGTGGCGGCGATTGTGAGCAGCTCAGTCGCAATTTCGCCCAGGCGAGTGCGCCCCGCCCGCGCCTCGAGCCCGCCGCGCTGGGCCGCGTCGGCGATTTCGTGGCGCTCGCGGTAGTTCCATCGCTTGACGAGATCCCACGCCCCGAGCAGACAATCGTCATTGTACAAGATTCCTTTGAGCAGCGCCGGCAACGCGAGCATCTGGGCGGGAGGCTGGCTGTCGGCGCTCCGAATCTCGATATATTGCTTGAGCCGCACCTCGGTGAAGATGGTGGTCAAGTGATTGGCCCAGTCTTCGAGGCTCGGGCGCTGGCCGTTCCATCCGTCTTTCATATAGCGGCGGAACGTGATGCCGGGCGGCCGGGTCAGATCGATATACTCGTGTTTGCGGATCAGAAAATACATCGGCACGTCGAGCGCATACTCGGCGTAATCGTCGAACGAGCAATCTTCGCGGAACACGAACTCGGGTATCCCGCAGCGGTTGCGGTCGGTGTCGCTCCAGATGTGGCCGCGATAGCTCTGGTAGCCGTTGAGGCCGCCGTCGCATAGAGGAGAGTTGGCGAATATCGCGTACATCAGCGGGACGATTCCCATGCTGACCCGTAACTTGCGCATCGCGTCCGCTTCGTCTTTGTAGTCGAGGTTCGCCTGCACGCCCGCGGTCTGCTTCATCATCCGCTGCCCGAGCGAGCCCATCCGCGCCATGTACGGGTACATGATGTGGTAGCGGGCCTTGGGCAACAACTCGATTTCCTCGATCCGGCTTATCGGCTGCATCCCAAGGCCCAGGATGGCGGCTCCGACCTCGCGGCCGGCGTCGATCAATTGCTCGGTATGCTCGGAGAACTCACGATGCGCGCAGTGAATCGTCTCGCACTGCTCGCCGGAGAGCTCGATCTGGCCGCCGGGCTCGATAGTTATCGAGGCGCGCTCGGTCTTGAGCGCGAGAATCCTGCCGTGTTCGTCTTCGGGCTGATAGCCGTGACGCTCGGCGAGCAGCTTGAGGATAGCCTCGACTCCGCGCGGTCCCGAGAAGGGCAGGGCGCGGCCGTCGCGCGCGGAGACGGCGATTTTTTCGTACTCGGAGCCGACCCGCCAGCGTTCCGGAGGCTTCGAGCCGGTCTCGAAATAGCGTATCAGGTCCTCTTTTTTTTCCACCATCTCAGTCATTATCAAACGGCTCCCAAAAGAGGCCCACCCGCCAAGCGCGCCTATCATGTCGCCCCAATTGCCGCGACGCAAGCAGGTTGCGTTATGCCACTTACCGCGGACGCCCGCGAAAACCCGCGCCGCGGATGCGCCTGGCATTTGCCCTCTCCACCGGGAGGCGCCACTGGCACGCGGGAAGCGCGGCGCGATTGGTATTTGCCCTTTCCCGCCGGGAGTGGGAAGCGCGGCGCGATACTTGCGTTTTTTTTCGCAAGCATCGTGACGCGCGGGTGAGGGTGCTTACTGCGCGGCCTTCGTATCGAACAGTCAGGAGTAAGAACCCTCATCCGCCCTTCGGGCACCTTCTCCCGGCGGGAGAAGGAATAGGGTGGAGGCGCGCCTGGCGCGTCACGCCTAACACTCGTTAGGTTTTTTGCCAGATTTGTTCAGGGCTGAACTGTTCAGCCTTACGGGTTTCCGCAATCGGTGCATAATGGGTTCATGGAATATCGCCACCAACTTTCCGCCATCCGCTTGCCGGGTAGCCCCGTGCCTGCGATGCGTGGCAGCGCGGGCGGAAAAATGCGCCCCCAACGCGGCGTCACGAAGTTGACCTTTGGATGAAATCTTCGAGCATCGCCGGGGCTTTTGGCCGTACGATCGCGACAATTTTTTTCAAACGGACCCATCGCGATCCGGCCCGTGGCGGCGCGATACGGCCGAGCCTCGGCCGCGCCCGCGTTCGAGGCCGCCGATTGCCCGGGCGGCTGCGCGCGCGCTACAAGGGCGCTGGGCCCGACGAAGGGATGCGCGCGATGGCTGACCTCATACTGTCGATCGACCAGGGAACCACCGGCACGACCGTCTTCGTGATCGACGCGCGCGGCAAAATCCGCGGCCGCGCTTACCGCGAGATTCGCCAGTTCTACCCGCGTCCCGGATGGGTCGAGCACGACCCGGAGGAGATCTTCCGCTCGACGGTCGCACTGGCGAAGGCGGCGATCGCAAAGGCGCGGGCCGGCGCGGGTGATATCCGCGCGATCGGAATCACCAACCAGCGCGAGACGTTCGTGGTCTGGGAGCGCCGCAGCGGCCGCCCGGTGCATCGCGCGATCGTCTGGCAATGCCGGCGCAGCGCGGCGATTTGCGACGCTCTGCGCGAGCGCGAAAGCGAGGTCGCCGCGCGCACCGGACTGCTGCTCGATCCGTACTTTTCCGGCACCAAGCTCAAGTGGCTTTTGGACGAGCGCCCGGAACTGCGCGCGCGCGCCGAGCGCGGCGAGCTATGCTTCGGGACGATCGACACGTGGCTTATCTTCCGGCTCTCGCGCGGCGCGGGATTTGTCACCGACTACACCAACGCGTCGCGCACCATGATGCTGAATCTCGCGCGCCTTGAGTGGGACGCCGAGATGCTCGCGATGCTCGAAGTGCCGCGCGCGATGCTGCCGGCGGCGGTGAGCTCGCGCGGTCCCCTGGCGGAGGCGGCGGCGGGAACGATTGGCGCGCGCGCGATTCCGATCGCGGCGGTGATCGGCGATCAGCAAGCCGCGCTGTTCGGCCAGGGCGCCGTGAATCCCGGCGAGTCGAAGGCGACCTACGGGACGGGCGCCTTCCTGCTCATGAACACTGGCGGCGAACCTGTCGTATCGCACCATCGATTGCTGACCACCGCCGCGCTCGGACGCGAAGGCGCGCCCGCCTATGCGCTCGAGGGGTCGGTGTTCGTGGCCGGCGCGGCAATCCAATGGCTGCGCGACGGGCTGGGGCTGATCCGCACTGCGCCCGAGAGTCTCGGCCTTGCGCGCAAGAGCCGCGACCGTTCGCAACCCTACCTGGTGCCGGCCTTTGTGGGGTTGGGCGCGCCGTACTGGGATCCGGCGGCGCGCGGCGCGATTGTCGGAATCACGCGCGGGACGACGCGCGCCGATATCGTGCGCGCCGCGCTCGACAGTATCGCCTACCAGGTGCGCGACGTGATTATCGCGATGGAAGCCGACACCGCGCGGCCGATGGTCGAGTTGCGCGCCGACGGCGGCGCGGCAGGCAATCCGTACCTGATGCAATTTCAGGCCGACCTCCTGGACAAGCCGGTGCGCCGTCCCGCGATTGCCGAGACCACGGCGCTGGGCGCCGCGATGCTGGCGGGCCTGGCGACGGGAGTGTGGGCCTCGCAGGAAGCGCTGGGCGTCTTCCATCGCGGCGCCAAAACGTTCAAGCCGCGGATGGCGTCCGGCGAGCGCGAGCGGTTGCTGGCAGGATGGAGCGACGCGGTGGGACGAGTCCTGACGGTCCGCGCGGCGCCCTAATAGGAAATCACCATTTGCGAGGTCGAGCCCATATTGATTGGTCCCAGGCTCTGAAACGGCGCCGTGAAGTTGAACTGGTAGGTTACGTTGACCAGCACCGTGCTGCCGGGCTTTTCGGTGGGATCGCTCCAGGTCGCGGCGACGCTCATGTTGGACAGGTTCAGACCGCGGGTTTCGCCTTCGACGTAGCTGCTCACGTCGCTCGCGGTGGTCATCGGGGTCCCGCTGTTGACGATATCGGAGCCGCGCACCGCCGCCCATCGCGAGCCCTCGCGCGCGGCGTAAGCGACCCAATTATAGGCGTATACGGCCTGCGCCATGTTGGTAATCGCGAAGACGAAGAACAGCAACGCGAGCGCGATGATTCCGAACTCGAGCGAGGTCTGTCCGCGGCGCAAGCTGCGCGGCCAATGGCTGATATCCATGTTGATGTTGATCACTTTGCGCATAATAGATTCCCCTGCGCGCCTTACCGCGCGCGGATTACTGCGAACGCATGATCGCCTTGCCGGTCAGCGCGATCGAATGTGGAATTCCCGGGTAGTTGATCAGAGTCGTAAAGGTGCCCTGCGTCTGCACTTCGATATAAGTCCAGACCTCCGAAGACGCGACGCACGCGGCCGGCGGCGGGCTCGGGCAATCATAAGGGTTGCCGCCGGGAGGGCAATCGCACCACTGCGAGGCGTTGATCGAACTGATCTGGAGCGATGGATCGTCGTTGTGCGCCGCGGTCTGCATCCCGGTCATATCGGCGGCGGTGATCGCGCTCTGCGCTCCATACTGGACACCAGCCCGCGCCGCGTTGTTGAGCGACACCACCATGAAGAACATCCGCGCGAAGTCGGCCGCGGCAAGCAGCACCAGGCCTAGCAACGGCGCGAGCAAGGCGAGCTCGATCGCGCTCTGGCCGCGCGAGCCGCGGCCAATCAGGCGCCGAAAGCCGGCGCGATTGCGTCTGGAATCAAGGTTTCGCATGGCTTACTCCGAGACCACCGCGTCTTTGATCGGCGATCCGCCCGGCAGCGACGTGTAGTTAGCCCCGATCGTGGCGGAGCCGTTGATGCCGATACTGTCAGCCACCAGGATTGTATATTGCGCCGATGCGGCTCCGTTGTAGGTCAGTGCGGTGGTCGGAAAGTACAACGCGCCCTGATACACCTGGGTCGAGGAGCCGTTGAACGTGTTGCCATTGTTGGCCGCGGTGGTTCCGGTGATGGCCCGATCCTGAAAGAACAGAATTCCCGCATACGGCCCGGTGGTCGGCGCGGTCAGGCTCTCGGAGCTAGAACCGTCGATCGTCACGCCGCCGTATGGCTCGCCCGGTCCTCCGGTCAAGAAGAGTGTCACGCCGTTACCGTTGAGCGTCGAGGTGCCGTCGACGGTGATTCCACCACCGTCGATTATGTAGTTGCCCGGATTGAGGATCACGTTCGACGACTTCTTGACCGTTATTCCGCCGCAATAGGTACCGGGGTTGAGGGTAACGGTTCCGCCGCTTTTGTAACTGTAGTTCGTGTAAGTGCAGGAGCCGACCGAGGGAAACTGAAGGTATGCGAGCGGGTCGGCGACATGCGAGATTCCGGTTACGGGCGTGGGGTTGAAGGTCGCCGAGCTTTGCTTCATTGCGCCGACGATTCCGATCCCGCTGGTGTTGACGGTGCCCGCGCCGTTGACGATCAGCGCGGTCCCACTCGAGGAATTTACGATAACGCCGCAATCCGAGTTGTAATTGACCGATCCGTTGACCTGAAATGAGCCCGAGGCGGTCGGGTCCATCGCGTAGACGCAGGCGGGTCCGTTGGACTGTCCCGAGATCGCCGACGCCCGGACGGGCACGGTCGTCAGCCCAATCACGCGCAAGAAGTAGGTCGGTACGTTGCGCTCGACGATTACCTGGACGACGCCCGTCTTGGAGGCGAAGTTGGGATCGGTGATCGCCGCTCCCTGATTGACGGTTACCGTAACGCCGTTGGTTCCGTTGGTGAATCCATTCTTGGAGGCGTCGAGGTCGGCCGCCGCAACCACCTCGGCGTTGTCGTTGGCTTGCAGCTCACGGGCGGCGGCGACCGCGGCGCTGTCGGCGGCAGTTTGGGCGGTACGGCGCTGGTTCATGAAGAATCCAACGTCGACGGCCAGGCCCGCGAACGTCAGCAGCGCGACCACCACCAAGGTGACCACGACCACAGCCTGACCGGATTCAGGCTGTCGGCGCGGTATCCTTGGGAGTTCGCGGGCTGAACCATGTCCGCGCGAAAAACTCAATTGCGGCATGAGCAGCACCTCCCGGCTACGTCTCGAAGCCGACAGGACGCACAAAGCATGCCCGCGATTTCGCGAGCCTGATCACGATCAAAAATGCTGCGGTAGAGCAGTCGTTGCTAAAATTGCTCGCCGTGAATCTCGGGCCGGTGATTCTTTTACAGGCGCCCGTTCGCGGATCGAATCGGCGCCCGCGGCGCTGTAGCAGGTTGGAAACGCCATTGCCGGCTTGCCACGCGTCTCAGTTGCAAATCTGCCAGCTATTTCGCGCGATAGCGGCCCTGCGCGTTGCGGTACGGGAAGCGGATTCGCCGCCGCGCTCGCCCGCCGCGGGGCTACGGTTCTCGCGGAGCTTCGGCGCCGACGCGTGGACGGATGGTGGTGACGCGCAGCCCCTTCGAGGTCCATCCGACGTCGAAGCCGATCACGTCGCCTTCACGCAACAGTTCGATTCCCGCCATCGTGCCACCCAGCCCGGCGCCCAGCACCAGCACGAACGGGAACACGAACTCGATCTCGCGCCCGCTATGCGAGCGCACGATTCCGCGCCCGCGCGCGCGATCGAGCCGCAGGATCATGCCGGGATAGAAATTGCCCGGAAAGCGCTCGCTGTCGAAGTCGTCGGCCACCTCAATCGAGTAGCATCCGCAAGCGTGCGGGAAAAGCACCCTATAGCGGCACGGCGGTGCGGAACAGGATAAACCGCCCGAGCATCTCGCCGACTATCGCCGCCATCACCGCGATATACAGAAGTCCCGTCGCCGCCATCGTCTGCGGAACCTTGAGCGTCTGCCAGGTCATCCAGGTGAGGACCAGCGTGGCGATCGGGCCGAGAATCAGCCGCGCGGCCAGCAGCATCGTGTGCGTGTCAAACAGCTCGGCCACCGCCGCGTGCGGCGCTCCGCCCGCGATCGCGAGCACCGCGAGCGCCGCGAGCAGGGCGGCCAGGTCGGCGCCCACGGCGAATGCGAGCGTCTTGACCAGCGAGCGCAGATACTCGACCGGCAAATTGGGATCGATCAGATACCAGTGGCCGAACATCATCGCGCAGCTCACCAACCCCAGCATCAGGGCTGAAGTGATCGCCGTCATCGCATAGAGCAGCGCCGCGAGCGCGCCGAAATCCGCAGGCTTGAGCAGCATCACGGTGGCGATAACCGCCGCCAGTCCCGCCGCCAGGGTTACGGTGTATGCGCGCGCGCGAAGCGCTCCGGCGTCGGTCCATAGCGTCACCACGTAAAGAGCGCCCGCGCCCGAAAACACCAGCCACAGCGCGGCCGCGATCCACAGGGCGAAGCTTCCCGGCGCGCCCGGATGGGTTGCGCGCGCCGCCAACATCGCGAGCCCGATCATCGTGACGATGCCGGCGCTGACATAGACGCCGCCGGTCGATTTGTAGAAGCCGCGTTCGATTTTGAAAAATGGCGGAATTGCGAGCGCGAACATCCCGCCGAACGCGAGCTCGCCGAAGACGAGAAGAAAACAGGCGGCGAATTTGGTCACGCGCGCATCATAGCCGCGTCCGCGTCAATCCCAAAATCCTTTCCACCGGCGCAAGACGTTCCTTTCGAGGCGATCGCGCCGGTTTGCAGTGCGACCCCGTGAAATGGAATAAAGCTAGGCACAGCACGCGCCGGGGGCAGGGGACCGTTCGACATTCGGGCGACCGGCACTATAATAAGACCAACCCATCAGGGGAACGGAGCAGGGAATACACGATGCGTTCATCCACAATACTGAAACTCATGGCAGTCGGCCTTGCCTTCACGCTGACGGCTTGCGGCGCGATCCAGGCGCAGCGCCAGGCTGAAGAAGCCAAGAAGCAGGAGTTCGTTCATCGCGTCGATATCGCGCACATCTGGGTGACCACCGGAGTGCCGCCGCCCGGGAAGCCGTACACGGTGCTGGGCGATATCTCCTACACGGTGCCCTTCAGCCCCGACGCGATCGATTCCGCCGAAATGAAAGAGAAGCTCAAGAAGATCGCCTACGAGAAATGGCCGGACACGATCGACGCGATCATCAAGGAGGACAGCGCCGTCTCGAGCGACTCGACGAAGGTCACCGTCACCGCGCAGGCAATTGCCTACGACTCGACGGTTGATCGCAACGCGCTGCATCATATGAACGAAGGATTGGTGGCCTCACCGAGCGGCGACTGACCCGAGTTCCAGAGATATAAAAGCGCGGGCGGTCCGGGAGCAATCCGGGGCCGCCCGCGTTGTTTTCCGGTATATACAGACCCAGGTGCAATGGCTCAGGCGGGTTGCGAGAGGAGCTTGTCCAACTCGCCGCGATCATTGAGGGCGCGCAGTTCGTCGTATCCGCCGACGATTTCGCCGTTGATGAAGATCTCGGGTACGGTGCGCCGTCCGCCGGCCAGCTCGACCATCTTTTCGCGCAGCGCGTCGTCGTCGGTCACGTCGATTTCGGTGAATGCGACGCCCTTGGTTTTGAGCAGGCTTTTGGCGCGCACGCAGAACGGGCAGAAAGTGGTGGTGTAGATTTCGACTTTGGCCACGGCTGAGATTCCTTCCTCTATCGATTGTTCACGCGATTTTGGGCGCTGTCCAGTCCGTATGCAAGTTAACCCGCACGCGGATTGATGATCGATCCCGCACCCAACTCGGGACCGGCGTAATCGCGGATCAAAACCTTGCGTCCGGAAATCGCGAGCCGTCCTTGCTGGAAGAGCCGAATCGCCATCGGGTAGATGCGATGCTCCTCGGCTAAAATGCGCTCACTCAGCCGGGCCTCGTCGTCGCCGGGCAGGACCGGCACCGCCGCCTGCGCGATGATCGGCCCGTCATCGACGCCCGGCGTCACGAAGAACACTGTGCATCCTGCCACCCGGACGCCATGTTCGAGCGCGTCGCGCTGCGCGTGAGTACCGGGAAACGCGGGCAGCAGGGAAGGGTGGATATTCATCACGCGGCCGGGGTAGGCATCGAGTAGCACCGGCGAGACGAGCCGCATGAAGCCGGCGCACGCGACGAGTTCGATCGACAGCGGTTGCAGCACGGCGAGCATCGCGCGATCGAAATCCTCGCGGGTGGGGAATTTGCGATGCTCGATCAGGTGAGTCGTGAGGCCGGCGTTGCGTGCGCGTTCGAGGCCTTGGGCGGCGGCTTGATTGGAGATCACCACCCGGATCTCGGCGTCGAGATCACCGATCGCGATCGCGTCGATGATGGCTTGCAGGTTGGTTCCCGATCCGGAAATCAGGACCGCGAGTCTGAGCGGTGCGGCGCCCGAGGGCGAGGAATTGGACATCGCGAATCTCCTCGCGGCGCGGATCAGGCGAACACCACGCCGCGCGGACCGCGGCGAATCTCGCCGGCGAGGTATGCGGCGTGTCCGCGGCGCCGCAACAGGCGGATTGCGCCGTCGGCGTCGGCGGGCGCCATGATCGCCGCCATCCCGACGCCGTTGTTGAAGGTCCGGTCCATCTCGGGCCCGGAGATTTTGCCGAGCCGCTTGATCAAATCGAAAATCGGCGGCACGGGCCATGCGCCGCGCCGCAACACCGCGGTGGCGCCGGGCGGCATCACCCGCGGCAGATTTTCGATCACGCCGCCGCCGGTGATATTGGCCAACCCCTTGATCCGAAAGCGATCGAACAGTTCGATCGCCGCGCGCGCGTATATCAGCGTCGGGCGCAGCAGTTCATCGGCAAGCGTGCAGCCGAGTTCCGCGATACGCGCGCCCAGGCGCAGGCGCGCGCGTTCGAGCAGGACCATCCGCGCCAGCGAAAATCCGTTCGAGTGGAGCCCGTTCGAGGCGATCGCGATTATCGCGTCGCCGGGCCGAACCTTGCGCGGGTCGGGAATCTTGGCGCGCTCGACGATTCCGACCGCGAAGCCGGCCAGATCATATTCGCCCGGATGATAAAGGTCGCCGGCCTGGCAGGTCTCGCCGCCGACCAGGCTCGCGCCGGCAAGCTCGCATCCGCGGGCGACTCCACGAACGATTTCGAGCGCGATTTGCGTCCTCAGCTTTCCGATTCCGATGTAATCGAGAAAGAACATGGGGCGCGCGGCGTGGCAGATGATGTCGTTGACGCACATCGCCACGCAATCGATGCCCACCGTGTCATGGCGGCCGGTCGCAAACGCGATCTTGAGCTTGGTGCCGACGCTATCGGTGCCGGCTACCAGGATCGGGTTGCGCATTCTTCGCGCGGCGCCCACAGAGACCATCGCGCCGAACCCGCCGATTTCGCCGATCACTCCGGCTCTCGCGCCCTGCCGCGCGATCGCGCGGAACATCGGCACGAGCCCCTGCTTGAGCTCGATATCGACGCCGGCCGCCTTGTAGGTCATCCGCTTCGCCATCTGCCGCAACTCTCCCGTCTCAGCCCGCAGGGAAAAGATACTCGGAAATCTATCCAAGACGGCGCCGGCAGGCCATATGGCGACCGCCGCGCCGTCAACAACCTCGGCGCGAGGTTCACAGCACTCGCGCCAGAGTGAACACGTCAACCTCGCGCGCGCCGGCTTCGAGCAGGACGCGGGCGCATTCGTCGGCGGTGGCGCCGGTAGTCATCACGTCGTCAACCAGCAGGATCGTGCGCGCGCGGATTCGATCGGGCCGCGCCACGGCGAAGGCGCGACGCACGTTGCGCCGCCGCGCATCATGATCGCCAGAGGTCTGCGCGGCAGTGGCGCGCGTGCGCACCAGTGCAGTCGCGTCCAACGGTACTTTGAGCCGCCGCGAAAGCTCCTCGCCCAAAATCGCGGCCTGGTTGAAGCCGCGCCACCGCAGCCGTCCCCGATGCAGCGGCACCGGCACGATCAAATTCACCGCGCCGGCCTCGATTGGCGGCGAGTCTCCCAGGTATTCGGCCAGCGCCCGGCCCGCCGCCTGGTCGAGTCCGTACTTGTGCCGCCGGAGCATCGCGGGCAGCGAGCGCGGATCGTCCTCCGCGCTGGCACGATAACGCGCGACCGCGCGGGCGCGGCGAAAGTGCGGAGGATTCGCGATGCATCGCGCGCATCGCGATGCGCCGCTCGCCACCGATTCCACCGTCCCTCCGCATACCGCGCACAGCGGCTCCGGCAGCGCCTCGGCGCGGGCGATGCATTCGGGGCATACTCGACGATGGGTTCCGGGAGCGAAGCGCACGCCGCACGCCGCGCAATGGGGTGGGTAAAGGAAGTCGATCAGCTCCGCCAGCGCCGCCATCGCTCAAACCATGAATCGCGCCCGCGCGAAACACAAGCCATCGAAAACAATCCACAGATTACACAGATTTCACAGATTATGAGATTCAGAAATGATTGGCGGCCGCCGACGCAACGCCGTTGGCCGCCTTATCTGTGTAATCTGTGTAATCTGTGGATTGTTTGATGTCTCGGGATTTACCGCGATTATGGTATAGAGATTGCCATGAAGGGACCGCTTACCGGGATTCGAATCATCGACTGGACCATATGGCAGCAAGGTCCGGTCGCGACCCAGATGCTGGCCGACCTGGGCGCCGAAGTGATCAAAATCGAAGAGCGCGACAAGGGCGATCCTGGCCGCGGGATCGCCACGGTCGCGGGGGCCTCGACCGGCAAGTCCGGGCGCAATTTCTATTTCGAGGCCAACAACAAGCACAAGCAAAGTATCGCGCTGGACCTCAAGCGAGCCGAGGCGCGCGAGATCGTTTACCGGCTGGCGGCGAAGAGCGACGTGTTTGTGCAGAATTTCCGCAAGGGCGTCGCCGCGCGGCTCGGACTCGATTACCCGGCTCTGCGCGCGCATAACGACCGGCTCATCTATGCCAGCGCGTCGGGCTACGGACCCGAAGGCCCTGACAGCGGCGAGCCGTCATTTGATTACCTTGGGCAGGCGCGCTCGGGAATCATGAACGCGGTTGGAATCGACGGCGACACTCCCACCTATATCCACGGCGGAATTGCCGACCAGATGGGCGCGGTGATGCTGGCGTACGGAATCCTGGCGGCGCTGCTGGCGCGCGAGCGCTACGGCATGGGACAGGAGGTTGGCGCGTCGCATCTGGGCTCGATGATGGCGCTGCAGGGACTTAACGTGGTGTCGCGCACGATTCACGGCAAGGAGTTCAACCGCACCACCCGCGATAATGCGTTCAATCCGCTGTGGAACCACTATCGATGCGCCGACGGCAAATGGCTGAGCCTTGCGATGCTCCAGCCGGATCGTTACTGGAAGGATTTCTGCACCACGGTTGCGCGCCCTGACCTGATTGATGATCCACGCTTCGCCGAAATGCGCGCCCGCGGGAGCAACGCCGCCGAGTTGATCAAAATCCTGGATGCGATTTTCGCGGCCCGAACCCGCGCCGACTGGATGCGCGCGCTCAAGGCCGGCGGCGACTTTATCTACACCATCGTCAATTCGGTTTCCGATTTGCCCGACGATCCGCAGGTCAAGGCCAACGGCTACGTGGTTGACTACGAGCATCCTGAACTCGGTCCGACCAAGCTCTTGGGGATGCCGGTGAAGTTGTCCGCGACGCCGGGCGATCCGCGTGGGCACGCGCCCGAACTTGGGGAGCATACCGAGGCGATCATGACCGAAATGCTCGGCTACACGTGGGAAGATATCGCGCGGCTGCGCGAGGCGAACGTCATCTGACTCCGGCGTGGTGCGCGAACAGGAGGTGAAATCCGATGGGGAATTTCAGCGGGACGATCGAGGACCGCGAGGAGATTCGCGATCTATACGCACGCTACGCCGACACCCTGGATAATCGCCACTATCAGGAATGGATTGATCTGTTCACCGAGGATGGCTCCTTCGAGAGCACGCGTTTCGGCAAGCACTCCGGGCGCGAGGGGCTCGAGAAATTCACCCGGATTTACCGCGACAGCCTGGGCGGTGCGCAATCGCGCCACGTGATTGCCAACGTGTTATTCACGATCGACGGCGACCACGGCGAAGGGAGCTGCTATCTGCTCTATTACCACTGCAAGGAAGGGCGCGTGCAGCAGAGCACGATCGCCAATTACCGCGATACGCTGCGCCGCGACGGCGGGCGCTGGCGCTTTCATACCCGCAAGGTCTGCGTTGACGGCCGCGCCTGACCCGCGCGCTCAGAAGCGCGCGTACCAGGGAGCAGGATCGGGCGGCTGCATCTGGAAGCGAATCTGGAAGCTGCCGAGCAGCGTGTTGTCGGCATGGCGCACCGCCAGCTTGGCCTTTTCCAGATCGGTTTCGGCCTGCACTTGATTGCCCTCGGCGCTGACTTCCTGCTCCTGGAACTGGAGCAGGTCGTGCGTCGTCGCCATCCCGACCCGGAAGCGCACTTGCTCGTCGTGGAGCGCCTGGCGGGCATAATCGGTGGCGGCCTGGGTGGCCCTGGCGCGCTTGAGGTCGGCTACCACGCTGGCGCGGGCGGACTCGACTTGCAAAACCAGTTGCGAGATGGCGGCGGCGTACTGCGCGCGCATCTGACGCGCGAAGATCTTGGCCTGCGCGAGTTGCGCCTCGATCGGCGCGTTATCCATCGGCATCTCGAAGCTGAATGCGAACGCGTAAGTGTAGTAGTGACCGCCGAACATCTGGTTCAGAGCGCCGCCATAGCCATTAGAGAAATTCGGCCTGAACCCGCCAATCTTGGTCGGAACGCCGCCAACTGTGGATGTCCCAACGATGCAATTGGAGGTTGCACCGAATGACGGGGTACACACATCCGAACCTCCGAGCGAGGTGATCGCATATTGCGCGATAAAGCTTGCCGAGGGCAGGAGCTGATTGCTCTGATATTTTACCTGCAAATTCTGGCTGCGGATCTGTTCGCGAATCGCCGCCAGCGACGGATTGCTGACGATCGCGGTTTCGAGCAGCCGTTCCTCTTCAATATCCACCGGCTCGGACGGATGCGGATGCTCGGCGGGTTCAATCCGCTGCGGAACAAAGGCTCTGTGCGGCGACAGCATCACATCTTCGCGGAGTTGAGCCTGCGCGTCTTTCAAGTTGGCCTCGGCGCTATAAACGTTGGCCTGCGCGGTAGCCGCGGTCGATTGCGCCTCCTGAAGGTCGATCGGTGCGAGGGTACCCACCTTGACCGAAATCGAGTTCTGGCGCACCAGATCCGCGTTGAAGCGCAGGGCGGCCCGCGCCACTTCAAGATTCTCCTGGGCGTTGACGACGCTCCAGTAATCGTTGCCGACCGACTGCACGAAGTCGTTTAGCGTCGAGGCATAGGTGAGCTGGCTCGTGCGCTGGGCGGATTCGGCGAAGCGCACGTTGATGGTGGCGAACTGCCAGCCGAAATTTCGCAGCAGCGGTTGAGAGAGTCCCACCCCCAGCTCCGGTGCGTAGGCGGGCACCACGCCCTGAAAGAGGTTGTTGGTAAGCAGGCGGTTGTTGGTGAAAAACAGCGTGCTTACGGCATTGCTGGCAAGCAGCACCTTGTTGAGCGTGAAATTCCAATCGTAGTTCTTCACCACCAGGGAGCTGCCACTGACCTCGAGCGGAGTGGTCGCCGGCAGAACCGTTTTATTGGTGTCCGCGGTGGCCAGGAAGTCCGGATCGAGCGGCGCTCGCGCCATCCTGACCCCTTCGGTGGCTGCGATCGGTTCCAGCCGCGCCGCGATCACGTTGGGGTTGTTTTTGATCGCGATGAAGATCGCCTGCTTGAGGGTCAGCGCCTGTTCGCTGTCGTCAATCGAATTGGCCAGCCCCGGTCCAAGCGCGTCTTCCGGCGGAGCCTCTGAGGCTGGGAAAAACTGGCGCATCACGCGCTTAGGCAGCGCGGTGACCGACTCGTCGTATTCGAAGACGTCGGCGGCGCTGGCGGGCACGTTTACCTCCGGCGCGGTCTGCGTCGGCAGCACCGTCATCGGCGCCGCGTTGGCGGTGCTCGAGGGCGAGGGCGCGGCGGCAGCCGCCGGCGCGCCATAGGCGCGTGAAGGATATTGCGCCGCCGCCGCCAGGATCGCGGCTCCGGCAGCCATTGCGGCCCTCTTAAGAACTCGCTTCAGCTCGATCGCCCCCGCCATTGCATTTTCCCCCAGTCCACTAAGACCCGCGTGCGAAAATCCGGCACTCCCAACACCAGCCGCGCCTACATATGGGCATACCAGGGCGTGCTGGCCGGGTGCGCGAGCTCGAACTCGATCTGGAAGCTGCGCAGCAGCGTTCCAGTCGAATGCAGGTAAGCGAGCTTGGCATTCTCCAGATCGATTCGCGCCTGCACCTCATTGCCCTCGGCGCTGATCTCTTCTTCCTGAAACTGAAGCAGGTCATGCGTGGTCGCCATCCCGACCCGGAACCGAATCTCCTCGTCATGCAATGACTCACGGGCGTAGAAGGTCGCCGAGGTGGTCGCCTTGACGCGCTCGATGTCGGCGGTCACCGCGGCAATCGCGCTCTGAACCTGGACGACGGCCTGCGAAAGCGACGCGCGGTACTGCTGGTGAGCCTGCTCGAGATCGATCCGCGACTGGGCCAGCGCGGCGTTGGCCGAGGCGTTGGCCAGCGGGCGCTCAAAGGTGAAAACGACCGCGTAATTGTAGTACTTGAAATTGAACATGTTATTGAGTCCGGAACCATAAGTGCCGCTGAACGGAAGCTGGTAGCCGTTGTCCTTCCCGGGAGTTGAACCCGGACCGGGCGCGAAGCAGTTGGGCGCGATCACTCCAAAGGTTGAGCCGCACAGTGTATTGCCGACCTGAGTGGTGGTCGCAAACTGCATCTGCGCATTGACCTGCGGCAGAACCTGGTTGTCCTGAAAGCGTGTCTCGATGATCGAGGTCCGGATCGCCGCTCGCAACGCCGCTAGCGAGGGCCGGAATTCGACCGCGCGTTCGAGCGCATGGCCCTCATCGAGGATCACCGCCGGCGAGGTTCCCGGCTTTTCGACCGGCTCGATTTCCTGCGGTAGGAAGGCGCCGCTCGGATTGAGCATCACGTCCTGGCGCAGCGTTGCCCGCGCGATCTTGAGATTGGCCTGGGCGGTGTAAAGGTTGGCTTCCGCTGTCGCCGCGGCGGATTGCGCTTCTTGCAAGTCGAGCGGGGCCAGCGTGCCGACCTTAACCGAGATGCCGTTCTGGCGGACCAGATCGGCGTTGAATTTCAGCGCCGCCTGCGCGACTTGCAGGTTTTCCTCGGCCAGCACGACATTCCAGTAGTCGTTGCCCACCTGCTGTACAATCTGGTCGAGCGCCCCAACGTAATTCCATTGCGCCTGCTGCTGCTGCGCCTGCGCGAGGCGGACATTGATAGTTGCGAACTTCCATCCGAAGTTGCGCAGCAGCGGCTGCGAGAGCGACAGCGCCAGGGTCGGGATGTAGTAGGGATTGATCGTCTCGGTCGCGTTATTGGTGATCGTGCGATCGTTGGTGAAGGTCAGGCTCAAGGTGCCGTTGGTCTGCGCCAGGATCTTGTTGACCGCGAAGTTCCAGTCGTACTGCTTGGTCGATAGCGCCGTCGATCCGCCGCGGGTCTCGAACGCGGTGGTCGCGGGAATGACGGTCTTGATGGTGTCGGCGGTCGAGGTCAGATCAGGGTCGAAGATCGCGTTCTGTATCGCCACCCCCTCGGTCGCGGCGAGCGGAGAAAGCTCCGCGACCTTGACGTTGGGATTATGCTCGAGGGCCAGGAAGATCGCCTGCTTGAGGGTCAAGCCCTGGATCGTGCGGTCGGCGGTGCCGATATAGGTGCGGTCGATATAGTTCTCTTTGGGAGTTTCGCTATTGATCGGAGCCCATTGGCTGGCAAACGCGTTCTTGATCGACTCGACTTCGTTGCTCGGCTCATAGGCCTTGGCGCGTTTGGCGGGCACGTTCACGTTCGGCGGCGTCTGCGCGATCATCGCGCTGGCCGCCACCGCGGCCGGCGAGGGCGCTGCCGCCGGTGGCGCTGCGGCAATTTGCGCATCAGCGCGCGATGACAGCAATATCGCGGCGCCGAGGGATGTCGTTATCAATATCAATGCGAGCAGCAAAAATTTCCTGGCGAGCATCGTCGTTTCCAGCCTCCCGATCCCGAAGTAATCCGGCTCACTATGCGCGGCAGCAAATGCTTTATCTAGAGCAATTCGGTTCGCGATGCGATAGCCGCGCGCGCCACTTCGAGTCATCGCGGGGGCAGCCGCCACGGCGGCGCTGTGGATACTGGCCAGCATGGCCGCTGGGTGCGATGCTTGCGCGGCGCGATTCAAGCCGCGATTATGGCGCAAACGATTCGAGGCCGTGGCTCTTCCGTACGCGGACGGGTGCGTGCCAACAGGGCGCTGAAGCGATGCGATATGGAAGGATTGTTGCCGGGTTGGTGATCGCCACCTTCGCGATGGTGCTGATCTCCGCACCTCATGGGCCGGGTTCCGAAGTTTGGGCGCAGATCGTCAATGGGCCGCCGCCGCCGCTGCCACTCCCGCCGCCGGCGCCCGGGGCCGCCGTTTCGCCGGCCGCGCTTCCGAGTCTGCTTGGGGTTGCGCCGTCGCCGCTGGCCGGGTTCGCAACCCCGACCCCGGTGCTGCACCGATATCAATGCTCGTGCTACGGGCCCGGGACGAGTCCGCGCTGGATGGGCAACGTTGCGGGCGCCGATCACTTTCAGGCCCGCCAGGCGGCGGTGAATTCGTGCGTTGCGTACAACTTCAACCGCCGTCCCGGCAGCGCCTACATCCCTCCGCAACGCTTCGCCTTCTTCCCGACCCCTGCGCCTCCACTCGGTTCTTCGGAGGCGGAGCCCGGACTTCCGAATCTTACCGCACCCGGAGTCTCGGGATTTTCCCTGTTGAATTCGCCGCGCGCGATCATCCTGCGCCTATGCTCGCAGTGCGCGTGCAACTAGGGCGGTTCGCGCTCAGCTCAAGAAACTCCGCAGGTCGGGCGGCACAGGAGCCGCAACCTTGATCCGGCCCGCCGCCGGCGAGTCCAGTTCGAGTTCCGTCAGATGCAGCCAGAAGCGTCCGGGAGCCAGCCCCGGTGCCGCGGGACCGCCGTACAATCGGTCCCCGAGGATCGGAAATCCGGCGTCCGCCAGATGCACGCGAATCTGATGGCGGCTGCCGGTGCGCGGCGTCACCGTTACCAGCGTGAATAGCTGTCCGACCCCGCGCGCCGGTTCGACATCGGTGCGCGCCACGCGTCCGATGCGCCCGCGCTCGAGGCTCTCAGGATCGCCGATTATCATGCGGCGCGGGTTTTTCGGATGATGCGCGATACGCCGATCCAATTCGAGCGAATGCCCAAGGCGCCCCGCGACGATCGCCTGATAGCGGCGCACAATCGCGCCCGACCTGATTGCCGCGCGCAACCGCACCAGCGCATCCGCGGTGCGCGCGATTATCAGCGCTCCCGAGGTTCCATTGTCCAGGCGATGCACCAGGCCGCCTTCGAGTCGCTTGTCACCGAGCGCCGGGGTTTCCGGAAAACGCGCGGCCACGGCGTTCATCACGGTATCGATCTCATGCGCGCCAATCGGATGACAGGCGAGTCCGCCCGGCTTGTTGACGACGATCAGCGCCGGGTCGCTGTACAGCACTTCAATTTCGAGCGCGGGGTTCGGCGCGATACCTGCCGCCGCCGGCGCCTCGGCCACCTCGACCGAATCGCTCGGCGCGACGATCGAACTCTTGACGCAGCGCCGGCCGTTGATGCGGACGCCGCCCCGCTCGATCATCGCGCGCGCCGCGCGGCGCGAAGGCGCGAAGCCCAGCCGCACGAGGTAATGATCGAGCCGTTCGGCGGAAGTGATGCTCACGGGTCAGCGCGGCGCGGATGCCGTCGCGGCTCCTGGCGCCGTCGATGGCGCGGGGTGGTATGCCGGGAACTGCAAGTAGGCGGCGAACAACAGAATCCCGAGCATGATGGCCGCGACCAGCGCGTCGGTGAAACCGAGCTGGATTGCGCCGCGCCGGGAGGTAAAGCGTTCGGTAATGCTCATCGATTCAAGCCTCGCCGCGAGTTTCGCATATCGCGGCGCGGGTCCGCGAGCCGCCAACACTCATGACTGCGCCGCGCTGATCGCGCTCTGGACGGCGGCGCGCCGCGCGTTGATTGGCAGTCCAAACAGGCGGCGCAATTCGCGCCCGGTGATCGATTTCTCCGAAGCCGCAATCTTGAGCGGAGAACCCGCCGCCACGATCCGCCCGCCTTCGTCGCCGCCGCCCGGTCCCAGATCGATCACATAGTCGGCATGCGCGATCAGCTCGAGGTTGTGCTCGATCACGATCAGCGTATTGCCCTCCGCCGTCAGCCGCGAGAGCACCCTGAGCAGGCGCCGCACGTCGGAGGAACTGAGCCCGGTCGTCGGCTCGTCGAGCAGAAACATCCGCGGCAGCCGCTTGCCGTGCTCGGTCACCGGCGCGGGCTCGAGATCGGCGAGCAGGAAGCGCGCGAGCTTGAGCCGCTGCGCCTCGCCGCCCGACAGCGTCGAAGTCGTTTGGCCCATCCGCAAGTAGCCGAGTCCGACCGAGCTGAGCGCGTCGAGCCGCTTGACGGTTCCCGGATGGCGCGCCAGGAAGCCGCGCGCCTGATCAACGGTCAGATCCAGCACCTGGTCGATATTCAAGCGGTTGTATTTGATCGCGAGAATATGGCTCTGGAAGCGGCGTCCTTCGCATACGTCGCACTTGACCTCGAGGTCGGCCATGAAGTGCATCTCGATCGTCACCGAGCCGGTGCCGGAGCATTTTTCGCAGCGTCCTCCCGCCACGTTGAACGAGAAATCGCGCGCCTTGATTCCGAGGCGGCGGGCCTCGGGCGATTCGGCGAACAGCTTGCGGATTTCATCGTATATCTTCAGATAGGTCGCGGGATTCGAGCGCATCGAGCGCGTCGGCAGCTCCTGGCCCATATGTACAATCGCGCCGATTTGTTCGAAGCCCTCGATCCGGTCGCACGCGCCCGCCTCGGCGGATTCGCCGCTGCGCCGCAGCCAGTGGTGGTAGATTACATCCTCGACCAGGGTTGATTTTCCCGACCCCGACACTCCCGTCACGCAGGTCATCATTCCGAGCGGAATGGCCGCATCGATACCGGCCAGATTGTGCTCGCGCGCGCCGTACACGCGAAGCGCCGGGTCGCGCCGCGACACGCGCCGCTCGCGCGCGATCGTGCGCATCAGCAGCACCCGCCCGGCCGACCCCGCCATGCTCGCGAGCTTCACGCCCGCGGGCGCGCCGGCGTGGATCAGATGGCCGCCTTCGCTGCCGCCGCCGGGGCCGAGCTCGACCACGAAATCGGCGCCCTCGATCATCGCCGCGTCATGCTCGACCAGCACCACCGTGTTACCGAAGTCGCGCAGATGGCGCAGCACGGCCAGCAGCCGGCGCGCGTCGCTGGCGTGCAGGCCGACCGTGGGTTCATCGAGCGCGTACAGCGTGCCGATCAAGATCGAGCCGAGCGCGCTGGCCAGATGGATGCGCTGCGCTTCGCCACCGGAAAGTGTGCGTGCCTGGCGCTCCAAAGTCAGGTAGCCGAGCCCGACCTCGGTCAGATAGCCGATTCGATTGCGCAGCTGTCCGAGCACGACCGCGGCGCGGGTGGTGGCCGCCTTGTCGCGCGCGACTTCACCGAGCCAATCGCCCAGGTCGCGCACTGCGAGCCGTCCTATGTCGGCGATCGAGCGGCCGCCGATTTTGACATTGAGAGCCTCGAGCTTGAGCTTGGCGCCGCCGCAGGCGGGGCAGATGACAAAGCGGCGATATTTGGCCAGGAGGATTCGGACGTGGGTTTTGTAGCGCCGCCCCTCGAGCCATTTGAAGAAGCCGCGCACTCCCGGCCACTTGTCAGGATCCCATTTCGCGCGCGGACCCTCGTCGCCATCGAGCAGCCATCCGCGCTCCTCCGCGGTCATCTCACGAAACGACACCGCCGTCCGGATCTTGCGCCGCCGCGCCAGCCGCAGCATCCAGTCGTTCATCTCGCGGTACGCCGGCGTGCGCCACGGCGCGATCAAACCCTGGCGCAGCGAGAGATTCGGATTTGGAATTACTTTTTCAAGATCGAGCTCGACGGTGCGGCCGAAGCCTTCGCATTCGGGGCACGCTCCGATCGGACTGTTGGACGAGAACAGCGCCGGAGCCGGCTCGGGGTATCCACGGCCGCATCGCGAGCAGTTGAAGCGCCGGTCGAACTCGAGGCTCGCGACCGAGCGCAGATTGCCGTTGTCGCGCTCGACGCGCACGGCGCGCGCGCGCCCGCCGCCCAGGTAAAATGACTTTTCGAGCGCCTCGCGCACGCGTTCGGATTCGGCCGCGCCGGTGACCGACAGGCGATCGACGACCACCGGCATCGGTCCGTCGATCGAGCGGCGGCCGTCGGCGAACTCGATGGTTTCCGCGATCGCGCCGGCGTCGAAAATCCGATGGTATCCGTTCTGGATCAGATAATTCGCCGCGTCGGCCAGCGTGCGCGAGCCGGCCTCGAAGGGCGCAAGGAACAGATACATCCCCGGGGCTTCAAGCACCCGCGCGCAGGCACTGGCGATCGAATCGCGCCCGACCTCAAGGCCGCAGTGCGGGCAAATCGTGCGGCCCACGGTCGCGAACAGCAGGCGCAGATAGTCGCTGATCTCGGTTACGGTGCCGACCGTCGAGCGCGCATTCTTGATGGTGTTTTTTTGGCGCAGCGCGAGCGCCGGCGGTATCCGCGAGATTGAATCGACGTCGGGGCGGTCCATCCGTTCCAGGAACAGCCGCGCATAGGTGGAAAGACTCTGCACGTAGCGGCGCTGGCCCTCGGCATACAGGGTATCGAAGACCAGGCTCGACTTGCCCGACCCGGACACTCCGGTCACGACGGTAAGTTTGCCGCGCGGAAGATCGAGCGAGATATTCGCCAGGTTGTGAGTGCGCGCGCCGCGAATACTGATCGAGCGGTCCAAGCTGATTTCCAGCGCTTAAGTGGGATCCGTCAGGGGGCGGGCTTTCTTTTTGCGCTCGCCCGGATATTCCTGCGCGACCTGGGCATACAATTCGCGCAGTTGCACATCGAATTGAGCTTCGAGCCGGTGGCGCTCGGCGTCGCGCTCGGCGCTAGGGTTGTGGTCAAGGCGCCCGAGCGCCTCTTCGAGCGACTGCATCAGGCGGTTGCGGGCGATAAGATATTGATAGCCATCCATCGGAACGCTCCAAAGCCGCAAATTCCAAAGATCAAATTTATAGGTTATCCTTCAACGTACCAACAGCCCGCAATGGACCAACGACCCGCCCGCCGCTGATCAAAACCGTGCAACCCCACCGCGAGACACTCTCAGAACCCCGCTCGGCCGAGACGAATGAAAATTCCGCCGTGCCGATGTTGCTGCCGTGGCCCAAGCCGGGTCTGGCTGCTGGCTTCCTCGGCCGTCTGGGAGGAGTGAGCCGCGGCGCGTTCGGGTCGATGAATATGTCGGACCAGATCGGCGACGAGCCGCGATGCGTTGCCGAGAACTGGCGGCGGCTCCTCGCCGCACTCGCGCCGGGTCTGATCTTCGCGCGGTCGATCCAGGTGCATGGAATCGACGTGCGCGTCGTCACGCGCGCGGACGCCAATGAACGCCCGCAGGCGGACGCGATGGTGACGCGGGAAGCCGGAATCGTCCTCGGGATAATGACGGCCGATTGCGTTCCCGTGCTGCTCAGTGCGCCCGACTATGGGACGAGCGGGGCGATGCACGCGGGATGGCGCGGCGTTATCGGCGGGATCGCGGGCGCCGGAATCCGCGCGATGAACTCGATCGGCGCGCCGCCCGAATCAATCCGCGCCGCGCTCGGCCCTTCGATCGGACCGTGCTGCTTCGAGGTCGATCGCACGCTCGCCGAGCGTTTTTCGGCGGAAGTTCCCGGCGCGGACCGGCATCGGCGCGAGGGTCGTTCCGGTAAGGCCTATCTTGATTTACGCGCGATCGTGCGCGACCAATTGATCGCGGCCGGAGTCGCCGCCGATGCGATCGAAAGCGTCGGGCCGTGCACGCGATGCGCCGCCGACCGGTATTTTTCACGCCGCGCCGCCGGCGGTGCGACGACCGGCCTGCAACTCAGTTTCGCCGGGTTCGGCCATAAATAAGCCGAGGATCAAAAGAACGATTAGCCCCTATGCCAGTGCGAGGAAAAAAGCGGCCCGCCAAGAAGCGCCTGATCGCGCGGCTGCGCAAGCCGATGGCGCCGCCCGCGCGGGTCGAAGATGATCCGACGAAATATGACCGCCAGCGCGAGCGCGAACGTATCCGCCGCCAGACGAAAACGGAACCCGAATGATCAAAAAGCCCATCACCGGACAGGTGCGCGTGGGACTCATCGGGGCGGGTCTGATCGGCCAGACGCATTCGATGATGCTGCGCAAGGTCGCGGATTTCACCGACGGCAGCGCGCGGATCACCGCGATCGCCGACGTGTCACCCGATGCGGCGCAGACGCTGGCCGCGCGATGGCCGGGCGCGCGCGCGTTGTCCTCGGCCGCCGAGATTATCGATGACCCGGAAATCGACGCGGTGTGGATCTGCACCCCCACTGCGATGCATCGCGAGGCCTGTGTTGCCGCCGCGCAGGCAGGCAAGCACGTCTTCTGCGAAAAGCCGCTCGCGATGAACGCCGCTGAAGCAGCGGCGATGATGCACGCGCTCGAGGCCAACCAGGTTCAGAGCCAGGTCGGATTGGTGCTGCGCTTTTCGCCGGTGTACACCGTCATCCGCGCGATGGTGCGCGAGCCGGAGGCGGGCCGGCTTATCGCAATCACGCTGCGCGACGACCAGGACTTTCCGATTCGCGGCGCTCATCCGAGTGCGTGGCGCAACGACCCGGCGGTGACCGCGGGCGGCACGCTGGTCGAGCATTCGGTGCATGATTTCGATCTGTTGCGCTGGATGTTCGGCGAGCCGGTCCGGGTTTTTTGCCGGACGCGCAACCTGCGCGGCGCGGCGGGGGTCGAGGACTTCGCCGCAACCCATCTCGAATTCACCGCCGGCCATCAGGCGCAACACACCTCCGTCTGGCATCGGGTGCTGCATCGCGCGAGCAACCGGCGCCTCGAGGTCTTTTGCGAAAATCTCTTCATCGCTTGCGACACCGACGCATCCGGGCCAATCATCATCCAGCGCGGCGACGACCGGCGCGAAGCGATTATTCCGGAGCAGGACGTGATGGCTCGCTTCGCCGAAAGCCTGCTCCGCGAACGGCCATATCTTGCGCCGCTGCGGGACTGGTTCGCGGTCGGATACGCGCTCGAGGACGCGGTGTTTATCGCGGGACTGCGCGGCGCATGCGAGATCGATCCCGGTTTTGGCGAAGGCGTCAAAGCGCAGCGGATTGTCGAAACCGCCTATGAATCGGCGCGCCGGGGCGTCCCGCTGGATATCGGAAGTTAAAGTAGTAGTTGAGAATTATCAAATGAGGACGCCAACACGTAGATGATCGACTTCGAGCTCAGCGAAGAACAGCGGATGATCCGTGACACCGTAGGCGCCTTCGCGCGCGATGAGATTCGCCCCGCCGCGCGTCCCGCCGACGAAAGCGGAGCAGTCGCGCCCGCCCTGATCGCTAAGCTCGCGGAGCTTGGCCTGGTGCGCGGCGCGATTCCCGAAAACTACGGTGGCGACGGCGGCGAGCGCTCGGCGGTGACCGGTGCGATCGTCGCCGAGGAGCTTGCCTACGGCGACCTTGCGATCGCCATTCATTGCCTCGCGCCGCGGCTGCTCGCCTATCCGGTCCTCGAGATGGGTACCGAGGCGCAGAAGGAATCGCTGCTTAAGGCGATGGCGGCGTCCGGTTTCGTCGCGGGCACGGCGGCGCTAATGGAGCCGCGCTGGGACTTCGATCTGACCGATCTCAAGACGGTGGCGCGGCGCGAAGGCTACGGATGGATTCTGGGCGGGGTAAAGTCCGGCGTTCCAATCGCCGCCGAGTCCGAAACCATGCTGGTTTACGCACGCAGTGGGGCGGGTGAGGGTTTCGCCGGCGTCGAGGCGTTTATCGTGCCGCGCGCCGCCGCGGGAGTCGCGCTTGGCGCGCGCGAGAACAGCATGGGCCTCAAGGGGCTTGCGACTTACGAGGTGCAGTTCAAAGACGTGAAGTTGGGCGGGGACGCGCGGCTCGGCGGCGACAAGGGCGTCAACTATTCCCGCCTGATGAGCCAGGCGCGCGTCGCACTGGGCGCGATGGCCGTGGGGGTGATGCGGGCGGCGTTCGAGTACGCGCGCGATTACGCAAAGGAGCGCAAGGCGTTCGGTGTTCCGATCGCGACCAAGCAGGCGGTGGCGTTCATGATCGCCGACATGGCGATCGAGATCGACGCGGCGCGGCTGCTCCTGTGGGAAGCGGCCACCCGGCTCGACAAGGGCGGCGACGCGCTCGAGGAAAGCTATCTGGCCAAAAATTACGCCGCCGCGAGCGCGCTGCGCGTGACCGACAACGCCGTCCAGGCGCTCGGCGGCCACGGCTATATCCGCGAGCATCCGGTCGAGATGTGGTTTCGCAACGCACGCGGATTTTCCGCGCTCGACGGCCTTGCCACGGTCTAGTCCTCAAGCAAGCGGACAGGGATTTACCGGAGAATTACCGATGATCGATTTTGAACTCGAACCGCAGGTGGTGGAACGGCTCAAGATGTATCACATGGTCGCCGAGCAGGTGATGCGGCCGATCTCGCGCGAGTATGACGAACGCGAGCACGAGGAACCCGAGCAGTTCTTCAAGACCATGTGGCAGGCGCAGTCGCTGGCCGACGTCGCGCCCGGCGGCGATCTGAAAAAAGACGCCAAAGGCGCCACCCCACTCGCCGGTCCGAAGCTCCGCAATCTCCTGACTTGCGTCACCACCGAGGAGCTGTGCTGGGGCGATGCGGGACTGTTCCTGGCGACCCCGAACAGCGGACTTGGCGGAGCAGCCGTGATGGCGGCCGGAACCTCGGAGCAGAAAGCACGCTTTCTCAAGCGCTTCTCCGAGGGCGAGCCCAAGTGGGGCGCGATGGCGATAACCGAGCCCGCGTGCGGCTCGGATTCCGCCGCGATTCAGACCACCGCGGTGCGCGACGGCGACCATTGGGTAATCAACGGAACCAAAATTTTCTGCACCGGCGGACAACGCGCGGTCGAGAAATCCGACGGCTTCGTGGTCGTGTGGGCCACCGTTGACAAGAGCGCCGGCCGCGCCGGAATCAAATCGTTCGTGGTCGAGCGCGGCGCGCCCGGGATGACGGTGGCGCGAGTCGAGAACAAGCTCGGCATCCGCGCCTCGGACACCGCGATGATTATCTTCGACAACTGCCGGGTGCCGCTCGATCATCTTCTGGGCAGCGCCGAGGTGCGCAAGGACGGCGGCTTCAAGGACGCGATGGCGACCTTCGACGCGACCCGCCCTATAGTCGCCGCGATGGCGATTGGGGTAGGGCGCGCCGCGCTGGACTTCGTGCGCGGCTTCCTGCGCGAACAGCAGGTGCCGATTCGCTATGGAATCTCGCCGCGGCGGTTGACCGCCGTCGAGCGCGACTTTATGGACATGGAAGTCCAGCTCAAGGCCGCACGCCTGCTCACCTGGCGCGCGGCGTGGATGCTCGATACCGGCAAGCGCAATAACCTCGAGGCCTCGATGGCGAAGGCGAAGGCGGGTCTCGTCGTCACGCAGATCACGCAGAAGGCGGTCGAGCTGCTTGGGCCGTTGGGCTACTCGCGCAAGTTGCTGGTCGAGAAATGGATGCGCGACGCGAAGATTAACGACATCTTCGAGGGCACCCAGCAAATCAACATGCTGATCATCGCGCGCCGCGTGCTGGGTTATGGAAACAAGGAGTTGAACTAATCGGACCTGCGCCGTCGCCGTCCGCTGCGCGGCTCAGACGGCGGTGGCGGGACGCCGGTCATCTGAGGTCGAACCAGCTATTCTTATCCCATCGGAAAATCTCGGTGGTGTGAGTGTCGTCCACCGGGGTCGCTTTGGCGGTTTTCTCCTCGTCAGCGTTCTTCGCTTTGATGAGGTAGTGAAATTCCTCGTAGCTGAGCTTGCCGATCGCGAAACCCTGCGCCGACTGGTGCGACTCGCAGCTCTCGACCGTGCTGTAGCCCGTGTAGAGCGCTGTCTGGAATCCGTTGTCGAAGCGCCACGCAATGTGTGCCAGGTTGTTCTGCTCACGCTGCTTGAGCTTTTGTTCCCAGGTTTTGCAGAACGCCGGAAACGCGGCGGCGGCCTTGGTGAACTGGTGATCCATCAAAATCCGTGAGGGGTTCAGGCTCTTGACCACGGCCCTGACCTTTTCCCGGATGGTTTTTTTGGTGGGCGGTGCGCTTGCGATCGGTGATGGATTCGCGGCAGGCCCGCCGAGTTTCCGCGGTAGCTGCTGCATCGCCGCCGCGCTCGAGGCCGCTTGCGGCGACTGCGGCGTCGAGTTCTCGGCCGCGGCCGCCACGGCCGCGGCATGATTGGCGCCCTGCGTGACGTTGGGCGCGATCGCGGCGGGCGCGTGGGGTGCACTCGAAGGTTGAGCTTGAGCCAGAGCGGGCGCCGTCCACGCCGAGACGATCAGAGCAAGCGCCGCCGCCGTGATTGCCTGAAATCCTGCCGATGCCATAGCGAGCGGTTATAGCAAATTTCCAACGCCTCGTCAGGCGGGGGGCGTGGCGAAGCTAAACTTCTCGGGCGGACAGATCGGTCAATTTCATTCGAGCGGGTGTTGCCGGACAGATCGAATGGAACGATCCCGCAAAAGTAACGGCCGGAACCCCTGTTACGGGGCTCCGGCCGTTTCGAGCAGAGCTAATCGGACAGTGGCGCGGCCTTATTCGAGCGGCACCAGTTCGACACGGCGGTTCTGGGCACGGCCATCCGCAGTCTCGTTGGGCGCGACGAAATCGGTCTTGCCGTATCCGTGCGGGATCAGGCGGTCAGCCGAGATTCCCTTGCCTTCAAGGTAGGAGGCGACCGCGTTGGCCCGTCGATCGGACAGCTTCAGGTTGTACTCTTCGCCGCCGATCGCGTCGCAGTAACCGTTGACGTCAATCTTGACGTTCGGATTGGACTGCAGCGTTGCGGCCGCTTCATCCAGCACCGCGGCGTCGCCGGGGCGGATGTTCGACTTGTTGAAGTCGAAATTCACGCCGCGCAGCACGATCTTCTGCTTAACCGGCGGCGGTGGAGGCGGTGGTGGCGGCGGCGGTGGCGGCGGCGGAGGCGGTGGCGGCGGTGGAGGCGGCGGAATCACCGGGTCGCAGTAATAGTGACCCGCGAGTCCTCCGATGATGGCGCCAATTGCCGCACCCCCGAGCCCCGAGAAAACCTTCGCGTCGTTCGAGGAATTGTGGCGTGTGCTGTTGTCTGCGATGACGATGCCTGACGCCGCACCAGCCGCAGCGCCTGCCCCGGCGCCGATAAGTGTGCAGGTGCTCCACTGACGCGGTTCGCGCAGGTACGCGCATCCGGCAAGCGCGCTGGCGGCAAACGCGGCCCCCGCGAACGCGACTACGGATTTGACCAAACCTGACTTTCGTCTCATGAACTCCTCCTCACCCAGTGCGTGTGTGCGCGGTGTTCTGGACCCCTCACGCGCCGCTACATCGCGTCATTAATAAATCGTAATAGCGGAGCAAATATAGTTGGATTCGTCCCCCGAATGCAACTAGGCTCTCGAAACTTTTCCCCTGCCTTGGGTCGCCCACCCACGGCTGCCTGGCCGCGAAACCGGTAGGTTTGGCGTCCTCCGATACCGGCCCGGCACTCGCATCACGGGCCGGATCGCCCATGCGATCCGGCCCGTGATCAACCTCGTCAAATCAGGGCTTAGTGGTTGCCGGGACCATGATCGGGACCGTGATCAGGACCGTGCCCGTGCCCGTCGCCGTGGCCAGGATGCCACTGGTTCCACTGGTCAGGATGGTTCTGCTGCCACCATTGGGTGTTATGCCAATTGTGCTGCGCGTCGTAATCGCCGTCGTTGTACCAGTGCGGATGGTTCTGGGCCCATTCGGGATGATGCTGGCGCCACCATCCGGGATTGTTCTGCTGCCACCATTGAGAGTTATGCCAATTGTGGTGTTCGTCGTAATCGCCGTCGCCGCGCTGGGCGTATTGACGGCCCGGGCCACCCATCATCCCGCCGCCGTTATACTGTCCGCGAATCGTTCGGCGGACGTTGGGATGATTGCCCAGATATTCTTGCAGCCCCGGATGCTTCTTGATCCAGTTGTGATTGTCGATGAGGCGCGGGTTGTTCTGAAGAGCCCGGGCTTCGTTGGGATGATGATTGAGGAACCTCTGGAAATCGGCATCGTATTGCCCGTTCGCATTGCCACCCGGGTACGCACCATTTGGGAGCATCCCCATCTGGGCGAACGCCGGGGCCGCGGCCGCGATCGCTATCAGCGCGGCGGCCACTAACGTGATCGTTTTCTTCATTGTTTCTCCTCCATGTGTCGCGAGCTTTGGACCCGGTGCGCCATGCCTCCGATGGTCCTCCGCCGCATGTCGCAAACCTCTGTGATGTGGACCTAAACGTTGGTTCATTTGCCAAGCCATTGTCGGCGCTGCGCTATCGAGAGCAATCGAGATGCCATCGCGCCGCCGACCTTTTGGCGAGCTTTCTTTTATCAGAAATCACCGTCGAGAACGAGAATCTTTCCGTACCCCCACTGTGAGGCAATACGGGGTCACCCTTGCGATGCGCATTTGGTTCATCTGGTACCCCCTTTGGTATCCGGCGGGGATGACGCTCAGGCGTTCGGATATGACCCTCCAGGATGCTAGACTCGGGCCTTCGCCATGCTTTCCCTCGCACGCGGCAAAGAAGGCAGCTTCCGCCTGGTCTCGAGCTATAAGCCTGAGGGCGATCAGCCCGCGGCGATTGAGGCGCTGGTGCGTAATCTGCGCCAGGCAATCCCGCATCAGGTGCTGCTCGGCGTGACTGGCTCGGGCAAGACCTTCACGATGGCCAACGTGATCGCGCGGATGAATCGGCCCGCGCTGGTGATGGCGCCCAACAAGACCCTGGCCGCGCAGCTCTATAACGAGTTCAAGAGCCTGTTCCCCGACAACGCGGTCCGCTACTTCGTCTCCTATTACGACTACTACCAGCCCGAGGCCTACGTGCCCTCGACCGACACGTTTATCGAAAAGGACTCGAGCATCAACGATGAGATCGACAAGCTGCGTCATTCCGCCACCAAGGCGCTGCTCGAACGTAATGACGTCCTGATCGTCGCTTCGGTTTCATGCATCTACGGCCTCGGCGAGCCTGAGGTCTATTTCGAGACCGTGGTGTTTCTCGAAGAGGGGCAGACGGTCGAGCGCGATCGCGTGTTGCGCAAGCTGGTCGATATCGCGTACCAGCGCAACGATTACGATTTTCATCGCGGGACGTTTCGCGTGCGCGGCGACACGGTCGAGATTTTTCCCGCCTACGAAGAGCAGCGCGCGGTCCGAGTCGAGTTCTTCGGCGACCAGGTCGAGGCGATGTATGAAATCGACGCGTTGCGCGGCAAGGTAATCCGCAAGCTCGCGTCGGTCGCGGTCTATCCGGCGTCGCATTACGTGACGACCTCGGACCGGATGGAGCGCGCGGTGGTGGGAATCCGCGCGGAGCTGAAAGAGCGGCTCGAGTTGTTCCGCGCCGAGAACCGCCTGCTCGAAGCGCAGCGCCTCGAGCAGCGCACGATGTACGATCTCGAGCTGTTGGCCGAGATGGGCTTCTGTCCGGGAATCGAAAATTACTCGCGCCATCTGACCGGCCGCGCGCCGGGCGATCCGCCGCCGACTTTGCTCGACTACTTTCCCAAGGACGCGATTTATTTCATCGACGAAAGCCACGTGACCGTTCCGCAGATCGGCGGGATGTACCGGGGCGACCGCTCGCGCAAACAGACGCTGGTCGATTTTGGATTCCGGCTGCCTTCGGCGCTCGATAATCGTCCGCTGAATTTCGAAGAATGGGAGTCGCACGTAAACCAGGCGATCTATGTCTCGGCCACTCCCGGCGACTACGAGCAGCAGCGCTCCGGAGGACTTATCGTCGAGCAGCTTATCCGGCCGACCGGGCTTATCGATCCGCAAATCGAGGTGCGCAAGGCCGGCACTCAGGTCGATGACCTGCTCGAAGAGATTCACAACCGCGTCGCGGCCGGCGAGCGCGTCCTGGCCACCTGCCTGACGAAAAAGATGGCCGAGGACCTGACCGACTACTACCACGACCTGGGCGTGCGCGTGCGTTACCTGCATTCCGATATCGAGACGATTGAACGCGTCGAGATTATCCGCGGGCTGCGCAAGGGCGATTTCGACGTGCTGGTCGGGATCAACCTGCTGCGCGAAGGACTCGATCTGCCCGAGGTCTCGCTGGTCGCGATTCTTGACGCCGACAAGGAAGGCTACCTGCGCTCGGCGCGCTCGCTGATTCAGACGATAGGACGCGCCGCGCGAAATCTGCACGGCCTGGTCCTGATGTACGCCGACCGGATGACCGACTCGATGACCAAGGCGATTGGCGAGACCGATCGCCGCCGCGCCAAGCAGGTCGCCTACAACACCGAGCACGGCATCACGCCCGCAACGATTATCAAGGCGATCGACGCCTCGCTGGTCGAGATGTACTCGCCCGAATGGGCGGTCGTGCCGGAGATCGACGACAAGCCCGGCGATGAGGATCTGCTGCCCGCGCACGAGCTGCCCGAGCGGATCACCGCGCTGCGCCATGAGATGATGGACGCGGCCGAGAAGCTCGACTACGAGCATGCGGCGGAGCTGCGCGACCAGATCAAACGGCTCGAACGCAAGGCGTTCGGGATGGACACCGTTCGGCCCGCGCCGGCCAAGGCTCCGGCGGGATCGGCGGGGACGCACGCGAGTGATCCGGGCCGAGACCGGCGCGGCCTGAAAAAAGCTCCCGAGGCGCCCATCAGGATGCGTCCCCGCAAAGGCGCCGGCGCGGCGACGGCAGTGGCAGCGGCGAGCAAGCGCCCGGCGCGCCAGGGCAAGCTCAAGCTAATCCCCGACCCACCGAAGTAGTTTCACGCCCTGAAGATTTTTTATTTCGGTCCCTCACCCGCGCCTTCGGCGCGACCTCTCCCGAGGAGGAGAGGATCAGGCGGCGGTCGCGGGTGAATTGACCTCGGTGCGCATCCGCTCGACGAGTTTTCGGGTGGCGTCGGCGCCGAGGATCTGATCGGCCATCGGATACAGCACCATTTCCTCCTTCATGTCGTGGCTGTGCAGGAGGGCGTACGGATCAATTGGCTGACCTTCGACCGCCTGGATGCCGGTCCATCGCTCCTGCACGGTCAAAAGCGGGGCGAGCCGTTCGAGCATCCGCTCGATCTCGCGATGTTCCATGCGCATCGCGTAGGTCGGCCCGCTGCCGTGCATCCCGGTCTTCTCGTCGATAGCCGGGAACAGGATCTGCTCTTCCATCGCGATATGCCGGCGCAGTGCGGCGATAAACTCGGCGGCGCGGGTGTGGGCGGCGGCGAAATCCTCGCGTTTCAGCGCGGTGATAGTTTCGTCCCACAGTTTTGCGATGCGCTGATGGTCGGCGGTCATGGAGCCGGTGATCGAATCGGCGCCGGCGGGCTGACGGTTTTCGGCGGTGCTCATCGGATGGCGACGCTCCTGCAAGAGGTGAAGTTCGCGCGGCGGGTGCGCGGGCGGCTCTCAATCAGATCATATAGGTGGCGCCACTGGCTGGGGCAAGAGCGGCGGATCGCGGGAAGCAGTGGTTGACTTGCACGGCGCGCATGAAAAAAGTTATTAACCAGATAGTTAATAGCTGACTTGGGAAAGCGCGTCACGACTACCCGCCGCAATATCCGCGATCTTGCACGCACCCGCGAAAGGATTCTCAAGGCGGCGCTGGCCGAGTTCTCGGCGCGCGGCTTCGCGGGCGCCCGGACCGAGCGAATCGCGCGGCGCGCGCGGGTCAACAAGCGGATGCTGTTCTACTGCTTTGGAAGCAAGCGGGCCCTGCACGCCGAGGTGTTGCGGCGCAAGATCGCCGACAAGGCGGAAGCGATCGCCTCGACGCCGGAAGACCTGGCCGCGGCGCTCAAGTACTGGGCTGAAATCGGAACCGGAGACGGCGACTGGATTCGGATGCACGAGTGGGAGGCGCTCGAACCCGGCGCGTGGCCGACCGTCGCGCGGGCCGAACGCCGCCGCCTGTTTGTGAGCGTGCATACGCGCTTGCGCCGCGCGCAGTTGGCGGGCGCGGTGGCGCCTGGAGTGAACCTCGAGCAGTTGTTTCTTTCGGTTATCGCGCTGAGCGCGTTTCCCGCCGCATTTCCCCAATTCACCCGCCTGATTACCGGCTTCGGCCCCCGCCATCCGCGCTTCCGCCGCGCACGCGCCCGGTTTCTGGGCTGGCTCGGCGCGCGGATGGCGGCGGTGGCGCCACGGCCCTTGCGCAAAAGGCGGAAACCCGGATGAGCGCAGCGTCGATTGCCGCCGAGCTCAGCGCCGACCAGGCCTGGCGCCCGTCGCATAATCCGTGGATCGTCGCGATGACGGTGACGCTGGCAACCTTCATGGAGGTGCTCGACACGAGTATCGCCAACGTCGCACTGCCGCATATCGCGGGCGGGCTGTCGGCGGGTGTCGATGAGAGCACCTGGATCTTGACCTCGTATCTGGTCTCGAACGCGATCGTGCTGCCGATCAGCGGATGGCTGGCGGGCGTGTTCGGACGCAAGCGGTTTTACATGGCGTGCGTGACGGTGTTCACGATCAGTTCGTTTCTGTGCGGGCTGGCTCCCTCGCTGGCGATCCTGGTCGCCCTGCGTGTGGTCCAGGGCGCCGGCGGAGGCGGTTTGCAGCCGAGCGAGCAGGCGATTCTGGTTGACTCGTTCGCGCCCGAGGAACGCGGGATGGCGTTCGCGGTGTACGGGATGGCGGTGGTGCTGGCGCCGGCGATCGGGCCGACGCTGGGCGGGTGGATCACCGACAACTTCACGTGGCGCTGGATTTTCTTTATCAACGTGCCGGTCGGAATCATCTCGCTTATTCTGAGTTATCGGGTGGTCGAGGATCCTCCCTACGTCGTGCGCGAGGTCAAGGAGCGCACCCAGGCGCTGCGGATCGATTATATCGGGCTCGGGCTGATCGCGATCGGGCTGGGCTTTTTGCAGGTGGTGCTCGACAAGGGCCAGCGCGACGACTGGTTGCAGTCGCAGCTTATCGCGACGCTCGCGGTCTCGGGCGCGCTCGCGCTTGCGGCCTTTATCGTATGGGAGCTGCGCACCGAGTATCCGGTGATAGATCTGCGGCTGTTCAAAGATCGCACCTTCGCGGTTTCGTCGATAATGATGTTCACGCTGGGAATTGTACTGTTCGGAACCACCGTGCTGCTGCCCGAGTACGTTCAGGAACTGATGGGATACACCGCGCAGCAGGCCGGGATGGTGCTGACGCCGGGCGGCTTCGCGATGATGGTGACGATGCCGATCGTAGGCGCGCTGGTCTCGCGGGTCGATGGGCGAATTCTGATCGCGATCGGATTTGTCATCACCGGGGCTGCAATGTTGCACATGGCGGGAATCTACCCGGGGGTCGATTTCCGCACCGCGATGCTCTATCGGATCTATCAATCGATGGGGCTGGCGTTTCTGTTCATCCCGATCACTACCATGGCGTACTCGGGGATGCGTCCCGACCAGAACAACGACATCTCGGCGATCATGAATTTCACGCGCAATATCGGCGGCAGCGTGGGTATCTCGATGGTGACAACGATTCTGGCGCGCCGCGCGCAATTTCATCAGACCGCGCTGATATCCCGGCTGACGCCACTCAACCCCGGTCTGCGCGCGCGGCTCGACGGGATTGGGGTGCAACTCTTTCGCGCGGGCGCCGACCACGCCAGCGGCCGCGCGCTCGGGATCATCTATGGCGGCGTGCTCCGGCAGGCGAGCGCGCAGGCGTACGTGGATGTGATCTGGCTGATGGGGATGGTCACGCTGGGCGTATTGCCGCTGGTATTATTGATGCGCAAGCCAGAGCTTGGAAACGGCGCCACGGCGTTACACTGATTGACGCGTTCTCAAGCGCGGATTCCTATTTCACCGCGGCGCCGCCGGCGGCATCCGTCACTGGCCGCCAAGTCTTGTCCGGATTGTACTGCGTCATCGCGGCCGCGATTTGCGCAGTCTGCGGACCCAGGTCCTTTTGATAAATCTGGCCGTCCTGATTGACGATGAAGGTCATCACGCCCGAGTCCCTATAGCTGGCCGGATAGGCGACCAGCGCGAATCCGCCCGTCATCTTTCCGTCAACGACGTAGTTCATCGTGCCGCCGGAAGCGGACGCTCCTTGCTGCGTAATTAGGCGATAAATATAGCCGTGGAAGGGATGCGGCGGAGTCCCGCTATGGTGCTGATAACCCTCGATCGCGGCGTCCGCGACCAGAGGTCCAAGGGGGCTTTGAGGTTTCTCGCCGGCCTTGACCGGCCAGTACAGGCCGTCTTGTGTTCCCGGCGTGCTGTGAAACTTCGGAGAATATTGATGCACCGAGTTACCGTCGTGAAGCGATGAGTAATACTGATGCTCGCCGGCGGCGATCGCCTGGCAAACTTTAATAGCGCTCAGCTCGTTGGCTCCAATCCGCCGAAAAAGAACTTCCTTGCGGCCGGATTTGGTGTCGAAATACCACTGCGAACCGTTTTTCCGCAGCGGAACCGGGTCGGGCCAGTTGTTGGCGCCGATGTAGAGAAACACGCGTCCGTCGGCGGCGGTGGCGAACTGATGGAGCTGCTTATATTTCCGGGTGAATCGCGCGCGCCGGTTCTGGTCGGCGGTGTGATCGCCAGAGGAAATCAGGTCACGGGCCGAGGGACCCAGAATCGCGAGCAGTTCCTGATCATTATTGCTCTCGACGGCAGCCGCCAGCGCATCCGCCGCCGCGCTGGGCGAACTGAAGGTCTTCTGGCCCGGCTCCTGTGCGAACGCCGCGCCGCCGCCGAGCGCCAGTACGAGGCTAATGCTAATCAACAGGACCTGCGTGAGTCGCCGATCGGTCGTACGGATTTGATTATCGTCCATCGCTTGAAGCATAGCTGTATCCCGGCTTTTCATTTTTTCCATGAGCATCAATCGCGATCGTGATCGCCGCCACCGAAGCTGTTCTCTCCACGCATCCCCTCTCCAAAAGCATCGCCGCCTCCGCCATATCCGGAGAAAATACTTCCGTAATCGTCGCCTCCGCCGCCCCAGCCGTTGTAGCCGCCCCCATAGCCACCATAGTCGCCACCGTAACCGGGTCCATACTCGCCGCCATAGCCGCCACCTCCCAACAGTCCCCCCAGTCCGGGGCCGCCGCCGCCGCCGAAACATCCGGCAGCCAGCATGGTTGCGAAAATAGCCGCCACAGAAATTAGCAGGGTACGTCCACCGATTAGTTTCATGCGATGCCTCTGTGTAGGGCGCCGGTGCGCGAATCGCTCCATTTTTTCTTCCTGATTCAGATTTGCCCCAACCTGAGGCGCTCCGCAAGCCTCAAAATGTCGCACCAATGGTCCCGGCTCAAGTCGTATCGCCCCGCTGAAACGTGAGTTTTGTGGTCGTCTGCCATGCGCATCTGCTGGTGCCATGCGCACATGCTGGCGGCTGGCGCGCCCATCGGCGCATAATCCGTCCTGTTGGGGCTTGGATGTTCTTTGTGGGGCGTCGTAAAGGGGGGCTATCGTTATCGCCGCCGCGTCTGCCAGCACCGCCGCGGAACCTAAGCCGACGTCATCCTATGATGACTTCTGGCTGGCCCTGCAGCGCAGGATTGTGTCGATCGCGCATTCGATCGACGTGGCGCCAATCTATGTCGTGGCGGGTGCGATCGCGCTTGGCGATGGGCTCGGAAATTTCCGCATCTTCGCGCCCGGATGGCTGGCGCTCGCGCTGACGGCGGCTGCGATGTGCGGCTATTTGGCCGTGCGTCCGCGGCTTGGCTATGCGATAGCGATTATCGCGATCGCCGCCGCCGCCACGATTCCGGTCCGCGAGCTGCTCGCACCCCAAATCGCTCCCGGTTCAATCCGCGGCTTCGCCGACGGTGAGAAAGTCACCCTCGAAGGCGTGCTCGATCGCGCGCCCGAGCGGCTGCCCAATCTGACCCATCTCTACCTGATGGTGTCGCGCGCAGGTCCGGCGGGCGGGGCGCTCGGCGCGGCGAGCGGGCGGGTTCGAGTCGCAGCGCTGGATTTCGCCCGCTATGGAATCGGCGACGTGATTCGCATCACAGGGAAGATCCGCTTCCCGCGCAATGACGGCAACCCGGGCGAGTTCGATTATCAGGGTTACATGGCGCGCGCCGGAATCGCCGCGACTCTGACCGCGCGCGAGCATTCATTCGGTACGCCCGCGTTCTCGATGATCGGGTATCGCAGGATGGCTGTGGCGGGCGCGATCGAAAGCGTGCGCGCGCGAATCGGCGCGTTTTTCGATGCGAACCTGGCCGAGCCCGAGCGCGCCGAGATGCGCGCGATCGTGATCGGCGACCGCGGCGGTATCAGCCAGGAGCTGCGCAATCGATTTGCGCGCACCGGGATGGCGCATCTGCTGGTCATCTCGGGACTGCATCTGAGCTTCGTTGCCGCCGCGGTGTTCGCGATCGCCCGGCTATTGATGATGCTCGCGCCCGGGCTTGCGAGCCGCGGATGGGCCAACAAGGCGGCAGCTCTGGCGGCTGGCGTCGCGGTATGCGCATACGCAGCGATTGCAGGGCATCATGTGTCCACGACGCGCGCGCTAGTGATGGTGCTCGCGTACATGTTCGCGATCGTAATCGACCGCGCGCGTGAGGCGCTGGCGAGCCTGGCGCTGGCCGCGATCGTGATCTGCGTCGCGCTTCCGGGCTCGACCGCGGACGCGGGCTTTCAGCTCTCGTTCGCGTCGGTGATCGCGATCATCCTGGGGATGCGCCGATTCGCGGCGTGGATCAGATGGCGCCAGCGCCGCGGACGACTGCTGCGCGAGGCTCCGGCGCGCGGATGGATCGCGGCCGAGGGCGTGCTCGCGTACCTGGGCGTGTCGTTCTGGGCGATGATCGGGACGGCGCCGCTGACCGCGTTTCACTTCAACCAGGTCTCGATCGTGGGACTGGCGGCGAACGCGGTCGTGGTGCCGATCATGGGATTTTTCGCGACCCTGTGCGGGCTGGGCGCGGCGATCCTGAGCTTTATCTGGTCGCCGCCGGCGCGCGGGTTACTGTGGGCCGGCGGGGAGGCGCTTGGGCTGGCGAATCATCTGGCGGCGTGGTTTCTCGGATGGCCGGGTGCGTGGACGCGCATCTTTACGCCGACCATTTTCGAGCTCGTGCTCGCGTACTGCGCGATGCTGCTGTGGCTCGGCGCGCCGCTCAAGGAAGATCCGCGCCTCGCGCATCGTCCGCCTCCGGCTGCTTCCATAGATAATGCCGCTGCCGGAACTCCGCCGCGAATCCGATGGCGGCTCGTCGCGGGCGCGGTGCTCGCCGTCGCGATGCTCGCCGACGGCGGATGGTGGCTCAGAGATCGGTACTTCAATCCGGAGCTGCGCGTCACCTTTCTTGCGGTGGGGCAGGGCGATGGCGCAGTGGTGCGCTTTCCGGGCGGGCGCGTGATGCTGATCGACGCGGGCGGGGCGTATCGCGGCTACGACTATGGTGAGCGGGTCGTCGCGCCGTATCTATGGTCGCGCAAGATCATGCACGTCGATTACCTGGTGCTGAGTCATCCGGATTTGGATCACTTCGGCGGTTTCGCGTATCTCGCTGATAATTTCTCGCCCTCGAGCTTCTGGTCGTCGGGCGCGAGCAGCCCCGATCGCGCCTTCGGCCTCCTGATGACGGCGCTCGGACGCGACCGCGTGCCGATTCGGGAGATAGGAGATTCGCCGGAGCGCGAAATGATCGGCGGGGTCGCCGTTCGAGCGATCGAGCCGCACGCCGCGCGTGGCGATACGCATAACAATAGCTCGCTCGTGCTGCGGCTCGAGCTCGGGAAATCGGCGTTTCTGTTCACCGGCGATATCGAGGCCGCTGGCGAGGCGGCGCTGGTCGCGTCGGGCGAAGACCTGAGCGCGGCGGTGCTGAAGGTTCCGCATCACGGCAGCGCGACCTCCTCGACGCCGGGATTCATCGCGGCGGTGCATCCGATCGTCGCGGTGATCTCGGACGGATACCGCAACCGGTTTCATTTTCCCGCCGCCGCCGTCGTGCGCCGCTATCAAGCCGCCGGAACGACGGTCCTGCGCACCGACCTAGACGGCGCGATAATGGCGCGCGCAACCGCGCGCTCGATCGCGGTGCGGACATTTCGCGCGCTCCCAAAGTCGCCGGCCAGCGGACCCTGACGGGCGACTAAGCCTGTCTGATCCCTCGCCCTTTCTCTGATCCCTCTCCCTTTCAGGGAGAGGTTAGGTGAGGGACCTTATTCAGCGCGGCGCGCCAGCGACGCGCGATTAAAAGAGCGAAGCGGCGCCCTCACCCGCGTGCCAGTGGCACCTCCCGGGGGAGACCTTTGCGTAACTGGTCGGAAACTCGAAAGGGCGAGATTCCTCGCGACGGTTCGCCGCGCGACCGCCTGTGAACGACCCGTGACCAATCGCTTAGACGCGCTCGGAATGACAATTTCTCTTGGGTTTTCGTGTCATTCCGAGCGCGAGCGGGCGCTGCGTATCGCGTCGAGCGTCAAGCACCAAGCGGCAAGTGTCGCGAGGAATCTCGCCAATCGCGCCAGTAGCCCTTGGGATTGAGTTACGCAAAGGTCTCCGATCAGGAGAGCGGCTCAAACTGCACGACGGTCAAGTCTTCGAGCACTTGTTCGGATGAGAAGGAATCTCCGATTCAAAACCGGACGCTATCCTACGCCCGTGCGGGGTTGACGAAATTCCACTGCTGTGGGAAACTCCGGTCCAGATAGAGATACCGCGCCCCGGGCGACGGCGGCGCTCTGCTGTTTTTCGATCATCAGGCATTTTGACTACCAGGATATTTTCGGAGGATTCCAATGGCTGAACAGGCTCAGGCGACTGATTCGGGACCGCGCCCGATTGTCCCATTTCTCAAGCTCGGATCGACTCCGCATCTCGAGGGGCTGAAATGCTCCTGCGGCGCGGTTTTTCTCGACCCCAAGCGCATTGCATGCTCGAAGTGCGGAGCCGCGGGGACGCTCAAGCCGGTGCCGCTGTCGAACAAGGGCAAGGTCTATGTCTTCTCGGTCGTGCATCAGTCTTTCCCCGGGATCAAGACGCCCTACATCACCGCGATTGTCGATCTGCCCGACGGCGTGAGCGTGCGCTCGAACCTGATAGATATGGATCCCGACTTCGCGCAGAAGAACCCCGGCAAGATGTTCGATCTGCCGGTCGAGATGGTAACCTCGGTGGTGGCCAAGGATCGCGACGGCCACGACGTGGTCGCGTTCCAGTACAAGCCGAGCAAGAACTGAAACCCGGCGCGCTCAAGCGGGGCGCCATGAAATTGCAAGCGACGGACCCAGCCCGCGGCCGGGCCGCCAGGAGGTTCCAAGATGGATAACGTTTATGTTCTCGGCACGGGGATGATCAAGTTTGGGCGCTATCCCGAAAAGACCGTTCCGGAACTGGGCGGCGCGGCCGCGCTGCTCGCGCTCAGTGATGCCGGCATCAAGATTCAGGACGTCGAGATGTTCGCGTGCGGAAATCTGCAGCAGTCCAACGCGATGGTTGGCCAGCGCATCCTCCAGCAGATCGGCCAGACCGGAATCCCGGTGATTAACGTCTCGAATGCCTGCGCTACCGGCTCGACCGCGTTCCGCGAGGCCTATATGTCGATCGCCGCGGGCATGTACGACGTCGCGATGGCGGTCGGCGTCGAGCAGATGGGCAAGGCCGGCCTGCTCGGTGGTGCGGGCGCCGGCGATCCCGCTTACTCGACCGAGGGCAAAATGGGCTCGGGCCTGATGCCGGCGGTGTTCGGCCAGGCGGGTATCGAGCACATGCGCAAGTACGGCACCAAGCTCGAGCACTTCGCCAAGATTTCCGTGAAGTCGCACAAGCATGCGACCAAGAATCCGTTCTCGCAGTACCGCAATGAAGTCACCCTCGAGGACGTGATGAACGCCCGGATGGTCGGCTATCCGAACACGTTGTATATGTGCTGCCCGACCGGCGACGGCGCCGCGGCCGCGATCCTCGTGTCCGAAAAGAAGCTCAAGCAGCTCGCCGGCGGACGCAAGCGCGCCAAGGTGGCGGCGTCGATTCTGACCTCCGATCCGTACACCGATCGCACCTTGACCCTGCCCGATGTCAGCACGCTGACGCGCCGCGCCTCTAAGCAGGCGTACGAGAAGGCGGGAATCGGACCCAAGGATATTGCGCTGACGGAGCTGCACGATTGCTTCGCGACCGCGGAACTTGTCCATTACGAAAACCTGGGCCTGTGCGGCGACGGCGAGGCGGGCGAGTTTATCGACAAGAAGGGCGGAGTGCATCCCAGCCTCGGCGGTTTCGCTCCCGTCAACGTGTCGGGTGGCCTGCTCTCGAAGGGGCATCCTCTCGGCGCGACCGGCGTGGCGAACATCTGCGAGGTCGTGTGGCATCTCACCCAGGATGAGCGCGCGAAGGACCGGCAGGTACCCAACGCCAAGGCCGGCCAGGCGCACGTGATCGGACTCGGCTCGGCCTGCACGATCCATGTCCTGACGGTGTGAAGACGGGATCGACTCCTTAGAAGGAACTGATAAGGGGCCGCCCGAAAAGGCGGCCCTTTTTCTTTTTCGCGCGCACGTTTAGATTCGATTGGTACCTGACTATGGAAGCCCCGACCCAGGAAAAATCCACCGCCGAAAAGCTCGGCTACGCGTCCGATGCCCGTGTGCTGATCATCAATGCCGACGACTTCGGGATGTGCCATGACGAGAACGAGGCGACGATCGAGGGTCTGGGCGCGGGGATTTTCACCTCTTCGACGATCCTGACGACCTGCCCATGGTTCGAGGAGGCGGCGAATTTCGCGCGCGCGAACCCCGCCGCCGATCTCGGGGTGCACCTCACGCTGACCAGCGAATGGCCGTCCTACAAATGGGGTCCCGTGATGGGGCGCAACGCGGTTCCCTCGATAGCCGACGCGCGCGGATACCTGTGGCCCGACGTGCCGGAGGTGTACGCCAACGACCGCCTGGACGAAGCGGAAGAGGAGCTACGCGCGCAAATCGATCGGGCGCTAGCGGCGGGAATCGACGTGACGCATATCGACTCGCACATGGGTCCGCTGCATCTGCGCGCCGACTATCACGAGATTTACTGGCGCCTCGCGCGCGAGTATCGGCTGCCGATCCGGATGACGCCGCGGAGCTTCATGCGCCGGATGGGCTTCGACGCGATTCTTGACGGACTCGATCGCGACGGGATTCTCTATCCCGATAATTTTTTGGCGCATCCCGCCCGCAAGCTCGAAGAGACCGAAAAGTTCTGGACCGATTCAATCCGTGCGCTCCGGCCCGGCGTCTCCGAGTTGTACGCGCATCCGGCTCTGGCGCGGGCGGAGTTGCGCGGATGCGCCAACGACGCCGATCAGCGCGAGGCCGACTTCCGGTTTTTCACCTCCGAGCGCGCGCGGCGCCTGGTCAAGGACGAAGGCGTCGAGTTGATCGGTTATCGCAAACTGCGCGACGCGATGCGTGCGGCCGGGCCACGCTCGTAACACGCGGATGGAACTTACCCGGCTAAGAGGCTTTCGCGATCTGCTCGGCACCGAGGCGCGCGCGATGGCGATCGCCGAGGATCGCGCCCGCGAGGTCGCGCGTCGGCACAACTTCAGCGAGATCCGGATCCCGGCGCTCGAACGAATCGAGCTGTTCGCCCGCTCTTCGGGCGAGACCTCGGATATCGTCGAGAAGCAGATGTACTCGTTTGCCGATCGCGACGAGGCCGGCACGATCGTCGCGCTGCGTCCTGAAGGCACGCCCGGCGTGGTGCGCGCCTATATCGAAGCGGGACTCGACCGCAGCGATCCGGAGCAGCGTTTTTTTTACTCCGGGCCGGTGTTCCGGCGCGAGCGCCCGCAGAAGGGACGCTACCGCCAGTTTTATCAGTTCGGGGTGGAAGTCTTCGGCCGCGTCGATGCGGCGTGCGACGCCGAAATTTTGATCATGGGCGACGAGATCATTAAGAGCCTGGGGATCGCCGCGAGATGCGAGATTAACTCGATCGGCGACGCCACCTGCCGTCCCGCCTATCGCGCGGCGCTCATCGAATGGGGCCGCGCGCATCTCGAGCAGCTTTGCGAGGACTGCCACAATCGAATCGATCGCAATCCGATCCGCATACTCGATTGCAAGATCGACGCGAAGCTGGCCGCGACTGCGCCCTCGAGCCTCGACTACCTGTGCGATGATTGCCGCGTTCATTTCGATTCGGTTCGCGAGCTGGCCGCCGTGGCCGGCGTCGAGACGGCCGTCAATCCGCGCCTGGTGAGGGGACTCGACTACTACACCCGCACGGCGTTTGAGTTTATCGCCGAGGGCCTGGGCGCGCAGAGCACCGTGATCGGCGGCGGCCGCTACGACGGATTGGTCGAGGCGATGGGCGGTGCGAAGGTCGCGGGAATCGGATTCGGGATGGGCGTCGATCGAATGGCGCTGGCGCTGGAAGCGGCCAACCTCGTTCCGGCCGCCGGTCCCGACGCGGTGATGATCGCGATGGGCGCATCCGCGCTCAAGAGCGCGATTGTGATCGTACGCGAGCTGCGCGCGGCGAACCTGCGCGTCGAAATGCTCTCGTCCGAGCGCAAGCTAAAGGCGCTCCTCACGCGGGCGGTGAAGATCGGCGCGCGCTGCGCCGTGATCATCGGTGAAGACGAGGTCGCGCGCGGCTGCGCCCAGCTCAAAGACTTGAAGACGAGTGAGCAGCGCGAAGTCCCGGCGGGTGACCTCGCCCGCGAAATCGCCACGGTGCGAAATACCTGACTATTCCTTGCGCGCGATCGGGCAGGTATCCTGCGCTGAGAGTTTGTGATTTTTTTGATCGTCAGCGTTTGGTGTCATCCTGAGCGAGCGCTGCGCGAGTCCCTTCGGCGCTGCTCAGGGCAAGCTCCGGACCCCGGAAAACATTCGGGGTCTTTCGACTCCGGCTGCTGCGGCCGGAGCCTGCCCTGAGCACTGCCGAAGGGCTCAAGATGACACGAATTTGAGCCGACCGCGAAAACGATCACAGACTCTGAGATATCCCTGAGCATCGGAGCCAATGTCGAAAGCAGAAATATATTCACCGCTGCCACCGTGGCCGCGCACCGATTATTGCGGCACGCTGCGCGCGACCGACGCGGGGCGCGAAGTCGCGCTGCACGGATGGGTGCAGACCCGGCGCGATCATGGCGGGCTGATCTTTATTGACCTGCGCGACCGCGAGGGGATTGTTCAGCTCGTGCTCAATCCCGCGCGCGACGCAATCTCGCATCAGGCGGGCGCCGAGGCGCGCAGCGAATTTTTCGTGGCGGTGCGCGGAACCGTGGTGCGCCGCGCCGAGGGCACCGTCAACGCCGAGCTGCCGACCGGCGAGATCGAAATCGCGGTCAGCGAATTCGCGATCCTGAACGTATCGCCGCCGCCGCCCTTTGCGATCGGTGACGAGGACACCGCCGCCGAAGAGGTGCGCCTGAAGTACCGCTATCTGGATTTGCGGCGGCCTGCGATGCAGCGCAATCTGCGCTGGCGGCATCAGGCGCTCCAGGCGATCCGGAACTATCTGGACGGGCAGGGCTTTATCGAAGTCGAGACCCCGATTTTGTTCAAATCGACCCCCGAAGGGGCGCGCGATTATCTGGTGCCGAGCCGCGTCAATCCCGGCAAGTTTTACGCGCTGCCGCAATCTCCGCAAATCTTGAAGCAGATCCTGATGATTGGCGGACTCGACCGTTACTACCAGATTGCGCGATGCTTCCGGGACGAAGACCTGCGCGCCAATCGCCAGCCGGAGTTCAGCCAGATCGATCTCGAAATGACCTGTCCACGCCCCGAGGACGTGCAGTCGGTCGCCGAAGGGATGATCGCGGCGGCCTATCAGCGCGTGCTCGGTGTCGATATCAAGCCGCCATTCATCCGCATGCCGTACGCGGAGGCGATGCAGCGCTTCGGCAGCGACAAGCCGGATTTGCGCTTCGGCCTCGAGATCAGGAACCTGACCGCGGCGTTCGCCGGGACCTCGTTCAAGGTCTTCGCGGAAGTAATCGCCCACGGCGGCGCCGTGTACGCAATCAACCTGCCGGGCGCCCATCAGTTGTCGCGCCGCGAACTCGACGAAATAATCGAGACCGTGCGCACGCGCTATTCGATGGGCCTGGCGTGGATCAAAGCGCAGGACGCCGCGTGGCAGGGCCCGATCGCTAAATTCCTGTCCGATGCCGAGCGCGCGGGCGCCGCCGCGATCGCGAAGCTCGCGCCCGGCGACACGATGTTCATGATGGCGGGAACGCCGGCCAAGGTGCTGCCGGTACTGGGCGATCTGCGGCTGCAGCTCGGCGCGAAATTCGCGCTCGCAAATCGCGACGACCTCAAGTTTCTGTGGATCGTCGATTTTCCGCTGTTCGATTTCAGCGAACCGGACCAGCGGCTGGTCTCCGTCAATCATCCCTTCACGGCGCCCCATCCCGACGACCTGAGGATGCTCGATTCGGCGCCCCTCAGCGCGCGCGCGATCGCCTATGACATGGTGCTCAACGGGCAGGAGCTGGGCGGCGGCTCGATCCGTATCCATAGCCGGGAGCTTCAGCTTAAGGTATTTAAGTTGCTGGGACTGTCGCGTGAAGAGGCGCTCGAGCGGTTCGGCTTTCTGGTTGAGGCTTTGGGCTACGGCGCGCCGCCTCACGGTGGATGCGCATTTGGTGTCGATCGGTTGTGCATGATGCTGTGCGGAACGGACTCGCTGCGCGACGTGATCGCGTTTCCGAAGACCCAGAAGGCGGTCGATCCGATGAGCGGCGCGCCTTCGGAAGTCGATCCACGCCAACTCCGCGAGTTGTCAATCAAGGTGACGTCATGATGACGAAACGGATTGTGCAAATTGCCTGGTCGATCGCGATGACCCTGGCGGTCGCCGGATGCCTCACCGTTCCCGCGGAAACCTTGCAGGGCGCCAAGCAGACCGTCGCCGACCTTACGCCCAAGGACGTGACGACGCACTCGGTGCGCTCGATCAAGACGATCAAGATCGACCGGATCGCGGTGATGCCGATTATCGATGCCCCTCCGCCCGGCGCTCAGCCGCTGTCGCCCGGCGCTGGCGACGCGATCACAGCGGAACTCTACAGCCAGGCTGCGATGGCGGGCGGATGGGAACTGATCCCGCAGGACGATATCGTGCAGGCGATGCAGAAGATGCCGCCGACAACTCCACAGAATATCGATCAGAACGCCCTCGAGCTGGGGCATCTGGTTTCCGCCGACGGGGTTCTTTACGGCACGGTCGAGCGCTACAAGGAACGGGTTGGGCTGGCGTACGCCTCCGCGGAGCCGGCCTCGGTGACCTTCGGGCTCAAATTCGTCGATACCAAGAGCAAGCAGGTAGTCTGGACGGCGCGTTTCGCCAAATCGCAGAAGGCGCTCTCACAGAACATCTTCAACCTGGTGAACTTCGTGCAGCACTCGGCGCGCTGGGTCCGCGCGAACGAGATCGCGCAAGAAGGTGTGCAGCAAGCGGTCGCGGATCTGCACGGCAACTTGAACCTGCAGGAAAACGTCAAGCGCTTCGAGACCGGAACCTATGGCGAGTTGAAATCCGGACAGCAACGCTACAATTTCTCCAACTACTCCAACGGTCTGTATTGATCGGTTCGTCCACAGCCCCGGAGCGAGCCGGGCGCACGATCGGCCAAAGAGAATGACCGGCGTCAGGTCGGTCATTGATTATGGTTTAGTCCCACGGGGAGCGCGGCTTCATCCGCAATGCCAGCGCGACCGCGGGATGCGCGACATATCCGTCGTAGGTGTTGAGCCCGTGGCGGATCGCCGGGTTGGCGCGCCCCGCCTCGAGCAGCCCGCGATTCGCGATCTCGAGCGCATAGGTTAGCGTCGCGTTGGTCAGCGCGTAGGTGGACGTATGCGGCACCATCGCGGGCATATTCGTCACGCAGTAATGCACCACGCCGTTTCGGATGAAGGTCGGCTTGCCATGGGTGGTAGGCCGCGAGGTTTCCGAAACGCCGCCCTGGTCGATCGACAGATCGACGAGCGCCGCGCCCGGCTTCATCTTCGCCACCAGCGCCGCCGACAGTAGGCGCGGCGTGCGCGCGCCCGCGACCAGCACGGCGCCAATCACCAAATCGGCCTGCCGGACTTCCTGTTCGAGAGTCGCCCGATTCGACATCACGGTGGTGGCGCGCCCGGACAACAGATCGCTCAGGTAGCGCAAGCGCGAGGGGTTCACGTCCAGAATCGTGACCTCGGCTCCTATTCCGGCGGCAACCCGGCACGCGTTGAAGCCCGCGATTCCGCCCCCGAGCACGACGACCTTGCCGGGCCGCACTCCCGGCGCGCCGCTGAGCAGAACACCGCGTCCTCCGTTGCGCGCCTGCAGGCACCACGAACCGCACTGAATCGCCAGACGCCCGGCAACTTCGCTCATCGGCGCAAGCAGCGGCAGGCTGCCATCCTGGAGCTGAATTGTCTCGTAGCCGAGTCCCGTCACCCTGCGCGCCAGCAGCGCGCGGGTCAGGCGCGGATCGGGCGCGAGATGGAGATAGGTGAGCAGGATCTGCCCGGGGCGCAAATGGCGAAACTCGGACGGCTGCGGTTCCTTGACCTTGAGCACCAGGTCGGCGCGCGCCCAGACCTGCGCCGGGCCACTGGCAATCGCCGCGCCCGCCGCGCGATATTCCCGATCGCTGAAGCCGCTTCCAGTCCCGGCTCCGCTTTGCACCACGACACGATGCCCGTGGATGCGAAACGCCGCGGCGCCGGCGGGGGTCAGCGATACGCGGCGTTCGTCAGGTTTGATCTCGGTGGGAACTCCGATCACCATCGGGGCTTCTCCTAGCTGGCTTCTGGCCTCGGTTCGATGCGCGGCGTGTGGCCCGCGCCCGTTGATGTTACACGAAACCAGCGGTTCCGGCCGCCGCCCACGCATCGACGCGGCGCCGCCGCGTGGGCGCGATCGTCGCTCGTCAGTCAAGAGTCGCGATGCGCACGGCGCCGTGACCGCGATCAATTCGGAACTTGACAAGACTATTTGTGCCGCGCTTGATGACAATGAAGGGATCGCGCGAGGCTTCCGATTTTCAACCGCGCGAATGAGTGATCCCGGAGCCGGGGGAGGAGTCATGGAGATCCCACAGGGACTCAAGTTTTCAAAAGAGCACGAGTGGGTCACGACCGAGGAGTCGGTCGCGACTGTTGGCATCACCGATCACGCGCAGGAGCAACTGGGCGAGATCGTCTATATCGAGCTGCCGGCGGTCGGCGAGAAAATCAGCAAAGATGACCCGTTTGGAGTGATCGAATCGGTCAAGGCGGTCTCGGATATTTTCGCGCCCGTGAGCGGCACCGTGATCGAGGTCAACGAGGATTTGCCGGATACCCCGGAAGTCGTCAACGAGGACCCTTACGGCGACGGATGGCTGATCAAGGTGCGGATGAACGACCCGTCGGACCTCGAGGATCTGCTGGACGCCGACGAGTACGCCGAGCTGGTCGCACGGGAGAAGGAATGAGCCTCAAGTGGTCGGCGCGGGCGCAGCGGCGAAACTCGAAGCAACCGCCTTGGCCACCGAGATTCTGAGCGCGGCGGTTTGCCGCGGCGGATTGATAAACACCATCAGGAACTGCGCCGAGTGTGTCGCGTCCACGGCGAAGTTTTTCTGCGGGTCGAGCCGCTGCAAAAATTCGATCTCGCGCGGCGTCATCTCGCCTACCATCTTTTCCGTAAGCCCATTGCCGCAGTACGACGTCTGGCCGCCGACTTGGCGCTGGGCGCCGTCGAGCAGAGTGACGGCGATGAGGATCTCGTGAAGGGGATCGTTGCCGACGTTCTCCGCCGTGCCGCTGACCAGCAGCGCCACGGCGCCGCCCTTGATCGGCTGGTACTGCGCGCGCACGTTGTGCAGCGCCACCAGCATCGCTGGCACGATCGGGCGCGTGAAGTGGGCGCCCAACCCGGGCGCCTGGCTGAGCATCCGCGCGCTGGCGACCGGTTCGCCGCAGATCGCCATGCTGGCCAGACCGAAGCCGACCGCGACCGCAAAGAACAGCGCGATGAACCATCCTGCGGAATGCGCCGGGCCGCGCGACTCGACATACGCCACATCGTCGGGAAGCCCGTCGGAGGCGTAAGCGTGCTGCGCGTCCGATGCGCGCGCGGGTCTGGCCGCGGCGGTGGCGAACCGGGGCTGTGCGATCCGGAGTTCTCCCGGTTTCGTGCGCGTGGCGAAAGGCGGCGCAGTGCCGCGCGCTGCGGCGGCATCCGCGGCCGGTTCGGACTGGCCGTCGATCGCGAGTGCCGCGCGCGGAGCAAACTCGGCCGGCGTTTCTCCAACCTGCCAATCATCCGCTTCGCGTACCGAGGTGTCGGCGGTCTCCTCCGGCGCGCCGAGGCTGCCTTCATCGCTGAAATCGAAACTGAGATTCTCGCCCGCGTCCGGCTCGACGGACTCGCGCGAAAAGGGCCGGTTCATCAATTCGGCGGTCGAGGGCTTGGCGGGTTCGGGTTCCGCGGGTGGAGCCTCGCGCGTCGGCGGCTCCGATACCACCGCGGCCCCCGCTGGTTCAGGATCAGCGGACAGAGGTATGGCGCCCTGCCGCAAGCCGGCGGCCCCATCCGCGCGCGGCGCCGCGCCCGAGCGCTGGCGGGGCGAAGTCTTATTCGGACGCGCCGCGGCCGGGTCGGCATTGAACACATGACCGCATCGCGAGCACTTGAACGTTGGAGTGTCGTCGGGCAGCACCCGCTCGTCAATTCGGTAACGCGTATGACAGCTCGTGCATTGGATCTCGATCATCACCGCACCTCACAGCCGCGCAAGGAAATTAGCATACCGCGCTGCTCCGCGCACGACAGGCATCGGTCCCGCGTCAGGTGGCTGCGATGCGCATAGCGCTGCTCTCGCGGCGTTTCGACCCGGCTGGCGGCGGAACCGAGCGCGACCTGACGGTCACCGCGGGAATCCTGGCCCGCGCGGGCCATCGCGTGGTCATCTATGCCGATGAAATTCGCGCGACCATCCCTGAGTTCGAGGTGCGCCGGGTCGGCGGACGATCACTGCCCCGGTCGCTCGCGATGGCGCGATTCGCATACGCCGCGCCGGCCGCTGCGCGGCGCGACGGCGCCGAACTGGTGCTGAGTTTCGCGCGCACCATCGGCGCCGACATCCTGCGCTCGGGCGGCGGCGCGCATGTCTCGTATATGCGCGCATCGCGGTTGTGGCGCGGAGCGCCGCGGGCGCTGGCGATGCGCATCGCGCCGTATCATCGCGCGCAGATGCTGGTCGAACGCCTGGGTTTCAGGTCGCGCTCGCTAAGGCGGGTGATCGCGGTGTCGCAGATGGTCGCCGACGATCTGATGCTGACCTTCGGGATTGCGGCGCGACAGATGGTCACCCTGTATAACGGCGTCGATCTCGAACATTTCAAGCCCGCTCCCGGTCCCCCGGTGCGCAGCGAAATTCGCATCCAGTTCGGCGTTCCGCGCTCGGCCGAGCTGGCGGTCTTTGTCGGCAATGGATTCGCGCGCAAGGGACTGCGCGCCCTCCTTGCCGCATGGAAGGGGCTCAGCGGCGATCCATATCTGATCGTGATCGGGAGCGACCGCACGCGCGGATCGTTCGAGCGCCGCGCCCGGCGGCTCGGTATCGCGCCGCGGGTGATATTCGCCGGCGCGCGGCCCGATGTGGTGCGGTTCTTTCAAGCCGCGGACCTGCTGGCGTTTCCCTCTCTGTTCGAGCCGTTCGGCAATGTCGCGCTGGAAGCGATGGCGTGCGGGATTGCGGCTGTTACCAGCGCTTCGTGCGGAGTGGCGGAGGTCATGCCGCCAGAGTTGCAAGCGACGGTAGTAGGCAATCCCAGCGACGAGAGCGAAGTAGCTGTCCGGCTGGGCGTGACGCTCAAGGAGCGAGCGGCGCTGGCTCCCATCGCGCTTGGGGTCGCGCGCCAGTTCACCTGGGCGCGCCACGCGCGGGGACTTGACGCGATAATCGAATCGGTCAAGCGCGAGCTTTAGGGGGCTGGGATCCGGCCAATCCGTCGAACATCCCGTGCGCCACCGCCGCGCGGCGCTCCTCGCGTGCGATGCGCTCGGCCGAGGCGCCGGCGATTCGTGCCGCGCGCAGCCGAATCCACGCGATTGCGTTTTTGCCGAGCACTTCGACGGCGGAGTGCGTCTCATGCAGCATCCGGCAGCGCCCGCGCTCCCGCGAAATCCGGATGAACCGCTCGCGATCGGCGCGCGCGGGATCAACCTCGTGATAGACGGTCGCCGCCGGCGCGTAACCGATTCTAAAACCCGCGCGCCCGAGCCGCGCGGACATTTCGGTTTCCTCTTCGTGTCCGCAGGCGCCCGGGCCCAGACGTTCATCAAACGGACCGGCGCGCGCAATCGCGGCGGCGCGAAACGCCATGTTGGCGCCGATCACGCCGCGCACCTCGATGACTTTGTCACCGTAGTCGAAGATTGGCAGGTCGAGGTAGACCCACTTCGCGCCCAGCTTCGCGGCGGGATCTTCCATCGCGACGACCCGCCCAGCCATCGCGGCGAACTGCGGATGCTGCGCGAAGAATTGCTCGACGGCGCCCAGGTAATGGTCGCTGGCGATCAAATCGTCGTCCAGGAAAACCAATATCGCGCCGGTGGCCGCGGCGACCGCGCGATTTTGGATTCGGCATTTACCGGGACGCGGCTCATGCAGATGAGCGAGCGGCGGGAGGCCGGCGGGCAGCGCGGCCGGCTGCGCGGAGCCATTTTCCGCCACGATAATTTCGTGCTCGCCGGGGCGTAGCTGCGGCGCGAGCGAGCCGATGAGCCGCGCCAGCGACTCGGGCCGGTTGCACGTCGCGATAATCACCGACAGGTTCATCGCCGCCGGAGCGTCAGGATGCGGACGCGCCGCTTGGGCCGGCCTTGCGGAAGCGCATGATGATATTTTCGTCGAGCAGGCAGCTCGCGCTGGTCATGAAGCGGAAAATCTCGCGGTTGATCCCGCGTTGTTCGGGATCCTTGACGCCGCGAACGTAGAGCAGCCACGATGCGGCCGCGATCAAGGGGTACATCAGAGGCGCAACGATCCACGCTTTTAGCTTGCGGCGGCTCTTCCCCAGCGCGTCCATCTTGAGGCCGGCGCCGTGCGCCATCCAGTGAAAGTCGTTCAAGCCCATCACGTGCCAGTTACGTCCGTCGGAAACCCGGTAGCGATAGGGCAGCGGCGCGCGGCGGCCCTTGTAGTAGCCGGTCAGCAGATAATGAATTCGCGAGGTGACGTTCAGGCGGTTGGGCGTGCTCAATATCACGGTGCCGCCGGGACGGAGCACGCGCGCGATTTCGGCGAGCGCGTGCGGGATATCGGCCAGATGCTCGATCACCTCGAGCATCACGACCAGCTCGAATTCCGCGTCGCGAAACGGGAGATTATCGTTCAGGTCGGCGGCGACCCATCCGCGGCGCTTGGTGCGCCGCTCGACGCCGATGACCCGCCATCCGCGCTCGGCCAGCTTCGCGGTCGAAAGCCCCTCACCGGCTCCGATATCAAGCGCACACGCTTTGCCCGCGGGCGCGGGCGCAAGGGCAATCGCACCGTCAACAATTTCACTCATCGCAATTCCAGATTGTGCGGCACGCGGGCGCGGGCCACAAGCCTTGCGCCGGGATTGGCGGCGGCTTGAATCCGAACCCGCCGCCGGATAAACCCTATAAACTCAATCGCGCGCGAGAGTGGCGGAATGGCAGACGCGCAAGGCTCAGGACCTTGTGAAGGCAACTTCGTGGGGGTTCAAGTCCCCCCTCTCGCACCAATCCCGGCCGGATTCCGATCAATAGGGTGAAGGCGAGGGTGAAGGCGCCGCGCCGGATCCCTTGTCACCAGAGGTCGCGGCCCCGTGGCACTTGGCGACATCGGTGATGCTCGCGCCGACCGCCGACGCGATTTCCGCGTCGGAGCGGCCCGACTCGGACTGCAGCTTGACGACGTTGCAATCAACGTGATCGGTCGAAAGCGAGCTGCATCCGCCCAGCGCACCCGCCATCAGGAGCGATCCCACGGCCGCGGCGATTGCCAATTTCCGGCTGATTCCGTGCATAAAAATTCTGTCCTCCTGCGAACTCGCTGGCCCTCCCCATTCGGGCCATGCGCACCATATTACCAAGCCTATCGATTTGACAAGCGAGTCCGCGCCAACCGGCTTGAGGCGTTTGCGCCACGCCAATATGATTCCGGTTGAGGGCGCGGACCGCAAGCCGCCGCTCGAATCCGTGCGCGGACCTGGAAGGTGAAATTGGAACTCGGAAAAACCTACGATCCCAAGGCCGCCGAAGAGCGATGGTTCCAGCGGTGGATCGAGCTGGGCTACTTCAAGGCCGATCCGGCGCGCCCCGGCCCGGTTTTCTCGATTGTCATCCCGCCGCCCAACGTCACCGGGCAGCTTCATCTCGGCCACGCGCTCAACGCGACCCTGCACGACATCATCGTGCGCGCGCGCCGGATGCAGGGCTACAACACGCTGTGGCTTCCGGGTACCGATCACGCGGGTATCGCGACCCAGAACGCGGTCGAAAAGACGATCGCGAAAGACGGCAAGAATCGTCACGAGATGGGCCGCGAGGCCTTCGTCGATCGCGTCTGGCAATGGCGCGAGGAGTACGGCGACCGCATCCTGATGCAACTGCGGCGCATCGGCGCGTCCTGCGACTGGAGCCGCGAGCGCTTCACACTCGACGCCGGGCTGTCGCGCGCGGTTACTACGGTTTTTGTCGAGCTGCACAGGCGCGGACTCATCTACCGCGACCGCAGGCTCATCAACTGGTGCCCGCGCTGCGAGACCGCGCTGTCGGATTTGGAAGTCGAGCACAAGGACACCGCCTCGAGCCTGTGGTACATACGCTATCCGTTCGTCGATGGTTCGGGATCGATCACGGTCGCGACTACGCGGCCCGAAACGATGCTCGGCGACACCGCGGTCGCGGTGAATCCCACCGACGCCCGCTACGGCGCGACGGTGGGCCGCGCACTCAGGCTTCCGCTCGTGAAGCGCGAGATTAAAATCGTCGCCGACGCGGCGGTCGATCCGAAGTTCGGCACCGGCGCGGTCAAGATCACGCCCGGGCACGATAGCAACGATTTCGAGCTGGGGCGCCGCCACGGACTCGAACAGATTTCCGTGATGGACTCGCGGGCGCGGATGAACGAGAACGCCGGCGTCTATCAGGGACTCGAGCGCGATGCGGCGCGCAAGGCGATCGTCGCCGACCTCGAAGCGCAGGGGCTGCTCGAAAAGATCGAGCCGCACACCCACGCGGTTGGCGTGTGCTCGCGATGCGACACCGTCGTCGAGCCGATGCTGTCGGAGCAGTGGTTCGTGCGCGTGCGCGAGATGGCGCAGCGCGCGATGGAAGCGGTCAAGCGGGGCGACACCACGTTCCATCCGAAATTCTGGGAAAACACGTTTTTCAACTGGATGGAGAACGCCTACGACTGGTGTATCTCGCGCCAGCTATGGTGGGGGCATCGGATTCCCGCGTATCGGTGCGAAAGGTGCGATCACTTCACGGTGGCGCTGGAGCGTCCGCTCAAATGCGAAGAATGCGGCGGAACCGATCTCATCCAGGATGAAGACGTGCTCGACACCTGGTTCAGCTCGGGCCTGTGGCCGTTCTCGACGCTCGGATGGCCGGAAGATACTCCGGAGCTGCGCAAGTATTATCCGACCAGCCTGCTCATCACCGGGTTCGACATAATCTTTTTCTGGGTCGCACGGATGATGATGTTTGGCCTGGAGCTCACGGACAAGGTGCCGTTTCGCGACGTGTACATCACGCCGCTGGTCCGCGACCAGTACGGCAAGAAGATGACCAAGTCGAAGGGCAACGTCGTTGATCCGCTCGAACTGATGGATCAGTACGGCACCGACGCGGTGCGCCTGACGCTTGCGCAGCTCGCGGCGCAGGGCCGCGACGTGATCCTGTCCCACGATCGGTTCGCGGCGGCGCGCGCCTTCGCGAACAAAATCTGGAACGCCGCACGCTTCGTGATGATGAACCTCGAAGGCGCTCCACAGCCGCTTTCAGAGCCGTCGCGAGAGAAGCTCGAACTTGCAGATCGCTGGATTCTCGGCCGGCTCGGCGCAGCGGTGCGCGAAGTGACGCGCGCGATCGATGCGTACGAGTTCAATGTCGCGGCGATGACGATCTACTCGTTCACCTGGCACGAGTTCTGCGACTGGTATATCGAGCTCGCGAAAGATCCCCTAAACGCGGGCGGCGAGCGCCAGGCCACGACACGATGGGTGCTGATCAAGTGCTTCGACACGATGCTGCGGCTGCTGCATCCGATCATGCCGTTCATCAGCGAAGAGATCTGGCAGGTGATTCGCCCGTACCTGGGCAAAGCCGATCTCGCCGCGCATCTCGCGATCGCGAAATTCCCAGAGCCCGCGTCCACCGCGTGGATGACAGCCGAGGAATCACAATGGATGGACCATGCTATCGAGGCGACGCGGGCGGCAAACTCGTTACGATCGTTCTCGGGAATTCATCCTGGCGAGCGGATAGTAATCTCCCTTCAGGCCAATTTTCCTCTTCAAGGATCAGCCACCGCGTCAGCGAAGGCGCTGGACGGTGAATTGAGGCAGTGGGCACCGTACCTCACAATACTCGCTCGCGCTTCCGAGGTGAGACCTGTGAGTCCAATGGCGCCACCGGACGGTACAAGGTTTGTCACGCAAAAGCTTTCGTGGGTGACCGTAATTCTTACTCCTCCGGCGGATTTTGATTTCGACAAAAAACGGCAACAACTGAAAAAGCAATTGGAAGAGATCAAAGCGCATAGAGACCGCCACGAAGCGCGGCTTGCAAATCCCGAATTCCAAGCCAAGGCGTCACCGGAAACACAGGCCGAAACAGAGCACAAGCTCATAGAATTGGGCGACACGGAGGATCACCTTCAGGCGCAACTCGATATGCTTAGCTGACTTTGGATTCCTTCGCCGCACCGGTGGCCCTTCTTTGGGTGACTCACCGGGCGGGTGTGCCAGTGACCGGAGCCGGGATTCCTCGCGCGGCAGCCACGCGCGGGAATGACACGATTCTCTATCGTTGATGGAACTGGACTCTCAAATCGACCTCGGCGAAATCATCCGGCGCGCGCTCGCCACGCCGGCGGGATGGCTGTCCGTGACTCGTCGGGCGCGCGTGCAAATGCGCATTGACAGACTCTACGTTTCGCATGAAGGTAGCCTCCGGTCCGATTTGGTGTCATTCCCGCGCGTGGCTGCCGCGCGAGGAATCCCGGATTTTTTACAATGGAGCCGCACGATGGGAGGCAAAACGTATTTTGTCTACATGATGAGCAGTCTGTCGCGCACGCTATATACAGGCGTTACCAATAACCTCGAACGCAGGGTGCAAGAGCACAAGTCCGGTGCGCCTGGTTCTTTCGCAGCGAAGTACCGCGTGAATCGGCTTGTTTATTTTGAGGAGTTCGGCGAGATTATCGAGGCGATCGCTCGCGAATGCTAAATCAAAAATATGGCGCGGAAATCGAAGATCAAGCTCATCGAGGCGATGAATCGGGACTGGAGAGATTTGAGCGACGGTCAACCGGGGCAGTGAATCAGAGTCGGGATTCCTCGCGCGGCAGCCACGCGCGGAAATGACAGAATCGAAACGACGATGGAACTCATCTCTCAAATCGACCTCGACGACCTCCTCCGGCGCGCGATTGCTGAGGATGTCGGGCAGGGCGATATCACCACCGCCGCGACGGTGCCGGGCGGACGGCGCGGACGTGCGCGAATCGTGGTTAAGGAAGCGGAGATGATCCTTGCCGGCGGGATGCTTATCGAGCGGGTCTTTGCGATGACTGGCGCCGCGCCGCGCATCACGAGCCTTGCGGCTGAAGGCGCGCGCCTGCGTCAGGGCGACTTGCTGGCCGAGATCGACGGCTTGCTCGCGGGGCTTCTGACCGGCGAACGCGTCGCGCTCAACTTCGTGCAACTGCTCTCTGGAATCGCGACGGTCACGCGGCGCTTTGTCGAGGTGGTGGCGGGAACGCGTGCGCGAATTGTCGATACGCGCAAGACGCATCCGGGGCTGCGCGCGCTCGAGAAATACGCGGTCCGCACCGGCGGCGGACACAACCATCGCTTCGGCCTCGACAGCGGCATCCTGATCAAGGAAAACCATATCGCCGCCGCCGGTTCGGTCAGCGCCGCAATCGAAGGGGCGCGCAGTTTTGCGCCGCATAGTTTTCGCGTCGAGATCGAATGCGAGACCCTGGCGCAGGTCGAGCAGGCGCGGCGCGCCGGCGCGGACGCGATGCTGCTCGATAACATGGCGCTCGAAGATATCCGCGGCGCGCGCGCCGTCGCGGGCGAGACCGCGATACTCGAGGTCTCCGGAGGAGTGTCGCTCGACACCGTGCGCGCGATCGCCGAAACCGGCGTCGATATCATTTCGGTAGGGGCGCTGACGCATTCCGCGCGCGCGGTCGATATCAGCATGAGCATCGAAGCCGTTTAAGCGCGGCGCGACTCGCGCTGGATTCGAGCTCAATCGCCGATGGCCCACACAAATCCTTATCAATCAATCGAACGCGGTGCGCCGGGCCGAATCGGATGGCGCATCCATTACTTCGACGAGCTTGATTCCACCCAGACCACCGCCCGCGAGCTGGCCAGCGCTGGCTCCGCGCAGGGTACCGTCGTTATCGCCGAGCGCCAGACCGCGGGGCGCGGCAGGATGGGCCGAGTATGGCATTCCCCGGCGGGCGCGAACCTGTACGCGACGATTATCCTGCGGCCTGCGATGCCGATTGCCGAAGTTCCGCAATTGAGCCTGGTCGCTGGAGTCGCCGCCGCCGAGGCGCTGGCGCGCGAGGCGCCGGGCCTGGTCGCGCTCAAGTGGCCCAACGACATATGGATTCGCGGGCGCAAGGCGGGCGGCATTATCGCCGAGGCGATGACCGATGCGCATGGCGCGCTCGAAGCGGTCCTGCTCGGTATCGGGCTTAACCTCAATCTCGCTCCCGGCGAGATTCCCGCCGAGCTGCGCGAGCGGGCAACCTCGCTGCGCGCGGAGCTGGGGCGTCCGTGCGACCGAATCTCGATCGCCGAATCGCTTTGCAGTTTTCTTGACTATCGCTATATGGAAGTTGTAGCGGATGGGTTCGGCGCCGTGCGACCGGTATGGGAAAGTTTCTCGGCATTGACCGGGAAGCGGGTCGTCGTGGTCGACGCAGGGCGGCGCGAGGCGGGAACCGTGCGTGGAATTGATACGGATGGAGCGCTGCTGCTCGATACGGGCGCGCAGACCAGGCGAATTCTCGCGGGAGACGTCAGTATCGAGGGAGCGTACGAGTGAACCCCAAATGACATAGCAGGGCGAAATCGTCGCGCGGATGCGCCCGGCGGCATCGCACGACGCCAACTCGCAAGGAGTGGCTCCTATGGCTGTGGAGGAAATCGGGCGGCTGAGAACTATCGCGATCGTCGGCCAGGGCGGAACCGGCAAGAGCCAGTTGGCCGAAGCGATGCTCTTCGCCGCCGGAGCGACAACCCGGCTCGGACGTCCCGACGACGGCACCGGACTAATGGACTTCGAACCCGAAGAGCTGCATCGGGGCGTCACGATTGGCTCTTCGTTTCATCATCTGAACTGGAAGCGCGTCGAGATAATTCTGGCCAACACCCCCGGCTACGGCGCGTTTCTTCCCGACACGATGAACACGCTGCACGCGGTCGATGGCGCGGTGATGCTGATCTCGCCGGGCGCCGACCTGAAAGTCGAAGCCGAGAAAATCTGGGCCGCGCTCAACGAGCTGGCGCTGCCACGGATCGCGTTCATCTCGCGCCTGGACCGGGAGCATACGAGCTTCGACGCCGCTATGAAGGATCTGGAGCACGCGCTCGCGGCCCGGCCGGTCGCGCTGACCCTGCCGATCGGTGAGGAGACCGCATTCGGCGGCGTGATCGATGTGCTCGCGATGAAGGCGCTAATCTACACCGACAACACCGGCAAACCGCGCGAGGATGAACTCTCCGGCGAGCAGAAGGAACGCGCGGAGAAGGCGCACGCCGCGATGTTCGACGCGGTCGCCGAGACCGACGACGCGCTGCTCGAGGAATACCTGGACAAGGGCACGCTGCCGCTGGACAAGGTGATTGCGGCGCTTCACGTCGCGGTTACGGCCGCGAAGATCACGCCGGTGTTCTGCGGCTCCGGGGTCAAGAATATCGGCACGGGTCCGCTGCTCGACGCGATCGCGACGATGCTGCCCGCGCCGAACGAGCGCCCGCCACGCACGGCGCATCATCCGAGTTCGAGCCAGGAGCAACAGCGCGCGGCTGATCCCGCGGCGCCATTTTCCGCGATGGTGTTCAAAACGGTTATCGATCCTTTCGCCGGCAAGCTCTCGATCCTCCGCGTCGTCTCAGGCACTGCGCACAGCGATGCGACCGTGCTGAACTCGGTGCGTGAGACTAAGGAGCGCTTCGGACAATTGCTGCGCCTCGAGGGCAAGAAGCAGGCGCCGCTTGCGATCGCGCTGCCGGGTGAGATCGTCGCGGTGGCGAAGCTCAAGGACACGATGACCGGCGACACCTTGTGCGACGAGAAAGCTCCGGTGCTGTTCGAGCCGGCGCCGCGCGCGCACGCGGTGATCTCGTTCGCGGTGCGGCCCAAGAGCAAAGCCGACGAGGAAAAAGCCTCGGCCGCGCTGCACAAGCTGGTCGAAGAGGACACCGCGCTCGAAATGCATCGCGACCCGCAGAGCCACGAAATTATCCTGTCCGGGACCGGGCAGATGCATATCGAGGTCACGGTCGAAAAGCTCAAGCGAAAATTTAATGTAGAGGTTGAACTTCAGCCGCCCAAGGTCCCCTACCGCGAAACTATCAAGGGACGCTCCGAGTCGCAGGGCAAGTACAAGCGCCAGTCCGGCGGCCGCGGCCAGTACGGCGACTGCTGGCTCAGGCTCGAGCCGCTGCCGCGTGGCAAGGGCTTCGAATTCGAGGATAAGATCGTAGGCGGCTCGATTCCGCGCCAGTTCATCCCCTCGGTCGAAAAGGGCGTCAGGAATACCCTGGTCGAAGGCTTTCTGGCCGGCTTCCCGATCGTCGATCTCAAGGCCACGGTCTTCGATGGCAGCTACCATGACGTCGATTCCTCCGACATGGCGTTTCAGATCGCGGCCTCGATGGGTTTCAAGGCGGCGATGGAAAAGGCGCGTCCGATCGTGCTCGAACCGATTGTCGCGCTCGAGGTCGCGTGCCCGGACGAGTGCATGGGCGACGTGATCGGCGATCTGAATTCGCGCCGCGGCAAGGTGCTCGGGATGGATCGCAAGGGGCCGAGCCAGGTGATCAAGGCGATGGTGCCGATGGCGGAGATCCTGAAGTACGCGCCGGATCTGCGCTCGATCACCTCGGGGCGCGGAACGTTCGAGCAGCATTTCGACCATTACGAGGAAGCGCCGCCGCCGGTGGCCGAAAAGATCATCAAGGAGAACAAGGCCGCGCGCGAAGCCGCCGGACCGCATCATGCGCATGCCTGATCCCACCGCCCATCCCGGCCGCGGCTGGCACGCGGGCGGGTATGGCAGGGGTGCGCGCTCCTATACAATTGGCGGCGAGGCGGAATCGCGATGGCGCCGTTTGGAAAGGGCCTGATTGCAATCGGACTGCTCCTGGTCGCGATCGGTGCGACGCTGTGGGGATTAGGGCGCGTGCCCATATTTGGGCATCTGCCCGGCGACCTCCAAATCAGGCGCGGTAACTTCAGCTTCTATTTTCCGCTCGCGACCTGCGTCGTGCTGAGCGTCGTGCTGACGCTAATCTTTGCGTTATTCAGGCGCTGAACGATGGCCGAAAACGGACGCGAGTTAACCTTCCGGCGGGCTGAGCTGAAGCGGCGCCGGCGCGAGTTGATCGCGGTCGGCGTCGCCGCAGCGATCCTGGTCGCGTTCGTCTTCGCGCAAACCGAGCTGCCGCCGCTATCGCGGCATACCTCGCTGGTCTCGAACCTGGCGGTGATCTCGCTCTTCAACCTGAGCTTCCTGCTGCTCGGGCTGTTGCTGTTTTTGGTCGGAAGAAACCTGGCCAAGGTGATTTTCGAGCGCCGCCGCGGGCTGATCGGCTCGAAGTTTCAGGTCCGGCTGGTCGCGGGCTTCATCGCGGTGGCGCTGGTGCCGAGCGCGTTCCTGCTCTACGTCTCCGGGGTGTTTTTGAACGCGAACATCGCAAGCTGGTTCAACCCCGAGTATGAGCAGGTGCTCGACGACTCGCTCGAGATCGCAAAGACCTATTACCTTAACTCGGCGAACAACGCGGCGCACTTCGCGCGCGTGCTCGCGGAGCGGATCGCGTCCGACAAGCTGCTCGATCCGCACAACCACGCGCGCCTGAACGGGTTCATCGAGCAGCATCAGCAGGAATACAACCTCGGCACGATCGAGGTGTTCTCGGCGGATCGCAAGCTGTTGCTGATCGCGCTGAGTCCGAAGACCCCCACCGGAATCGGCGTCGCTCCCGACGCGCAAATCCTGCGCGATACGCTCAAGGGCCAGGCGATGACCCGCACCGACCGGCTGGGCAACTCCGACGTGATCCGCGGCACCGCGCCGATCTATGCGACGCCTGAAACCGATACCGTGGTGGGCGCGGTGGTGGTCGATTATTACCTGCCCAAGAGCCTTGCCACGCGCGCGGCCGGAATCTCGCGCTCCGCGGAGGACTACTTCCAGCTCCGGATTCTGCGCGGCCCGATTCTCAACAGCTATATCCTGGCCCTGGTCCTGATCGGGTTGGTGGTCGTGATGCTCGCGAGCTGGTTCGGGATGTATCTTGCGCGCGGCATCACCGGACCGATCAAGCGGCTGTTGCGGGGCACCCAGGCGATCGCCGCCGGCAACCTGGATTATACGATCCCGCGCGTGCGCGACGATGAGATTGGCCAGCTAATCGAATCCTTCAACCAGATGACCGCCGACCTGCGTGGCTCCGCGGCCGAGCTCGAACGCCGCCGGCGCTACACCGAAACTCTGCTCGAAAATGTCTCGGCGGGCGTTGTCGGCCTTGACCTCGAAGGAATTATCACCACCATCAATCCCTGCGCGGAGCGCCTGCTCGGGGTGAGCGCGCTCGGTGTTATCGGACGCAATTATCACAACGCCCTGCAACCCGCCCTGTCCCGCGTGCTCGACGATCTGCTGGCCGCCGCTACCGGTCCAAGCGATGCGCGCTCGGCGGTCAAGGTCGAGGTGGCGGGAGCGGAATCCGAACTGATGCTCACGGCGAGTCCGCTGTCCGATGGGGTGGGCGAGCCACTGGGCTCGGTGCTGTTTTTCGAGGACGTCAGCCAGATCGCGAAGGTCGAGCGGATGGAGGCGTGGCGCGAGGTCGCGCGCCGAATCGCGCACGAGATAAAGAATCCGCTCACGCCAATCCAGCTCTCGGCCGAGCGGATGCGCCGCCAGCTGGTCGGCCGCGGCGACGGCACCCCGGACTCGCCGCTGGTCGAGGAGTGTACGCGTACGATTATCGGCGAGGTCGAGGCGCTCAAGAATCTGGTCAACGAATTCTCGGCGTTCGCGCGGATGCCGCATCTGACTCCGGTGCCGGGCGATGTCAACGCGATCGTCTCCGACGCCGTCGCGAATTTCCGGGCGGCGCATCCGGCGGTCGAGTTCCGCGTGAATCTGGCTTCGGGGCTGCCGCAGATAATGATCGATCGAGAGGCGCTCAAGCGCGCGCTCGTAAACCTGCTCGACAACGCGGTCAGCGCGACCACCGCGTTTCCGCATCTCGGCGAGCGGCCGGGAATCGAAGTGCGCACGGCCGTGCGCCCGGACGGGTCGCTGCTGGTGATCGAGGTCGCGGACAACGGCCCCGGAATCGATCCGCGCCTGCGCACGCGCATCTTCGAGCCGTATTTTTCCAACAAGAAGGGCGGCACCGGACTGGGGCTCGCGATTGTGTCCGCGATCGTGACGGACCATCACGGCTTGGTCCGCGTGACCGACAACCCGCCGCGTGGAAGTAGATTCATCGTGGAATTTCCGCTAAAGGTTCAGGCATTCGCCAAGGCCGCCGGCTGAGGCGAACCTCGCCGCGGGCGGCCAGTCCGCCCGGCAGGACTCGCTACAATACCGAGACAAATTTCCGCGAAGAGGAACCGATCGTGAATGAAACCGTGCTGGTGGTGGATGATGAGGAGCGGATCCGATCGTCGCTACGTGGAATCTTAAGCGACGAGGGCTTCCGGGTGGTTGACACGGGCGATGCGCCCGCGGTGATGGATCTGCTGCATCGCGAGGCGCCGTCGATCGTTCTGCTCGACGTGTGGATGCCCGATCTCGATGGAATCGAGCTGCTCCGGCGCATCAAATCCGAACAGCCCGGCGTGCCGGTGATAATGATTTCTGGCCACGCCAATATCCAGAGCGCGGTCGCCGCGACCCGGCTCGGCGCGGCCGATTTCATCCAGAAGCCGTTCTCGGTAAGCGGACTGCTGGCGTCGATCGCGCGCGCTCTCGATGGCGGCAGCGCCGGACCGGTGGCCGCCGATCGCGCGCCGGCTCCTGTCGGGCAGCCCGATGCGCCGCAGGCGCGTGCCGGGCGCAGTGGGCATGTGCAGCGGACGATAGCGCGCTCGATCGTGCTGGGCGGCCAGGGATTGCATACCGGTCTCAAGACGGGGGTTATCCTGTTACCGGCGCCCGCCAATTTCGGAATCGCATTCTCGTCGCTCTCGGACGACACCGCGATCGAAGTGCGGGTCGAGAACGTTATCGATACCGCGTACAACACCACGCTCGCCTCGGGCGGGCGCTCGGTCCGCACGGTCGAGCATCTGCTGTCGGCGCTGCATGCGTTCGGAATCACCAACCTGCTGATCAAGGCCGATGAAGAAGTACCGGCGCTCGACGGTTCGGCGCTCGAGTTCTGCAAATCTATCAACGAGGTCGGAATCACCGGCCAGGGTGCGCTCGCCGAGCCGATCCGAATCAAGCAGAGAGTCGTCATCGGCGAGGAAGGCGTGGGCCGCGAATTTATCGCCGCCGAGCCGGCCGACCATCTGATCATCGATTACGCGCTGGACTATCCGAAACCGATCGGCGCTCACAAAGTTCACTTCGAATTGACTTCATCGGGGGCCTACACAAAAGAGATCGCGCCCGCGCGAACTTTCGGTTCGGTACGCGAGTTCCGCGCGCTCAACGAGATGGGCCTTGGCAGCGGCGCCCGGCTCGACAACGCGATTTTGGTTGACGAGCAGAAAGTGGTGAACACCACGCTGCGCTTCCCCGATGAATTCGCGCGCCACAAGGTGCTCGATCTGATCGGCGACCTGTACCTGCTCGGGCGGCCGATCTTTGCCCACGTGACCGCCTCGAAGACCGGGCATAGCGACAACCTTGCGCTGGTCAAGGCGATCCGAAGGCTCGGCGAAAACTAGAGTCGCCGCCGCCGCCCCCCCCGATGGAACTCAAAGGCAAAGTCGCGCTGGTAACCGGCGCGGGACGCCGCGTAGGCCGCGCGATCGCGATTGCACTGGCCGAGCGTGGAGCGGAGCTGGCGGTGCATTACCGGACCTCGGGCGCCGAGGCCGACGCGGTGGTCAAGGAAATCGCCGCCGCGGGCGGGCACGCGATATCCTTCCATGCGGATCTCGAGAGCGTGGCGCAAATCGAGGCGATGGTCTCGGCGATCGCCGCGAGTTTCGGACGAATCGACGTGCTGGTGAACTCCGCGTCGGTGTTCTATCGCAAGCCAATCGAGGAAGTGACCGAGCGCGACTGGGACACGAATCTCAGCATCAATCTGAAGGCTCCGTTTTTTCTCGCCAAGTTCGCGGGCGCGCGGATGCGCAAGCAGGGCGCCGGCAAGATCGTGAATATAGGGGACTGGGCCGGAATCCGGCCATACAACAATTACCTGCCCTACACCGTGTCGAAGAGCGGCGTGATCGGACTGACGCGCTCGCTCGCCAAGGCGCTCGCGCCCGAGGTGCAGGTGAATTGCGTCGCGCTGGGGCCGGTGCTGGCGCCAGATGATTACGGCCCCGACGAAATCGCGCGGATGGTCGCGGGAACGCTCACCAAAACCATGGGCTCGCCGCGCGATGTCGCGAACGCGGTGCTGTTTTTGTGCGAGGGCACCGACTTTGCCACCGGCGCAACCATCGTCCTCGACGGTGGCCGGCTCATCGCGTGAGCGGTTTTCGTATCCATCCGATTCGGAGCCGGGTTGCGGTTCTCGCCAGCGGCGGTCTCGACAGCTCGGTGATGCTGGCCGATCTGGCGCGGCGCGGCCGTCATGTGTTTCCCGTCTATGTTCGCGCGGGGTTGCTATGGGAGCGCGCCGAGCTTGCGGTGCTGAGGAAATTTATCGCGACGCTTGAGAACTCGCGAATCGAGCAGGTCGCGGTGCTCGATCTTCCGATGACCGATATCGCGCGCGAGCATTGGAGCGTAACCGGACGCAGAGTTCCCGGCTTTTCCGCGAAAATCGAATCCAATTATATCGTCGGGCGCAACCTGAGCCTGCTCGTCAAGGCCGCGCTATTCTGCGCGCACAACCAAATCGGCGAGATCGCGATGGCGCCGCTCGAATCCAACCCGTTCCCAGACGCGCGGCCGCAATTTTTTCGCACAGTCGAACGCGCCGTCGCGCTCGGGGTCGGATTGCCGCTCAAGATTCGCACCCCACTTGCCGGGATGAGCAAGGCGCAGGTGATCAGAAAGGGCAGGTCGCTACCCCTCGAGTTGACTCTTACCTGCGCGAATCCCAGCGGTGCGAAGCATTGCGGACGATGCACCAAATGCGCGGAGCGCGTGCAGGGGTTTGCGCAAGCGCGCGTCCCCGATCCGACGCGTTACGCCCACCGCCGGAGTTAGCTCCGCGGTTATCGAGTCTCAGTCCGGGACCTGGATCGGAGGCGGTGGATTGGCCGCCGCGGGAGGCTTGCGAAAGTCGATCTTGGCCTTGCGCTGCAACTGCGCGAGGGTTTTCTTGACGACTTCATCCTCGTTGTAATCGAGCAGAACCATCGCGATTTTCGGCTGCACTTCCTTGAGCGTCGCAAAGCTCTCGCCGCGCCGCTCGGTCACCTTTATAAAGCTGTAGCCGAGGTTGGATTCGAAGATCGTGGTGAGGTGCCCGACCGGCGTCGCAAAAACCTGCTTCTCGACCACCGGCGGAAGCTGGCCGGGATGAAAGAACCCCAGGTCTCCGCCCTTGGGCGCGGTTTGGGTGTCCTCTGAATTGGCTTTGGCGAGCGCGGCGAAATCCTTGGTGTGCTGCGCTTCACTGTACAGCTTGAGAATCTTGTCGTGCGCGGCGGCCTTCTGCGCCTCAGTTGAATTGTCGGGCAGCTTGACCGCGATATGCGAGATTCGCACGTCGCCCGGATCTTTCACGAACAGGTCCTTATGCTCGTCGTAGTATTGCTTGATTTGCGCGGCGGTGGGGCGCACCGTCTGCGAGTGAAATTCGTCGTCGAACATCTTTTCGATCATCATCGAGCCGCGCACTGCCGTCATCAGTTGCGGATCGGGCGCCGCTCCCGGCAGCGCGGGCGCGCCGCCGCCCGCGACTTTGAATTCGCGCGCGCGCTGCGCGACCTGAGCGTCCGGAATTTCGATCTTGCGGCGCGCGGCCTCGTCAATGAGAAGCTGCCGGTTGATCAGGTTTTCGGTCGCGTCCTTGAAGACCGCTTTGGTTTCCGCGCTCGAGGTCGCATTGATCATTTGCCGCTCGGTCCGGGCGTAGTCGGTGACCTCGGCGGCGGTGATCGGATTGCCGTCGACCGTGACCACCACCGGATCTTTCGGATCCGGTTTGACCAGCGGCAGGATTCCCAGGAAGCGCTGCTGCCAGTTCAGGTTCGCCTGGCCGAGCGTGCCCGAGGCCGATTGAGCGCGCAGGCGCGGCGCGGCACAAAGAGCGGCCGCCACGGCGAGCGCGGCCGACATGAGAATCCGGAGACGGGTGGTGCGCGCGATGCTCATCAGGGAATCTCTAACAGGCGCGCAGCCGCGCGTAAATGCGGGCGCGGAGCGCACGCGTCGCGATGACGATAGCGGTGCAAATCAGAAGGGTGTGCGTCGCGATGGCGATAATTGCGAGCCTCCTTGCGCTTATCTCGGGCGTGATCATGTTCTTCGTGATCGAGCCGCCATTTCTCGCCTCGATCTTCCTGGCCTGCGGAGCGATCGCGATTATCTGCTTCGTCATCGCGGGCGCCGTCGCGTACTACCGTCCCTGAGCCGTGGCGCCGGTACCGGCGGTGCGCGGGATCTCCGCGGGTGCGAATGCCGTCCGGCAGGGCGCGCCGGGCGCGAAGAAGTGCTCGACCTGGCCCAAGCCGCGCCCCAGAAATATCATGCTCGAGGATCGCGTGCCGTAGTTATCGAGATGCAGGCACAGCGAATTGGGCCGCCCGGTCCGCGGGTCAGGCTGCGCACTGTGATCGGCGAGCAGGCGCGCGAGCTGGGCGCGCATCGCGGCGGGGTCGCGGCAGAAATCCGGATTCCGTCCCAACTCAGCGAAGCGGCCGTACGAGCGGCTGATCTTCGGACACTCGAAGTCATCGACGTCCTGATTGGAGAGCAGATGGAGTCCCGGCGCAAGCTCGACCAGTTCAATTTCGCCACCCCGGTTGTAAGCGACGAAGGCGGCGTCGCGCCCGGCGATGAGCAGATTGAATGGATTGTAATTCGCGCCGTTTTCGGCCGCGGCGAACGCCGCCGCGTCACGCGCCGTCGGGCGGCGCAGCGCGTCAAGGCAGAGCAGTCCGCGCGAGCGCGCACGCGGGTTACCGCCGTTAACGATGGGCCGATTCAGGAGTCCGCACACGAGTCCGTGTTCGCTCAGTCCCAGCCAGGTGCCGCCGGCGCGCAGATCCTTGCCGCCGATTACGCGCGGGTCGTCGCTCAGCACGGTCGGGTCCAGCGCGGGGCGATCGAGAAACTCGTCGCGATTCGCGGCGATAACCACCGGCCACTCGGGCGCCATCCGGAAGTAGATCGCAAGCGTACACATCCGGGTTCCAAACTTGGCAGGTAGAGCCGCGCCCGCACAAGAGGGCCGCGGCTCGCGCTATCGCGCGCGGCGCCGATTCGCGGGCGGACGGGCCGTCCGCCCCCACTGACGAATTTTCTATTATGCTTTCCTGTAATGGCAGTGGCGGCCGACGGCCCGTCGGCCGATTCTGTACCGCCGATCGCTGCGCGATACGCAATCACCGTCCCGATGCGTTCGGGCCGAGCCTGATATACTCACCTCCATGAAGGCGGGCGAGCGATTCGACGTATGCCTTGTCGGCGCCGGGATTATCGGCAGCTCGGTGGCGATGGCGCTGGCGCGGCGCGGCCTCAAGACGCTCGCGGTCGATATTGACCTGAGCGGACGGCTGAGTTCCAGCGAAAAGAACGCCGGCGGCGTGCGCGCGACCTGGTGGCAGCCGGTCAACGTACGCCTGTGCCGCGCCTCGATCGAGTATTACGAATCGATCGCGCGCGAAGTCGGCTTCCTGCAGAAGGGCTACCTGTGGCTCTATGACTCGGCGACCTGGCCCGACGCGCTCGCGCATCTCGATTTGCAGCGCGAGCTGGGCCATCCCATCCAGACGCTGACCGCAAATGAAGTCGCGCGGCGCGTCCCGGAGATCGACCGGCTCGACGGAGTCGCGGGAGCGACGTTCTCGCCCAAAGACGGACTGATCAATCCGAATCTGCTCAAGCAGCATTATCGCGCCGCCGCGCTCAGGCATGGCGCACAGTTTCTCGATCGCGTATACGTCCTGGCGATCGAGCCGGGCGCCGGCGGCGTGCGGATCGGATGCTGGCAGGCGGACGACGCGATGCCCGACGCGGGCCTGGTCCGCCTGATGACCCAGGACGGACCTGGAGAGGCGGAGCCCGGACGCCTGTTCGAGATTCATGCAGATGCGGTCGTGATCACGGGCGGCGCGTGGTCGCCGTATCCGCTGCGGCTCGTCGGACTCAAGAACTACAGCGAGCCGGTGCGGCGGCAGATTTGCCTGGTCGATAACCGCACTACCCGGCTCGAGCGCTATGGGATGATCGTCGATACCTCGGGCGTGTACTTCCACAACGAGGGGCAGCATA
>Ga0307372_10000298_pt1 | contig 88560 bp, 92 predicted proteins | sample OX1MG_FD_202533 | JGI IMG/M metagenome (GOLD analysis project Ga0307372, IMG submission 202533) | Soil microbial communities from Risofladan, Vaasa, Finland - OX-1 | ecosystem: Environmental > Terrestrial > Soil > Coastal area > Acid sulfate soil | place: Finland: Risofladan, Vaasa | collected... | reverse complement strand
GCAAGAAAGTACTCATCGAGATATTAGGAGAGAAAGAAGGAGGCAAAATTGCACGAAAGATAGAATGGCATTTTACTCCAAAACATGCAAGCTGGTTAGATCAAGCTGAGATTGAAATCCATTCACTGGAACAGCAGTGTTTAAACAGACGTATTCCTGATTTTCATGCTATGCAATCAGAAGTAGCTGCGTGTGTGCAGAAAAGAAACCAAAATAAATGCAGGATCAACTGGCAATTTACTAGAGACAAAGCAAAGGAGAAATTTAAATTCTCCTAAATCATTGCTACTATTGTTAATAGTCGATAATCTTGCGTTATCTTCTCTGATTTTGTATAGTGATTTTATCGTTATGAATAATCTGCACAGTACGCTAGTGGAATTGGTAAAAAAAGCATGGGATGCTAATATCAAGGAAGACCCATCGTTTTTCCAAAAGTTCATGACAGATGACGCAGTGGGGATTACGGGATATGGTATTGTCGATAAGCAAACGCTGCTTAAACAAATGGAAGAACATACAGGTACTCCATTTACGAAATATACGCTAGAAGATCCAAAAGTCATCTCCCTTACTCCAGAGAGTGCGATTCTTATCTACAAAATTACCATTGAAGCAGTGCGGAATGGACAAGAAATGACTTTCCAGGACTTCGCAACAACAGTTTTTGTCAAAAGGGACAATCTGTGGAAAGGAGTGCTGCAACAGCACTCACGTATTCCTGAGCAGAAAAAATAATAAATGCTATGTTAAAAAAGGATGCAGCACACCTTTCAAGACCCATCCATCCCATGCCAGCCTTTGTAAAGGAAGCACTTCTTAAAAACGAATTGATGGATGCATATCACAATAGACCACCATACCAACAAAACGACTATATTGGATGGATTACCAGAGCGAAGCAAGATGAAACAAGACAGAAACGACTCAAGACCATGCTGAATGAGCTCGCTAAAGGAAACGGCTATATGGGTTTGGAGTATACGGTAAGAAAGTAACCGAAAACCTCTTATTTCCCTTTTAACTATGGCTCTGTTTTAAATAGGATAACTATGAGAATGGAGCACCAGGCAACACGTTTAGAACCTATGAGTGGCTAAAAGACTATCAACAAATCGAAAAACAAACTTATTTACAAACCTTAACGACTTTTTTGTGAAAGTAATTCCACCAATTCGATATGCTCTTCTGCTTCGCCTAATTTATCAATTCCTTCTTCTTTCAGAAGTCCATCCAACTGAATAATTCTCCCTATTTCTGCTCGAATAACTAACTGCACAATTTCTGGGATATCAGATACTAAATCAAAAATTGATTTGTCAGCCGCTTCCCAAACAATTGCATCCGCGATCATAATCGCAATAGCATAGTTCGCTGGACGCCAATAAGCGACAAAATCAATTACAGCGGGTACTTGTCCTTCATGAAATAAAATGTTACCAGTGAAATCTCCATGAATTAACTGATTAGTTACTTGTATTGGACGAATAAGATTTTGTAATTTTTCTAAAACAGGTATTATTTTTTCATCTGCCTTTATTGGTAACTCTTGCCAGGCAATCCTGTCTGCAATTGCATACCGATTTGTTTCTTTATCCAAATAATCTGGTCTAGGATATGAAGATAATGCTTTATGAAACGTTTTGCTCAATGCAATTTTTTCTTCCCATCGTCCTTTTACATGTTCACCATCAATACGATTATATGCACACCAATTTTTATACAGCCATTTTCCTTCAACTGACTTAATTGGTCTTGGGACTCTAAACCCATCTTCAACAATACTTTCCATAACATCTGCAACGTAAAGCGTTTCAGCTATATTGCCAACTGGTTTTAGCACGGCATCTCCAACAAGCCAAGTAGTTCCTTGTCCTCCGGGAAATAAAACAGGTACGCCTGTTGCATTAAACGCTTTTAATACATCTTTTTCGGGCTGTTTATCCATAATTGAAGTATAGCAGGTTCGAATTCAGGAGCGTCTAGCCCTATTTTTGAGGCTAATTTTCAGTGCTGTCGAACCTGCACCGAGGGCATCTTCGTTCGCTTCGCTCTCTACGAGATTCGAGCTAAAGCACAACTTCATGCCACCGATATCTCATAAAAAAAGCACCAAGAAGGTGCTTTTTCCATGAGCTGCCCTAACGGGACTCGAACCTAATAATGAGGCTAAATAATTTAAAAGATAAACGGCTCGAACCTTTTCGCATTTTTTTAAAGCAGTTATCCACACCCCTTTTGATCAGTACACCCGGAGGGATTTGAACCCCCGACCCCTTCGTCCGAAGCGAAGTGCTCTAATCCACTGAGCTACGGGTGCAGTTTGGCAACTAGCCAGTTTGTATTGTATCAACTGCAGCCACAACATGCAATTTGTGTATATGATATAAACAGCATTTGCTGTTTTCATCAATGCTAGTATAATAATAGTATCGTGTCAAAAGCTATCAGATTTATTTTCGCCCATAAAAAGATAGTTATAATTCTGTTGGTGGTGGTAATTGCTATCGGTGTGTATGTATCTACTCGTCCATCTTCTGTGCAACAAGTTGAAACACAGACTGTCAAAAGACAAAACCTGACACAGACGCTTTCTGTCACCGGTTCTATTGATTCGACCAATACTGTTAATCTTACCTTTCTTGCCGGAGGTAAATTGGTATATCTGGGAGCGAAATTAGGAGATCATGTAAAGGCTGGGCAGACTATTGCGATATTGGATGAGCGGACAGTTCAGAAAAATTTAGAAGCCGCATTAAAAGATTATTCAATACAACGAAATACTTTTGATCAGACAAAGGTAGATAATAAAGATACACCGTTAACTGATACCGTACAACGTGTTCTTGCAAATAACCAATTTAATTTAGATAAAGCGGTGATTTCTGTAGAACTTGAGGATTTGGCCAAACAAAATTCTGTTCTGACTACACCAATCAGCGGCATTGTTACCCGTGCTGATGTAGATACGGCAGGCGTTAATGTCTCAGCGACAACGACTTTTACTGTTACCGATCCAAATAGTCTAGTGTTCAAAATGGAAGTTGATGAAGCAGATATCGGCAGTGTAAAAGTAGGCCAGCCGATTATAGTTACCCTTGATGCGTACCCAAATGATACATTACATCTGAGGGTTGACAGTATTGATTTTACCTCGCATTCGACAAGTTCTGGTGGAACAGCATATTATGTTAAAGCTCATGTTATGCCAGGCGAAACCGATACATACCGGATCGGTTTGAATGGTGATGCGGACATTACCCTGCAAAAGGTGAGTAATGTTATGACGGTACCGATAGCAAGTATTATCAATGATACCTATGTCTATGTAAAAAAAGGAAATAAATTTATTAAAACCAAACTCAAATTAGGCCTTGCCAATGATACCGATCAGGAAGTGATCAGTGGGCTGCAGGTTGGCGATAAAGTAGCGCTTGATCCGACACAAGCTGAAAACGTTAAATGAAGAAGGTACCTGTTATTTCCCTCAACAATATAACAAAAAATTTTGGATCAGATGATCTTATCATAAAAGTATTACACGGCATTAGCTTGACGATTTTTCAGGGGGATTTCGTAGCGATAATCGGACCTTCAGGTTCCGGTAAATCGACACTGCTTAATATAATCGGTTTGCTTGATGACGCAACAACTGGTACATATTTTTTGCATGACAAGGATGTAACAAAATTGACCGAGGACCAGCAGGCATATGTACGCAATCGCGAAATTGGTTTTGTTTTTCAGTCGTTCAATTTATTAAAACGCGCACCTGTTATCGACAATGTCATTCTTCCAGCAATTTACGCTGGAGTAAGTGAAAAAGAACGAGTACAACGGGCAAAAGAATTGTTAACGGATGTCGGTTTGGGAGAGCATATCACGAAATATCCCAATCAACTTTCCGGCGGACAGCAGCAACGTGTCGCTATAGCGCGGGCACTGATGAACAAACCGGCTATTATTCTTGCTGATGAACCGACAGGTAATTTAGATACACAGTCGGGAAAAGATATCATGGAAATTATGAAACAGTTGAACAAACAAGGAAATACTATTGTTGTTATTACCCATGATGAACATATCGCAAAGCAGGCACAAAAAATTATTAAGGTGCAGGACGGGAGAGTGATTTGAAATTGGACATGTTGTTAGAAATTAGGAATTAGCTATTTGAAATTATTTTATGAATCTTAAGGAATTATTGCGCTTATCAATTGGTGCATTACGTGCTAATAAATTAAGAAGCTTGCTCACGATGCTGGGAGTTATTATTGGTGTTTTTGCGGTTATACTGCTTGTCTCACTCGGTACAGGATTACAGGCATATATCACCGATCAGATTTCCGGACTCGGATCAAATCTCATTTTTGTCGTTCCAGGATCGTCCGGAGCACGCGCAGGAGGTTCGCAGACCAATAAATTGGTGATAAATGACGCGAGAAATTTATCAAACGGCTTGCAGGGTATTGCTGATGTCGGACCGATAGTTCAGCAAATCGTAACGCTAAAGTATAAGAATCATACAGACAAAGGAACAACAGTCTTAGGGACAACATCTAATTATCCGCAGATAATAGTCAGCGTGCTTATGGAACAGGGAAGATTTTTCACGCTTCCGCAAGAACGATTGGGTTCTCACGTTGCTGTTATCGGCCAGACAGTTAATAAAGATTTATTTATCCATGAAGACGCAATTGGGAAAAGAATAACTGTTGGAGGAACAAAATATACGGTGATCGGTGTACTAAAAGCACGTGGATCTGTCTTTGGTATTGATGAAGACAATACTGTTGTCATGCCGATTGCTGCTGCACAGCGGCAGTTTGGAATAACAAATATCAATGCTCTCTATCTTTCTGCCAAACGACCTGAGCTCGTACGGATTGTCAAACAACGAGCAAATACTATTTTGCTCAAACGTCTTACGGCAGATGATTTTACCGTTGAAACACAAGAACAAACGCTTTCAACAATCACAAGTATCATTGGAGCATTAACAGCAGCGCTTGGGGGAATTGCAGCGATATCACTCATAGTCGGCGGAATAGGTGTTATGAATATTATGCTAGTTTCCGTAACGGAACGGACCCGGGAAATAGGTCTGAGAAAAGCACTTGGAGCAAAGAGAAACGATATTCTTAAACAATTTCTGTTTGAAGCGGTTATTTTATCTGTTGCGGGTGGTATCATCGGAATCCTTTTGGGTCTGGCAGCATCATATATACTGGCGAAGTTCTTTATCTCACAGGTGACGCCGTGGTCTATATTCCTTGCCTTCGGTTTTTCGGCTGCGGTCGGTATAATCTTTGGGATTGCGCCTGCGTACCGGGCTTCCCGGTTATCACCGATTGAAGCACTCCGATACGAATGATGTAAAGGTCGATTTACCGTAAGTAATTTGCTGTTTACAAAATTATATTTTTTCTACTACAATAAAAGATGACATGGAAAAAGTTGAATTTGGTAAATCAAAAAAAACGACAAGAATAAAAAGGAAAAAATTGGACAGGCTCTATGATAAAAAGCCGTTAATTGAACTTGTTGTCGCAATACTGAGTATCCCCTCACTTATTCTTCTTGTCCTTCTTAATTTTAACAGCTTAAAAAATCTTAACAGTAAAGCGTCTCCAACTCCTGTCCCTACAGCAGGTATTGTAATTCCCGGAACAAATGGGTCATCAGCAAGCTTTTTTAGTGAACCCATTTCGCGGCCGCCAAGACCAACGCAAATACCATATACAAGCCAAGTGCCTTGCAATAAAAGTCTCGGACCGGTGTCAATTTCTTCACCAATTGAGGGTGATACCGTTTCACAGAATCCCGTTGAAATTGATATTTCTTACAATGATGGTACGTACTGCAGTGCTGTTTGGTCATACAGTGTGAATGGGAGTAATTGGTCGGATTATAACAATAGTTCGGTCGGTTTGTATAATTTGCCAAATGGTCCAGTGACGTTTGAACTGCGGGTTAAAAGCCTTACAAGTTCTAACACTACGACATTGACAAGACATTTTACCTATACAGGGCAATCGAATGCACCTTTGCCAACTATTGCAAGTAGTTCGGCACACTAATGATGTGAAACCGTAAATTTACATTTAAGCAGCAAACAAGTAAAATACACCAATGCGATCTCGTCTTTATTCTTTTTTAAAATTCTTTCTTGGCCTACCGTTAACAATTCTTGCTTTATTTTTTATAGTCAGAATAATTATTTCGCAATCGGTAACATTAACACATAGCATACATTCCGTACACATATTTATTTTGGTGTATGGTGTTATTAGTTTTGTTATCTTTTATTTTTTAAGAAGTTATACATGGAACCGAATTCTTAAGCAGTTGGGCTATCGCATGTCTTTTCGTGAGTCCACCTATTTATGGGCGATGTCCGAGTTAAAACGATACATTCCTGGTAATATCTGGTCATTTTTGGGAAGAACTGTCCTCTTTCAGGAAAAAGGCGTTCAAAAAAAAGATGTTGCAAAGGGGCTTATCATTGAAGCGGAATTTTTTGTCATCGGAAGCATCATCATATCTCTTCTTGCACTTCCTTATTATTTTACCAAGCACCAGGCTGTTTATGAATGGCTGATTATTTTGGCAGTTGCCTGTGGAACTGTTGTATATTGTGTCAATGGCAAGATCCATACTCGTATAAAAGGCAAAATTGGCAAGGTCCTTTCGTTTTTTATCCCTTCATTTCCGGCAGTCGAGAACGCGTTACTTATTTGGGTCAGCATGGTAGCTCTCTTTTTTTACGGTATGGGGAACTATCTTGTAATCAGTTCTGTTATTCAACTTTCGCTCTATCGTTTTCTTCAGTTAGTCGGTATTTTTGATTTAGCTTTTCTGATAGGATATTTATCGATTATTACACCTGCAGGGTTTGGTGTTCGTGAGGGTTTTGTTATCGTTTCATTGGGTAAAATTATTCCTTCAGGATTGGCTGCTTTCGGTGCACTTTTTAGTAGGATTGTTCTTATTTGCTCAGAGTTACTATTTATATTTTGTAGTGCACTGTGGCATAAATTTCATAAAGGATATCTTTCTCGATTGGAGAAAATTATTGCCAAACACCCACAGGTAAGCATACTTAGTTTTCTTACCTCAGTTTACTTTTTATATTTCACTATAGTGTCGTTTCTTCGGTATGATAATTTTTTTACAGGTCGGTTTGATTTGGGCAATATGGCCCAAACTGTCTGGAACAGTCTTCATGGTAAAATATTTCTTTTTACTGACCCGAACGGAACAGAGCAAATTTCGCGTTTGGCATATCATGCGGATTTTATCCTCATTCTTTTATCTCCATTTTATCTTTTATGGGAGAATCCCAAGATGCTTCTTCTCATTCAAACAGTTGTAATTGCGGCAGGTGCATTTTTTGTATATGTCATAGCTAGAGACGTACTCAAACATCGAAATCTTGCTTTAGTCTTTGCATTTTCATTTTTACTCAATCCGAGTGTACAGCGTGCGAATATATACGATTTTCACGCGGTAACATTGGTAACGACATTCTTTTTGGCAACATATTATTTTTTTCTTAAAAAGCGATATATATTATTTATTCTCTTTGCCGTTTTGGCTGCACTTTGCAAAGAACAAATTTGGCTTATTGTTGCTTTTTTTGGCATTCTAGTATTCTTTATGCATAAAAAACGTGTTTTAGGAGTTTCACTTTTTCTCTTTAGTTTGGCAATGTTTTATTTCCTTTTTTGGTATGCAATACCAAAAACGCTTGGCGGACAGCATTTTGCTTTAACATATCTTTCGGATTATGGAGACAATCCGACAAAGGTCATAAAAGATATTATTCTTTCACCAAATAAGATTATCCAAACCGTATTTGAAAAAACAAGGTTAATCTATCTGAATCAATTGTTTTTGCCGGTAGGGTATCTTGCTGTTTTATTTCCATTTTTTCTCATATTCTCCGGTCCTGATCTGTTGATTAATATACTGAGTAATAATTCGCAGCTTCATCAGATTTATTATCAGTATACTGCAACTATTACTCCGTTTATTTTCTTATGTACAATATATGCCGTGTTTTGGCTGCGGAAAATAAAAAATCAGCGGTTACACCTTACTCCATACCGCTGGAACATAATTTTTATCATTTACCTTCTCGCCGCAGGATTGTTTGGTGAATATGCTTATGGACCACTACCGGGCTCAATTGATCCAAATCTTGATATGTTCACCAAACAAGTTCAAGACCGCGCGTTTATTCTTAATTATTTAAGCAACATTCCAAAGAATGACAGTGTTACGGCATCAAACGCACTTGGTTCACATCTCTCGCTAAGAGATAATATTTATACAATACCTTATGGTATTGGTAAAGCGGATGTTGTCGTTCTTTTTTTCTCCGACCCCCAGTCGATTGACGAATATCATGCGCTGCGTAAAGATTCGCGATATCGTGAAGTTGCCCGTAAAGATAATTTTGTTGCTTTTGAGAAGAAATAACAGGTATGATAGAGACATGATACATGTTTTGAAAGCAGACAAGACCCGGGAACCTTTCAGCGAACAGAAAGTTATAGAGTCGATAAAACGGGCACGTATTCCTCATTCACTCCGTGGCGAAGTGCTATCCCATGTTAAAAGTAAATTATATGAAGGTATCTCAACACAGGAAATATATCAGCATATCATGGAGTTTTTAAGTACATCGCCCAAACCTTACATTAAGACTCGCTACAGTCTTAAAGAAGCAATTATGCAGTTAGGTCCGACAGGGTATCCTTTTGAAGATTTCATAAGTAAACTGCTTGAGTCACAAGGATATGCAACAAAAGTGAGACAGATTCTTTCTGGAAAATGTGTTTCGCATGAAATTGATGTAATTGCACAAAAAGATGGCAAGTCCGTGATGATTGAGGCAAAATTCCACAACAGTCCGGGTGTCAGATCCGAAGTGCACGTCGCTCTCTATACGCATTCGCGTTTTGAAGACATACAATTCAGAAATGCTATTGATGAAGCATGGCTTGTAACCAATACAAAAACAACGATAGATGCAAACACTTATGCTCATTGTTCGGGAATGCGGGTACTCAGCTGGAATTATCCTGAAGGAGAAGGACTGCGAGAAATGATCGAGCAGTCACGTCTCCATCCGATAACTATGCTTACAACTCTTTCACAGTCGCAAAAAATGACATTGCTTGAAAATCATATTGTGCTTTGTAAAGAAATTTTGCAAAAGCCGGAGCTTGTAGATATGTTATATCTTTCCAAACAAGATCACGACAAATTGATGATTGAAGTGAACTCCGTATGCGCGGAGGAATAGTTTTATCAGAAATTTGTGAATAGTGAATAAGAATTTTTTATATAATTATTAATTACTTGTCACTAATCACTAGAATTCTTTTCTCATCCTCTTCTTACAGATAACACATCAGCTTCTTACCTCAATTCTCTATAGTATCTTTATTATGAGGGGAGGTGAAAAGTAGAATGGATATTTTACTTTGGATAGTTTTTGGAGGAATTGTGGGATGGATTGCGTCAATGATCGTCGGCACCGATGCACGGCAAGGGATGCTGGGCAATATTATTGTAGGGATAGTAGGTGCTGTAGTAGGCGGATTTATTATGAATGCATTTAGTCAGCCTGGTGTAACAGGATTCAATTTCTACAGTTTCTTTGTCTCGATACTTGGCTCGGTTGTTCTATTATGGATATACCGTGCTTTTACGCACAGAAGGATTTAATAACCAAGTATTAGTGCAGCAAACTGGGCCGAAGAGGCCCAGTTTTGTCCGTTTGAAAATTATTATTATTAAAGCGATAAATAATAGTAGTTAAATATTTCAGGGTGATTACTTTCCTGCCAGTCTGTAACGGGAAGTTGTTTATACTGAACAAATCCATTTTTTTCATAAAATCTGATTGCTCGGCTGTTTTTTTTCGCCACATCAATTACAATCCGGGATACATTAGCGGTTTTTGCAGTGCGTATTATTTTTTCCAGAAGCTGGCTTGCAATCCCGGTGCCACGATAGTCTTTCGCAATATAAAATCGTTTAATAAGGGATTCATGTGTCTGTAAGGTGATACAGCCGCCCATACCGATTATTGTGTTATTTTGTTTGACAAGAAATAAAAACCCATCTGTTGGAATATTGAAATAATCAGCAAGATTATTAAGGAGATGCGGTGGAACTTCCGGCCAGCCCATTTCTTGCGTAATAGATCGTATAAACGCTGCCGTTTCCTGTTGATCTTTCTTTGAGAAAGGAACGATTTCCATAACGATAATTATTTGCCTCCAATGAGCTGCACCAAATTATTGTCTAGATCATAAAATGTGGCGAAATAACTATCCATTGTCGGTGCTTTAAAAGGTTTGGCAAAAAATACGACTCCTTTTTTCTTTAATTCATCATACGATTGACTCACAGAATCAACGACGAAGTTAAACATATGGCGGTGAATATCGTTATTTTTTCCTTTGACTTCAGAATGCTGTCCTATCCATAGATAGACATTACCTACCTGAAAACCAACACCTGTATCATCCGGGTGATCTAACATTTCTAGGACAGTTAGCCCAAGTTTTTTTTCATACCATTCTGCAAGCTTTTTATAATTTTCAGACCAAATAAGTACTGCTGAAATATTTTTAATCATACTTGCATTATAGTGAAATTGTAGACGTGATTCAAATAGATTTTTAAAAAAGATACTATTTGTTATAGTTTATATCCTTGACAAACCGTACGTTCGTACGATATATTTATCGTACATTCGTACGGTATGAGCAGGACATATATCCAAGAAGCGATCGTTAAATTAAGGAAATTTTACCGGTTGGAAAAGCGGCTTCCGACATACGCTGAGTTTTGTGAACTGTTCCATTTTTCGTCAAAAGGGTCAGCACAATATTTGGTCAATCAGCTGATCATGGCAGGGATTATTGAGAAAGGAGACAAGGGTAAACTCCTTCCTAAGAAGCTCATTCATATTCCGCATTTGGGTACCATTAAGGCAGGGTACCCAATGCCGGCTTTTGAACAGCGCGATGACAGTATCGATGTCTACCAGTATATTCACGATACGACAGGGGATATCTATTTCCTGACCGTATCGGGAGATTCGATGATCGAGGCACTCATCGGTGATGGAGACAAAATTATTGTTGATCCCAACAGAGAACCGATTAATGGTGATATCGTTGCAGCTATTGTTGATAACGAATGGACAGTCAAATATTTTTACCGTCGCGCCGGCAAGGTTGAACTGGTCCCTGCGAATAAAAAATATCCGATCATTTATCCGAAAGAAAGTCTGGAAATCGGTGGGGTAGTGATCAGTGTCATACGGAAGTACCACTGAGTAATTTTCAATGTTTTAATTTAAAAAAATATATCATTATAATTTGATTGAAAATTGTGAATTGAAAATTATCTCTATAGTTAAGGCTGAAGTTTGCTAAAACAGAAACTTCGGATTTTATGAATCAAAAAATCTATGAACCAATCGATGTCATTACCATCTATAAAAGAACGAGCGGCCAAACCGCTCCATATAAGATCCGATGGAACGGTCGTTCATATCTCATTACGAAGGTCGGCTACCACCATAAGGTTCGTGAGGGCCGTACGGTCTATCATATATTTCATGTTTGCACCAATTCCTTAGCATTCCGGCTGAGGCATGATCCCGATACTCTGCATTGGATTCTTGAGGAGGTGTCAGATGGGAATTCATAGACTTACCATAGACAATTTATTACCTCTAAATCCTGAACAGCAACAATACTTAGGTCAATCTTTGAAAGAATTGCAGGGGGTGTTTAAGAATTCCACAATACAGAAATTACAAAAATATGAGATTTATACACAACAGAAGTATGATCTTTCAGTTCTTGATGCACTTTTTTTGCTTAATCAACATGGTAAAAGTCTGAGAGAACTAGCTAAATCAATTCACATACATGATCAGACATTGGCAAGAATATTTAAGCACTTAAGAATGCCTTATTTGTTACATAAGGAATCTGTTAAAAGATATTTCCAAAATCTTACATCCGAACAAAAGGAGGAAAGAAGAAGAACTGCACTAAAAGCGAGTAAAGCTCGCTCACCTGAAAAACTCAAAGAAAATATGAGAAAAATTCAGCAATCGTTAACTCTTGAACAACGCAGAAAATATGGGAGAATGGCAGGTTTAGCAACACAAGCTTCTCTTACTCCCTTGCAAATCAAAAAAAGAAAAGGACAGTCAATAAAAAATCTTCAGGTACTTACATTGGAACAACGAAAAGAAAATGCAAAAAAGGCTCGTCAGAATGCAGATCTTAAACCAAACAGAATTGAAGGATATATAATAACTATTTTGCGTGAGTTAAATATATATACTGAGCATTCACAAACAGCACAATCTGGAAGAATTTATTATGCAGATTCAAAAGAGAATAGAAGATGGGTAAGGCTAAAAAATGGTATATATACTATTCCAGACTTTAAAGTTAAATCACAAAAAAAATAATAGAAATTTGGGGAAGATACTGGCATAGTAAAAATTTTTGTGAAGCGCGGGGTGACCCGTCATATAAATGGGATGCGCAGGAGATGGTTGATGAATATGCAGCAGTTGGGTATGAGTGTCTCATACTTCATGAATCTGACATTAGGCAAGTCGCATTACGTAATTATATTAAAAAAACTATCTGGGAGTTTATTACAGAAAAATCTTATGCAGGCGACTATTAATAAAAGTAAACCATCTATTTTACATGTGGATCTCAATAGTGCATTCGCTACTATTGAACAGCAAGCCAATCCATTGCTTCGGGGTAAACCGATCGTTGTTGCCGCGTATGGGACTCCCAATGCATTTATCCTCGCACCATCAATTGAGGCCAAACGGATCGGAATCAAGATGGGAATGCGTGTTCGTGATGCACAATTTTTATACCCCAAAATAGTAGTCCGCACTCCTGATCCGCCGAAGTATCGCGATGTTCATCAGAAGTTCAAAAAAATCTTTCTGGATTATTCGCCCGACGTGACGCCCAAATCAATTGATGAAGCAATCATTGATTTCCGTCCGATGGAGAATTTGAAACCTGATTTGTTGCGAATTGCTCAGGAGATCAAACAGCGAATGAAAGATGAGATCGGTGAATGGATCTTTTGCAGTATTGGCATTGGTACCAATATGTTCCTTGCGAAATTGGGTGCGTCTCTTCACAAACCTGACGGTCTGACAATGATCGATCACACCAATTTACTTGCTACCTATAAAAGTGCAGAGCTTCTTGATCTCAATGGCATCAATGTCCGGTATCAGGCGAGACTCAATATTCATGGCATTCATACGCCGCTTGATTTTTTCCATGCTTCACGTGAATTTCTCCAAAAACGCGTTTTCAGAAGCGTTATTGGCGGGAGATGGTACGAAAAATTGCGCGGGTATGAAGCCGATCAGAAAGAGTTTGCTACCAAGTCAATTGGTCATCAATATGCGCTACAAAAACCCACTGCTGATCCGAAAGAACTTTCACGTCTTCTTATGAAACTCTGTGAGAAAATGGGCAGACGTTTGCGCCGGAAAGGATATACTGCTCGGGGAATCCATATGTGGTTTAGTTATAAAGATCATACAGGGTGGCATCGTGGACGGACCATGAACAGCGAAATGTATACAACAATGGAATTATACCGATCAGCACAATTGATTATGAATGGGCAGCCGGAGAGAAAGCTGGTCTCGCATATGGGTGTCTCCTCTTACCATTTGGCAGAAAATAATGAAATGCAGCTGTCATTGTTTGAGAATGATTATTCCAAAGCACGAAGCGTTTCTGATGCTGCAGATAAAATCAATGATGTGTATGGTGAATTTACCATCGCCCCGGGAATTATGATGGATATGGATGATGTCATCCTTGACCGAATTGCTTTTGGTGGAGTGAGAGATATGGAAGGTTAACAATATAAGTATAAGTTATGCAATTATAATTGCATTTTATATAAAGAATTAGTATATTTTTAGTAAATACACTTATTTGCAAAATTGCTGAGTTGTTATTATAATAACAAATATTTACTATGGGTATATTATGAAAATAAGTGAAATTAATTCAGGAGAAGGAGGAGAAGAAAGAGTTGGCGGTTCTGCCGTGAAGACAGGTGGTACTTTCCGTGAAACTTCGGTCATTCATGTCCGAGGACAACAATATATACCGAAAGCGGAAGATACTGCTCCTGGGAGAGAGTTAAGACCACATCATTCATGTGGTGGTGGCGGCTGCGAGGGTTGTACAAGGGGATTATATTGGTATCCAAAAGGGGGCACTATGCTCGAGAGGCTAGACAGAGCGAGAAGAGGGGCCAGTCCGTCAACTACGCAAACATCCGATACACCTGCAACAGTTTTACCAATGCCAGGAGTTAGATTAGGGTCCACACATAAACCAGAATCACCGCAATCTACAGTAATTTCATTACCTGTGAATAGAAATCAGAACGGAACAACGGGAGAAAGTACTAGTAACCGTACAGGGAGAGTGCTTCGTTTCCCACCCGGACGCGGGGGAGTTTCATAATGTTTGAAATACAGTCGTTTGTTCCGGGATCCGTTGACAGACCAGCAATCATCCCAAGTTGTGTCAATGTCTGAATAGCCAAATCGCTGTATGAACCATAAGGATAGACCACTATATCATTATCTATCCCGAGATTATCTTTGAGTTGCTTATTGGCAGTTGTTACCTCTTTGATGATCTCATCTTGTGAGATGAGTCCTAAGGGAGCATGCGTTGTCGTATGATTGTATATTCTGGCATATGGATTGACGGCTAGTTCTTCAAGATGATCCCATGTCATATAATCCGGCTGTCCGACCAGTCCGGTAGGTATCATAAAATTCATGATCACTTGATATTTTTTTGCCATCAAAAACGCATAGGTATAATCATCTATGTACCCATCGTCTAGTGTGATTACGACGCTTTTATCTGGAACTGTTTTTCTGTCTAATATCGCATGTACCAATGTTTCCAGAGACAAAAAATGATAATGATGCTGAACAAGATACTGGATGTGTTCCTGAAAGATATTGCTATCTACAGTAAGCTGCGGGTGACCAAGTTGTGATGAAATCTCTATCGGTTCAACATGATGATACATAATGATCGGTACATTGAGACAATAATCTGACGCTGAACTTGATGCTACTGGGGTTGCCGACTCAGTAGATGGCGTCGGAGTTGCAAGTTCATTGATTTTCTGAAGAACTCTGAATGAAGTTGTTGGCTGCATTGATGGAGTTACCGTAGGAAGAACTGCAGGAAGTTCTGACAATGTTGGTGTTATTGCTGATGGCGAGGCTTCAGGCGTTTGAGCGTATAATGTTACGGGCAATATATAAGAGAAAAGTACTACTGAAAAAAAAGAAATAAGAGTTGGCAACGTTCGTTTCATGTTGATTTTGCAACCTTATTGTAAATCCAACTTGTTAAAATGACAATGGGTAAAATATCGATCTCTTGCATATCGAATAAAAATTTACTATGCTGATAATGTTAGGCACTATGTTACCGCACAACATAACATCATGGTTAGGTTTATTTGGCTCAATAACTGCAGGAAGTTTATTTTTTCCTCAGGTTTGGGCTTCTCACAGATCAAAAAAGACTAAGCATCTGGCGTGGACCACAATATATATCGGACTTCTTAATGGGGTATTATGGACGGGGTACGGACTGTTAAGAACTGATCCTTATATCTATGTGACAAATATAGTCTTGTTTATAGGAGCCCTATTGTTATTGTTACTTAAGAAAAAACACGGTTGATGATGTAATACATATCCTGTTGTTTCTTTTCAATCTATATATTATACTTCTTCAGTATGTTTTCAAAAAGAATACTGCAGCTTTCTCCTTCACAGACCGTTGCAATTGATGTGAAAGCGAAAGAATTTAAACGGCAGGGCATTTCGGTGATAAATTTAAGTGTTGGAGAACCCAATTTCGTAACACCAAAAAATATCCAAAAAGCCGCTAAAAAAGCATTGGATCAGGGATATACTTTTTATACATCTCCTGCAGGAATTATTGAGCTGCGCGAAGCGATCGCAATAAAATTAAAGAAAGAAAATAGGATCTCCTATGATCCTTCACAGATTATTGTTGGAGCTGGAAATAAGCAAATTATTTATAATATTTTCCAAGTATTGTGCAATAAAGGAGATGAAGTGATCATTCCTATTCCTACTTGGAGTACGTTTGTCGAACAAGTTAAACTTGCTGAAGGTACACCTGTGTTGGTTAAGCTAAAACCTCCCTTTAAATTAAAAGCACAAGACGTGATAAATGCACTAACCCCAAAAACAAAAATACTCCTTCTCAACAGCCCATCAAATCCGACGGGAGCGATGATAGACCCTGATGAGTTGAAAAAAATTGCGGATATTGCAGTAAAAAAGAATATATTAGTTATTTCGGATGAGATTTATGAAAAACTCACCTACACACAAAAACATATATCAATTGCCTCAATAAATGATGAGATAAAACAGCATACTATCACGACAAACGGTTTGTCAAAATCCTATGCCATGACTGGCTGGAGAGTAGGGTATGCTGCAGGGCCGAAAGAAATTATTGCAAAAATGATATCACTGCAAAGCCAGATGCTTACGCAAACAGCATCAATCTCTCAGTATGCATCTGTTGAAGCGTTAACCGGTGACCAATCATCTATTGAGTCAATGCAAAAAGCGTTTGCCAAACGTAGAGACTTTTGTATGAAGCAGCTAGACAAAATAAAAAAATTGTCATATATCAAACCAGAAGGTGCATTTTATCTTTTTATCTCAGTAGAAAAACTGTTGGGAAAGAAGTATCCGACAGCTACTCTCTGGGCGGAAGCACTTCTTGAAAAAGAAAAAATAGCGGTTGTTCCCGGAGAAGCATTTTTTTATCCGGGTTATATCCGCATGAGCTATGCTGCTTCAGATGAAGATTTACAAGAAGCAATGCAAAGACTAGAACGATTTGTTACATCATCCACGCAGTAACTATCTTTAACAATAAATTTTTTTGTTTATAATTTCAATACTTGCTGGCTTTGTAAAAAGTTTTATAATATATAACAAACCGCTATGATAGATAAAAGGTATTTATTACATATTTTATCAGTTCCATTTATCTGGGGAATGATAATACCAGTAATATTACTACATATAGCAATGTTCATTTATCAGGTAATTTGTTTTAGAATATATGGAATTAAGCGGATTCAGTTGCGTAGCTATATATGCTTTGATCGGGAAAAACTTTCGTATTTGAATATTTTTGATAAACTCAATTGTGCCTACTGCAGCTATGTGAACGGTGTATTTGCTTATGTGTCAGAAATTGGCCATCGCACAGAATATTACTGGTGTGGCATAAAACATCGCAATCAACCCCAGAATCCAGCTTTTAGTTATCAGGAAAAATTTGCAAAATATGGGAGTAAAGAAGAATATGATAACGTCTTGAAACAGTCCGGCAGAAATAGAACCAAGCTGTAGTTTTTTCGACGTAATTAAGCAATAATTGATATATACTTGCTTATCACCTCACTCTGATCTACAATACCAGTTGTAGTAAGTCAAATATATGAAACGCAAAATTCCAGCCACAATGGCGTCGCAACACCCGGATCATGCCAACGCTCCGTATTGGCATAATGATCCGTTTATTACTGTTCAGCATGAATATGAAGAAACATATCTCGCGTATTCTGATTTGGGAATTGATGAATATAAATGGGATTGGGAGGGGAAGTTAGTCGATGAGTCCGTCATGGAGCGTTTGCTCGGCAGTTATTATCAATATTTTAAAGATAACCCCCTGGGAAAAGCAAAATTTTTAACATTCCGTCTGCCCAATCCAAAAGCAGAAACGGAATTTCGGTTGGCTCGTGCGTTTATGAATTTATTAAGTGCAGCAGCGTTAACCAAAAAAGTCGGTCTCTATTCACCGCCGCTTTTTGAGGTTATTCTTCCGATGACAGAATCTGCTGAGGAAATGATAGCTATTCAGGAGGCATTTAAAGATATCAGTGATCTCAAACACGAACTTTTGCGTTTTAACGGAGCAGCAATAGAGAACCTTGAAGTTATACCACTTTTTGAACAAGTAGATACAATCATTCATTCTGATGAGATACTTGAAAAATATTTACAGATGTATAAAAAACGGTTTAAGAAAACTCCGGAATACCTTCGTCCTTATACCGCACGGTCGGATCCGGCGCTTAATTCGGGTATAGTTCCGACAGTTATCGCTATCAAAATTGCTCTCTCGCGGTATAAAAAATTAGCGAAGAAATTGGGTATAAAACTTTTTCCGATAATCGGCACAGCTATGCTACCTTTTCGCGGCGGACTGCGGCCAGATGATGTAGAAAGCTTTGTTAATGAATATCAAGGAATGAGGACCGCACTTATCCAAAGTGGTTTTAGATATGATTTTGATAAAGAGACAGTTAAAGAAGGCATACAAAAATTAGCAACACTTTTGCCAAAGGGAGAAGCAAGAGATATTTCAACACAAGAGGAAAAAGTACTTATTAGTATGATTCCTGCTTTTGAAAAAGCATACAGAGAAGTCATTGAGGATTCTGCCTCGTTGATAAATACCCTTGCCGGTATGCTGCCGAGAAGACGAGAGCGTGTGCAACATATTGGACTGTTCGGTTATTCACGCGGAATGGGTAAAGTTACATTGCCCCGGGCAATTGGTTTTACCGCGGCGTTGTATTCGATAGGTATTCCTCCCGAACTGATTGGGACTGGTAGAGGACTTAAAAAAATCAGTAAGGCTGATTTAAAAGTACTTGAAAAAACATATCTCAATTTTCGGAAAGATATTTTGGCTGCAGGAAGATATCTTAATAAAGAAAACCTTGAAAAAATAAGTAAAAAATATCCGAAATTAAAGAAAATCGAGGAAGATATTTCAGCTCTTGAAGATTATCTTGGCGAAAAATTCGAACCGCAAACATTGGAAGAAAAAGAACACCAAATACTTACCAGCAAAATTGCATCGGGTTTGGATAAGAAAGAAAAATTAACAGACCTCATTGTCCGTGCTGCAAAACTAAGAAGAAGTTTGGGATAATCTTTTCCCTCTATTTTACTATATGAGCTCAATAGAAGCACATGCGTTTCATGAAGTAGGGCCATTTGTAACAACGAAAAGGTAATTTGAAGAAGTCTATCAGCAAGCCTCACTATTTGATGTTCCGGGGAAGCGAAGTCCGTATGTTACATTATTTGCAGTAAGACACACCCGTGATATAGATTATGACTCAGCAAGAGCAAGAAGTAAGCAAACCGGTAAAAACAATATTCACATAGCGTACGCGGCTGCCGATGAAGCTATTATCGTTGGTTATATCGCTAAAACTCCCAAAGACCTACGTACCTATGAAGAAAGAGTCGGTCAAAAACAAGTTTCTTACTTTGCTCAACAGAGAATCAGAGTACGATTTCAAAACGGCAGAAAAAAATTATAAAACCATAATAATCGAAGAAAATTTATCTTTCTAATATCGATTTGCCTGCAAAAATTGCCTTGTCTTCGAGCTGTTCTTCAATTCTTAATAACTCATTATATTTTGCAATCCGTTCGGTTCTTGAAAGGGAACCAGTTTTTATTTGACCTGTTGCCAGGCCTACAGCCAAATGAGCAATTGTAGTATCTTCTGTTTCGCCTGACCGGTGTGAGACTACTGTGTTCCATTTTGCTTCCTTTGCCATTAGTATGGTTTCTATTGTTTCTGTCAGTGTTCCGATCTGGTTTAATTTGATCAATATCGCATTGCCGGCTTTTGCCTTAATTGCTTTATCAAGATAGGTAACATTGGTGACAAGATTGTCATCGCCGACCAACTGAATTTTTTTACCGAGTGTTTTGGTAATAAATTTCCATCCATCCCAATCATCTTCACCAAGTCCGTCTTCCACCGAGACGATTGGATAGTTCTCTACAAGCTGTGCGATCCAATCAACCATTTGTATATTGGAAAATGTTTCTTTTTCTGCTTTCAGGACATATTTTCCATCATGTACCAATTCAGAAGCAGCAACATCCAAACCAAGTGCAATATCATCTCCCGGATCATAGCCTGCATTCATAATTGCCTGGATAATCATCTCAAGTGCTTCGGCGTTGCCCTTTTGTACTTGAGGTGCGTAACCGCCTTCATCTCCGACCGTTGTTGCATAGCCTCTTGTTTTTAATACTTTTCCGAGATGATGAAATACTTCGGATCCCATTCGGAGTGCTTCGGCAAAATTCTTTGCGCCAACTGGTAAGATCATAAATTCTTGGATATCAGTTGCAAAACTTGCATGCCTTCCGCCATTGATGATATTCATTTGGGGTAATGGTATAAGTGATTTGAGATTTGAAAACTGTGCATGAGAAGTTGCAAGCGTATTTAAATATTCAAATAGTGGTTTCTTTTGGTGTAAAGCTGTTGCTTTTGCTATGGCGAGTGACACGGAAAGAATTGCGTTGGCACCGAGCTTTGCTTTATTTGGTGTACCGTCAAGTGCAATCATCTTTTCATCAATTTTTTGTTGTTCTTCTGCATGCAATCCGATGAGCGCTTTTGCAATAGGTATATTCACATTATCTACTGCTTTTAGGACGCCCTTGCCAAGATATTTTTTGGGATCACCGTCTCGAAGTTCTACTGCTTCTCTCGTACCTGTGGATGCTCCCGATGGAACTGCTGCGCGTCCTACTGTTCCGTCTTCAAGAGATACATCACATTCAATAGTAGGATTGCCCCGGGAATCGAGAATTTGCCGGGCGTGCAATGAAGTTATTTTCATAAAAGTATTTTAGAACAACGAGAAGATAACTGCAATGATTATAATCAATAATAAAATATTTGTTAATGAAGCGCTGATAATAAATCCAATTATTGAAAAAAACCATAAGACAAATAGTACTGTTGCGATAATTCGAAAAATGCCGGGAAGCAAACTTATCAGAAAAAGAATAATAATAAGATAGAGAAGACTTTGAATACTTATAGCATGTCCTGCGATCGTCAATAATGTCAATGAAAGAAAACCGATATGAATAAATCCTAACAGCCAAAGAATAATAAAAATAATAAGAGCAGCTTTGAGCATATCTTTATTTTGGCAAGTATTTCTTGAAATTGCAAATTTATAGTATGATAAATTGATGGAGTTATTTCTTGAGTTTACTGCGATTGTAATACTCGCAACGGTGGTTTCAATTCTTTTACGGCTATTAAAGCAGCCTCTTGTAGTCGGTTATATTTTTACCGGAATATTAATAGGTCCGCATGTTCTGAATATCGTCCATTCAACTGATTACCTAGAGCTTTTTTCTAAAATTGGGATAACGATTTTGCTCTTTATTGTCGGCTTAAATCTGAGTCCGGGAGTCATCAAGGAAGTCGGTAAAATTTCGTTTTTTGGTGGGTTCGGACAAATTGTTATAACGACCATTTTAGGTGCCATATTTTCTTTATTGTTTGGAATATCGTTTATGCACTCGGTATATGTCGGTATAGCTTTAAGTTTCAGCAGTACAATTATTGTTTTAAAATTATTATCAGACAGAGAGGATTTACCCAAATTATATGGAAAAGTAGTTGTTGGATTTTTACTTGTCCAGGATCTTGCTGCAATTGCAGTATTACTTTTTGTTTCATCTTTCGGAGGTTCTCAGGAGCATGGTTTGTTATTAACTATATTATTACTTCTGCTCAAACTTTGTATTACGGGAGTTATAGTATATTTTATAAGCAAATTTATTTTTACTCATGCCGTCCAGCATCTTGCACAATCGCAAGAGATTCTTTTTTTATTTTCGATAGCATGGGGACTTGGGCTTGCTAGTATTTTTTATTTGATCGGATTTTCAGTTGAAGTTGGCGCATTGGTTGCAGGCGTGTCCTTATCTGTATCACCATATGCAGATGGCATTGCTTCACGGCTTAAGCCACTGCGAGATTTTTTTATTATTCTCTTTTTCATTCTTCTTGGAAGTAACGTTGTATTAACGACAATTCCGCAGATCATACTTCCAACAATTATTTTCTCTTTATTTGTTCTTGTGGGTAAGCCATTGATCGTATTTCTTCTTATGAACATACTTAACTTCAAGACAAAGCAAGGATTTCAGACTGGCGTATCCCTGGGACAGGTAAGCGAATTTTCACTTATTTTGGCGACACTAGGATTAAGTGTTCATCAACTTGATAAAAATACAGTGTCGTTAATTACGTTAACAGCACTTATTACGATAACTGGGTCAAGTTATTTCATTTTTTATTCAGATACGTTATATCCATTCTTTGAAAAAATACTAAAGAGGTTAGAAATCCATCATTCGAGTAAAACGATAAAAAATATTTCCAACCATCATGAACTTATCCTTTTTGGGTTTGACAGGGTTGGACATGATTTTATAGAAGCATTCACCAAATTCGGCAAGGATTATGTCATTGTAGATTATAACCCGCAAGTGATTCGACATCTTGAAGAGGCAGGATTACCATTTATCTACGGAGATGTCGAAGATACAGAATTTTTACATGAGCTTCAGCTGGAAAAAGTTAAGTTATGCGTTTCTACGCTACCAAATGTTAATGCAAACGCACTACTTATTAAGAGAATACGGAAAGTTAATAATAATGCAATTGTTATTGTTCGTGCGAGGGAAATAGAGGAAGCAAAAGCATTATATAATCTCGGCGCGACCTATGTTGTTATGCCTCATTATTTGGGTGCAAAGTATGCAACTTCGATGATTAAGCGGATCGGTCTTGATACAAAGGGCTTTGAAGAAGAACGCGACAAACACCTCAATGATGTAAATAAGAAATAACTTTTATCTCACGACCAAAATTGGTATAATACTAAACAAGGAATATGGTGGCTGTAGTTCAGTGGTAGAACATCAGGTTGTGGACCTGAATGTCGCGGGTTCAATTCCCGTCAGCCACCCCAATTCATTAAAAGTACTTGAAAAGTCCTTAAATAGATGTTATTATCGTTATATGAATACATCACAAGCGCAAATTAAAGTTAATATTCCCGTAAATATGAAAGATTATCTTGAAAGCAAGGCAAGTAAGTTTGGTATGCCTGTTGCCGCGTATATAAAGCATCTTATCCTTAAGGATATTGAAGATATGGATTATCCTTCATATCAAGCCTCTGAAGAAACAGAAAAAGCATATAAAAAAGCTATAAAAGAACATGAAACTGGAGATACTATTAAAGTCAACGAAGTTGATGATTTTTTTGAAACACTGTAATGTATGGATTTCTCCTTTTCTACGGAATTAACTAACGACCTCAAGAAGTTAAAACAAAAACAGCCTTTATTGTTTAAGAAAATACAAAAGCAATTAAAGACCTTCAAACAAAATATAAAGCATCCTTCTTTACGAACCCACAAACTAAAAGGAAATTTGTCCAATACTTGGAGTATTTCAGTTGAAGGGAATGTACGTTTAATTTACACAATAAAAAATAATGAAGCAATTTTTTTCAAAATAGGAAATCATGATGAGGTTTATAGAAAATAATTTGAACTGCTTTAACTATTTTCATAATTAAACTAACAAATTATAAGCTGAACTATAAAACTCACTTTCAGTAAGTGATAACTTACTAAAATAGGTTCGAACGTCATACGGTAAGGAACCCCAAACATTGTAGTTTCGATTTTACTCCCCCTAACTGATCGATTGAACTTCCCAAGACTATCTTCATGTTATAATAATTTTATGCAGAAAAATAATAAACCAGTTGCACATATTATTGTTGGTTTCATAGGTTCTGGAAAAACTACATTTGCTAGAAAACTTGAAAAAGAGACAGGAGCTGTTAGATTCACGAAAGATGAATGGATGGTGAGAGTATTTGGCAATACTCCTCCTAAAGACAAATTTGAAGAATATGATAATAGGATGGCTTCCCTTGCAACTGATATGGCACTTACATGTTTAAAAGCAGGAATGGATGTTATTATTGATGAAGGATTTTGGGTAAAGGAACATCGAGATGCAATCAGAGAAAAAGTAAAAAATGTGGGCGCTACTCCAAAACTTTATTATATTGAAGCACCTTTTGAGATAATGAAAGCGAGAACTCTCAAACGGAGTGAAAATCCTCCTGTTGATTCTTTCACCATTGATGAACAATCGTTTAATCACTACTGGAAATTTTTTCAGCCTCCTGAGAAAGATGAAGAATTTACCTTAGTAAATCAAGCAAATTCATATTGAAGCTGGATAACTGTCTGGATAATCTGAATGTCTTTGGTAGTTATTGCACATTGGGTTCGAACGGCGCTCAATAAGCAGCCCTAATTTAAAAAAATAATTTTCGTTTTCGCCAAATTGCCCAGAAGTAAAAGCAAAAGTATGCAATAAAAAACCATATGTCATTTCTTATTTGATACGTAAAGGATTTATACGCAGGTAAAATACCGATTTGAAGCCAATATAGAGAATATTCTAGTAGGTAAATCAAAAAAAATAAGATAAGCAAATAAACTCCATTTTTTTTCCATTTCCATAAAAAATAAGCTGAGGCGGGTGCAAGGATAGCAGTGGATAGACCAACTAAACCATACAAATTTAGAGGAACGAGTAAATGAATGAGGCCAGTAAATAATATTTCAAGGATAAGTGTTAAAAAAAGAACAAAGGCAAAAAGCGTATGAGGAATTAGCATAACGGTTAAAAAAATTCCTCTTCCTTCTTTATTCTTTAGGGCTTTTAGTTTTGCATCAGCCATAATATAAGGATAGATAAACGCTATACGCCTTGTCAATGAGAGCAAATTCCAAAAAAAATGGAAGTTATCTCTATTTGATTCCATGAAAAAGTTTCTCACCTGATAAAATACCACAGTTCTCTTCTAAGAGAGGAAACGGAGGTGAGAAATATGCATTATGTGGGAATAGATTTACACAGAGATTTTTTTGTAGCAGTAGCACAGGATCAGACAGGCACTGAAGTGTTAAAAAAGCGTTATGAGAATAGCATTGTTTCAGTTGAGGAATTGGTAAACGAGTTTGAGACGCCACCAATGGTAGTAGTTGAAGCAACGAGGAACTGGATGTGGTTTATCCAAGCATTACAAAAGAGAGGCTGTAGTGTGCAACTAGCCCATCCCTTTCGAACAAAAGCGATAGCCTATGCCAGAATAAAGACAGATAGTATTGATGCAAAGACATTGTGTGATTTACTGCGTGCAGGATTAATTCCACAAGCATATATTGCACCAAGTGAAACTTTGGATAACAGGGAGATAGGACGAGCAAGGATTTCTTTGGTGCATGACCAAACAATGCTAAAGAACAGAATTCATGCAATTGTGATTAAGGAAAATTTGAAGTTTGAGGGAACTGATATGTTTGGAATAAAAGGGAAAGAGTGGATAACTACACAAAAACTCACCACAGGTGCAAGAGATGTCATAGGAGTATATCTTGAGCAACTTGAGAAGTTACAGGAATCCATTTTCAAAGTGGAAGCATTGATTAAACAAAGAAGCAGTAGCATCCCAGAAGTAAAACTACTTCAAACCATTCCTGGTTTCGGGACTACTACTGCTTTTCTACTGGCAGCAGAAGTTGGAAATGTACAAAGATTTACAACTGCTAAAAAGTTTGCCAGTTACTTTGGTATGGTACCACGACTTTCACAGTCTGGCAATCACGCCTACTATGGAAGGATTACCAAACTTGGGAACCCTTATGTTAGATGGTTACTGGTACAAGCAGCACATCGATATTACCGAATGGATAAAGAGGCAAAACGATTTGTTGATAGGCTAAGTTACCGAACAGGGAAAAAGAAGGCAATCGTAGCACTTGCCAGAAAGATGAGTGTCATCGTATACAGTGTTTTAAAAGAAAACAGATCATATGAGAAACGAACAAAACAAGCCTTGAAGGTTTGTCCCGTTATTATACCTGAGAATCAGCTAACAAGCTGAAGTTCTCGCTCGATTTGACTGGGAAGACCTGGAGGCTCTGATTGGCGTTGAATCAGAAATCATGTGGATTAAGACACGAATAGATGCCTAACGTTTAGGTTTTATACATCTATTTAAAAAGATGGTACAATGTCGTGGAAAAGAAACTTTTTCATAGATGATATAATCATAGTATATGTCAGCAATCAAATTTGAAACCAAATTATTTAAAATTAATGATTGGACTATTCTCAGATTACCTGAGAATGCCTCCGCAGAGCTTCCGTCAAGAGGTATGACAATGGTAACTGGCACTATCAATGGCGTTCCCTTTAAAACCTTGCTCGAACCAGATGGGAGATATGCACCAGAGAAAAGACCGAGCCACTGGTTTAGACCTGACCAAAAGTTGCTTGATGACGCAAGAGTCACGGCAGACGATACTGTACAAGTTTCGCTTGAATCCACTAATGAATGGATAGAACCGGAAGTTCCCAAAGATTTACAAGAAGCTCTGGCAACTTCCCCCAAAGCAAAAGTTTTATGGAATGACATTACCCCCCTTGCCCGTTGGGACTGGGTTCGTTGGATACGAGCCGTCAAAACTCAGGAAACGCGTCAAAAGCATATTGAAGTTGCCCTGTCAAAACTTAACAAAGGCATGAGAAGACCATGCTGTTTTAATCGTAACATGTGTTCAGAACCCTCAGTGTCAAAAAACTGGGTACTCCTCGATCCAACATAAAACCCATTCTGATAAAATAGGTAGTATGGCACTTGAAGCTTCACATATTCGTTTTGCGCTTGATATTAAAGATAAACTAGGAGTAATTGACCTGGATAAATATATTTCAGGCTCGATTTATCCCGACAGCAGGTATGTAACAGGAATTGAAAGGCAACTAACTCATCCGAAAGAATTATTGGAAAAAGATATAGGGAAACTGAGCGATTTTGAGAAAGGCTGGTATACCCATCTCTTGTATGACAAAATTTTGAAAAGCTATACTACTACTGCATTAGCATCGTTATTTGCTGATATCGGAAATACTGAAGTGATAAATATGGAACTATGGATCCGCTTAACCTCGCTTAAAATCCTACAAGATATTGATGATATCAAGAAGTACGACATAAAAATATACCTTCCATATTTAGATTATGTGCAGAATGCAAATGGAGAAGATATAAATAAGTTGTTGAATTACAATCATTATTTTCAAAATATGTATGCAATACCAAAACAAGTCTCAGTTGAAAGCTATTACGATATGTGGAGATTTTTGGGAGTTGACTCAAATTTTGTAAGAGGCATACAAAAACAAACAGAAATATATCAAAAAAATTTACGATTGCATGAATTCATTAGCACGGTTTATAGAAAATCCCAATTGCACTTCAATAGCATTTCATCATGATCTACTTTGTTGCTAATCAACAGCACAACACATGTTGTATCCTGTAGTTGTATCATTGTTATGAGGATTGCGCTATACTATAATCCCATAGCATATGGTCAAAGGTAATTTTCGCGAACATGGTGGTGAGGGATCACAAGGCCGTACTTTTTTTTCCAAACGGAGAAGAGGTAGTGAGACGACGCATATCAATTCGAGAACTGGTAAGGGAACTGGTGAAAGTTCTGGTATACAAAAAAAATTAAGCAGCTTCATACAAGTTCGGAGGTTAGGAAAAGTTGAATGGACACCGGGTGCTTTGATACCAATGGCACCACGCGGCCTTACAGAAAGTACACCTCCAAGAGAGAGAGTAAGAAAAGAAACTGGAAAGATAACTCAGGAAAAACCTGGTATTGCTCAAAAAGCTGAATTAACGACGGATAAGCTTGATTCTTATCCGGAAGCAGCTCCTGCGATCAGTGAATCAATACACACAGATAGTGATTCAAAAATTGCAAGTTCGAGCGGATCGCAAAGGCCTCGAGAAGATTCTGATCAAGGAGAACAAATACGAAGAGGTGGGTTGTCCAACACAGCTGATGATAGTACCGGATCTCATGCAAATCTACCTCAGATAAGGCAACATGAATTGCCAGTGCCCCGAAGAGAGATTGAGGACCACACGGTTCCTGTTTCACGACGAGATCCACCTGCAAATCTTTATAGTGGAGTAGTTGAAGGTTTATTAGCCGAAATCAATGAGCCTCAAGTTGTTTTTCAACCGGTAATGGGTAGTATTAGAGAAAGAAAGTTTGCACAACGGTTAATTGCTGGCCGTGCAAATCAAACAGAGAGGACTGTACGTCAGGCATTATTTGATGTGGTTGCGGGAAATATCTATAGACCAAAAGGAAGGAAAGGCAATCAACCTATAGTTGAAATAAGATCAACCGTATTACGAAGAATAGGTCCACCTCAAATCACTAATTACGAAAAATTAGATAAGCTTTTTAGAGATGAACTCGGTGTGCCTGATACAGCAGTTCCAAGGATCAGATTATATGGAAGACGAAGGAATGCAATGATTGGAGGATATCATCGTAAATCTTCATCACATACTATTCATGCTAATGCTGTTACGGCAAACGGACGTCCAGACGGTGTGATGCGTACAGTAATTCATGAAGGAAAGCATTTATCGGATTCGATAAATCACCAAGTATTATATAACGTCTCAAAAGTATTTAAGTGGACTGTACCAAGAGCGGTAGCTGCAGGAGGTTTGGCGATCTCGCTTGCAGGGATGAGCCCGGAACTGGTAATTCCTCTTATTGCGGCTTCTTTTATACCGTTAAAAATGTTAACGTACCAATTAAATCCTATTGAAATAAGAGCGCGTATGGCTGAAAGAAAATTAATTCGAGGTTATAAAGATGCAATTAAATTTTGAGTTTTATGTTCTTACGTTTATATCCTTCTACGATAAAAACCAAGCTCTAAATGCATTCAACTGCGTTGTGGGAAGCTAATTATAGCAAAAGAATTTATTATTTATTTTAATAAATCATTTACAACCTGCAGAATTTCATCAGGATTTACATTGGATTTTATTAAAAAAGCGCTCGCATTATCATACATTTTTGTTTGTTTCATATTTTCAACATCTCCGGCATTTGTTAGGACAACTACCGGAAGATATTTAAAATCAGGTAATTCCCGTAATTTGTGAAGCATTTCCTTCCCATCCATTACCGGCATCATGAGATCAAGAAGAATAATATCCGGTTTGTTCGATTGTGCCATTTCCAAACCTATTTGACCGTTCATTGCTTTAAAGACGCTAAAATTATTATGTTTGAATTTTAACTCCAAAGCGTTTGATAATAGTAATTCATCTTCGACAATAAGAATTTTATTCTGCGACTGTTGCGGGTTTGCTGTTGGATCGATAACGTTCTCTTTTAACCCTAATGCAATTTGTAAATTTTTTAAAATGTCCATATAGTATTACCTTGACAGGATTTTGTTATTTTGTCAATTCTAAGTTTCAAGGGTAATAACACCCATTTTAGGTTGAGTTCCTGAGATTGGTAAGGTAACCCAAAATGTTGTTCCTTGCCCTTCCTTACTTTGAAACCAAATTTTTCCTTGTGACAACTCAATAATATCCTTTACCATATATAAGCCAAGTCCTGTTCCTTCGTTCCCGCTATTTACCATATTTTCTCCTCGGTAAAATTTATCAAATACTTTATCGCGTTCTTTCTCTGGTATTCCATAGCCATTATCGCTTACCTTGGTTACTACGTCGGTTTGTGTCATTGAAATTACTACCTCTATTTTGCTATTTCCCGGCGAGTATTTCGCAGCATTTGTTAACAGATTCAAAAATACTTGTCTGATAAGTTTTGGATCGATATTTATGTCTAGTATAGCTCCTTCTGTACTGACTGAAAATTTTTGTTTTTTTGCTGAGTATCGGATTTGTACTTCTTTCACGATCTCCTCAATTAATTTTTTTATCTCAGTTTGTTTTGGTTCGACCATAATTCGTCCTGATTCTATTCTTGTAATATTGAGAAGCGAGCTGACTAATTCGATCATCCGTTCAGTTGATGTATAGATATTATCCGCATATTCTTTTTGTTCTGGCAGTAATTTGCCTGCATCTCCGCTAATAAGCATATTGGAATACCATTTAATTGCTGCAAGGGGTGTACGCAATTGATGCGAGGCGAGAGAAATAAATTCATTTTTCATTTTGTCGTTATTCTGTTCTGCAGTAACATCACGGAATAAGGTGATAGTTCCAAATATCTTTAATCCATGTCCATAAGAAGTTGTTGTGATTGCCGCAGGGAATTTTGTAGTATCCTTTTTAATGACATACAGTGTTGATTTCCGGCCTATAGAATGCCTATTCTCCTCAATACTGCTTTTATAATCTATATTGAATATCTCGGTTAGATCTTTTCCGATTGCTTCTTGTGCGGTCCATCCCAATAATGACTCTGCAGCTTTGTTAAACGTTATTATTTTGCCGTGTGTATCTATAACGACAAGACCTTCTCCTATATAAGACAGTATTGCTTCATATCGAAGCTTATCTTTTTCAATGATGGAAATAGGCTGTTCAAAGGTTACTTCTTTTTCGGGCACAGCAGGGATTGGTACCTCTACCTTTACAGGAGGTATATTTACTGGAAGTGCATTTACTGGAGCGACATGCTGGTTTTTATGCAGTAAATAAATTCCTTGAACTGTCAATGCGAATAGGATAAGAAGACCGGCAATACTCATCAGTGAAATTGTTGTATTTTGCTGCGGAAACAAAAGTAAATCGACGAGCAAAAAGGCTATAAGTATCGTTGAACATATTGTAAAAAAATAAGTTCCAAAAATTTTTGCCATACGTTTTAATCTTTTCATAAGCACGCATAAAATGCAATAAATTCCAACTCAAACGTATCTTAAGTTGCTATTCGTTTAGGCATATGCTAGTGTTTAAGTATGTATTATTCGTACAGTTGTCCATATTGTAAAAGGCTTTTTTATGTATTTAGCGATAACAAAGAAGAAGCTGCGAAAGAATTATTTGCCGGAATTGATAAGCATGAAGTTCAGTACGGTGAAGACCAAAAAGACCACACGTTGCATGAATATGACCCGGAAACAGAAACAAATATGATTTATTCATCTCTGCAGGAATCATCAGAAATTCCCTCTGGCGGATATCCAATTGAATAATTACAATATTTTATATGAAAGGTGCACGCATTGTATTCGTAAAGATTGTTGTTTTTTTTATTATCTTTAACGTGCTTTTTTTTAGTATCAGGTTGTTTAATTTACTGCCTCCGGTAAAATTATTGGAAAATAACGCATCACTTCCCTGGCTTTTTTCAGCAATTGAGCTTATCTTTTCAATTATATCCGGTTTTATTATTCAATCGAAATGGAGTACTTGGAACGCGTTGATTGACGCGACTCATGAGGAATTAAGTTCTTTACGCGAATTACACGTGCTTTCTCATCATTTTTCAAAACCAGTTCAGGAAATGATTAAAAGTAAGATATGTAATTATCTTTCTATTATTGTGCAGGAGGGAGAAAATCATATGGATTTGGATCATAGATCCGCTGAAGTTGATAAAGCAATATTTCAATTGGAAGAAACAATTTTCGGTATAGATTATTCGCAACATCCCAATATCGGCGCTATGGCTTTTGATTTGGTCAGAAAATGTATTGAATATCGGGAAAAAAGACTGCAAAATATTTTGCATAGGTTACCATTGGGAGTAAAGATTTTTATTATTTTTGCGACCTTTGCAGGTATCTTTACTTCGCTTTTTATAGGAGTAGCGTCACTTGTCTATGATTATTTGTTTACCTCAATTATCGCGCTACTTTCTTATGGTATCTATTTACTTATTGATGATCTTGATAATCCGTACCGTCCAGGACAATGGCATTTGTCAATGAAGGGGTATAAAAAAGTACTTCGAGAACTTCAAGACGATAAGTGGTGATTTTTTCTCCTGTTGTTAAAAATCCAGTACGTCAAAATTTTAATACATGATGTAGCTCCATTAGGGATTTGTTGTTGAATCTTGACATTATAAGGGAAAGTGAGACAATATACTTACAAAAATCTTACAAGATTCTGACATAATACTGACTTTCTGACGTTGAAAAGAATTTAAAGGTGACCAAAAGAACACTCTATGGCGGTTGGAGTAGAAAATAGAGCAGCTTTAGCTGCGGTTAATGGATCTGCAATGAAGCCCTCCACGGGACTCCACGCTTCATTTCATGGAGAAGTATCTCGAGCACCGCACAAAATGCATAAGAACGGATGGTCCGTGCAAGGCAGTGACATTCTTTTCTTTCCGTTAACGGAAATAACATCTGCAGCGCCTCCACTCAGAGAGCCTCAAGCAATACCAACCAGAGATGAATTATTTATAGCAACAACAGGCCTTTATAGAAGTTTTGAAAAAGTATTTGACCAAACCTATACCGGAGGACGAAGTAACAAATCATTTATCGGAATGGCAGTTGAAGTTGTGGTAAATCAAGAAGCAGAAAATGGCGGAAAGGCTGAATGGACTGTACATCATTCTCCGATGAATGAAGGAGGAGAGTATGTACGTTTGATACGTAAAACTGCTGCTTATAATGGGTATGATGAAATTTCCGAAGTATCTTTTGTCAAACCTGATGACGCAAGAGGACACCTCAAGCCATCAATAACATTTACCTCGCATTTACAAGAGAAAGTGCCAAATGCAGACGGAATGTATGAACGGTTTGAGTTTGTTTCACCCGGACAAAATACGCACGAAAGTTGGGATGGAGCTGTGCAATTACTCCATGATTTTGCTGAAATAGCCGATTTGCCCAGAGATCAAGTTTCATTTAATACTGTAGCTAGTAGGAGTCCTGTTGTTGCACAAGATGAGGTGCGTAAAAAAAGAGATAAAAATATTACTGATTTAGTAGCAGGTGTTGAAAGCAGATTACCAGTTCAAAGAGCTGACGGCAGTTGGACAGACAGACGAAATTTGGTAACAGAAGCACAACAAGGCGAGCCGGAAGGGCTAGATGAGAGTAAGCGAGCACGTCACATTTCTGGTGCTAGTGTGATTAGGCATGCAGAGGATTTAGCACTTATTGGAAGAACCATTTATGACCGCACTCCTGAACCTAGGAAAGAAAGGCCATTAATAACTTTTTCAGATGAGGGAGAAACAGCTCTTATTGAAGGTTTTGGTAAGGAATATGTAACTAATTTGAATCTTGTTACTGTAGATAATGCGGTTAATACGGGACAAAATAATAGAAAGAAACCTGCTCCAACTATTAGTGAAGCAATTATTATTGATGAGAACAAAAAAGATAAAGAAGTTTCCGTAAGAGTATACGATACTTCAGCTATTGCAGGTCCTTTTGGTTTTCCAGTCACTGAACCTCATTTTGAAACTATAGTAGATAAAGATACTCGTTATCCGGTATCCTCTGATGATGTCAGAATGATTATTCAAATTGATGCGAATAAAAGAGTAACTACCTATGCAGTTGTTGGAAATGATTTGTTTAAGGCGAATAAAGAACAAGGATCAGGAGCAGTTGCCCTAACGCCACTTACTGCTGAAAATGCATTTAACGTTTCACGTCAAGCGAGAAAAGCTGCAGAGCAATTCCTTCAAAAAGAAAAGACATCTAAGAGTTAATTTTTACCTCACTTTTTACCACGAGCTAATTTGTTTTTATCTCTTAAAGTTGCTACACTAAAGTATGTCAGCACACGACTTCACTCTTCCTGATCAGAATGGTAATCAACATTCACTTTCCGATTTTCGGAGCAAATGGGTGGTGTTATATTTCTATCCCAAAGATGATACACCGGGCTGCACCAAAGAAGCATGCAGCTTTCGGGATAATTTACAGATACTTGCATCAAAAGACGTTGTCGTTATTGGTGTCTCGGCAGATTCAATCGAATCACATCGAAAATTTGTTAACAAATATAACTTAAACTTTTTACTTCTCAGTGATGAATCCAAAGATGTCATTAAAAAATATAATGCTTGGGGAAAGAAGATTGCATATGGTAAAGAAATAGTAGGTGTTCAACGGAAGACATATCTTATTGATCCAGATGGTAAAATTGCAAAAATTTATGAAAAAGTAGATACACAAAACAATGCACATACAAAAGAAATTTTAGAAGATCTTAAAGAATTGCAATCTACATAAAACTGCCTGTGTCTTCAAGCTAGCAACTCTAATGTTTGACGGTCATCACATCCAACCCTTACATTTTTTTGTTATACTATGCCAAAGGAGGTGAAACTATGACAGAAGTAAAAAAAGAAGAATTTAAAGTCAACGGCGAAGATCTGTTGAAAAAAGTAAAAGAAATCATTCATGAAGGAAACGTGAGAAGAATTACCATAAAAGATAAAAGCGGTAAAGATCTCATTGTCCTGCCGTTAACACTCGGAGTGGTTGGAGCGCTTATTGCGCCTGCGCTTGCAGCGGTTGGCGCTGTTGCCGCATTGGTGACAGAATGTTCAATTGTCGTTGAGAGAAAATAATTAAGCGTAAATCGCTGAATGCTTTTTAATCATTCTCCCGGCCAATATCCCGATGATAAATCCGGCGATGTGCACGAAAAAGGCGATACCGCCTTGATCCGCGCCTGTTTGGGAAAGAGATCCAGCACCGGAAACGAGCTGTAAGATAAACCAATATCCAAGCATAAGTGGTGCGTTGATATCGATTATTGTTACAAAAAAGAAAAGAAAGAGCAATGTTTTTACTTTTGCATAGGGGAACAATACATAATAACAGCCAAGAATACCTGCTATTCCACCGGAGGCGCCAATTATCGGAATAGAAGAATGAGGGGCGATAGCGAATTGCACGACATTGCCTACAATACCTGAAAAAAGAAATAAGATAAGAAAACCAAATGGATTGAGTGCCCCTTCAACATTATCTCCAAATATAAAAAGAAACCACATATTGGATAAAATATGGAGAAATCCTCCGTGAAGAAATATAGCGGTAACAAACGGAATCATCGTAAGATAGTCATTTATATGCACATGAGAAGGAATAAGTGCATAGCGGGCTACATATAAATCAATATTTGGTGCGAGCAATTCCTGAATAAAGACAAAGATATTAATAGCAATAAGCAACCACACCATTACAGGAAATCGAGCTGCTTTGGCGTTATCTGATAATGGAAACATATCGGTATTATATACCGATAACGTAAGAATATATGAAACAATTCTGAACTGATGCTTGGGTTAGGATGATTTTTTCGATATAATACGCATAATGAATAAAAATATTGTCATTATTGGTGCTGGAATGGCGGGTTGTTTTATGGCCGTGTGTCTTGCAAAACGAGGATACAATGTCCATATTTATGAAAATCGTCCGGATGTCAGGAAAGAGCCGTATGATTCAGGCCGTTCTTTTAATCTTACCCTTTACTACCGGGGAATCCAAGCAATGAGAAAAATAGGCATTTGGGATGATGTCAAAAAAATTGCCATTATTGCGCAAGGGAATGCTGCACATTACGGAGAAGATAAAATAGTCTATAGTCCGTTTGACGCACAGGGAGATGAAATATTATATACCGTCCATAGAAATCAATTGAACGGTGCACTCCTTGATGTTACTGAAAAATTTTCCAATATTACTATTTTTTTCAATACGAAATGCGTCGGAGTTGATGCTGTTGACAAAACCGTAACACTGGAGCGCGATGGAAAGAAATTTAAAGTACCTGCAGAGGCAGTTATCGGTGCAGATGGTGTCCATTCATTGGTACGGCAAGAACTGGAAAAAAACAAAAAAGATACGGCAATCAAACAATATGAAGATTGGGGATATAAGGAAGTTCATATTTCTCCAGACCTTACCAAGCAAATGAAATTAAGACTGAGGGCAACACATACATGGCCGCGTGAACATTCACTCTTGATAGCGTTTCCCAATCCAGATGATTCATTTACCCTTATGTTCAATCTTCCACTGAAGGGAGCTGGGAGTTTTGAAGAACTTATGACACAAGAAAAAATAGAAACGTATATCAGAAAGCAATTCCCTGATTTGAAACCTCTTATACCTGAGATAGTCAGTTCGTTTCTCAAGAAACCAACGGGAACCTTTGTTACCTTGTATGCCAACCGCTGGCATGATAACGGATTTATGGCGGTGATTGGTGATGCAGCACATGCGGTTATTCCTTTCTATGGACAAGGTGTCTGTGCCGCCTTTGAAGATAGTTTGGCAATAGACAGATTGGTGGATATATATAAAGATGACTGGGAAAAGATATTTATAGGGTATCAGGAAAAACGAAAAGCAAATACAGATTTACTTGCAGTGCTTTCGAAAGAAAATTTTATTGAGCTAAGGGATAAGAGCCGGTCTCCGTATTATATTGTGAAAGATAAAGCCGATACTTTCCTGCATCATGTATTTCCTCAAAAATGGCTTCCACCGCTGTATGTTTTGATAGCGCACGGGAATTTGGAATATCAAGAAGCACTGCGGATCCATGCAAAACAGCAAACTCTTTCAAAAATGATCGGATTGGACGCTGCGCTTCATCTTATAGCGTTACCGTGGATGCTGGTCAATAAATTTAAATAAATCTCGGAACGTGTGCTTTATACATTAGATACTCTTTACCAAATATTTTGGTCAGATTTGCTTCTTCTTTTACTGCTGACTTGTAAAAATATATCACCAGTGGAATTCTGAGTATAATCAACCAGCTTTGTATGGCAACCGCGTATCCAAAATACAGCAAGAGAAATCCAAGATAGATCGGATTCCGGGTGAAAACAAATGGGCCGGCTGTGACTAATCTTTTCTGCTTTGCGCTGTGTTCTCCGGGAACACCCCATGATTGTTTCATGACATTTCTTGCCCAAAATGCTAAGACAAATCCCGTTATATACATTGCACATCCCGCAATAATGAGAATGAAGTTAAATGTATTTTTTGGTAGAGGGGTATAAATAGCGGCCAAAATCTGAAAAATTATAATAAGTGCTTCGATGCCGTTTGTTTTCAACATCGTAAAATTCAGCCTGGATTTTGAAAAGTGCAGTTCTGTACGGATCCAAACGTATTTAATAACAATTATACCGATGGTTAACAGGATAATCAGGGCAGTGTTCATTTTAAAATTCCCTTATTTAGTAATAATTTAAAAAGCATATTTCTGTCTCCCTTATTATTCATTTGAAACACAAATTGATACAGTCTGCGATTGTTATGTCTTTGATCCCATAACGCGATAATTTGGTAAATACGTTTTGTCAAACGAGGGTTTTTACTTTTTTCCAAGCTATACGCAATCGCTTCTTGCAGTTGTGGATTTTGATGCTGTTTTTTTAACATTGCCAAGGCCATTTCTCCTTGAATATTATACTTTAATTTATAATCGTAATACATCTTTTTTACCAACTCCACATTAAGCGTTCTATCAAACGTATACGCCTTTTTCAGTGCATCTGCACAGCTAAGATAAATCATCGTAATCAGACATTTATAACAGCGTGAACAATTGTATTTACCCTTAAGGTTTTGTGTGCAGACTCTGAGATATTTCAGTGCCAACGGAGATTTAGCAATTACTTTTGTTACTTTTTCTATTCTGTCATACTCGCCGCCATCACTTCTGACAGTAAGTATTCTTGTAGACCAGAGTTTGTCCAGCTCAGGATGCGTGCCGTAAGGAAATAATTGGTCATTTTTTACCGCTCCTGGAATATATACTTGTTTTACATTTGCTCTGAGAAAGAGTGCAACAGCAGCCAGGGCACCGCCATGTGCGAAATCCCAGATAAGCAATTTTTCGACAATTTCACCAAGATTTGTTTCCACAATGATTGACTTTATTTTTTCTTCTTTCGCTACTTTTTCAACGGTGTTTTTTACTTCTTTAAAAAATATTTTATTATTTAGTGGAATATCAAATCCATGAACCAAAATTAAGTGTGAGGGTTTATCATTTCTGTCTTTATGTTTTAGATAGGTATAGAATGAGTCTACTCCTGCGGTAAAAAAGGCCCCGATGTATTTTGGATTTTTCGTGTCCTTAGAAATTTTTTTGCTTCTGATTTTTATTTTATACATACCAATATTCCATTTTTTTACCAATGTCATAATATCAATAGTATTTTTCAAGAGTACTTCTGAGATACTCCCATCAACATAGATATTCTCACGTGTCTTCATACAGGGGAGCAATACTGCAGCCAAAAAGGGACTCGCGTCATTGTAAACAAAGTCTTCATACGCTTTTGAAACCTTAATATACGCTCTTTGTGTCTGTTTCCCGCGAAAGGTGATATCCGCGGACAGGATTACCTGTTTGGACGATTTTGTTACAGCAATATTGGTTATAACCATGATCGACCTATAGTAGCAGATCCAGCCACGAATGTCAACTGTAACTCAACTTGACATATACTTTATTTATGATATAATTAGGATAACTAATAGTTAGATTATCTAAGTATATGAATTCATCACTTTCCAAACGATATATAGAAGTTATGTTCAAGAGTAATAGAGTACTTAGGGATCAAATGCGCTATTCATCAAATATCGCGCATCTGAGTATTTTGCAGATTCACACATTGAGCTTCTTAAAAGAGAAAACCAACGCTCAAATGAGTGAAATAGCAGAACATTTTCATATTGAACTTCCTTCCGCTACTAGTTTACTCAATAAATTAGTTGCGTTACAATTAGTAGAGAGACTTGCGGATGATAAAGACAGAAGACTGGTACGTGTCGCGTTAACCGCTGCAGGACATGATGTATTAAAAAAAGCTATGGAAGAAAAACTGACCCACGTTGAACATATGCTGTCATATTTAACAGATACGGAACAACATGAACTTCTCAGGCTCTTAGAAAAACTTAACGAGAGGATAGAACAACAGCATGAAAAAAAATAGAAAAGAAAAGAAAACGAAAAGAATAATTACCTATTTAATAGTTGCTATTTTGCTTTTAGACGTAGGGGTGTTTACTTTTTTTGAATTAACATCAAACGCAAGAGCAGACACACCCATCTCTCAAACAGCAGCTGTTGAGTCCGTTGATTCACAAATTGTTGTTGACGGGAAAATCACCGCTCAAGACCAAGCAACGCTTCATTTCCAGACAGCAGGCAAACTCGTCTCGCTGCCAGTCAAAGAAGGGGATAAAGTTGTACAAGGGCAGACAATAGCGCAACTGGATACATATATAATACAACAGGAACTTACCGCAGCACTTAATAACTATCGTTCAACAAGAGATACGTTTGATCAAGCACAGATAAATGCAAATAAGAATATCACACAGAATGTTCAGCGAGGACAGAATAATTTTTACGGAGCCGGTTTGGCTGGCGGTAGTGACCCGGCTACAACAAACTATCTAAACGATGTTGCCAAACGAATCGTTGATCAAAACCAGGCAAACTTGGATAATTCTGTAATTAACGTACAAATTGCAAATTATGCGTTTCAACTTGCCACAATTACCTCGCCGCTAACAGGAATTGTCACTCATGAAGATGTCAATGTCGCCGGTCAAAACGTTACTAATACAACTAATTTTGTCGTTGCCGATCCGACAACAAAAGTGTTCCGTGCCAATATTCCGGCGAGTGATATTGATTATGTTGCAAATGGTATGAAAGCAAGTGTTATTCTTGACGGTGTACAAAATAGAATTAACGGAACGATTGTAAAAATTTATCCGTCAAAAGTTACTTTATCAACCGGTGAAGATGTGTATCAGGTTGATATTCAAAGCGATACCATTAGAAATACCGGCAAACTTGATCAAACCGGCACTGCAGTCATAATGACAAATGCACAGAATGTTATTCTCGTTCCCGCTTGGACGGTTCTGTCCGGTAAATACGTATGGATCGACAATAATGGCAAGCCCGAACTGCGAACTGTTACTGTTGGCAAAATACACGGCAATGATATAGAAATTACCGGAGGCTTATCAAAGGAAGATAGAGTAATTACCGATCCGAAAGCTATTCCCGCGAACGAATATCCATTATTATGAAAAAAACCGTTTCTGTTATCAAAAATAAAAAATTTCTGAAAATATTTGGTATAGCGCTCTTACTTCTCATCTTAGTGGGATCGTATATCGCCTACCTATTCTATACCGGACGTATTTTTATCGATGATTCACTCGTTCAAGCACCAATCATTACCATATCGCCGTCATCAGGCGGTAAAGTTCAGGAAATGGACGTTACCGAAGGACAACAAGTCCAAAAAGGTGATCAGCTGGCAATCGTCGGTTCAGAAACAGTCCGCGCAAATACGGATGGTCTTATTGTAACTGCACCTGATATAACGGGATCTACAGTAAATACCCAAACACAGCTTATCCAAATGATCCGACCTGTCGACTTGAGGGTTGCCGGAACACTCGATGAAAATAAAGGACTTGATCAAATTAAGATCGGTCAAGTTGTCTCCTTTACCGTGGACGCATTTCCAGGTAAGACATTCTGGGGGTATGTTGACGAAATTTCACCTACGGCAAAAACTGCTCAGATTGCATTCTCAATATCAAGCGAACGACCGACACAGCAATTTGTTGTCTATGCTAAATTTGATTCTGCAAAATATCCTGAAATAAAGAATGGTATGTCGGCAAAGATGGTGGTATATACTAAGACTCATTAGCGTTTAGCAGCTAGCGTCTAGCGTTCAGTTTTTATATTTGTCGTTAGTTTTAAGGAAAACTTGGCGCGAAATCCTAGACGTTAAACGCTTTTATTATGGCTAATAATAAGAATCAGGAACTCGATAAATCCCAAAAAGATACTGCCTCTCCACAACCTCGAAAAGGATTTACCGGTGCACAATGGGCAGTCCTCGGTACGCTCATGATATCTTCGTTTTTAGGAAGACTGGACGGAACAATTGTGAGCTTAGCGACACCGAAGATCATTACCGATTTTGGCATCAGCGTAACGGAAGCAAGTTATATAACGACCGCTTACGTGTTGGGTAATGCTGTTTTTGTACCTGTCTTCGGCAAGCTTGGTGATTTGATCGGCCGGAAACCGCTGTATCTTTTTGGCATCATCGGTTTTATCATCTCCTCTGCTCTCGCAGGATTATCCTGGGACCTCAATTCCATGCTTGTTTTTCGTATCCTTCAGGCGATCACTGTTTCAATTGATTATCCGATCGCACTTTCTATCATTGCATTTGAATTTGTGGATAGCAAACAACGTCTCCAAGCCCAAGCAATATGGTCAAGTATTTTTGCAGCAGCTATTGTGTTTGGTCCGCTTTTGGGAGGTCCCTTGACCGATACATTTGGTTGGCGTGCTGTTTTTTATGTCAATGTTCCGCTCGGCGCGATCGGTACTTTCATGGCGATGCGGTATATCAAAGAACCTGTCGAACAAATAAAAGGACTCAAACATTTTGACTGGATGGGCTCGATTTTACTCGGAATCAGTCTTGGTTCGATGGTATTGGTGCTGGATAGGGGACAATCATGGGGATGGTCCAGTGCTGAAAGCATTATTAGTTATATTATTGCTAGCGTTTCGATGCTAATTTTTATCCTTGTGGAACAGCGTGAAAAAGAACCTGTTGTAGATCTTGAATTTTTCAAAATTCCAGCCTTTACTATCGCAAATCTCGCTTCATTTATTTCAATGATGGGACTTTTTGGCGGCATTTTCTTAATTCCTATTTTCGCACAGAATGTCCTTGGGTACAGTGTTACAAAATCAGGATATTTATTTATCCCGATGGCTGTTGCAATCATGTTCGGCGCACAGATAGGAGCGAGACTTGCCCAGAAGATCTCTCCCCGGTATTTTGTGTCACTCGGTATGTTCTGGGGAGCATTTATGTTGTACCTTTTTACCGGTATTGATGTAAAATGGACTTTTTGGGACATAGGATTGCGGCTTGGCTTTTTTGCGTTTGGTATCGGTCTTGGCTTCGGCCCACTAACACAGGCTGCGGTCAGTACTGTTCCTATTCAGGAAGTCGGTGTTGCATCATCGGTACTTGCGCTTTCGAGAAATTTGGCGGGTGCATTTGGCACTGCTATATTTGCAACAATTCTTTCCAACAGTACAACGACGCGGTTGATTGAAATACAAAACAATTCAGTAATAAATACAACAAACCCTGCATTGTTAAAGATTATTCCCGGTTTGATGATTACCAAAGCAACTGTCCTCGCGTACGGCTCTGTATTTGAATGGGCTGCGGCATTTATCATAGCAGGAGGTATCGCAACACTCTTCTTGAAGGATATCAAACACACAAACAGACCACCCGTAGCGCCTGTTGAGTAAATATTAGAGAAAAAAATGTCACCCGTCTACTTTGGATTCTGTTCGCTAGAGCTCCTGTTTCTCTCCTCCGCCGCTTAGGATGACACTATACTATACTTTATAGAGTAATAATAAAGATGTTTGTAACGACTCAGTAATAAAGTCGTAAGATTATACAATGATTTTGATCATAGAAATAAAATAATAAATCTTTTACAATAAATACATGAACACAATAGCATTTTTTGAAATCGAAGAATGGGAAATACAACATATTAAAGATAATTTCCCCAATGATGCAATGTCTTTTTCAACAAAAAAAGTACAGGATGAAGATGACCCGTCTTTTTTTCAAGCAGCTTTTATCTCAACATTTATCTATTCAGCGTTAACAAAAGAAACATTGAGCAAATTTCCCAACCTCAAACTTATTGCTACTCGTTCAACAGGATATGATCACATCGATCTTAGCTATTGCAAAGAAAAAGGAATCGCCGTAGTCAATGTGCCCTCATACGGAGCACATACAGTTGCAGAACACACCTTTGCGCTTATCTTGGCAATTTCACGCAAACTCATCCCCACCATTGATCGCAGCAGACGAGGAAATTTTTCTTTGGATGGATTGACCGGATTTGATCTGGCGGGTAAAACAATAGGTGTCGTCGGTACGGGAAAAATCGGCGGAAAAGTAATGAAGCTTGCCAGAGCTTTTGAAATGAATGTACTGGTGCTGACCAGACATCCGGAAGAATTGGAAGGTCAGGAAGGGATAAAAGCCGCTTCATTTGATGAGATAATTGCAAATTCGGATATTGTAACAATTCACTTACCGCATACAGAAGAAACGCATCATATTATCAATAGAGATACTATAAAACAATTTAAAAAAGGGAGTATTTTGATCAACACAGCCAGGGGGCCGCTTGTTGAAACACAAGCTGTTCTCGATGGGCTGGAATCGGGTATCTTGAGCGCTGCAGGGCTCGATGTCCTTGAAGAAGAAGGTACTTTGAAGGAAGAAAGAGAACTCCTCACTGATGAATACCTCAAAAAAAGTGATATCAAAACGCAGCTTCTTAATCATGTACTGCTGACCAGGGATGATGTTCTGTTTACCTCACATAATGGGTTTAACAGTATGGAATCAGTCCGTCAGATCCTTGATACGACTATTGAAAACATCCAAATGTTTGAAAAGGGCGAGATACACAATAGTGTATTATAAAAACCGCTAAACTACTTGTCCAGCCACTCTGATTTCAAAAGATGGAAATTTCCGTTGCCTATTGACTCTCTGATTTGCTTCATCAATGAAAAGATAAAAAAGAGATTATGATATGTTGCCAAATGAAACGCGAGTAGTTCATTTGCTAAGAAGAGATGATGCAAATATGCCCTGGTAAAATGTTGGCATACATAACAATGACAGCTCGGATCGATAGGATTTGCATCAGTTTGAAATTTATTGTTGGTAATATGAAGAGTAAAACTATTTTTTTTGTGTCCACCGTTTTTCGGATGAATAAAAAGCGTACCGTGCCGTGCACGTCTTGTTGGTGCTACACAATCAAAAAAATCCATTCCACGGGATACTGACTCGAAGATATCTTCAACCTCACCAATTCCGAGTAAATGCCGTGGTTTTTCTTCATCAAAAAGCGGCACACAGGCAGAAATCATTGAAAATAACACTTCTTTTGACGTATACGAACCTCCTATCGACACTGCGTCAAAATATTTATTGGTAAAGCCTGCCGAAAATTTCCGCAGATCCTCGTATCTACCTCCATGGACAATCCCATACATCAGCTGGTCTTTGCGTTTGTGAAATTTTAGGCTTTCAATTGCCCAGCGTGAGGTCCGTTCAAGAGATAATTTGGTCGTTTCATAATCCCACAAGGGAGACTCATGGTCATCAAAGGCAACAATCAGGTCTGCGCCTAATTTTTCCTGTATTGTAATAGATTTTTCAGCATCAAACCATTCTTTATTGCCATTCAGATGAGAATAAAACCATACACCGTCATCATTCACGAGAGCGCTTTTTAATTTCTGTTTTTGTCTTTCTTCGGTTGTTTTTGTAACAGAAGATAAGAGTGGTAGAGCATCTGATGAATTTAAAAATACTGATTTGGAAAATTTATTGAGTTTTTTTCCTGTTCCGTCTTTAATCGTTACTTTTCTTAGGGCCGCGCCCAAAGAAAATACCTGATATCCGCCGCTGTCAGTCATCGTCGGGCTATTCCAGTTCATGAATTTTCCCAGTCCACCCATCTTTGCGATAACGTCTTCACCGGGTCTCAAATGTAAATGATACGTATTGGATAATACAATTTGTGCACCGATATCCTTCAGTTCATGAGAAGGAATTCCTTTGACACTTGCCAATGTGCCTACCGGTACGAAAGTGGGTGTCTTAATGAGTCCATGTGGAGTCAAAAGTTCACCCAGTCGAGCGTTTGATTTCGTATCTTTTGAGAGAATAGTAAATTTGAATGGACCCATGCGGATAAAGGTAAGTATACCATTTACCTATTGTTCAGTGAAGGGATACTTTGTATAATCTGATTCTATGGCGGTAAAAAAACTACCCACGCATTTTCACTATCTTGATGTCATTACAGGCGTATTTGTTGCAATTCTGTTGATTTCTAATGTTGCCTCTTCAAAAATTACCTTGTTCGGACCGTTTACTTTTGACGGAGGAACACTTCTTTTTCCGCTGTCTTATATTTTTGGAGACATCTTAACCGAAGTGTATGGGTATGCTCGTGCAAGAAAAGTAATTTGGATCGGGTTATTCTGCAATTTACTAATGGCGGCTATTTTTATGACAGTCGGTGCACTACCCTCTGCTCCAGATTGGCATAATCAAAATGCCTACGACGCAATACTTGGTTTGACACCGAGGATCGTTATCGCAAGTGTCATCGCGTATTTTGTAGGAGAATTTTCAAATTCCTTTACGCTTGCCAAAATGAAAATAGTAACCAAAGGAAGATATCTCTGGACTAGGACCGTTGGATCGACACTGATCGGAGAGTTGTTTGATACGCTGCTTTTTGTCACGATTGCATTTTATGGAGTCTTTCCGACGCCAGATCTCATAACTCTTTTGATCTCTAATTATATATTCAAAGTAGGTGTTGAAGTGGTATTCACACCAATCACTTATGTTATAGTAAACTTCCTGAAGAAAGTCGAACATGAAAATTACTTCGATCGAAAAACCAACTTCAATCCGTTTGCCGCAACGGCAAACAAAAATTAAATTTAATTAATACTATTTTATGTTATAAATGGAGGATTCCGGTGAAAAAGTTGACAACATTGCCCCAAAGACTAGATGATGCGTGTGATCTTTGATTTGACTTAGATTTTTGTGCAGATTGTCTTGGAATATATTTCATATGCATCTTTGGTGCTCCAAGACCCGTATTTGGTACGCCGGGGAATACATTATTAACGAAATTTTCGGTTTGAGAAACCCAATTGGTAACTGTTGCTTGTACAAAGTTGAGTTGTTGGTCAAGAAAAAATTTTTTTGTATATGTTGATCCTTTGGTCAATGTTAGGATACTCATCGTATTGCTCCAAGGGCCGGGTTTACATCCATTTCCCCCGCGGACTTTAAATGTATAAACGGTGTTTGATGAAAGTTCTCTGACTACATAGTAAAGAGCACCTGTTGATTGACTTGTTGAAAAATTGGCACCATATCCTTCGCTATCAGTTCCTTGTCCGTACGAAATATAGTGACTGTCATAAGGACTTCCTGCTGGCGAGAAAAAAAGTGTTGCTGTTGTTCCGGTAACATCAATCTCATAGAGATTTGGAGCAGATGATGGAGCCTGACTTGTACAGGTATTCGAAGATGAGCTGCTGCCGGATGAACCGGAAGATTGAGAAGAAGAGGAAGATGATAATGCATATGATGAGGAAGGAGTTATTCCATCCCAGACGCTGGTTCCGCTTGTATTATCAATATCAGAAGTCGATGCCATACTTATTGTTGCTGTGCCTGTTGCTAAGACCTTAAATGTTATCGTTGCTATTAACTGTGTACCACTGACTGTTGAAGATGAAGCACAAGCGAGGTTGATAGAACCTCCTCCTTCGGAATTCTTTGCACAAATCGTAAAAGGCCCGGTTAGTGAGGTACTTTGATATTGCAACTGCGATGCATTATAGGTAAGATCTGCTTCAACAGCATCCACGTTATCACCAGCCGTACTGGTTTCAGAGATAGAAAAATTAACTGTGTCGCCCACATGATAGCTGCCGCTGGATGGTGAAACGGTAAATGATGCGCTACCTGCAGCCAGAGTTTGTGATGGTGTACTCAAACCAAAAACCATTGCAAAAAGAATGAGTATTAGCCTGTTACTTGGTTTTACTATTATTTTCATTTTCATAGTTATTTACTATTTTGCCCAACCCCAGTTGGAAGACATAACAGTTAAGTCTGAATTTCCTATGGTAGTACCGCCTGTGATATTTCCGTGGTTATAGTTGGAATCGGTTTGTCCCCAATGAGCTGCCATAATTGCAAGATCTGACAAATTTACTTTGTTATCGCTATTGAGATCAGCATTGGTTATATATACACTGGAAGCAGAATCTGTGGCAGCGTTGTCTCCTGTATCTATCCCGTTAACTGCAACTGTATACGACCCGTTCGGATAATTTGTCGTATTTACATGAAAGTTAACTGGTGTTGAAGAAGATGTTGCGATAGTCGAATCTGTTGTCCCATTTAAGAAAAGGTGGCTTGTAATACCTCCTGCATTTCTTGTGTCTTCATACGCCATAACACTTTGGTCTGCTCCATGGATATCTGATCCTATACTTCCTAAACTTAGAGCAAGCGGATTGTACGTAGAGGAATTATCTTGTTGCCAAATGGATTGCCACTGACCGTAATTAAGTAAGCCACAATCACTAGACGTCAAACCATGACCGGTCCCGGGATCACTTGGCATCACAACTCCTCCGCCAGCGCAATTGCCATAAAGGTATACATCGCTCCATCCCCACGGTCCAGTATATGTGTTATTTGACCAGACATTATTAAAAGGCGCTTCACCATTGCCGGTTGGTGCTCCCGGGGGAGGAGAGAGAGCATTTAGATCACTGAGCGGATCTGCCGAACAACCAGGATCCCAAGACGGACAACCGGTAAATGAAGAGCTGCTCATAAAAGCATTGTCTTCGATCTCTGTATCAAATGGCGCTTCATTATTTAACTGGTAAGCCATAAAATTCGTACCGCAGGAGTCGCTGATTGAATTTGCAATAGCACATGTTGTCGTGGTTCCACCTCCAAGCAAAGGAGTGCTGTTGGCAATAAGGGACGGCTGAATGAAAAAGGTGTTGGTCGTTACAGAGACGTTCTTAGCTTGCCACTGGCAGCCGTCCCAATATGAAACGCCTCCGGGTGAAAGTGGACCGGATGGCAAAGCAGCACTTGTCGCATAGAGTTGACAGGTACCGGCATTGGTAACTGTTGTGCCGGCAGTTTCAGAAGTAGATAAACTTGGTGTAATTGAAAGGACACAATCATTGGCATAGCATGTTTCACCCGTTACCTTGTAAGGTTGAACTGATTCTATTGTTCCGGCAAGTGTTCCTGAACCACGTTCAAAATTTACACCGGTGAAACTCGTTCCTGTTGTTCCGGTATATGACAAAATAGCTCCGGTGAAGCTTCCTCCACCATCCCACCATGCTTTGGAGGTACCGACCCGAATTTCTCCGGAAGAGGGAAAACCGGTTGTTGTGGCACTAATAGATGAGGTTGGTGAACCTGTGAAAGTAGTAACAGCAGTTGTATCAGTTGTTGTCGTCTTGACAGGATTTGCAAATCCGATCTGGTCGTTGGTCGCAATAGAACCCACCACTTCTATCGTCGAACTGCCAGATGCTGCATTTTGTGCAACAGTGGTTGCAAATCCATGAGCTGTATCTCCTTGGTGAGAGAAATAATATTGACCACCATTTGTCGTAGATGATGTTACAGGGAAGCCGCCAGAACAGTAGCCGGCATCATCCGGCCAGCCCTCACCACTGTTCTCGCATGAACGCCCGCCGGCTTGCCAAACATTTATTCCCATCCAATCGTTGATAAACTGATTATTATTAATCGATATTTCATTCTCGTAACGGCTGCCAGGGATATTCATACCTCCAGAAGTATTTATGTTAACTGAACCGTCACAGTTGGTGCTGCATCCGCCGGTCCCGTTACCCCACCCGGAATCCAAAAAAAGATTGCCAGTAACATTTAGGTTGAAACCTGTCTCACTGTGAACAGACGAACCTACGTTTAAATAAAAATAATTTCCTGAGATTAATGTACCGGTATTTCCATTATCGAGCCAAATTGCTACCCCATCACCGGGGGACTCATTGACGAAGGCATTATCAACAATATCCGCATTAAGTGTGCCCCACCATTTGCCGCCGCCAGAGCAACCACACCCGGGGTCGGCTTCGTAGTTGGACTCATATACTTCGTTATAATCAAATTTATTATTTGTTCCAAAGATATTTTCTCCATAATCTCCCATTTTGGAAAGGCAATTATATTCAATTATCCCTTCGTCGCCGCCGTAAAGAGCTACTCCCCATCCGGGACCTTTTGAATATCCATCATGGATATTATTATGTTCGATTGTCCAACCCGCACCTGTATAAATGGTACCGGTGGTATTATGCTGATCATTATTGATGTCTAGATATTCAACAGTAACATCTCCTGCGTTAATGCTGTAGTAAATCGGTGTATTTGTTGCAACATTAGTATCTAATCCTGCAACTCCAATCGTATAACCCGACTGGCTGCCGGAAACCGAAGTTATTCTATAAGCATCATCACCTATGACTATTTCACCATATTTTACCAGTGGAATAGTTGAACTGGTCAACGTAATACTGGTATCGCCTTGGATGGCTGGTGCTGCTACCTCAGCAAGGGGTCGTGACTGATTTGCCCATACAGCACTGCCTGATGCCTCATCACTTGCCAATGGTGAACCAATAGTGAGCGATGTCCCTCCACCTCCCGTGATTTGATACGTGGATCCATCTGAAAAGGTTAAATAGCTGATGAAACCAGGTATTGCTGTTGTTGTATTAATCGTCGTTGTTCCTGCTGATGCTGTCGCAGAAAGGGTGCTTGATCCCCCTGAGTAATAATAGGTGCCATTACCTGCATCGATACCACCTGCTGCTCCTCCATTATCAAACTGAGGTTCAGGAAAACCCGGAGCAGAACCTCCTATGAATTCATCCCCACTTATTGTACTAAGACCAAGCGCTCCGTAAGAACCGCCTTCAAAGAAATAAAGGATAGGAGATTCAGGAAAGTTGTATGCTGGCGAATTAACATCCGTACTACCTGGAGCAAAAATGACAGCCGCTGTAGTACCAGCACTCTCACTTGCAATGTAGTCGGGAAGAGGAGGTAAGGTGGTACCATAACCCGAGAGTGCTTGGTATTGTGCGACTGTATAGGTCTGACTTCCTGAAGAAAGAGCATCATAAGTCCAAGGACTTGTCAGATATTGAGACTGAAGGTTGCAAATCTGATAGTCTTGTCCTGCTACATGTGTGTATGCTTGTGCTACTGGTGGAATAGAAAAGTTCGTAAAAAGGAGACCAATAATACAAATAATTATGGATATAATAAATCTGATTTTGTTTCTGACAACTGGTATCATGTTGATCTTTTAACAACTAACTGAATGTTGTATAACAATTGTTTCACCCATCTGAATAACAACGCAAAATAACTCGACAACTATTGCATATCGAGCATTTGTATCAATTTTAAACAGTTAAACTGAGCGAAGCTGTTAAAATCTGCAATTAAATTTAATTGTACGGAAAATTCAAAAGGACTTATTAATATAAGTGTATACAGTTTTTAGCCTTAAATCAAGAAGAGTTTGTGCTCGTATACACGTCACATTAATTGTTGATGAGGATCCATAAAACTCATGATATTTCAAACGCAAATAAGAACACTTATCGATAATGTAATGCTTCGATAATAACGATACATTCTACAATAACCCACAGGGTGCTACTTAATACAACAGACTTATTTTTATACGCAACTCCATAGATTATCCAAATAATGGCAATTAATAAATACCCAAGCCACGAAAGAACTACAATTCCTTGAGAATTTTTATGCAACCAAATTATATATATTTGAGGTATTGTTAAGAGGGGACCACAGACAGCGCAGAGATAGATTAAATATTTAAGAAGTTTATGTGAATTTTTTTTTGTTAAAATTGTAATATGAATGTCACGTGTATAGAATTTATGAATACAGTATGAGTATGGTAATTATACACGTTACCTGTCTCAATTTTTTAAACAATATATCTTTCAATCTGAGCAAAGTTTGATATCTTCTTCGTTATATAATGAGGAAATGACTTAATTTACTTTGTCTCTTAAAATACTTTCAAAGAAACATAAGAAGATAACCAAATAATTCTTTGAGACTAATCAGTTATATCCTTACCCGAATCATTTATTCAGCAGTTATACTTAAGAGGTGAATATAGTATATCCTACAAAAATTTTTCAATACCTACCTTCGTTAAAAAAACCAAGCAATATTAAAAAAAACGCAAATTATTGGCTTAATCGAATTCATGATCGAGCAGGAAAAAAAACTCAAAGCGTTAAAGACTTAGTAGAACGAATAATGATATTAGAACAGAATCACATTGATGATTCTCTCAATAGCTCGGAAACAACGTATACAGACAGATCAGAAAAATCCCCAAAAGCAAAAGGACTCGAACAACATGCAAAGGAGGTAACAATTAAAATAGAAAGTGATAAGTCAAAACTTGATGAATTAGTGAGAAAATCCAATAGGTGTATTATTAGCATTTCTTCTGTTTTTCCATGGAATATCTTTCCCAATACTATAGACGTTGAGGAAAGCAGAGTTACTTTTATTTTTCGTCAATTGTTTACCTCACAATCGCATAGTGTTGATATTAAAGACATTTCAAATATTTTTATTGAATCAGGATTCTTTTTTGCGACAATGCAAATTGTTTCCAGAACTTATATTCAAAACGATATTAAAATAGAATATCTAAAGAAAACGGATGCTTACCGAGCGAAGGATATAATTGAGGGACTTCGGACGTTTGTCCAAAATGATATCAATACCTCCAATTATGAGATTAACGAACTTGTAGGAAAATTAAAAGAATTAAATATTCCTAAAAAAGCAGAATCAAATTATTTATTACCTCATTTTACTTAATTGGTAGTGAAAAGCTAAATGTTGATCCTTTCCCTTCAATGCTATCCACCCAAATCTTTCCTTTGTGCTGTGCTATAATTTCATAAGAAATATACAAACCAAGCCCCAGTCCAGAGATATCCATTTCCCTTTTAGCTTTCACCCTGAAAAACCGTTCAAAGATTTTTCTTTGTTCTTCTTTAGGTATACCAAGACCAAAATCCTGAATAGATACTATGACTTTATCCGTATCTTTTAAAGAAGCAACAACCACCTTATCAGCATTCGGCGAATATTTAATAGCGTTTGATATAAGATTTACTAAAACTTGAGCAATCCGTTCACGATCGGCATAGACAGTCATTTTTGACTGTACATTATTTGTTATCGTATAAGATTTTGTCGTAAACTGAAAATCTGATACAACATTGCTAATCAACTCATCAACTTGAAAATGCTTTTTATGTAATGCCAATTTACCACCTTGAATGTTATAAACATTTACAAAAGATGCCATAAGTTGTGTAAGTCTTTCCATTTGGTCAGTCATTTTTGCTAAGAAATATGCTCCTCTCTTATCTTCAACACGATTAAGATGTTTTTCTAAAAGCTGCATGAACGCTTTGATAGTGGTTAAGGGAGTTTTGAGTTCATGAGAAACTATACCAATAAAATCATCTTTTTGTTTTTCAAGTTGCTTTCGATCAGTTATATCTTCAAAAGCAAGAAGGATTGCTTCGGTGTTATTCACTTGACGATACGTTCTTCGAGCATTAAATAGTATTGTTCTTAACCCTAAATGGGGAAGATTGATTTCTACCTCATAGTTATCAAAATGGGTGTTCGCAGGAAGGATTTTTTCAAGTAATACTTTTAATTTCGGTATATTCCATGCATTTCTGTTTAATTTATAGACCAATTTATTTTCAGTTTCCTTCGGTGTTAACTTAAAGGTATCATAAAAAGCTCTATTTGCTGTAAGAACCTGCAATTTCTTATTCAAAACAATGAGTGGAATACGTACCGTATCAACAATTGCTTCTGAGTAATCAAGTGCATATTTCAGAAGGTCAAGGGAATGTTTAAGCTCATTTACATCAATTCCTGGAATAATACTTGAGTGATCACGGGGTACAATTCGTTCTTGAACGGCTTCCTTTACCGTCGCATGAGGTAATTCTGGTTGAGTATTACTCCTTATAACATTAGGAGGAGTTATCTTCTTTTTCATCTGTATTTAAGTTTGTAAAACACTAAGCATACTAATCCTCCAATTGTAAGTAGTATACTCTTTCTTCGTTAAGATTTCTATAGAAAAATGTAATAAAACATGGAAAGGATAGGAACGGAATCTAATCAACATTTCTGAAATTCTTACATAATCTCTGTATAACTATGGTATGTTTGCTAGACTGGAATAAATATATTTGATGATTAATATAACATGATTGACGGTAATAAAATGCATCCACAAAATATTGAATCTTTTAATAAGGATTTAAACTCTGTTCTTGGTGAAATAGAGGAAGGACAGTATCTTTTTATTATAGCTGATAAAAAAAAAGCATATCTGCTTCTTTTTAATAAAGGTGAGGTTGAAATACATAAAAATATTATGGATCCAGGTATCCGAAAAGCAACGAAGATAAACTCCGGAGAATTATATGGAAGAAATACCAAACTTTCAAAGCATATTGATAATCAACTTCACCGACACTTACAGCTCATTTTACAGGAAGCGGAACGAGTTATAAAAGATACCCACATAAATGGCTTGTTCCTTGGAGGTCATCAACCACTATTCCATTCAATAGAAGAAGAACTACCCGTCGGATTAAAAGAAAAAATCAGAGGAGAATTTATTACAGAGCTCAATATACATGAAGATGAACTGATAAAACATTGTAAACATATAATTAACGAGTATATAAAATAAACAAAATGAATAATTATTTTCTTCATATATTAAGTTTAACAGTTAAAAATTGTTGATAGTTACAGAGCTAACACATTACTCACTTAACTCAACGTGGATTTGAACACGTTTAACCACATTGCTCCAGATGTAATTCAAATCTAACAATGAAGAAGCTAATTTAAAAAAATACGTTCTGCTCTAACTTTTTTATAGCTGCTTTTCACGCTAAAAATCATTAGTACTACCAATTTGTCGAAATACGAACACTTTTGAAAGCAATGCAAGAAACATATCAAGAGTTACATTAATATATTTAGTAATTTCCTAAATTATTTTTATTTTAAAATCGAAAGGATTTTAAATTTAATTTGTGTGATACAAATCACATACAAGAGTTTCTACTTCCCTTATTATATCCCTAATACCCCGATTGGGGATTGCATATGACTACACGAGATCACATGGATACAAGACAAAGGGTTGCCCACCGGCTAAAAATTGCACGAGGGCAACTAGATAAAGTGCTTGAAATGGTGGAGGCGGATAAATATTGTGTTGATGTTATTAATCAATCACGTGCAATTCAAAGCGCATTACGAGAAATTGATTACCTCCTTTTAGAAAATCATTTGCAGACTTGTGTAGTTGATCTTGTCAAAAAAGGAGAAACAAAACGATCAGCAGAAGAGATCATAAAGCTCTTTCGAAATAACAAATAATAAACTATGGGTATTAAAAGTACTATTGTTTTAATAATTGCAACGACAGTAATTATACTATCAGGTAGTATATATGTCATGAATGCAACAACACAAAGTGCTCAACAGGTTAAAACATCAAGCCTTGTAAAAGCATATACAGTAGACCCAACAAGCTATGATTGGGGAACGATAAACTATTCAGGACATAAAGCGACAAAGTCTTTCATTATTAAAAATACAGGTAAAGAAGCACTGCAACTGTATAACATTAGAACCTCGTGCCATTGTACAAAAGCTTATCTGACAATTGATGGTCAAAGCAGTCCAGAATTTGGCATGGACATGGGAGGGGACGCGTCATCCTACATTGGTAAAGTGCAGCCAGGGAAAGTAGCAAAACTTACTGTTGTTTTTGACCAATCATTTCATGGGCCGTCTGGAATAGGTCCTATTACACGATTTGTAAATGTTGATACAAATGATAAATCAACGCCTCAATTAACGTTTACTCTTACTGGTACTGTGGTAAATAAATAACATGAATTTGAAGGAGAGAATAAAAAAAATATTTACAAAAGCAATTCCGCTTTGGATGGTAGTCATACTAATCTTACAATCAACAACAATTTTTGGACTTTTTCAATATTATGTGTTGAAAAAATATATTAATGAACAGATCATCACAATTGCAAAAGAAAAAAATCCTGAAAAACTAGCACTTGTTCTCCGACAAGAGGTACTCCCACAAAATGGCTATATACTTGGGGTAACGTGGAGTGATATTGGAAAAGATTTGATTGATGCAGAAGTAATTGATAAGCAGAAATATGAGCAACTCTTTGCTCAAGACTCAGGTGATAATGCAATGATGAAGTATATGACTCATTCATCAAGAGAACATATGATGGTAAATGAAGCAAATTCTCATTTTATGGTCAACACGTTGTGGGCATTGGGATTGGTAAATAAAAATAATCTTCTTGATGAAGGACAAATGCATTCAGACGATCCAATGCAGTTTGCCTCAACAGGCGGGTGGAGTCTTGGGAGTAAGCCAACCAGGGAACTGTATTCATCGCAACAACTAATTCAATTAACAGTTCAACAACAGGCACTTGTTAAAAGAATTGCAGATACAATGTTTCGTCCTTGCTGTGATAATCCAACTTCTTTCCCTGACTGTAATCATGGCATGGCAGCCCTTGGATATATAGAACTTGCTGTGAAACAAGGAGTTCCTGAGAAACGGATTTACAAAGATGTACTCGCACTTAACTCTTATTGGTTTCCGCAGCAATATGTGAGTCTTGCAACATATTTTACTCAGCAGAAAACCGACTGGAATGATGTTGATGCCAAACTTGCATTGAGTCAGCAGTATTCATCAGCACAAGGAGCAAGTCAGGTGCAACAACAACTACAACCTGCCTCAGGAGGAAATTCACAAGGGGGAGGGTGTAGCGCTTAATGGATAACGTACTTTTCCAAACATCACTGATTGCTGCCTTTGTTGCGGGTATTGTGGCGCTGTTTGCCCCATGTTGTATCTCTTTTCTTCTGCCAGCATATTTAGGTAATGTTTTCAAAGAACGAGAGAAGGTGCTTTTGATGACGCTCATCTTTGGCTTAGGTATTTTTATTGTAATGATGCCAGCGGTTCTTGGAGTTGCACTCTTGTCAAAAGCCTTATTTGTTTATCATGATACTTTGTATGTTCTGGGAGGATTTGTGATGTTAGCTATTGCCGCAATTACTTTTTTGGGAATAAAGCTTCCTATGGTATCCCTTCCTGGAAGAGCAACACAAAAGACCGATCCACTATCCATTTTTATTCTCGGCATATTCTCAGGGATTACAAGCGCATGCTGCGCTCCTGTTCTCATTGGTATTTTGACATTAACTTTTCTTTCACCAAATTTCTTTGGAGCGATGGGAATTGGAGCTGTCTATGTGCTTGGTATGGTAACACCGTTATTAGTAATTTCGGTTTTTCTCTCAGGAAAGGCAAAGCGTTTTCTTTTTCTAAAAAAGCCAGTCTTGCAATTCCATTTTCTTGGTAAAGAACGAACGCTTATTATGAGTAATTTTATTGCAAGTATTATTTTTTTTGTCACTGGTATCATTATTCTGTATCTCAAAGCAACTGGAAAACTTGGGATGGGAGATCTTACAGGATTTACCAAAGCAATCACTGATTCAGAGGCTTACGTTAATCATATCGTTGGTGGTAATATAATATTTAATGCCCTCTTTCTTCTCGTCATTGGAATATTTGGTTATTATATTATTAAGGAGGTGAAGAAAAAATGAAAAAGTTATTTCTCATAACAACAATTGCAGTTTTGGTATTGATGCTTCCGCAATTAACCTATGCACAGGTAGGCATGATGGGAAATTTCAATAACGCTTCCAGTTCATCACTGGCAGATCAACAGAAGAATCTAGATAACGTTGCAAATTCAGTTCTCAAATCTCAGAATGTCAGCTCAATAAACCAATTAAACTGTTCAAAGGTGTCGCAGGATCAATTTGAAAAAGTCGGAGATGCGTGGATGGGCGTTATGGCAGGAAGCGAACAAAATCATTCTGCTATGGAACAACGAATGGGTGGAGAAGGATCTCAAACGTTGAAACAAGCACATATCCAAATGGGTGAAAATTATCTCAGTTGTTCTAATGATCAACAAAATAACTGGATGCCGATGATGAATGGTTATCAAAATGCGAAAGGAGGTGGATTTCCTATGATGGGTTATGGTTACGGCGGCATGATGAATGAAGGATTCGGTTGGGGTTTTGGTTGGGTTGCTTTCCTTTTTTGGATTGTAGCTTTTATTGATCTTATTCTCTTGGGAGTTTTTCTTTGGAAGAGAATTAGAAAATAAGAGACAATGAAGATTGTAAACGAAGCATCTTTAACTTGTCCAAAATGCAACTTCCAGCAGAAAGTTACAATGCCAACTGATGCATGTCGGTATTTTTATACGTGTCTTAATTGTTCGGAGATAATGAAACCTAAAAAAGGTGATTGTTGTGTATTCTGTTCATATGCTGATAGTAAATGTCCACCCAAGCAGCAAGAAGTACAAAATGAAAAAAGAAATGAATAATAAAATATTTACCTGCCCAATGGATCCTGACGTATACAAAGACCAACCCGGGACGTGTCCTAAGTGTGGAATGCAGCTTGTTCCTCTCACTTCATCCCATCACGATGAGCATGAAGAACATGCGGGGGGACATGCTTCAATGGAGATTGATTTTAAGAGACGTTTTTTTATAACGCTTCCTTTTGTTCTTTTGACGATGCTCCTTTCGCCAAATATACAAAAGTGGTTCCATTTCACTATTCAGTTTCCGGGACGAGAGTTCGTGCTATTCCTTTTAGGAACATTTATCTTCTTTGTGGGAGGAATCCCATTTTTCAAATCAGCAAAAGGTGAATTATCAGCTAAAAATCCTGGCATGATGACTCTGGTCGCATTCGCTATTACCGTTGGGTACACTTTTTCTCTTGCAGCAACATTTCTTTTTCCCGGAGATTCGTTATACTGGGAAATTTCCACGTTAATTTCAGTATTTCTAGTCGGACATTGGCTTGAGATGCGTGCAGTACGCGGAGCAACAGGAGCATTAAGTGAGCTTGCCAAATTAGTTCCGCTTATAGCGCATCTTTTGAAAAATGGTGACATTACAGATATTAAGACAAGCGAGTTACAAGTAGGTGATTGGGTACTCGTTAAGCCCGGAGAGAAAGTCCCTGTTGACGGTATTGTTATTGATGGCGAAAGCTCAATAAACGAAGCAATGATTACAGGAGAATCAAGACCAATAAGCAAAAAGAAGCGTGACAAGGTCATTGGAGGCACGATAAATCAAGATGGTTCGCTAACTATCGAGGTATCCAAAACAGGTGAAGATACCGCAATCTCACAGATTATGAAACTTATCCAAGATGCACAAGGCTCAAAGCCAAATGTTCAACATCTTGCAGATAGAGCTGCAGGGATTCTTTTTTATATAGCTGTTCTCGCTGGTGTACTATCATTCATTTATTGGTTTGTTATTGATCCTCATGGTGCTGTCTTTGCGGCAACGATAGCTGTCGCTGCTGTTGTTGTTGCTTGCCCACATGCTCTTGGGTTGGCAATTCCTACTGTTACGACGATTACTTCAACGCTTGGAGCAAAGAACGGCATACTAATTAAAGACATGAAAGCCTTGGAGATTGCACGGAAGATAAATTATGTCGTCTTTGATAAAACAGGAACGCTAACTCAAGGAACATTTGGTGTAACGGACATTCTCCTTAGCAAACATGCGAAAGTTTCAAAAGAAGAACTGTTAGCATTCGCAGCAGCAGTTGAAATTCACTCACAACATTCAATAGCAGAAGGCATCGTTAATGAGGTGAAGAGTAAAAAACTAAAAATTCCAGAGGTCAAAGATTTCAAATCTTATCCGGGGAAAGGTGCAGAGGGAAGTGTCAAAGGTAAACATGTATTAGTTGGTAGTAAGGCACTATTATTCGATGCAAAAATATCTGTTGAAGATTCAGTACCGCAAAGTAAAACACAAGTATTTATTGCTATTGATAAGCAGTATGCAGGTGTTATTCTTCTTTCCGATATCATTCGAGATGAATCAAGAAAGACAATTAAAAGGCTGCATGAGATGGGAATTAAGACAGCGATGCTCACGGGTGATGCAGAAGATGTTGCGCAGGATGTTGGAAAAGAACTCCAAATTGATACTATTTTTGCTCAAGTTCTACCATCTGATAAGGTAAATAAAGTAAAACAATTACAAAAAGAAGGAAATGTAGTTGCGATGGTGGGGGATGGGGTCAATGATGCACCAAGTTTGACACAGGCTCATGTCGGTATCGCAATAGGCGCAGGAACTGACGTGGCAGTCGAATCAGCAGGAATTGTCTTAATGAAAAACGATCCTCTCGATGTGGTAAAGGCTATATCTTTGAGCAGAAAAACAAATAACAAAATGGTGCAGAATCTCGTATGGGCGACAGGCTATAATGTTTTTGCAATTCCCTTGGCTGGTGGGGTTCTTTATTCTTCTTTTGGGATATTGCTTCGTCCAGAATGGGCAGCACTTCTGATGAGTGCCTCATCAATAATTGTGGTGTTTAACGCATTGCTCTTGAGAAGGGCGAGGTTATAGCGCTAATTTTATTAGTGATATTGCCCCAAGTTGACGCGAACTTATTTAGCTTCGTGTACCCCTGGTGCAACTTATTTTGAACCCCTTTTGGTTGAAATGCTGATCCATTTTACGAAGCTTATGGAAATATACAAAAATGTAAGCTAAGTATTTTCGTTCTGAAGTATTGTTTCAATCTGTTTCTTTAATTTGGGAACTAATTCCGTTGCTGTTTTCCAAATAATTGTAAAGTCTAGATCGAAGTAAACATGAATTAGTACATTACGCATATCACCAATATCTCTCCAAGGAATTTCAGGATGTTCACTTTTAAAATCATCCGGTAGCTGCTTAACAGCCTCACCAATAATTTCAAGTCTTCTTGATAGTAAATCCTGTTTTTCTTCTGATTCTAAAAACGTCTCTTTCGTTACTCCAACTAAGTATCTTTCAATAGCATTTATAGAATGCATTATATGGATGAGATATACTTTTGGATCTTTTCTCATAACAATTGATACTGATACTTCAATATAGAATCTTTTATAAGTGGTGAAATTGCATTGTAACTAACTAGGTCTACCTTTTTTTGTAGACGTGCTTCAAGTGCTCGCTGTAAGCGCACAACATCCAATAGGGTAGTATTCTCAGGGAATGCTATAAGGAAATCAATATCACTTGTTTCTTTTGCATCCCCTCTAACATAAGAACCAAATATTGCAGATTTTGTAATCCCTGCATTTTTAAGAATGGGTATAGCTTTTTGTTTAATCTGATCAATCGTAAATTGTTGCATATGAAGCGAGTATAGCATACTAGTTTTAAAAGAAAAACACGAGGGGTTCAATGTTTAAAACATTTCATTCAAAAATCAAAGCTAAAATTCATTTGGTACGGGCGTGTAGACGACGTTAGAATTTTTTACGCATTAAAAACAGATTTTTATATTCCAACGAAATCAATACATAAGAATATGTTATACTAATTAATTATATGAGTGGTGAAGACAAGGAAGCGCCCGGTATTGGACAAGTTGCTGATACTATTAAACCAGTATCAAATAGAGATCAGAGCCATATTTTAGGTGAAGTATTAGCATCAGATAGTACTGCCAGAAATTTTGAATATTATCAAGCGGCTTTTGGTTATAACGCTGAAAATTTAAAAGGAAAAAAATTTTAGATATTGGAACTGGATTTACAGATTTCGCAGAAAAGGCTGCAGAGTATGATGCAAAAGTTGTACAGGTAGATCCAAGATTATCTATAGTTTTGGATCAGAATGAACCTAAGCGTAGTGATCATCCAAATTATGAAGAAGCATATAATAGTACTCTACAATCGCAAATGAAATTAAATGCAGTTGCTGCATATGCTCAACAATTACCTTTTAAAAATAATTCTTTCGATGAGACTATTGCAAATCATACACTTTTTTGGATTGATACTAGACCCGATGCAGCTATTCAAGAAATGTTACGAGTAACAAATGATGGAGGCTACGTAAAAATACATCCTGCCTATTTACCTGAAAATACACCTGATTTGCCACTTGGTGCAACAATAACACATGAAGCAAAATATCCAACTCTCGTAATTCCAAAACCAGTAGATATGACACAAGAGCAATTAGCACTGGGAATCAAAGAATTACTTAAAAGGGTGCCAATAAAAATAGATTAGCAAATATTTATTAAATCAATTGAACTTATTAATTTATATTATGGATGAGCTTGTACTCCATGTGGGACGATATTCGAACCTATATAACCTCAGAGATCGATCCACAAGAGAAAAGTTCTCATTACATTATACTACAGAGATTTAAGAATAAGGAGGAAGATAATTGAAGTGGGAAGTAAGGTAATTACAAAGAAGATCAGCAAAAAGAAAAACGACATTCAATATTAATTTCTTTAAATATAATTCATTAGGTATAATATTTATATGTTTTCAACAGTATTATCACTTTCACTTCTAATAATTGTTTTTACTCTCATAATTGTTAGACCAAAAAATATAGATGTTTCCTGGCCGGCAAGTATAGGAGCATTCTTGGCAATTATATTAGGACTAATATCTTTTAGCGAAATAAAAACAGTTTTTTTGGATACATGGAATGCATCACTTACGCTTATTGCTCTTTTTATTCTTGCAGAAGCACTTAATGCAAATAAGTTTTTTGACTGGGCCGCTATTCATTTAGCTCAAAATTCATCCGGCTCCGGGTGGAAGCTTTATATTAATACATTATTACTTACTACGTTTGTAACAGCATTTCTTGCGAATGATGGTGCAATACTTATCCTAACTCCAATTTTTGCAACGTTACTGAAAAAAATATATCCTCAAGATAAAAAAGAATGGTTACCCTATTTATTTGCAGCAGGATTTTTTGCAGATTCGATGAGTGCCCTTTTCCTCCCAAGTAATTTGACCAATATACTTATTGCTGACGCATTCCATTTAACGTTTATTGATATATTTATCAAAATGGTAATTCCAACAATAATAGCATTTATAGTTGGTTTGTTAGCGTTTGGATTACGGTTTAAAAGCCGTTTACAATCGAATTATTCTTTGAATACAATAAAAAAATCTGACGGTATTATAAAAGATTGGACAATTTTTTGGTTGGGAATTATTATATTGGCTCTTTTAATACTTGGATATATTGTTGGTGGGCAATTGCAAATTCCTACATCTGTTATAGCGTTACCACTTGCTCTTTTAATGTTACTTTTTGTACATTTCAAAAAACTAACAAGTGTTTATAAAGTAATAAAAATTACACCTTGGAGTGTTTTAATATACGCTCTGGCAATGTTTATACTCGTTACAGCAGCATATAATTCACATTCTCTCCATATCATTACAGAACCGCTTAGACAAAATGCGGCATCAAATAGTAACTTGATCAATACTGGTTATATTACCGGAATACTTTCTGCTCTCGTTAATAATCTTCCTGCATCTCTTATCAGCATTTTGGCACTGAAAAATTTGCATAGCATCGCTTCATTTACATTATACGCCGTTTTGCTTGGGGTAAATATTGGTCCTAAATTAACTCCTTTTGGATCTCTTTCTACGTTGTTATGGCTTGGACTATTAGAAAAAAATGGAATAAAAATTTCTTGGCGTGAATATTTTAAAGAAAATTGGTGGGTAACATTATTGGTACTTACTTTATCATTAATAGGATTATTGATGATATCAACAATATAACGAAGTTATATAGATGAGCTTAATTACCCTAAAGGGATTCGAACCTGGAAATGAGGCTAATTTGACAAAATATTTTTCAAAAGATAATCGGCTCGAACCTATTTCCAACTTTTTTGAAGCTGTTATCCACACTATATTTATTTGGTACTCCCGGAGGGACTCGAACCCCCAACCGACTCGTTAGAACCGAGCTGCTCTATCCATTGAGCTACGGGAGCAATTTATAGGATTTAGAATTTAAGATAAACTATTCTTAAATCTTTAATCTTACTTGTTGTATTTTACCAACTCCACAGCTAACTTGCAATTTTGTTGATAAAACTATGCCGTTCGTTGACAAGCTCAATAATTTCCCATATAGTTAACATGAGAGTATGTTACAACGATTCTACGAATATCTCCTAAAAAATCAAGTTGTTTTCGCATTATGCCTTATTGTTTTTGGTTGGTTTATTTTTCAGATACGTGACATTATTTTAACGCTTTTTCTCTCATACATTATTATGGCTGCGATTCTTCCAATAACTACGTTTCTCCATAAAAGAAAAGTGCCGAAATTACTTGCTGTTTTGATACCCTACTTCATAATTATTTTACTGCTCGTTATTCTTATTGTTCCACTGGTTCCCTTTGTCATATCGCAATTGAAATCATTAATCGTAGGATTCCCCAAATATCTTAGTCAATCTGCGAGTCTTCTTGGATTCTCTATCGATCTTCATCATATGCAGGGATATATAAACAGTCAGCTCAATGCCATAGGCTCAAATGCACTACAAGTGACAACTACAGTATTTGGAGGTATTTTTGCGATCATTACCGTATTCATAGTAAGCCTGTATTTACTCTTGTATAATGATTCTTTTAAGAAAAATTTTTCAAGACTTTTTCATCCCAAAGAACAGCAAAAGGTACTCACTACTTTGGGACTGGTCAATGAAAAATTGGGCGCATGGCTTCAAGGACAAATAATATTGAGTTTTTCAATTGGCATCCTTACCTGGATTGCTCTTATGCTGCTAGGCATACCTTTCGCTCTTCCTCTTGCGATCCTTGCGGGAATTTTGGAAGTTGTTCCGACACTGGGCCCTACGTTATCTGCCATACCAGCTGTTATTGTTGCTCTAACCATATCTCCAACAATGGCATTGGTTGTTGTTGCAACATATGTACTTATCCAAATGCTTGAAGGACAACTACTTGTGCCGAAAATAATGCAGCGCGCTGTAGGACTTAATCCTGTTGCTGTCATTCTCGGAGTGACGATAGGCGCCAATTTGATGGGAATTGTTGGAGCTCTTCTCTCAATTCCATTTATTTCATTTATTATTGTGATATACAAAAGTCTAGAAGCACAACGTTAGGATAAAGGTATACGTGATGTGTTTGAGAAACTTATTTTTTGGCAGTGATCATTGTCCAGGGAAGGGGTGTCTTACTGTCAATAATGGTGCACTGTTTAGCAACTAACTTTTCGAATGATCCGGAGGTCCAGTGCTGAATATGTTCGGGGTGAGCACCAAGCTTTAATACATTTTTACCTCTCAATATTCTTTGAATAGTGAATAACGGTTCATTTGGTACGGTTAATATCAGATATTTTTTTGAAACTCTTACTAATTCAGTGAGTGCTGCAGTAGGATCCTCAATATGTTCCAGAACTTCAGTACAGATAACAACGTCAAACGAATTTGCCTGATAGGGAAGTTTATAGATATCGCCTTTTTTTATTGTCACTTTCGGATGCATTTGCTTTGCCAACAATAAAGCCTCATCCATATATTCTATCCCTTCAAGCTTTTTACCTATTTTGTTTTGCCGGAACATTTCGAGGTGAAAGCCTTCACCTGCACCAACATCAAGGACAGAATTAGGTTTTAGTTTTTTAACCTGTTCAAGTAACAGCTGCTTGAAGTTATTTAAAAAAAATTTACTAACTGGATTTTCCGTAGTATGCTTTTCGAGATTGGTAGTCTGCATAAAGAGCTATTTACTTTTTAAAAGCTAATAGCCAAAAGCTAAAAGCCACTTGGAGCGGGTGAAGGGAATCGGACCCTCGTATACAGATTGGAAATCTGTTGTTCTACCATTGAACTACACCCGCGATTGTATGAGTATACCAAAAAATGAGGGAGAGCTCAATAAGACTGTATCATCACAGCCGTGGTGTTGCATGCTGGTGTATAATAGATAATTGTCTCCATTACTATGCATAAATTTATCATCAAACATCGAAATAAAAGAAAATATATCAAAAAAACAAAAATTATTCACTCATTCTCTTTATCAAAAGCGATCTTCGGCATGATGCCTCTGATCATCATGCTTGTAGCCTTCATGACAACTCTGGTTATCTCAGCTCCGTTGAGAAATTCGCTTTCCACAATAAGAGTAACGTTTCAAATGCCCGATTTTTCACTGGTAATACCTTTTGCTGTCATTAACAATATATTCCAGGAAATGAATCATGGTATGTTACATGTAGGTACTATAACGAATACTATTTTTGCCGGATTTGCAAAATTTGCTCCTTTGATAGAGGGGGGAGTATTCCGATTAATACAGCTTCTCGATCCACTGCCATTCTATTCATTTACCAGCCGATCGTTAATTTCGTTATCTTTGGTAATTTGGAGCTTTAATGGCGCTATACTTCAGAGCATACAAATACTATTTGTTTTGCTGGTGCATAATTTGCTGATGATAGGCAATTTTGTCGTGACAATAATTCAAAGAACCAGCTCGATTCTATTGAATACACTTGATATGACCGGACAGATGATGATCACGACGGTAACTGCAATTGGAAATGATCTGGTGTCGTTTGCAGAAATTATTGTACATTTTTTTGTTTCAGTATTTCTTGTTATATACCAATTGCTGCTGAACGCTGCAATTATTATTACTCAGGCTTTATTATCAACTGCAGAGATATGTATTCATTTCTTAATTGTATTAACGCAAATTCTATGGACAGGGTTATTGTTCACGATACGTACAATAACGGAGGCCATAAATCATGCAGTGAATACGATTATTTACTATATTGAAATGCCATTTAAAAATATTTATGCCTTTTGGCTGGTAATGAAACCCTATGTTGATATCTTCAACCGTCATATACGGATGACCGGAAATGATTTAAGTAATGGTTTTGCTAGTTTGGGTAATTTCGGTAACCTTATCAACGCAAAACAGTGATCACCCCCAAGCTTGAATAAACGAGGTAATTCCAGTACAATTACGATACGAGAAAATCTCGCCGCGGTGGTGGAATGCGCCGCTACAAGTAGCAAGTACCTTTAGGGTGCGTCGCTACAAAGTAGCAAGTCCTCTTGGAGGAACAGACAGCCGAAGGCGGAGATGGTAAATAAAATAGCAAATCTAAAGTAGATAGATAAACATGCCGCGGTGGTGGAATGGCAGACACGGAGGCCTTAAGAGCCTTTGTCCGCAAGGACGTGAGAGTTCGACTCTCTCTCGCGGCACACTAAATAATTAAATTTGAAATGGACAGGAAACGGAAACTTATATCTCTCATAATTTGGTGGTGCGAAGGAACAAAAGTAAGAAAAGATAAACGATGGAAAAATGCTATTAATTGTCCTATAGAGGTTACTAATACAGACCAGAAAATAATAAAAATATTTATAGATTTTTTAAGGAAAGATTTGGGAATTGCAAACAAAAAACTAAAGGGAAGAGTTCAAATTCATGAAGGAGATAATCAAGCAAAAATAGAATCATTTTGGTCAACTGTTTCGGGTATACCATTATCACAATTTAATAAAACGATAGTAAGGCCAAAAGGATATAAAGTAGGAAAGAATTTAGGCACATTTACCATAAGAACGTATGATAAAATACTTTATATGAAACTTTGTGAATTATTGGAAACTGAATTAAAGGAATTAGCAAGCGGGGAGTAGCTCAGTTGGCTAGAGCGGGCGGTTTGGGACCGTCAGGTCGGAAGTTCAAGTCTTCTCTCCCCGACACAGCTTCAAAAGTACATGTTCTTCTATTTTCGTGGCTAAATGAGGCTCAAGTCCTCTTTGACTCTTTTTAAGTGCCTTTACAATCTTTGATATTTAAACGTTTGAAGACCTAATCGTTTTTACTATTTTTTTCTGCTAAGATTTATATATGGCTTCACTGGCTTCAATAATTGAAGAATTTGCAAAACCTGCACATAAAAAAGTAACACTTCTCATACCTAATATCACTTCTGATGATATTGAATCACTACTGGATGCAATTGCGGAAGATAATCACTGGTCTTATAAAGAAATTAAAGAAAAAAATGGAGAAAAAGTTCTTAGTTATCAAACGACAGTATTAGGCCAAATTTCTCTGTCTAACTTTCAAATAATTGAATACACTTTAATTCAAAAAGATGATAGTTTCCAATTAGATATAGAGTCTCGTTATATCGCAACTCAAAATAAATTAGCTTTATTATTATACTTTTATAAATTTGGTAATATTAATGAATTTTTCGATTTTTTTAGCAAAAATCGAGAGAACCTTGCAATAATTATCAGTACGCTTGAAAAAGTTTTTCAAAATACTTCAATTATTAACCCAACTAATCGTAAGTCTGGTAATAATACTGAAATTAAAAAGATAAGTATCCTTTCATTATTAATTGCATTATTGAAAATTTATTATTTATTAGTTACTTTTTTCTTACTCTATTTAATAATTTTGTTTTTTATTTGGATAGCACAAGAATACTCTTATATTTTAAACCATAAACTATGGTAGCTGCCTAGTCTTTAATATATAGTATAATAATAGAAGTTCCGGATAATGTACACTCTCCCAAACAAATAAACGCTACCTGAAAAACAGCAGTTGAATACTTCTTGACAAATAATATTTTGCACCTTATACTTAAACAGTTGTTTAACTAATTAACTTTTAAACCATGCCATTAACCACAGGACAAGTAAAAACTATTCAGAAAACTATCGTAACCGGACAGGATCGTCTTCCTGTTATTTTTAATGCGGTAAGTGACCCAACACGGTGTCGTATCTTTCGTCTTCTTATGGTTACACATGGAGAAGATGTTAAAGTATCGGATATTGCTCATATTATGGGCATGACGCTTCCTGCTATATCACAACAATTAAAAATTTTGGAACAATCCGGACTGATTAGTAGGGAAAAACTAGGACAGGTCGTCTATTACAGAGTCAAAACTGATGATTTACTCGTTAACTCTATTGTCAAAATAATTCAAGAGGAGCAGGAACGATAACTATGGCAGATTTTACATCAAAACTGTTAAGAAAAGAAGAAATTGCAGAGGGAACAATGGCTTTCTATGTAGAAAAACCGCAAGATTTTTCATTTACTTCAGGGCAACATGCAACATTTCAAATTCTTCAACCGAAAGAAACAGATGAAGAGGGAGATAGCAGAACCTTTTCATTTATTACTGTTCCGTCTGACAATGAAGTCGGATTTGCTACACGGATGAGAGATACAGCTTTTAAGAGAAACCTTAAAAATGCTCCCGAAGGAATGGAAATAGCCATTAAGAATCCAAGAGGATCACTGGTGCTGCCAACTGAGGTGAAACGGTCGTTAGTAATGCTTGCTGGCGGAATAGGGATCACACCACTTATCTCTATGATACGGGAGGCTAGTTTGCAAAAAAGTCAACAAAAAATAACATTATTTTATGCTAACAGAACAATTGCGCAGACTGCTTTTTACACTCAATTAGAACAACTTACAAAGGAAAATCCGAATTTCAGGTTTATTCCTGTTATGACACAAGAAGATCCTTCGTTATGGAAAGGCGAAACCGGGCATGTTACCAAAGAGTTGGTACAAAAATACATTTCTGATACAGACAATACATTATTTTATTTAGCTGGTCCTACAGGTATGGTGAGCGCGATGACGCAAATGTTGTCGGATGCAGGTATTGATTCACTCTTCATTAAATCTGAAGACTACGGAGAATATAAATAAGGAGATAATCATGGTTAAAAGAACAGCCCAAACAAATTTACCGACAGAATTTGGCATTTTTCAAATGAATATTTATAAATCTGAAGATGGAAGAGAACATATTGTGCTTATTAAAGGAACGCTTGCTGATGCAATGTTGGTAAGACTTCACTCTTCTTGTGTTACCGGGGAGATTTTTTCTTCTCTAAAATGTGATTGCGGAAAACAATTAGAGCTCAGTATGAGAAAAATTCAAAAAAACGGTAGTGGTATAATCATTTATCTCAATCAAGAAGGACGTGGAATCGGTCTTACAAATAAAATAAAAGCTTATGCCTTGCAAGAAAAAGGATATGATACTGTTGAGGCCAATGAGTTACTTGGTCTTCCAATTGACGCACGAGATTATAAAATTGCTGCAGATATATTAACAAATTTAGGAGTTAAACAGCTATCGTTATTAACAAATAACCCTGATAAAGAACAACAGTTACATAAATATGGTATAGAAGTAGTAGAAAGAATACCGCTGGAAACAATTCCAAATGAAACGAATAAAAATTATTTGAAGACAAAAAAGTTAAAGATGTCACACCAACTGTCTTACGTGTAGAAGCACCTTTTTACCTGATATTTGTTTAGATTCTACAATAAAAAAACTCCCGTTCGGGAGTTTTTTGGGAAAATAGTCTTGCGCGCTTTTTAGGCGGAGAGTGATTCTTCGGATGATCCGTATCATGAAGTATCATAATTCTATCTTACTCTAACACCACATTCTTGCTTGACGCTTTAGGGACAGCAATCGGATAGAAAGTTGACAATTCTTACCTCAATCTCACATTGGTTTCTTGCCTCAAATATATTATAATAGGTCTGATTATGACTGATATCGATAAAGAAGCTCTTGCGTTGCATAAAAAATTTCAAGGCAAACTTGAGACACACGCACTGGTGAAGGTAAAGGACAAACACGATCTGTCACTTTTATATACACCAGGGGTTGCAGAACCCTGCAGAAGGATATTGAAAGACACATCGCTTGCCTATGATCTGACTCTCCGTGGAAGAACAGTTGCTGTGATCTCAGATGGTTCTGCAGTACTCGGACTTGGGAATATTGGTCCAGAAGCTGCAATGCCGGTCATGGAAGGTAAGTCACTGCTCATTAAAGAACTCGGCGGAATAGATGCTTTCCCAATTGTCATTAACACCCATGATGCGTCGGAAATTATTCAGTTTGTCAAACTTATTGCCCCGACATTTGCTGGTATTCTTCTGGAAGACATAGCTGCTCCGGTCTGTTTCCAAGTCGAAGATGCGCTGCAGGACATCGGCATCCCGGTTTTTCATGATGATCAGCATGGCTCGGCAATTGTTGTGACCGCTGCTCTGAAAAATGCCGCACGAGTAGTAAGAAAAAACTATGAAGATCTGCGAGTAGTTATTGTAGGTGCTGGGGCAGCGGGTTTGGCAGCGGCAAAAATGCTTCAAGGATATTCCTGTACCATAGACAGTTGCCAAAAAGTGTCCGGTCAAAAATCGGTAAAAGATCTCATTGTTGTTGACAGAGTAGGAGCATTGGCAGTCGGTCGGGATCACCAAAATATTTACAAACAACAGATAGCAGGCATCTCCAATAAGAAAAAAGTACAAGGAGAACTTGCTGAGGTTATTAAAGGAGCTGACGCAGTCATAGGAGTCTCCGGACCAAATAATATTACAAAATCTATGGTAAAAAGTATGAATAGTGACGCAATTGTCATTGCCATGGCAAATCCGATTCCGGAGATCATGCCTGAAGACGCGCTTGCCGCTGGTGCTGCAATCGCTGGGAGCGGCAGATCAGACCGGCCGAATCAGATAAATAATTCTCTTGCGTTTCCGGGTATTTTTCGTGCGGTAGTGAAGGGGAGACTGACGAAAATAACACAGCCAATGAAAACAGCAGCAGTAGATGCTCTTGTTGATTACGTAAAAAAGCCATCTCCAACAAATATCGTCCCCGATATGTTCGCTCCCGGATTGGCAGAGCATGTGGCAAATAGTATACTGAAAGTTAAGAATCAATAAGCACTAAATTGATCTTGTGAAAGCCACGTAAGTAGTGATTGACCTGTTCTATAACTTGGACGGAGACGATAAAGAAAATATTTGTTTACTCGACTTTGTTCAATTCCCGGTGCAGTTGAAACTGCAGTAGTAAACCCATCATTCTGTACAATCTGAATTGCTTGTTGATCAAACCTCCCGTCAGGGTAGGCAAAAGATACTACCTGAATATGATAATCTTGCTCAAGCATAGCCTTGCTTTGATCAATCTCATATTGTACTTCTGATTGTGGCCTTCCTCTTAATGATATATGATGAACAGTATGAGCGCCTACGTCAACAATACCGCTTTTAATCACTTCTTGTAATTCCTGAGAAGTCATAAAGTCAGAACCTCCGATAAAACCGGAAATAACATACACTGTCGCTTTGGCATGATATTTTTCCAAAATAGGTAATACGACAGTTGCAAAGTCCCAATGACCGTCATCAAAGCTTAACAGTACAGGTTTTTTCGGCAACTGCTCTTTACCTTCAATAACTTGTCCGAGCTCTTTAGCGGTCATAAAAGTATAGCCTGCATCTGAGAGTGTCCTTACCTGTTGTTCAAATACATTCGGAGGGATATTAAGTTCCAATCGTATTTTATCTTGTTTATTCTGTATATTCTCGACATAATGATACATAAGTATCGGAACGCGATAAATTGCCGAAGCACTTGCGACTTCAAGTTGTTTTTTAAACTCATCAGGTAGGGCTTTTGCAACTGTTCTACGGGTTTCAAGGACCGGATGTATAGAGATATTTTGCGTTTTTGTAGCGTGAAGTATGATTATAGCAGCGATAGACCCTAAGAGTAAAAAAATTATTCCAGTAAAAGCACCCAAGAAAAAATACTTATGAACAACAATTTTAGCTATATGCTTTTTTCTCATGTTACTTCTCTGCAGTTTTCTTCTGTTTTCCTTTCCGCATGAGGAAGAATGGAAAGAGGGCCAAAATTATCGGAACCAAAATAAGCAAGTAGTACCAATGGTTTACATGATACACATGAAAAAGTCGCATTGTTTTGGGACCAAGTTTTTTTCCGATTGAAAGATAAAAAGGAATCCAAAAACTGTCAGAGATAATAAGACTGATCAAAAAGACAATATACCGCATCTTTGAGATACCGGAAAAGATAGTAATCGGCACCTTAAATCCGTAAATATGCCTGCCGACAATAATAACAAGCGGACCAAACTTCCGGAATTTTCCTTCGACAGCATTAAGTTTGTCCATATCAAGATCAATGTATTTTCCGAATTTATCGACAAGCTTTTTTCCGTAACGCCTCGCAATAAGATAAAGGATCGTAGCGCCGATAACATCCGATACGAGAAGGATGATATACGCGATAATATAAGGGATCTTCCCAATTGCCACTTGATACCCGGTATAGGCAATAACGAGATCAGCAAACGGGAGTGGTACACCCATTTCCTCTACGATTAATAATATTATCGGTGCTAAATAGACTTGATGGGCAAGAAACGTAATAACAACATCTTCAAGGCCATCAAAAGAAGTAAAGGTAGTCATACGTTAATTTATTATAGCATTCATAATGAATATTAAATATAAGGCGTATTATGCTCCATTACCATATTTTTTTCTGGGCAAAGGGGATTGATAATATAGCATGGTTCTTTCTGACTAAGGTATGTGCCAAAAAAGCAAACGTCGTATATTTTTTTCTAATTGGTAGCCATTTTTTATTACTCAATTGTGCAGCTACTTTTTGTTCAATATCATACGTTATTGATTGAAAACCTATTGTATTGAGGAATTGCAACAGCGAATCTTTGTATACTGGAAAATACGAATTATGCATTCCACTTTCCCGGTAATATCGGATTCTGTCATTCATTACGAGATTACGTTCATATAGACTTTTCGGAGTTCCAAGATTTTCCCAGCTAATTGCTAACGACGCATCCCTGAATTCATCAATAATTATTAGATGGGCAGAACCGCCAAACTTCTTTGCGTATTGATAGAGCATAGTGTACACATCTGTCGCAATATAAGCACGTTGTCCTTTTCGCAATTTCCATGTAGTGAGTTTATAGGTAATATTGTTTTGCGTAAACATACCATTACTCAATGTTATCCCTTTCTTCTGTAATATTTCCTGTGGAATAATAATTTCTGAAAGTTTGCCGTTATTCATAGTCATACCAAGAAGCGCATCGGGATACATTCTTTTTTCTGTTGTATTTAAAAAAACATGCGGCGGTATATTGTCCAAGCTGTAGGGGAACACAATAAGTGTGTTTGGCTTTACTGATACTTCATCCAATGTGGTTGCTATCTGTTCTATAGATTCCTGCACGCTGTAAGTGGTAAAAAGCACTTTGATATTTTCGTGAATTCTTTTATCTATCTCTATACCGGTCCACTTCAAATGTTTGTTTGTAAGCTTTTCATAAGCAATGACTGTCTCAATTCCTAATTCTCCTGAGCCGCAGCCGACTTCGATAATTCTCTCAAGACTATTTTTTTGGCAGTATGTTGCAAGTGCCATGCCCCATCTGTCATCAATATCTGTTTTGCCATGAAGATCGCTTGTTGCGTAAAATCCGTTGTCCCCAAATTGTTCGATTGCTGTGTATTCGGCATAAGTAAGTACTCCGAAGTTATTCTTACATGCTTTTTCCAATTCTTGCATAAGAGGTTTATCTCTAATGGAGATATTTTTAGCAAGGTGTATTTCTTTTTTATAAGTATGATAGAGATCTTTTCCGATACTGAGGCGGTTGTAAAAATTTTTTAGCATCACATCAATTGTACCGTATTTTTCCAAAAACAAAACAACCCGCCGATGAAGGCAGGTTGTTTGTGATTTTACTTGCATTTGGCCAAAATGCATGAGTAAACATTAGTGAACTATTAAATTGCCGCTGGTTACGTTAAACGGACCATCAGCAGGATCAGACATATTGGTTACACCATTTATGGCTGTTGTTTGAGATGCGAAACTACCCCAGATCATATCTGGACTATTATCTTCAACTTTAGCAAAAAGCCATGGTCCAGCTCCAATAATATTGGAACTTGTTACCTTTCCTGCAAACCATGCAGTGTTTCCACTCACATTTACGTCTGAGACATTAACCGTATACCAATTATTATTGGCATCCCAGTAAAAGAATATCCCACCATTCCATGCGGAATTCATTGCAAAAATTGCATGACGTACTAATGAATTGGCAGTATAGGTTATAGAACCGTTGACATGGTGTTGATGTTTGGCAACATACGCGATACACAAACCTTCGTTTTTAAATGAAGGAGTGTTGAATTGTTTCCATCCATTATTAAAGCACTGAGAAAACGTAGTTGGTGCTACACAAGACTCATTGTGTACTATGACATACTTATTTGATGTCAAGTTGGTAAAGTTTGGAACAGTTGATAAAACTGTACCTGTTGCTGCATCATTTAAGGTATCTCCCGTACTATATCCAACCAACCTTGTCTTTCCGACTGTACATTGAGCACCAATTGGTAAAACATTTGAAGAACTGTCATGATCATGTGTTACTTCAAGTGTTGAATAATTGGCACCTGATGTCATGTCAGAAGTCGTCGCCTCATACGGATTCGGGTTGTTAAAGCCTGTCGGTGACAAACTGTAATTCCCAGTTCCAGTACCGATATTGGTTGCGCTCCAAGCAGCAAACATCGGGAAGGACGCATTGTTAGCTGATGTTGCTGTTGCTAAAGAGCCATCTAAATATTTGCCAATTGTTACAGTAACATTTGGCAACGGTTCAAAATCATAGGTTGTGACTCCACCTGTTAAATCAGTAACTACGTTGTCAAGATACCCTGCAAGACCGGTATCACTATTACTTGTATCGCCAACATTAATAGCAAAAACCCTAACATAACTTCCAGATGGCATTCCACTAAGCGTTGCTGGACAAGACCCAATTCGGGTTCCTCTATGTGCAACTGCTATAGGTGTATCGTTAGGATGTATGGTAAATGTTGTAAATGAACTTGTTGATCCGGTAGAGGGGGCATAGTCGTATCTGCAGTCATAGAAATTATTTGAATTATCTATATTTGCATAAACGTTAAGATAAAACTGATCTGCCGATGAAACAGTTCCATTACCAGCGATCAAAAAGTCATACGAGATACTGTTAATATCGCTTACTGGCGACGCAAGAAAGTTTTCTCCAATAAATTTATCTGATGGACTTGAACCAATAGGTTTCACGTATAAACTACCTAAACCAATACTATGTGCATCAGTGTTAAATTCAAATGGTGTCGAAGTTGAAGCATCTCTGTTAAACAACCAGCCAGGTTGATTTTCTCCAGCTGCGGTATCTCCACTAACAGTAATTGTCGTATTTGCCGCAAATGCCGGTGACATTGTCGCCACGAGCATTCCGACTCCTGTTATTGTTCCAATTAAAATTTTCTTTAAATTCATTCTTCTCACCCCCTTTCTTTATCCCACAAAAAAACCGGCATTGACAGGTACCCACTAAACTAAACAAATACACAAAAGGTTTTATACAATTATAGGTATAGAAACGGAGGTGATAGATATGGGTACATTTCATGTAATACCAAAAGAGAAAAAAGAACAAATCCTCAATCGAATTAAAAACGATGGCGTATCAGTCCCACAGGCAGCAAAAGATGCAGGGATTTCAGACGCAACAATCTACACATGGTTAGGCAGAACCGGACAGGGAAAGAATACGAATACAGAAGTGTTGCGTTTGAAACGTGAGCTGCAAGGGACTTATGAACTCATTGGCAAACTCACAGCAGAATTGAATACATTTAAAAAAAAGAACGGCAATCGGAAATAGTTTTATGGAGACAACAGCGGTGAAGACAAAAAAGATAACAAAAACTGAGGTAGCAAAGAAGCTTGGCATTTCACGGAGTATGTTGTATTACCAGCATAAACAGCCACTGATTGACGAAGAGGTAAAACACCAGATAGAGACAGTATTAGCAGAACATAAAGCTTATGGGCATAAACGGATAGCACCGGAATTAAAGATGAATAAGAAGCGGATTCTTCGGGTGATGAAAAAATTTAACATCAAACCCTACAGAAGCAGACCGAAGAAACCGAACAAAAAGGAGGATGCGGGTAAAGCGCCAGAAAAAGATACAGTGAATATTTACAAACTGCTTTGCCCGATAGCTCCCAATGTTGTCTGGGTAAGTGATTTTACCTACATTAAATTCATGGGCAGATTTATTTATGTGGCAACAATAATGGATATGTATACAAGAGAAATTATCGGAGTAGCAATTTCACGGTTTCATAACCAGAATCTGGTAATGGAAGCATTCATGGATGCTGAAAGGAAAACGAACACGCATCCATGCTACTTGCATTCTGACCAGGGGTCGGAATATACCAGTGACGATTACAAAACCTATGTTGCAAGCAAAAAGATCACGATTTCCTTTGCCGATAAAGCATCACCCTGGCAAAATGGATTTCAGGAATCATTTTATGGAAAATTCAAAGTGGATCTGGGGTATATGGAACAATTTGAAAGTTTAGGAGAACTGATTGAAGGAATTTATCAGACATTGTATTATTACAATAACAAACGAAGACATACATCGCTTAATATGAGTCCGGTACAATTCAGATTAAATTACTATGTCAAAAAAGAAGCTTTGGAGCGTTTGTCTGAATAATTGGGTACTTGACACATAGTGGCCGGTAATCATAGTGAGAGTCTCAAAAGGGCAGATGAGCATATTATATATAGTAGTATTACAATATCGTACTGTCAATATATTTATTGTAAGAGATGGGATATAGTTATATTAAAGAGGCCTAAGCTCATCCATTTGGATTGTAAGGTGGGGGAGTCACGCCTACGGTTTTGAGGGAATAATCAAGAAGCTCCCTCATCTCACCTAGCCGATTCTGGCTTCCGAGAATAATTCCGATAATCTTGTGATCACCGTAATCAAGATATGTCACCAGGCAGAGACCTGCTTCCGGCGTATATCCGGTCTTTACGCCTTTTACACCGGGATAGGTAGTCAGGAGATTGGTTTCATTGGAAAGATCTATCTCTTTATGATCACTTGTTGCTTGTATGGTATAAGATGCCGTCGATACAACTTTGGCAAAGAGTGGATAATGCTCGAGAGCATACCGAGTAACCATGAGCAAATCATACGTCGTGGTATATTGCCGTCCGTCACCCTCTAGACCGGTCGGATTGGTAAAATTCGTATTAAGCATACCAAGTGCCTTTGCTTTATTGTTCATCGCCTTGATGAACGCTGTACGGCCTCCTGGATAGTTATGCGCCAGTACTTCCGCAGCGTCATTCCCTGAATGCAGTACCAAACCGTATAATAATTCTTCAAGACTGTAAGTCTCACCCGCACTCACACCCATACTATCCTGACCGACAATGTCATCTTTGGTAACATAATATCTGTCATCGGATTTGGGACTTTCAAGCGCAATGATTGCAGTCATGATTTTTGTCAGGGAAGCCATCGGCCGCCGTACATCAGGATCCTTTTCATAAATAATTTTATTGGCACTCAGATCATACATAAGGACTGATTGTGCTGTCAGATCCGGAATATCACCAGTACTTCCTTGGATTTTTTGAACTACGGGTGTCCAGAAATCAAGCAGGGTTACCTGATCATTATGCGAAAGCATAAGAAAATCCGGAATCGGGGAAAGGATAGATATGTTAGGAAACAAATTTAATCCATAGTAATACCACAAACCCCCGATGAATACTGAGGTCAAAAGCAAGACGGAGAACAGGTAAGAGAAAAATTTCATAACGAGATTCTATGGTATAATTTTATCAATAATTTGACAAGTCCACACGCTTCTATGACCAACTCCAGAAAATCAATTTTTTTTTCTGTCCATACTTTTAATACACTGGGAACGCCTTTTTTTGCACCAGACATAACCAAAAGAATACAAAAAATAGGAGAGCTCATCAATTCCGGTGATTATGATATCGTTTGTCTGCAGGAAGTATTTACCTACTATCAATTGCTATTATTTAAGATGAAATTAACCAGTTATCCATATATTTATTATCAAAAAAATTTGTTCGGGCCACGAGGGGGGTTGGTCATTTTCTCCAAACACCAATTGAGAGACAAAAAAATATTTACCTATTCATATCCTGCTGATGGATATATCCCTTTTTATACACGTCTCACACAGCCAAGCATTCTCTCGGCATTCGTTGTTCCATATAACATAAAAATTGTTACGACACATTTAAGTTCTGATAACGTGCATAAATTATCACCAAAAAGCAGAATTTATAAATTGATAAAAAGCCAAACGGAAGAAGCTGCAATGTACATTAATCGTTATACAAAAAATGATGAATCGGTTATTTTCATGGGTGATTTCAATATCGAAAAAGGTTCTGAATTTTATAATCAATTGGTTCACAAAACAAAATTAAAGAATGTTTATGATAATCAAGATCAGCCATTATATGAAACAAAAAGAGGCAAGCTTTTTTTCCGAGCGCCTGAACAGCGTGGTGATTATGTATTTACTAAATTTTTAGCCAATACGATCAGGCCATATAAAACCGGTTATGTATTTGAGCAACCTGAGCTACTTTCGAACAACAAAAAAAGCTATCTTTCCGACCATATCGGCCTGCATTGTATACTTGAGGTAATCGAATAATACAATTTAAATTGCCAGTCATTTATTTTGATATAGTTGGATTCTTTTTACATCAATTGACAAAGCAGAGCAATTATTTTATCCTAATACTACAAATATGACTGACTGCCCAAGTAGAATTTATTTAGCCTTTTGAATTCTGTTTTTGGGGGAGTTCAAAAGGCTTTTTTTATGCTTGAGGCTGGGTTCCTAGAAGTGCGGAACTCAGCCTCGATAGTATCTGCGTGTTTTTATAACTCTTTCAGCACTTCGTTAATCATGGCAGGAGATTATCGATCGTAATCTTCTTCTCATTTTGTAAGCTCAATCTTTCAGTATAGAAACAACCATACGTAACCTTTTTGAAAGGAGGTGATTAGAATTATGACTTTTAAATCACGCATAGCAACAGCAGCAGCTGTCTCTGCGGTCGTTTTAGGATCAATTGCACCTTTAGCTTTTGCAAAAACTACAGTTACCGTTATCGGTAATGGTGCAGGATCAAATACAACCGTAAATATCAGCAGCAAAACCGGAGGTAGCATATCACAAGGCAATGCTACTAGTGTTGAAACAGAAATTATTTCCGGAGCAAATACCGGCAATAACACAGCTAATGGCAATACTCACGGCAGTGTTATTGTAAATACTGGTAATGCAAAGAGTAATGTCAACGTATCAGTAGATGGTTCATCCAATACTGCTACCGTTACATCATTATGCGGCTGCAAAACAAATACAAACACCACAGTCGCAGGTAATGGCAAGAACTCAAAAACGACTGTAACCATTTCCAATGGAAATTGGTTCAGTGCTCTACAACAAAACGTTGTTGAGGTCTTAGCCGGCGTTACATCCGTTACCAACACGGGTGGAAACACTACCAATGGAAATACCGGAGGTGTTGTTGGAGTCGGTACAGGAAACGCAACATCCAACGTAACAGTTGGTGTCGGCGGCTCTACAAATACGCTCACGAAAAACTAAATTCGTTTGTGTATTTCAACAAAAAGCCCTGCTCGCACGAGTGGGGCTTTTTTTTACTTTTTTATTACTTACCTTTTACGTTATCCCTTCCATAACTTTTATAAGATAAAAGTCTTAGAAAGGGGGTGATTACATTTGAGGAAACTATCCAAAACATTATCTGCCGTTGCTATCGCTTTTTTGATTAGCTCAATATTTGTCGGATCTGCATTTGCTGCACCTAAGACAAATAATGATCGGCCGGGTTGGGGACATGGTGATAAACATCATCATCATATAGGTCCTCCAGGGCATTCAAACAGGCCTTCAGATAGGTTTGGTGATGGAGATAAAGAAGATAATAATCAGCGTGAAAGCTTTAATGCTTTCTTTGCAAACCTTATCAGTTTCTTCCGTCATCACGGATTTCCTAACGCGTAAACAACTTTTTAGTTTTACGTAAGGCGGAAATGTAAAGCAGAGAGTGTGGTATCAGACAGCTGCCATTACTCTCTGCTATTGTGGGAAATTATAAGATTTTACTCTTTATTTTTCATTAAGGAGAAGAAGGGAAAGAAGCACGATAATAATACCTGTGATACTGCCAACAACCAGTGAAACTACTCCAAGATCCATTGTTTTATAAACTACCAGAGCACCACCGCCGACAGCAAAAACAATACTCCATACAATATCTATTTTAGATTTTCTTTTAGATGGCGATTTCATCATCAATCGTTCATCATACGTAAGAATCATAATTATTCCACTGATTAGTACAACTCCCAGAAGAATATTGAGATTAAAAAAATAACTGACGATGCCTTCTTTTATTGATTCAGCCAGAAGGAGGATAAGATATGTAACAAGTGAATATTGAAAAATTTCTTTAACAATCAGATAGATTTTTATTTTCCATACTGTTAATTTTGCTTTGTTCATGTCCTTATACTATTTTATTTTATTCTGCTTTTCTTTATCTGTTTACCGACGATTATCAAAACCGCGATAAGTATCACCAAAACGACCTGGATAATGACAGTCTGCACCGAGATGCGAATTCCTAGCAGATTTGTATAGAATACCACAAGGGGCACGACAGCGATTGAGAGCGCAAATGACAACGCCAGCCGCTCAATAGAGTCAATTGTCTGTTTTCCAAAAAAAACATAGCTAAGAACAAATCCTGGCAGGAAGAGAACGAAAACTGCTGCGAAGATAGTAATTACGATCTGCATAATTTATTGTCCATTCCATCCTTTCTTATGGAAGGTTATCTGGATATCTTTGATGAGTATCGAGTGACCGTTCTCTTTCAGATGCGGTGCTTGAATAACCCAGCTGAGTTTATTATTCTTAACATACGCTGTACTGAGGTCATACGTCTGTTCGTTTACTTCCCATCCATTTTCCTTCTGTGGAGGGTAATAATCCGCAAGAATATAATCTGCCAGCTTGGCGTCATCCGAGGTAATAATCTGCATGAGATGGTATTTGGTAGGGAGAAAAAATTGGTCGGGAGAAAAGGAAAAATATCCTTGAAATGCGTCAAGAGTTACGTCATTAAACGGAACAAAGATCTTTGATATATCATTTTGAGGTGTTACGGTTACTGGTGTCTGGAGCATATAAAGATTGATCTGTTGATTATCTACCTGGATAATTTGTTTCCCTGAATTATGATATGTTTCTGCAGATAGCGAAAGAGCGTTTGTATAAAGCGTCGATGCCGAAGTACTTGCGATAGTACCATACGAATTATGGTTGCCTGCAAGAAAAAGTGACCCGGCAAATACGATTTTATGTAAATTTGTTGTGATACTATTTATAATCGTATCATCTGTCGCATCTAGAACGACTTTGTAGACACCGCTTTCGGGTAATCCAGGACCTGGACTATTTATCACAAATTGCTGCGGAGGCAAACTTTTTTGCGAAGTATTTATTATCCCGTCATCAGGGATGATGTCCTGATAGACAAGGTCATTTGCTTTATAGATACTGATTGTCACAGGATCTGGTCCTTCGTACCAATTGAGATCCTGCTTGGTGACAGTCATTTTGAACGGTTCTTTGTCAAGATAAACATACATGGTTTGTTTGCCCCGAAGCGGAGTGCTGATGACCGTATCTTGTTTGCTCGGCGTATAATTATCCAGCAGTGTCTGTGAAGTGTTACCGATATCGGTATTATAATCATACGTGCCTATGACTGCATCCTGTGGCGGATTTTGCAGAAAAGCATCGACACTTGGATATGATTGTTTCCTTTGGAAAAGAGTGGGATTGTTACCAAGCCTGCTCCAATTGAGCGCGTTTAGGAAGGGGACATGGAAGGGCTGGGAAGCATAGTGCCATGTTTGCTGGTCTTGAAATCCTACCGAGAAGGTCTGGTCAGGATCGGGATTCTGATAAAATATTTTAACAGTCGCGCTGTCAAATTGAAATGGTGCTTCGGTGATAAAATAGACGAGGTCGTCTGTTATTTTGGATGCTTGCTGTCCTTGTATTGTTATTGTCTGCACACGGTTTTTGGGACCGAGCGGTGACAACTGTTCACTATTTTGTTCCATTGCATATTGGACCGTAATGCCAAGGGGAGCCGAATTACTGAGAAAAATAAATGCGATAAAAGCTGTTAAAATGAATATCCCCCAAAATTGCCCGAACAGCTGAAGGTGAAAGATAGTCCTTTCACTGATTAAATAAAAATAATGTCTAACGAACAGCAGGTTCCTACGCTGTGCGAGTTTGACCATGTGGATATTTTTCGTTATGTTTTTTATTTTATGACGGACAAACCGTGTCGGTCGCCTTCCGATTGATTTATTCATAGGTTAGTTCTTTCGTTTGGGTATAAGAGATCGGATCAATGACACATCTTCTTCTGTTATCTCTTTCATCACAAATAAGAGGCCACCATAGATTCCGAAGAGAAAGAGATAGAGAACAGGAAGAAGCATCACCGGCAGGACAATCACCCTTGCTATACCATAGATTACCAAAGAAGCAATAAAAATTTTACAAGAACTTTTGATATCAAAAAGCACTCCAAACTTTCTATAAACAATTATTCCAGCACCAATCATTACAAAAAATGAAGCAACAGTCGTCGCCCACGCCGCCCCATTAAGACCAAAATATGGAATGAATAGAATACAAAAAATCGCACTCAGTATCACACCAATTCCGGCTAGTATTGAAGATTTACCAGGAGAACCAGAACCACTAATAATGGTGGTTAAAATAATAAAAAGAGTAAAGAAAAAGTTTCCTATTGTTAAAATGGCAAGTGATTCAGCACCTTGACTAAATGTCGATGAAAAAAGTAATTGCAATATTGGAAGACTAGTTGCGGAAATAAGCAAAACACTAGGCAGCAATATCAGTAACGTTATGCGAAGTGAATTACGGATCAATAATTTTGTTTCTCTCACTAAATTCCGACTGACGTGACGCGAAATGCTGGGGAAAAGAACAGATGCAATAGCGACTACTCCGTAAAACGGAATCTCAGCAATATTCTGATTGGCAGTATAATAGCCAGTAAACATATTAATATGCAATATCGCTTTGACAAAAAATAAATCAATGGATTGTAATAAATTTGAAAATATCGCTACGCCGATAAGTGGTAATGAGAAAAAAATTAGTCGTTTATAAGGGAATCTGTTTTTAACTCGCGGAATATGTATACCGATAAAAAGGGCTATTAAAGGTGAAATGATAAAACCGAGAATCGCTCCATAAACATGAAAAACATATACAAGTCCTAATACGGCAATTACCTTTATCAAAGCATAGCCAATACCCATTGCTGCTTGTCTTTTGAAAAAATGTAGGCCGTTGTAGTAATTGAGATAAACAGAATAAATTCCATATAAAGGAAACACTACTGCTGATAGTTGTAAATAGGGAATTAACGATGTGTCTTTTAACAGTAAAGCAATTGGTTTGGCAAAAAGAAAAAAGATAATTGACGCAATTAATGTGGATGTTACTTGCAGTGCCAACCCACTTTTGAGTACGCCATCAGCATTTTTTTCATCTTCGGCGACAAATTTAGCTATTGCCTGTGGCAATCCGGCTGTCTGAGTAAGGTTTATTGCTGTCATGAGGGAAATGATAACTCCATATATGCCATACAACGAGGGTCCTAAAATTCTCCCTAAAGAAATATTGATAAGATAACCAGTAGCAATAAAAACAAGGGACGCTATTGATAAATAGACCGTCCCTTCTTTTAGATTTGTTTTCATAGGCGCGGCAGTCCACCTCTTCCTAGTGTTCCATCCAGATAGCCTTTTGTATAAGCAAAAATTCTATAATTTTGTTTGGTAATAATAAATGTGAGAATAGCAATAAAAAGTTTGATTAAGTTAAAGAAGAAAAAATATATTTTAACTAAACTGGGTGCGTAATTATTGACAAATAATATTCTATTTCTCGATATCAAATATGTCTTGAACGGGCCTGTTTTTTCTGTTGATGCACCGCCTTTGTGGTATATTACTGCACTTGGATCACAGACGCATTTATAACCGGCACGTGTTGCAGTCACAGAATATGCTGCGTCTTCAAAGTAAGCAAAAAATCGATTATCAAGTGTACCTATCTCCCGAATTAATTCTTTTTTTATCATAAAGCAGCATCCGGTTATAAATTTACATGTTCTTATAGAATTAGCTTTATCAGTTCGGTGAAATGTTTTCCCCAATAACCAATTAACATATCCGCCTGAAAAAACAACATGATTCCTTTTTTCATAATCATATATCATTGGGCTAACCACCCCGATTGCGGAATCAGATTTAGCAGTAGATATTATATTTTTAAGAAAATCCTTCTTGACCTCAGTATCATTATTTAGTAATAAGAAATACTCGGGCTTATGTTTTTTTGAAACTTTTATTCCATAATTTACACCACCAGTAAAACCAATATTTTTAGGAAGAGGGTATACTTCAATTTTTGATCCATATATCTCTTTCAACGATGCTGCTTCATCATTCTTAGAACCATTATCAATAACAATTACTTTGTAATAAATATCTCTTATCTTTAATAAAGAATCCAAACATTTTATTGTATTTTCCAGTCCATTCCAATTTAAAATTATTATTGTAACAAGTACCTTTTCCATAGTTATTTTTGGTAAACATTATAAACTACAATGTCATTACTATTTGATATATATGCTTTTGGATAACTGTTATTTAATCTATTGTAAAAACTCATTGGTATCCAACATAAAGAAGTCCATTGATTATCATTTACCAGTTGTGATTTAAATATTACGTAATAGGAAATATTATATTTTGTAAAATATGTCTGCAGCGACTTTTTATCAAGAAAATCGGCACGCCAATCGCTGATCAATTTTCTGTCAGAATAATATTCTGTCTCATCACCACATACTTGACCTATTATTGTTGATGATTTAGTATTCTTATTTAACCAATTAGCAGTTTCTTTTACTGAATTAATGCCACCTTCACTAGGAGAATATATTTGTGAATTTCCCCATAATTCATTTCGTTGAATCATGGGTACCAATATAGGAATAAAAACTAATATTAACGTAATTGTAACAAGAAATAAAACATATATGTTATTTATGTTTATTCTTTTTATAACAACACTGAGAAAAACAAAAATAAATGCTAATAAATATATCGGAATAAATAATTGATATCTCTGTTGATCATTGTTACGAATAAAAAGAGAATAATTAATAGGAAGAAAAACAATAGTAAATAGCAATAAATTTGTATAAATTTTATATTTATATAAGCAGAAGAAAAATCCACCAACAAGAAAGATAAATGAAAAATAGAATAAAATTGGACTTTCAAGACCAACCCCTTGCCAAGTTAACAGGTAAAGACTATTTGCCTGATTAAACTTATTAAAGTTTAAAAACACATCAGTTGGCCAAATATGTCGATTTTCAGCACGAGCATCGGCAAGTTTAGAATACTTAAAATTTATGTTATTTAGCTCTTTTTGTAGAGAATCACTTGTAATACTATTATTTGATGCATAAGCTTTAAGTACTAATAAATTATTATTTGAATTAAAGATATCGGATACTTTGTTTTTTTCTCCATTGTATAAGAATATTTTTTGTCCAAAATTATTTATAACTTTAAATAGTTCAAACTCATTACTCCCTGGCTGAATCTCGCCTTTCGTATGAAAAAGCACTCCATAGAATGGAAGACCAATTAAAATAGGTAAAAATATTACTAAAGAAAGATTTTGTAAAGATGTCCTCTTCTTTATAAAATCAAAAATAAAGAATATTATTATTGAAGAATATAATATAAACAGACCTTGTTGTTTAAGTGATAAGGAAATTCCTATAAAAAACAATAGTAATATTAGTAAGTTCCTTTTTCTTTTCTCTAAGTACTTAAACAAGAGATAAAAGCTAAAAACAAATAGCGCAGTGATTAATATCTCCTGGTACATTCTTGCGCTATAATAAATTATTTTAGGTGATGAACCTACCAATATAATAGACAGCAAACCGAGATAATAATTTTTTGTAATTTGTCTAATAAATAAAAAAGAGCTGATTAAAAGAAATAAAACACCAATATAGGGCACCAGATTAAATCCTTTTTCACCAAAGAATTGGAAAAGAACAGTCATTGCAAAATAATAAAAAGGTGGATAGTCAGCATTAAGGTAATCTAGTCCTCGCTCCATAAGTGTCTTTGCGTTATAACCGTGAATCGTTGCGTCACCAAACAAAGAAAGTGACATAACAGTCTGCCAATAAAAAACTCCAAAGATACCTATAAGAAAAACTACTAATAACAACTTAAGTATATTTATGTAATGCAAGTTTGTCATAATGAACTATAGTTTTTTGGTATATATCATCCCAATTATATTTGCCCAACTCAGAATCAGCATTTTGTACAAGTTCCTTTCGCATCGTTTCATTATTAACTAAAAATATTATCCTATTAGCTAAAATTTGTTCATTATTATACGGAATAAGTAGTCCTGAGTAACAATGCTTTATAATACCTCTAATGCCATCGCTATTTGTTGCTATAACCGGAACTCCTCGCCCCATTCCTTCAAGAACACTTAATCCAAAACCTTCAAATATTGACGGAACCACCTGTATCGCTATATTTTCGTATAACGTATCTACCTCTTTATCAGATAATCTTCCATGAAATATTATTGGTAATTTATTCGCCTTGCTGTATCTTTCAAGATTGGACTTAACGCTACCTTCACCAACTATATGTAGTGTTATATCAGGATCTTTTTTTGTTACAAGCCTCATAGAACGAATAAGGAAATCTACACCTTTTCTTTTATCAATTCTTCCCACATAGATAATTTCTTTACTATGATCATGAAGTTTTTTTAGCGATCTAAAATAATTCAGATCTATTCCGTTCGGTATATATTCAAGCATTGTTGTGTCAATAGAGTAGTGGTCATGTATTATCCTTTTCGTATCTTCAGAAACACAGATAATTTTATCTGCAAACTGATAACTTTTTTTTTCAAATAAATAAAATAAATATTTCCAACTCTGACTCTTTATATAATGATATTGTTGCCAATAGGTATGATGAACAGTATACATAGTTGGCACTCTTAATTTTTTAAAAAGAAATAACCCTCCTGGACCCCCATGAATATGAACAATATCTAAATCATATTTTTCGATTAAATTTTCAATTTTTTTATTTATTTGAAATGATAATTCAATGTTTTTAAACTTACTTTTTTTGGTCTCAGGAAATATACTGATATGATTTTTTAAACTATTAACGTTAGGAGAAAAAATATACATATTTACTTTCTTATGAATTCGATTCTGTCTGTAGATCTCGTATATATGTCTGCCTTGTCCTCCAAAAATAGGAAAAAAATCATAGGCAAAGACTCCGACATTTATTTTCTTCTTTTCATATGAATTCATTAATATATTCCTCTCCAATTTTATTCCATGAATAATTTTTTTTCGTTGTTCGGGATACTTCTTGTCTTTTAAAATCATCAGTATTATTGATCGCGTTCACGAATTGCCGAGGGCGCATACTTTCAACAAGTCTGCCTGTCCGTCCATTCATAACTGCGCTGCTTATTCCTTCCATATCGGATGCTATTACTGGTAATCCTGCAGATGAAGCCTCAATTGCAACGATACCAAAACCTTCAATATTATTATCAACATGAATGTTTGGCATAATAAAAAGATCAGCTGTATTGTAAATAATTTTCAACTTCTTATCTGAAACTTTCCCGAGTAAAAAAACTCTGTCTTGTAAAAAAAGAGATTTTACCAAATCAATAATCCACTCTCTTTCAGGGCCATCTCCGATAACAAGATACATGACATTTTTATCTAATTTAGGCATCACATTTTCTATGAACCAATACACACCTTTCCGTTTGACCAACCGTCCTACGGTAATTAAAACTTTTTTATTTGTAACAGTCATACCGACAATTTTCTCAAGATCTTTTCTCTTCGCCTTTACTCTCCAGTCTTCAGGATAAACGCCGCAGGGAATAACAACACATTTTTCTTTCTGAATACTTCTGTTAATACACTCATCACGAGTAGAACTGCTAATACAAATTACTTTATCTAACTTCGCCACACATCGTGGCACAATTAATTGATACCCTGGAAAATCAAAAGTAATATCCAATCCTGCTATGGTAATTGTTGTTTTGATCCCAAATAATGTTTTTAACGCTAATCCGAGTGGTGATAATAACCCATCCCCGATATGTATATGGTCGATTTTTTTTATCGGAATAAGATATAACGACTTAATAAATGCCATAACGATAAAATATGGTAAATACTTTTGTGATTTACCCCACGTAATAAGCGTTGTTTCCGTCTGTTCGGAAAATTCTTTTGCGAGCGCATAGCTCAATTTTTCCATCCCTCCCACCATCGGAGGATATTTTCTTGTTATATACAATAATCTCATCTTTATTGGATTTTGCTGAAGGACTATCTCACTAGCATCTAATTAAACCTTCCTTTACTTAATTTTGCGTCTCCGTTCAGGTGTGGTATTTTCTTCACATAATCAAGTGTTGTCGTATTGATCTGCTCTTCTTTTTTCTGGTTGTATTCAAACACTTTCATCTTCCTAAGAACATCCTCAGCAAGCCGACGATTGATGCCGATCAAGTCGGCAACAACACCCGTCATAAATATTTGCACCCCTGCAATAAGGAGAATACCGCCAAAGATAATTGACTGGACATGCCCTGCACCCTGACC